>CEAR01032158.1_pt1 | contig 74881 bp, 54 predicted proteins | sample 557461 | NCBI WGS metagenome assembly CEAR01 (sample SAMEA3182075, study PRJEB8094) | gut metagenome | biome: human; feature: gut; material: Stool; isolation source: human stools | place: Canada | collected 2012-03-14 | reverse complement strand
GCGGCCGCAGCTGCGCAAAAACGTGCAGCTTGACGCCGTGATACTACAGGTTCTTCGTGGGATTTCGTGTTAAATTGCAGAGATCCCGTGCCGTTTTCGCAGTATTTGACCGGGAACCGACAGACACCATGACCGGGCAGGAATCCAGCACATACCCGTGCGTCGGCTCGCTGCTGGCAAGCTTTTGCTCAAACAGAACCTCGGCCAGCGCGGCAAAGGCTGCCGCCAGCCGGTTCAGCCGGCGGCAGAACGCCTGATAGCTGGGCAGCTTCTGGAACTCGCCCAGATGGTATGTTCTGATGAAATTGTAGATACTCTTCCGCGTCAATAAGCCCTGCTGCGCGCCCCATAAGTATGCGGTCATCAACTCCACGTCTGTAAATTGGGCGGACTTATTGTTGCTTCCGTGTTGCATTTTCTCCGCGATTCTGCTATCCTGACTGTGATGACAAATCGCGCAATAGAGTTCGATCAGTTTGTTCACACCTTACTATCTCTCTTCTTGCGCCTTTTGTCATCTTTTTTTCGGTTTCTACTATTGATTCGCATCAAAGGTGGAGTTTGGTATCTGGTTTGTACTGTGGCTGATCGTTGCATTTGGCGGCTATATGATCTCGGTGTTCATTGCGATAGCCGGAATGATTTTCTGGAGCATTGCGCTGGTAATTCGCCTGAAACAGAATAAACTGGCAAGGCAATATGTCCGGATGCAGTGCATCACCTGCGGAACAGAATTTGATGTGGCAAGAAGTGAACTGATGAAAGGGGGCAGCGGTAAATGAGCAAGGATTATCGTGTGAACACCTTTGGTCTGGCAACCGAAGAAAACGCGCTCGTGGAAGAAAACCTCCCAACCAGAGCGTATGAGCTTTATATAGCCGACACCCCGACGGACGTGATCGCCATCGGCTGTGATGCGATGATCGTGAATGCCATCGCATTAGACCAAGATTCTGCGGATATGATTTTTGACCTGTATTCGCAAATTGATGGCTGCACCAATGAAACGGTGATCTGGCTTGGCGAGCCGAAGCCGCCGAAGGAGCTGCGGAAGTTCTTCAAATGCTACGATTCCTTTGACGCCATCAAGGACAAGCTCAAGTATCTGCTGCTCACTGCACACAGCAAGAGCAAAAAAGCGCACGAGTACAGCGAAAAGCTGGTCAACGGGTTGAAAATCCTTGCGCTCATCCGCAAGCATCCCGGCATTTCCACGCAGAAGCTATCGGAGCTGACCGAGCTGCCGCTGCGCAGCGTACAGCGTTATATCGCTGCTCTGCAAGCAACGGGGGAATGGATCGAGTATGACCGGGCGCTCCGGGGCTGGAAGCTGTTTCACGGTATCTCCATCCTATACGGAGATGTGTAGGAGGATGAAGGGGAATGAAACTCTGTATTCATCGAGGCACGCACCAGATCGGCGGCATTGCTGCCGAAATCTCCACGGCAAGCACGCGCATCCTCATTGACATGGGTGACGAACTATCTCTTGATCCAAATTTCGTCTCCGCACCGCTGAATATTCCGGGTGTGACGGATGGGAACGGACATTGCGATGCTGTACTGTTTACCCACTATCACGGCGACCATACCGGGCAAATGCTGCGCATCCGCCCGGAGATTCCCATTTATGCCGGGGCGTTGGCAAAGGATATCATGCGCCTGTTCGCAGAGCGTGGCGGGCAAAAGAACGAAGTAGTTTGCAGGCGCATCGAAACCATTCAAGCCTTTTCTCCCGGCAAGCCGTTTTTGATCGGTGACATTCAGATCACGCCATTCTGTATCGACCATTCCGCGTGTGACAGCTATCTATTTCTGATTGAAGCGGACGGCAAGCGGCTGTTGTATACCGGCGATTTCCGGCTGCACGGCGTGCGCGGCAATGTCGTGGATAAGATTCTGGACAGACGCATTGGAAAGGTCGATGTGGTTGTCACGGAGGGAACGACCGTTTCTCGCTCTGAACACGAGGTCGTGACAGAGTGGGATCTGCAAAAACGTGTGAAAGCGTATTTGCGGCAGTACAAATATGTCTTTGTGCTGTGCGCAACGACGAACCTTGACCGCATTTTTGCGCTGGCGCGGGCAGTGCCGTGTGGAAAATACTGCATTTGTGACGAGTATCAAAAAACGCTGGTCAAGGTGGTTTCCGACCGTTGGAGCAGTCTATCGACATTTTATGAGATGCCAAAGCTGAATACTCCCGGTTCCAGTATTCTTCAAGGCTTTCAAGAGCGCGGCGGGTTGATGTTTGTCCGTGTCAATCGGAAGTTTGAACGCATTATCCGACAATTTGACCCGCAGCAAAGCATCCTGCTCTATTCCATGTGGGATGGCTACCGAACAAAGCCGGACAGCAATATCCCAGAGTTTCTGTCGCTGACCGGAACATGGGCAGAACTTCACACCAGCGGTCACGCCTCGCCGGATGATCTGCGCCATGTGATTGAAAAGGCAGACCCGGAAATCGTCATCCCCATGCACACCGACGCGCCGCAAAAAATGCAGACACTCTGCCAGAATCGTAAGGTGATTCTACTGAAAGACAGGGAGGAACTACTGCTATGACGAATGATATTTTTTGCGTCGGCTTGACACGGACGGAGCTGCAAACACTGGGCGTTCTTCTACCAATTACATTCCGGATCATCCCTGTTTCATTGGAAGCACTGGATCATGCCGCCGTCGTGCGTGTAATCGATCAGGCGCGCTGCATCATCCTGAATCCGAAGCGGCTCTCCGTAGATTTGCTGGATGATTTTCTGCGCGGGCAGGACTATCAGCGGCGGAACGATGCGCCTGTGCCGATTATTTTGTTTTCGGATACCATGGCCAGGGAACCACGCCGCGAGGTTTTCATTCCGGAGTATCCGATTCTTTCGGTTGATCTGCACGAGCGTTTCGACCGGAATCGAAATCTTGCGGTAAAGCTGCTCCGGGAATCGACACTTCCCTGCTGGCAGAGCCGGGAAGCCATGCGCAGCAATATGTTTAACGATGCGTGGTACTTGATCGACATTGAAACGACAGGACTGGACAGATGGAAAGACCGCATCATCGCCATTCGCATTGCCCGCATGGCAAATTACGAAATCAACTGGGAACGACCGACGATTTATATTCGTCAAGATGAGCCGCTGCCAGCGCAAATTTCTGAAATTACCGGCATCACAGACGATATGCTGGCGGGCGGCGTTTCGATGGAAGAAGCATTGGAAGAACTGGACAGCCTTCCTTGCAAGGATACGCCGTTTCTGTTTGCCAACGAGGATTTTGCAACTGGTTTTCTGAATGCCGAGTACCTTCGCTGCGGGAAAACCTTTGACCGCCCGTATGTCGCAATCGACAAGCTGGCAAATATCCCATTTGGCTATCTGATGCAACGAAAGGCGTGGAACATTCCTGCATTGGTTGGCTTTAAAACTTTGAGAAAACAGCCATTGGATGAGGAACTTCAGAAGCTGTTCGCTCTGACTGCCTGCACCTTTGAGGCGCTGCAAACTCGCTGCGATGTCCGCTGCCCTGGAGAATTTGAGAAATTGTATGTGGCAGAGTTGGCCGAGTGAAAAAACACTTCACGTCGGCATCTAACACAAATGCTTTTATGAAAAGAACGAAGATACCTGCTTTCTATCAAAGGAAGCAGGTGCTTTTCTGCTTAAAGAAAGCAATCGGCTGTGTCAGTAGTTCTAAAAAGCTTTAGCTATGCCCCCAATAATTATCCGAGCGGAGCGAGGGGCGTGCATGGAAAGTAAGTAATCAGATGCAGTTTTGAAAGATGAATAATTAAGGCATACTAGAAGCAAAGTATGCAATGGAAAGAACATATAATGCTCAGCCGGTAATGAATTCCGGGGGAACTGGTACAAACCATAGGCATGGTAGGCGGTTATGCTTATACCTCACTTGCGAGTATCCTTGGGAATTGTATACGTCCTTACTGGATGTCCGCTGATTTTCTCAATCGGTCATACACAATGCCGATTAAAAGATCTCGAACTGTATCGCCAAATTTTGCGTCGTCCAGAACTCTTTCACAAAATTGTTGGTTTTGCGCCATACGTCCAATTACAACATCCATAAAAGCATCGTTGAACGGGAAACGGAAATGCTCCTGAGAATTGTTACGAGCTTGGATACGCAACTCTTCGTTAGCATCCATATCAGAAACAATTTGTTCCAGCACCTTATCAATGTTGGTAAACTCGGTGCCGAATTTCTCATTGATTTTGTCGATCAGCTCAGACAGCGGTGCCGTTTCTTCTTCCGCCTTTGGCTTTCCAGGATGAATTTTGTTCGGCAAAGGCTCGCTCTGTTCCAAAGCTATAGAACCTTCGAAAATTTTCCGAACTCGGTAATACTGCAATGCGACTTCATCATCCAAGAACACCTGTCCACCACCCTCACGTTTCGGCAGCTTTTTTTGCAAAAACTTGGCATAGGCGTGGAATTTATGGAGGTCTGCATCATCCAGATGGATAATATTTGTCAGGAACGTATAGGCACGGACAAACTTAGTCAGGGTAGATTTGAATTCTTCCTGCTCATTTTCTTCCAATGCTTTGTACCGATCCGCAGCGGGGTCGAGGAAGCTATTGAGGACTCCAAAGTCCATATTGCCCTGTTTTTTGCTAGGCTTGAAAAATACCTTTGCAAAAGATTCAATCTCACTTGCCCAGTAGACGCGGAATTCATCCAGCTTAAATTTTAGTTCATATACAATGTTTGCGTCAGTAGTTTCTTCGATAGTAGTTTCCTCGTAATACGGGGCAAATGCCGCTCGGATATCTTCTGCTGAATTTACGAAATCCAGCACGAAAGTATCTTCTTTACCAAAGCAGGTTCGATTCAGGCGAGAAAGGGTCTGTACAGCCTTTACGCCGCTGAGCTTCTTATCTACAAACATGGTATGCAGCAGCGGCTCATCAAATCCGGTCTGGTATTTTTCTGCTACCAACAGCACCTGATATTCACCGCCGCGGAACTTCTCTGGCAGCTCGCTTTCCTTAATTCCATTCAGGCTGACTTCGGTGTATTCCTCACCGCCGTCACGCACAGTGCCGGAGAAAGCAATCAGGATTCCGAGCTCATTCTCATAACCCATCTTCTTGATATACCGCTGGAACTCCTGATAGTAGCGAACAGCGTGCAAACGGGAACCAGTGACAACCATGGCCTTAGCCTTGCCGCCAATCTTATTCTTGGTGACGGTGCGGAAATGCTCTACAATGATCTGCGTTTTCTGCGCCAAATTATGCGGATGCAAGCTCAGGAATTTACCCAGAGCCTTGTTCGCCTTACTCTTTTCATAGCGAGGATCATCCGCAATCTTCTTGCCGATCTTGAAGTAGGTATCATAGGTCACATAGTTTTTCAAGACATCCAGGATAAAACCTTCCTGAATTGCCTGCTTCATAGAGTAGATGTGGAACGCACGAGGAATTCCGTTTGCATCAGGCGTACCAAACATTTCGAGAGTCTTTGCCTTGGGTGTTGCGGTAAATGCAAAGAAGGATAAATTTGCCAACCGCCCGTGAGTAGCCATTTCTTTGGCGATTTCATCCTCGCTATCAGACTGCTTATGTTCCTCTTTGGCTTCTTCGTCGGCAACCTTCTGTAGCTGTTCTTCCTCGGTCAGTCCTTCTGTATCGCCCAGAATTGCTTTCATCTTTTTGCTGGCTTCTCCGGTCTGTGAAGAATGAGCCTCATCAACGATGATGGCAAACCGTTTCCCACTCAGATCGTCCACTTTTTCAAGAATAAAGGGGAACTTCTGCAACGTTGTGATGATAATCTTCTTGCCTGTGTTTAGAGCGTCCGCCAGTTGGGCAGCATTGTTGTCAATCTTAACAACAACACCTTCCACGTGTTCAAACTGATAGATTGTGTCCTGCAGCTGCTTGTCCAGCACCAGACGGTCAGTAATCACGATAATGCTGTTGAATATAACTTTATCATTTTTGTCGTGCAGATTGGACAGGTGGTGTGCCAGCCAGGAGATGGAATTGGATTTACCGCTACCTGCGCTGTGCTGAATCAAGTAGTTACGTCCGGTGCCATGCTCGTATACATCGGCAACCAATTTGCGAACAACATCCAACTGATGATAGCGTGGGAAAATCATTGCGGACTTTTTGGGATTCTTTTTGTCCTCCTGAAGATGGATAAATCGCTGAATGATATCCAGCAAGCTGTCTTTCTGCAACACTTCGTCCCACAAATAGGAAGTGCGGTATGTTCCACTGCCGACAGGATTTCCCTTGCCACCATTATTGCCTTTGTTGAATGGCAGAAAGTATGTATTGATACCGTCCAGCTTGGTGGTCATCCATACTTCGTCGGTATCTACAGCAAAGTGAACCAGGCACCGGGATTTGAAAGAAAGTAGCAGCTCCCGAGGATCACGATCTTTCATGTACTGATGCTTTGCATTTTCGACGGTCTGACCGGTCGCCGGATTTTTCAATTCCAAAGTTGCCACTGGCAAGCCGTTGATAAATAATACGACATCAATAGAGTTTTCGTTTTTCAGACTGTAATGTACCTGCCGGGTAATGGAGAGAATATTTTTCTCATAAAGTGCCTGACTGGTCTGATTCATACCGCTGGCAGGTTTAAAGAAACACATGGAGAGCTTCGCCGGAGCATCCACGATGCCGTGGCGAAAAACGTACAGCATACCATGGGTATCCAAATCCCGGTACAGCTTTTTTAGAAAGCCGGTTTCTACGTCATCGCCATGCTTCTTGCATAGTTTGGCCCATTCCGCCGGCTGGCTCTCTTGGAGAAAACGGAACAGCAGCTTCGTATCAATGGCAAACTCCCGATTATAGTCACGAGGATTGCCCTTGATGTATCCGCCGTGGTCAAGCAGGCTGTACTCGATTTCTCGCTCGAATGTAATTTCCTTGGTTTCGATTGCCATTACTGACCACCCCCCTTATTTTTTGTTCTTAATGTTTTCTCCAACCTTTTTAATTTCGCCGGTCATTTTTTCTTGCTGTTTTTCGATTGCTTCAAGTGTCTTGCCTATCTTTTCAAAATAGCGAGAATCTGACTCATTAAGCTTGATAGCATTTTTCTGAATTGTAATATCCACATCAAACTCGGACGAAGTTTTCCCCATTGTTAGAACGACGGGAATTGTCGTTGTATCTCCAGTCACTTTTATTCTTTCAGCAAATGCAATTTTTTGATCTGATGCGTGGATGAAATAGGCAACTGGAATCAAATAATCCTCACCAGGCTTCAGAAAAGGAATCGTGCCAAAATCTACACTTTGAATTTTCACACCGATATTCTGCGCTACAGCATTACCGTAGTTATACACTTCGACATATAGGTTGCTATTACCGCTTGCAGCAGGTTTTTCAATGCTTTTGCAAAAAAGTTTTGTAGACTGTTTGGTTTGAAAAAAGTATGTTTTTGCTGTAAAAATCACAAGACCAATAGTCAAAGCAATGAAAGCAACATAATAAATGAGTTCCCACTGCTCGGTACAAAGCCACAAAAAGTAATAATTACTCATCCTACTGCCACCTTTCCAGTTACCACCTCGGAGATAATGCTTTGACGGTATTCCTTTAGCTTTTCAATCTGCTCGGTAACATCAGCAATGATGCTGTCAATTCGTGCGGTTTTCTTATTCAAATAGTCAGCAATCTCTTTCTGCTCATCCATTGGAATCACGGGGAGAGGAACCTGCACAAAGTTCGAAAATCTCAAATCTTGACCATCACGGATAAAGTTTGCCGTGCGCTGCAATGCCTGAATATATCGTGGAGACTTGAACAGCCACTTGAAATACTCCGGTTCCACACCCGCCTTAGGCTTCAGAACGATGTAATGCCATGTGATGCACCCTGGAATATAGCTGATCTCCAGCCCGCCTTGAAAGCTACGCAAACTGATTATGAAATCGTTGGGCTCAACGTGCTTCCAGTTTTCAAGCCCTTTATCGGCCAAAACAATTTTGTAGTTCTGCCGCTCCATATAATCATCTTGGGAGATAATGCCGTACTTTTGGCTGGCGGTCAGTTGGGCATCCGTTTCATGGCGGATTTCTTTGCTCTGTGCAAACAATGCTTTCGCAGGCACAACTCTCCAATGAGAGGGGATATATCCAAGCCATTCAACACCACTGTCTTTCATTTTGGCAGTAGAGTCAATTCCTTTGGTTACCGCAGAACATATTATTGATATGCGCTGCTCTTCCAAAAGTTCTATGACGTTTGCTTTTTTGTTAATTACGTCATTGATAGCAACAATCTTTTTATTCAATATTTGAACTATTGCATTCTGATCTTTAAGTGTTGGTATGGGCAAGCGAAAGTTCGCTAAGTCATTGGAGGATAGCTCCATGAATGTTGTTCCCCTGCCAAGCATATTTAGAGGGCCGTTCATTACTGAAAAATAGTAGTATATATACTCTTCGTTGATCTCCGCAATCTTAACCAAAGATTTACATCCTTGGCTTGTGCAAAGTTCTTTCTCCGCAATCCCGATGCTGCCTATAGGAGCACGATTCGACACAATAATACTTCCTGCAGGGACTTTTGATGTGCCACATGAATCAAGGCCTTCTTGAGTTATAGCTTTCCTGGATGAACAAATATATTTGTCCTCTGTTTTGTAATCCGCAGGAGTTATCCACGTGATATCCCCACCCCAGTATGTACTTTCACTACTTTTTGGAGTAGAACCATTCACTACGGTAAAGAAATGTTTTACTTTCCGTATTTCCCAGCTTTCTGGTAACCCGACTAACCACGGAGCTTGCCTCTCAATACTATACTCTTTCATTCCGCTAATACCTCCGCCAAGCTCGCCTGAATACGAGCCTCCAAAGCCTTAATATCCTCCATTATCACAGAACTGTCACGCAGCGGAGTGAATTTGTAGAAATAGCGGGTAAAGGGAATTTCATAGCCAATCTTAGTCTTGCTCTCGTCGATCCAGGCATTGGGAACGAACGGCAGCACCTCGCGGCGGAAATATTCGTGGACATCTTCCTTTAACGGCACTATCTCGTAGTCGCGAAGGGAAACGTCCGCTTTTTTGCTGCCCTTACGGTCGGTGACTGGTGTGCCGTCCTCATTCAGCAGAGGACTCTCCACAACGATTTTCCGATAGCCAAAATCATCATTGTCCAAATCCATGTAATTTTCGTCCGGTTCATAGGTGCTGTACAGACGAACAATTTCTGCTCGGTTTTCCGAGCTGACCATATTTCGCTTATTACCCAGTCCTTTACGCATCTTCTCATAGAAACCAGCACCGTTGATCAGACGTACCTTGCCCTTTCTGCGATTCTCTTTTCGGTTGGTTAGAATCCAAATGTATGTGGTAATTCCAGTGTTATAGAACAACTGGTCCGGCAGGCCAATAATGGCCTCCAGCAGATCGTTTTCGATGATCCATCGACGGATCTCGCTTTCACCACTGCCAGCATCGCCGGAAAACATGGGAGACCCATTAAAGACGATCCCGATGCGGCTGCCGCCATTCTCCGGAGCATTCATTTTGGAGATCAGATGCTGTAGGAACAAGAAAGAACCATCAGAAATACGGGGCAAACCAGCGCCAAAACGACCACTATAGCCTTTGTTTTTAGCTTCGTCCTTGATAAATTTTTCAACTTTCTTCCAATCCACGCCAAAGGGTGGATTGCTCAGCATATAGTCGAAGGTCTGTCCCTGAAAACCATCTTCATTAAAGCTGTTGCCCAGAACAATTCGGCTATTGGTGTTTCCCTTAAGGATCATGTCAGAGCAACAGGTGGCATATGTTTCGGGATTCAATTCTTGACCAAAGGGGATCACTCTGGTAGTGGCGTTCAATGCCTGCATCTTATTCTGAGCCACAGAGAGCATACCGCCCGTACCGCAGGCAGGATCAAGAATGGTGATAACCTTGCCATCGGTGGTGGAAATTTCGTCCATATCAGGATCAAGCAGTACTTCCACCATCAGCTCAATAACCTCACGGGGTGTAAAGTGCTCACCGGCGGTCTCGTTCGATTGTTCAGAGAATCGGCGGATCAGTTCTTCAAACATATAGCCCATTTCCAGGTTATCAATCTGGGTATCGCTCATATCGATCTCGGAAAACCGCTGTACGACCAAGTACAGCAGGTTTGCACGGGAGAGCTTGTCAATTACACCGAAGATTTCAAAGTTATCCATAATCTCACGGACATCCTCGGAGAAACCATTTATGTAATCACGCAGGTTCGCTTCGATGGCATTACTATCATCCATCAGCTTTTCAAAATCAAACTGGCTGATATTGTAGTAGTCGTGACCGGTCATACGCTTAAAAATAGGTCGTTTATTGCTGACAGTCAGCGTTTTATTTGCTTCCAGAATTCTTGCTTTGGAAGGGGCCAGCACGCAGTCAAAACGGCGCAGGACAGTAAATGGCAGAATTACCTTGCCGTATTCGCTTTGCTTAAAATCACCACGGAGCAGGTCTGCGATACTCCATATGAAATTTGCTTGTTCGTTAATGTTCATCAGATGTCTGCTCCTTCTTCTCTGAGCCGTAAATATCGCTCGTATGAGATAACAACGTTTTGCGGCTTGTTTTGTTTGTTAACGATCAGAACCTTATCCCGGTCTTTCACTTCCCTGAAAATACGTGATGCCTGACCTTTCTGAAAGCTTGTAATCGCTTCATAATCGGGATTCACATTGGGAGTTGCCTTCTTTTTTGCCACAAAACCACCTCTTTTCGACGAAATCTGTCATCGATATTGTAGCACAAAGTCATTACTTTTAGCAAGTTAAAAATACAAATAAAAGTAATGACTTTTTGCCAATTTACAGAGCAAACGGTCATTCCATTAATTGGAAAAACGCAAAGCCATCAGTGCTGGCACCGCGCGGTGCCAGCACTGATGGCTTAAATTTATTGGACTGACCCATGGAAGAACAACGCCGCCAGCTAAGATCGAACTTAGCTGGCGGCGTTACATTATTTATCCCTCTCGAATACCTACGGTCATCGCTCCCGTTTTCGTCATTATGTACTACTTCCACCCATTCCGTTTGGCTAAATCGTCCATTGCGAAGCAGAAGGTTTCCCACTGTGTCAATGCTGTCTGCAGCGGGTCGCCCTCGCGGATGCGGAGGGTGCGGCGGATCTCCTTGGGGATGACGACCCGGCCGAGGTCGTCGATCCGGCGGACGATGCCTGTAGCTTTCATAGTTGGCTCCTCCAATGCTGTTGTATTTTTGTTGCAAAGCTATTGTTTGCATGCAAAGGAGAAATATACAGCCCGCGTCCAGCACAGCAGACTCCTGCCGCGTTTGGATGAAATTTGATGAAAAAAACAGCTTCAGGCGGCGCGGGATTGAACAGGACAAGGCCGCCGGCGATGCCGGCGGCCTTGTCCTGTTCATTATATATTTGTTACATGACCCGTTCTACGGCGTGGTAGAGGCTGCGGATGGCGAGTTCGTAGTCGGTTTCCTTGACGGCGATGATGATGTTCAGCTCGCAGGAGCCCTGGTCGATCATGCGGATGTTAATGTTCGCGTCGGCGATCACGCGGAAGATGCGCGCGGCGGTGCCTTTGGCGTAGATCATGCCCTGGCCGACGACGGCAATGAGGGCGAGCCCGTCTTCGACGCTGACGTGGTCGGGCTGCAGCTCGTCCTGGATCCGGCGGAGGATCTCCTCGCGCGCCGGGGCCAGCGCCTCGGTCGAGACGATGATGGAGACCGTATCGATGCCCGACGGGCAGTGCTCAAACGAGATGCCGTGGTCAGCGAAGATCTGCAGCAGATGGGCCACGAAGCCGATCTCGCCGTTCATCATGGATTTTTCCACGTACACGCTGCTGAAGCCCTTGTGCCCGGCGATGCCGGTGACCTTGCGCTTGTGCGCGTTGGCCGGGAGCGTCGGGACGATGAAGGTGCCGGGATCCTGCGGCCGGTTGGTGTTGCGGATGTTGATGGGGATATTCGCGCGGCGGACGGGGAAGACCGCGTCCTCGTGCAGGACCGACGCGCCCATATAGGAAAGCTCGCGCAGCTCGCGGTAGGTGATATAGTCGACGACGTGCGGATGCTCGATGATGCGCGGGTCGGCCGCCAGCACGCCGGACACGTCCGTCCAGTTCTCATACAGCTCTGCGCCCACCGCGCGGGCCACGATCGAGCCCGTCACGTCGGAGCCGCCGCGGGAGAAGGTATGGATGGTGCCGTCGGGCATTGCGCCGTAGAAGCCGGGGATGACGGCGCGGTCGATGCTGACGAGCGCGTGACCGATGGCCGTGTTCGTGGCCTCGGCGTCAAAGGAGCCGTCTGCGCGGAACAGGACCATCTGCGCCGCGTCGACAAAGCTGAAGCCGAGATAGGCCGCCAGCAGTCTGGAGTTCAGATATTCGCCGCGGCTGGCCATATAGTCGCGCTGCGGTGAAGTGCGCAGGTGTGCTTCGATGGCGGCAAAGTCCGGCACGAGATCGACCTGCAGCTGCAGCTCGGAGATGATATCGGCAAAGCGCTGCCGGATCTCATCGAGCACGGGGGCAAAATCCTGCCCGGCGCAGGCGGCGTCATAGCAGCGGTAGAGCAGGTCCGTGACCTTCGTATCGCCGGAAAAGCGCTTGCCGGGCGCGGAGGCGACGACGTAGCGGCGGCCGGGATTTTCACGGATGATGGCCGTGACCTTTTCAAACTGACCGGCGGTCGCCAGCGAGCTGCCGCCGAATTTCACAACGATGGGGTTCATAAGGGGCTCCTTTCTGCAAATACCCTGCAGAGGGATGGGATTTTAACGCTATTTTCGCACAAAGGGCCCGTTCCGTCAACTGCAAACTTTTTCAGAATCTCCGATTTGGACAAAATTTATGCGCGCGGCAGAAAAACAGATGTCTTTTTGGTGAGAACGAACAAAACCGCCGGAGGCTGTGCCTCCGGCGGCTGCCATTGAAAAGTCAGCCGATCAGGCTGCAGACGAGATCGGTATATTCGCCGGCGTTTTCGACCGGCAGATCGGCCATCAGCAGCGCCTGCGTGTAGAGGATCTTCACAAGATCCTCGGCCTTCTTCTCATCCTGCGCGACGGCGATCTGCAGCTTGGCGAAGATCGGGTGGTCGGCGTTGAATTCGAGGATACGGTCAGCCTTCATGCCCGAGTTCGGGTCCACGCGCTTGAAATACTTCTCCATCTCAAACGTCATACCCTCTGCCGGGACGACGCTCACGGGGTGACTGCCCAGATTGTCGCTCAGCCGCACGTCCTTGACCTTGTCGCCGAGCGTCTTTTTGACGAAGTCCAGCGTCTGCTTCGACTTTTCACTCTTTTCCTCGGCGGCCTTCTTTTCCTCCTCGGTCTCGAGACCGAGATCGCCCGCCGTGATGGACTTGAGCTCTTTCTCCTGATACTTGCCCAGCGTCTGCGGCACGAAGCCGTCGACCTCGTCGGTCATGAACAGCACGTCGTAGCCCTTCTGCTGCAGCTTTTCCATCTGCGGCAGCTGGCCGAGGCGCTCGCGGCTCTCGCCGTTGGCATAGTAGATATACTTCTGATCCTCCGGCATGGCGGCGGCGTATTCCTTGAGGGAGATGAGCTTGCCTTCCTTGCTCGACCAGTAGAGCAGCAGATCCTGCAGCGCCTCTTTTTTCGCGCCGTAGTCGGCCAGCACGCCGTATTTGATCTGCGGGCCGAAGGCGGCGAAGAACTTCTCATATTTCTCGCGGTCGTTGTCCAGCAGCTTCTGCAGCTCAGCCTTGATCTTCTTTTCCAGATTCCCCGCGATGAACTTCAGCTGCCGGTCATGCTGCAGCATTTCCCGGGAGATGTTCAGGCTCAGATCCTGCGAGTCGACCACGCCGCGCACGAAGCGGAAGCAGTCGGGCAGCAGATCGGCGCAGTTTTCCATGATCATCACGCCGGAGGAGTACAGCTGCAGGCCCTTCTTGAAGTCCTTGGTGTAGAAATCATACGGTGCCTTAGCCGGGATATAGAGCAGGGCCTTATACGTGACCGCGCCCTCGACATTCGCGTGGATGACGGCCAGCGGGTCTTCAAAGTCGAAGAACTTCTCCTTATAGAAATTGTTGTATTCCTCGTCGGTGACGTCCTTCTTGTTCTTGTTCCAGATGGGAACCATGGAGTTGAGCGTCTCGACCTCGGTGTAGGTCTCGTACTCGGGCTTCTCGTCCTTCTCCGTGCCCTCTTTCATGCGGCTCTTTTCGACCTCCATGCGGATGGGGTAGCGGATGTAGTCGGAGTATTTGCGCACGAGCTGCTGCAGCTCCCAGGTCTTGAGGAAGCGGGAATATTTTTCGTCGTCGGTGTCGGCCTTGAGCTGCATGATGACGTCGGTGCCGGCGTTCGCGCGCTCACACGGGGTCATAGTGTAGCCGTCCGCGCCCTCGGATTCCCATTTCCAGGCCTCGTCGGAGCCGTATTTCTTCGAGATGACGGTCACCTTGTCCGCGACCATGAACGCCGAGTAGAAGCCCACGCCGAACTGGCCGATGATGTCGGTGTCGGCGGCCTTGTCCTTGTCGAGCGTCTGCTTGAACTGCAGACTGCCGGAGCGGCAGATCGTGCCGAGGTTGTTTTCCATCTCGTCCTTGTCCATGCCGATGCCGTTGTCGCTGACGGTCAGGGTGCGGGCGGTCTCGTCCGGCTTCAGCTGGATGGCGAAATCGCTGCGGCTGAGGCCGACGTTTTCGTCGGTCAGCGCCAGATACGCCAGCTTGTCGATGGCGTCGGAGGCGTTGGAAATAATTTCACGCAGGAAGATCTCCTGATGCGTATAAATGGAGTTGATCATCAGATCCAGCAGGCGCTTGGATTCTGCCTTAAACTGTTTCTTTGCCATACATGTCACGTCCTTTGCATATTAGCACTCATCGCCTCTGAGTGCTAACTGTATTCTAGCACACTTTCCCCCATTTGCAAGCGCTTTTTGCAAAATTCACAATGTATTCACATGCACATAAAAAAGGCTCCCCTTCCAGGGGAGCTGGCTCGGCGCAGCCGAGACTGAGAGGTTGCCGCAGATTTGCAACTGCCGGTTGTCTCCGGCGGCCCTATCTTTTCCCTTACGCGGGAAAAGATAGGGGAGAAAAGGGCACTTGGTTACGTTTGGTGCTTCCTGCCTCTGAGTTTAGGCGGGAGTCTATCTTTTAGGCGTCGTTCCACTCGATAGTCACCTCACAGGTGTCTTACTACGCGCCGCCTGATACGGGGGTGTCGGATTTGCAGCTAGTTTCCGTAGAATATCTGCCATCAATAGAAGGTGCAGCCTGAATCTGTCAGGCTGCACCTTTTTGCGGGGAAGGCTTTTAAGATGCGAACCGCCTTCCCCTGCGGAGAAGGCGGGATTTTGGTTATGCCAGGGTGGCGGCCATGACGGCTTTGATGGTGTGCATGCGGTTTTCGGCTTCGTCGAAGACGATGGACTGGGGGCTTTCGAAGACTTCGTCGGTGACCTCCATGGCGGTCAGGCCGTATTTTTCGCTGATCTGCTTGCCGATGGTGGTGCCGAGGTCATGGAACGCGGGCAGGCAGTGCATGAAGCGGCACTGCGGGCCGGCCTGGGCCATGAGCTTGGCGTTCACCTGATAGGGCAGCAGATCGTGGATGCGCGTCTGCCAGACCTCGTCCGGCTCGCCCATGGAGACCCAGACGTCGGTATAGATGACGTCCGCGTTCTGGACCGCGTGCATCGGATCCGTATCGAATTCCAGCGTCGCGCCGGTCCCGACGGCGATCTTCTGGCAGGTCTCGATCAGGGCCGCGTCCGGGAAATACGCCTGCGGCGCGCAGGCAACGAAGTGCATGCCCATCTTCGCGCAGCCGACCATGAGGGAGTTGCCCATGTTGTAGCGGGCGTCGCCCATGTAGACGAGCTTTTTGCCCTGGAGCGCGCCGAAGTGCTCCTGAATGGTCAGGAAGTCCGCGAGGATCTGCGTGGGATGGAATTCGTTCGTCAGGCCGTTCCAGACGGGCACGCCCGCGTATTTTGCCAGCTCCTCGACGATCGACTGGCCGTAGCCGCGGTACTCAATGCCGTCGTACATCCGGCCGAGGACGCGGGCGGTGTCAGCGATCGACTCCTTTTTGCCGATCTGCGAGCCGGACGGGTCGAGATACGTGACCGTCATGCCCAGATCGTGCGCGGCGACCTCAAACGAGCAGCGCGTGCGCGTGCTGGTCTTTTCGAAAATGAGCGCGGCCTGCTTCCCCTCGCACAGGCGATGGGGGATGCCGGCCTTTTTCTTTGCCTTGAGATCTGCGGCCAGCGTCAGAAAGGCCGTGATCTGCTCCGGGGTGAAATCAAGCAGCTTGAGAAAGCTCTGTCCTTTGATGTTCATGCGGTTCTCCTTTTTTACTGATGCGCCGCGAGGAAGGCGGCGACGGAATCGAGCTGGGCCTGCACCGACGCGGGGCCGGTGCCGCCGGCGGAAATGCGGCGGGCGACGCAGGTCTTGAGCGAGATCTCGGTGTAAAGATCGTCTTCGAAGACGTCGGAATAGGTCTTATAGGTCTCGAGCGGCAGCTGCTCAAGGACGGTGTCGTGCGCGATGCAGTACGCCACCAGCTGGCCGGAAATTTTGTACGCGCTGCGGAAGGGGACGCCCTTTTTCGTCAGGTAATCGGCCAGATCCGTGGCGTTGATGAAGCCCTTCTGCGCGGCCAGCAGCATATTTTCGGGCTTGGCTTTCATGGAAGTGAGCATCGGGGCCATGATCTGCAGGCAGAGCTTCGTCGTGTCGACGCAGTCGAACACGGCCTCCTTATCCTCCTGCATGTCCTTGTTGTAGGCGAGGGGCAGGCCCTTGAGCGTGGTGAGCAGGGCGATGAGATCGCCGTAGACCCGGCCGGTCTTGCCGCGGCAGAGCTCGGCCATGTCGGGGTTTTTCTTCTGCGGCATGATGGACGAGCCGGTGGTAAAGCCGCTGTCGAGCTCGATAAACTGGAATTCCCAGCTCGACCACAGGATGAGCTCCTCGGAAAGCCGGGACAGGTGCATCATGATGAGCGCGCAGGCGCTCATGAGCTCCACACAGAAATCGCGGTCGGACACGCCGTCGAGGCTGTTTTCGCAGATGGCGGAGAAGCCGAGCTTCTGCGCCTCAAAGACGCGGTCGGTCGGGTACGTCGTCCCGGCCAGGGCACAGCAGCCGATGGGGGAGGCGTCCATGCGCCGGCCGGCGTCGGCAAGGCGGCCATAGTCGCGCTCCAGCATCATGGCGTAGGCCAGCAGCTGCTGGCCGAAGGTGATGGGCTGCGCGCGCTGCAGGTGGGTGTAGCCCGGCATGATGGTATCCTTGTGGGCGCTCGCCTGTGCGTGCAGGGACGAGATGACGGCCAACACGAGCGACTGCAGCGCGGCGATCTCGTCTTTCAGATACAGCCGCAGGTCAAGCGCGACCTGATCGTTGCGCGAGCGGGCGGTATGCAGCTTTTTGCCGACGTCGCCGATGCGGCTGGTGAGCTCGGCCTCGACGAACATGTGGATGTCCTCGGCCTGCATGTCGAGCTGCAGCGCGCCGGACTGCAGGTCCGCGAGGATCCCGGCCAGACCGCCAATGATCTGGTCGGCGTCCGCCTGCGTCAGGATGCCGCATTTGGCGAGCATGGCGGCGTGGGCCATGGAGCCGGTGATGTCCTGCTGGTACATCCGGCCGTCAACGGCGATGGAGGAGTTGAAAGCGTCGGCCAGCGCCGAAGTCTCCGCCTCCGACCGGCCCGCCCAAAGTTTGTTCATAGTGTATCCTTTCTGATGAAAGCCCAAAGGCTCCCCTTTCAGGGGAGCTGTCAGCGAAGCTGACTGAGAGGTTGTCGCAGATTTGCGACTGCTGGTTGTCTCCGACGGCCCTATCTTTTCCGTCTTGCCGGAAAAGATAGGGGAGAAAAGGGGCGCTTGGTTACGATTGGGTGCATGCTGCGTCTGAATTTTGGTGGGAACCAATGTTTCAGGCGTCGTTCCACTCGATAGTCACTCTACGAGTTTCTGCTGCGCGCCGCCTGATACGGGGGTATCAGACTTGCAGCTAGTTGCTTTAGAACGACTGCCATCAATAGAAGGTTCAGCCGAAATTTTGATAGGTGCTACCTTCTTGCGGGGGAGTATAACCTCTCCGCCTCACTTCGTTCGGCACCTCCCCTTGACAAGGGGAGGCTTATGGGGTGCGCATTCCAAGGCTCCCCTTGTCAAGGGGAGCTGGCGCGGAGCGCCTGAGGGGTTAGCCCGCCGCAGCGGATTGGCTTCCCCTATGAGGGGAAGCTGTCGCCGGAGGCGACTGATGAGGTGGACAGCGCCGCGTAGAAGCAAGTGCCCCCACCTCATCCGCCACGGCTCCGCCGTGCCACCTTCCCCTCATAGGGGAAGGCAGGGGTTCGGGTGGCTGCTTACAGCTTTCCCTGTTCCCGCAGGGCCTGGACTTTGGTGGGCAGGCCCCAGATGTTGATGAAGCCGGCGGCTTCGGCCTGGTTGAAATCGCTCTCGCCGAAGGTGACGAGGTTCTCGGAGTAGAGGGAGTACGGCGAGGTGATGCCAGCGTTGATCATGTTGCCCTTGTAGAGCTTGATGTTGACGGTGCCGGTGCAGTACTCGTTGGACTTCTTGGCGAAGGCGGTCAGTGCCTCCTGCAGCGGGGAGTACCACTTGCCGTTGTAGATGAGGTCGGCGTAGTCGACGGCCAGCTTTTCCTTCATGTGCAGCGTCTCTTTGTCGAGCGTCAGCATTTCGAGCTGCTCATGCGCGAAGTAGAGGATTGTGCCGCCCGGGGTCTCATAGATGCCGTGGTCCTTCATGCCGATGAGCCGGTTTTCCACGATGTCGAGGATGCCGACGCCGTTTTCGCCGCCGAGCTTGTTGAGCTTGCGGATGATGTCGGAGACCTTCATCTTCTCGCCGTCGACCGCCACGGGGACGCCAGCCTCAAAGCTGACGGAGACTGTCGTGGGCGTATCGGGCGCCTGATAGGGGGAGACGCCCATCTCGAGGAACAGGGCCTTATCGAGATCGGGCTCGTTGGCCGGGTCTTCGAGGTCGAGACCCTCGTGACTCAGGTGCCAGAGGTTCTTGTCCTTGGAATAGTTGGTCTCGCGGGAGATCTTCAGCGGCACGTTGTGCGCCTCGGCATAGTCGATCTCTTCGTCACGCGACTTGATGTCCCACTCCCTCCACGGGGCGATGATGGGCATGTCGGGCGCGAAGCGCTTGATGGCCAGCTCGAACCGGACCTGGTCGTTGCCCTTGCCGGTCGCGCCGTGGGCAATGGCGTCGGCGCCTTCGGCCAGCGCGATCTCGGCGAGCTTCTTGCCGATGACGGGCCGCGCAAAGGCGGTGCCGAGCAGGTACTTCTCATACTTGGCGTCCATCATGACGGACGGGACGATGATCTCGTCGCACATCTCGTCGGTGAGGTCGGCGATGATGAGCTTGCTCGCGCCGGTCTTGATGGCCTTTTCCTCCAGACCGTCGAGCTCGTCGCCCTGGCCGACGTCGGCCGCGACAGCGATGATCTCCGGACCGTTGTAATTTTCCTTCAGCCAGGGAATGATGATGGACGTATCGAGACCGCCCGAGTAGGCCAGAACGATTTTCTTGATCTTGCTCTTATCCATGATTGTAACCTCCGTAAAGCACTTGTCTGTGTGGGCGTTTTTCTTTATGCACGTAATATACACATTTTATGCAGAAAAGTCAAGCATGTAATTTATAAATATTCATTTACGTCAAAAACGATGCATACTCATGCGCCGATACAGCGTGTTTTGTGCAGTTTGAAAAAAACTTTACTTTTTCTTCCGAAGCGCGTAAAATCTGAGGTAACAACGATCGATCTGATTGGATTACAGAGGATATTGCCATGTCGAACGAGATCCGTGTTCTGCTTTCCGCTCTTGACCCGCACCGGCGGGATCTGTGCGCCGCGGTGCTGGCGCTCTGCGCGCCGGAGTTTGAAGCGCCGGCGCCGCCCACGCAGGTCTTTTTGTCTTCACTCTACCAGAAGCTCTGCGGCCGGATGTTCCCCGACGGCCTGCCGGAGATCCCGGCGCTGACGGCGGACGAGGAAGGCTATCTTGCCGCGCTCGAGTCCGCGCTGCAGAACCCGGCGGACAGCTTTGACCCCTGCCTCGACCTTCTGCCCCTGCCGGAGGATTCCATCCCCGGCAGCCGCGTGGAGGGGCAGTACCGCCTGTTTACCGACACCGTGCGGCAGGACCATCTGATGGCCGTCATGCGCCTGGGGATGGAGGCGACGCCCTTTGACCCCGCCTCGCACACCATCGGCGTGCACAATGTCGCCCTGCATACGGCGATCCTGGCGAAGCGGGCGGGCTTCCCGGTCGATCTGCCGCTCGTGCGTGCGGCGGCGCTGGGGCACGACATCGGCAAGTTCGGCTGCCGCGGCGAGGACCTCGGGCGCATCGCCTATCTGCACTATTATTATACCTGGCAGTGGTTCAGCCGGAACCGGATGGAGGAGATCGGCTACATCTCCGCCAACCACTCGACCTGGGATCTGGAATTTGAAAACCTGCCCATCGAGTCGCTGCTGCTCATCTACGCGGATTTCCGCGTGCGCGGCACGCGGCAGCCGGGCGAAAAAGAGGTCATGCGCATCCATACGCTCGCCGAGGCCTACGAGATGATCTTCTGCAAGCTGGCCGACATGACGCAGGAAAAGACGCTCCGCTACCGCAACGTCTACCACAAGCTGACCGACTTTGAAAACCTGCTCCTGAGCCGCGGCGTCAGCCCCCGGCTGGAAGATGACGAGCTTCTGCCGCACGAGACGAAGGACCCCTCGCTCATGGACGCGCCGCAGGCGCTGCGCGCCCTGCGGGACCTGACGCTGGACGGCTCTATCCGCCTCATGCACACGCTCTCGACCGACCAGACGCTCGAGCAGCTGCTCGAGCAGGCCAAGGGCGAAAAAAATCTCCAGCGCATCCGCATGTATCTGCGGCTGCTGGAGGAATACAGCACCTATATGACAAGGGCCAACAAGCGCAAGACGCTCGTGCTCCTCTACGAGCTGCTCATGCACCCGGACGGCGACGTGCGCCGCATCGCGGGCAGGATCATGGGCAAGATCCTGGCGAACGCCGGCCCGCGCTACCGCAAGGAGCGGCCGCTGTCGGCCAAGGACGGGCAGATGCCCCCGGCGGTCATGTCGCTGCTGGCGGAATCGGGGGAGCTCTGGGCAGAATATATCGGGCTCTGCCTGCACCCGGACTATAAGATCTCCAGCAAGCACGCGCTGCGCATCTCCAACTCGCTCAAGACCATCTGCCAGAGCCTCTTTGCCGCCTGCGACGAAAAGGAGGCCGGGCCGCTCGTCCGGCCGCTGCTCGCGGCGCTGGCGCAGGCCGGGGCGGAGGACCGGTTCGTGCTGGTCGACGCGCTGTGCCATGTGCCGTGCGGGTATCTGCCGCAGGAGAAGCTGCCGGAGCTCGTGCAGCAGCTTGCGGCCATGCCCGGCACGGGCAATCCGGAGCTCGATATCATCGTGCTGCATGAGCTTTTGCGGCTGGCACACGCGGTCCCCGCGCTGCAGGCGCAGATCCGGGAGGCCATGCGGGGCTACCGCCCGCAGTGGGAGGATCATCTGGCCCACGACTGGCTGCGCGCGCGCCTGCTCGGCGAGGCGCAGCCGGAGCCGGACGCGCAGACGATCTCCCGCATCCACCTGAGCAACCTCAAAAACGCCGTCCACTGGACCGTCAAGCTGACGCAGATCAACATCCTGACCCAGTATGTGCGCAGCCATCCGGACGCGGCGTTCCATACTGCGCTGCATTTTTCCAACCTTCTGTGCGTCAGCGAGCATCTGCCCGTGCGTGAGGCGGCGGGCAACGCGCTGCTTGCCATTGCGCCGCAGCTGCTCGTCGACCAGATCAACGAGATCGTCATCGACCTGACCCGCGAGCTCGAGTCCGGGCAGGAGCAGATCTCGCGCTTCATCCCGCCGTATCTCGGAAGACTTTTGTGCCAGCTGCCGGAAAAGGAGCTGCACGAGTCGGTCGAGAGCATCGGCGCGCTGGCGAGCGGGGCGTCCATCCGGCCGGCGCGCGTGGCGCTGTTTACGCTGGGCGAGGCGCTGAACGTGCTGCCGGAGGCGCAGACGGACGTGGAGGACCGCATCCTCGGCCTCATCCTCACCGGCATCGCCCACTATGACGAGACCATCCACCAGACGGCGCTGGCCGTCCTCTGCCGGGATATTTTCGGCCGCAGCCAGCTGCCGATGGCAAGAAAGCACGCCATCTTCGTGCGCCTGCATAAAAAGCTGCTGACGCTCCTGTCCGAGCCGCGCGCGGGACAGCTCACGTTCTTCAACTGCGCGGCCATGCTGAACCATCTCTACCGCTACACCGTCCGGCAGGAGCTGCAGGAGGGGCCCTTCCGCTTTTTGCCCGAAAAGCCCGCCGCGTTCTTCCCCGGCACCTTCGACCCCTTCTCCGTCGGCCACAAGCAGATCGTGCAGGAGATCCGCGCCCGCGGCTTCGAGGTCTATCTGGCCGTCGACGAGTTCTCGTGGAGCAAAAAGACGCTCCCGAAGCTCCTGCGGCGCAGGATCGTCTCCATCTCCGTGGCCGACCAGTGGGATACGTATCTGTTCCCGGATGATATCCCGGTCAACATCGCCATGCCGGACGATCTTTCCCGGCTGCAGTCGCTGTTTGCGGGCAGGGAGCTGTATCTCGTCGCGGGCAGCGACGTGATCGCCAACGCCTCGGCCTACAAGAGCCACGAGCCCGGCACGGCGGCGGACTATAACCACATCATCTTCTGCCGCGACGGCAGCGCCGACCACGTGGCGCTCTCCGCCGCCATCCGCGGGAAGCTGCTGCTTCTGGCCCTGCCGCCGTTTTATGAGACGGTCAGCTCCACGCGCATCCGCGCCTCGGTCGACCAGAATCTCGATATCTCCATGCTCGTCGCGCCCGTCGTGCAGACGTATATCTACGAATGCGGCCTGTATGTCCGCTCGCCCGAGCTCAAAAACGTGCTGCGGCGCGAGGAGCTGTATTTCAGGACTGCTTCGGACGGCGACGAGGCCCTGCCGGAGGCCGCCCGCGCCTGCATGCGGGGCAAAAAGGACGCCCGGGCGGCGCTGCTGCTGGCGCGGCCGGCACGGCTGCTCGGTTGGGCGGCCGGGCACCCGATCTTGCTGGACGATCTGTATGCGGCGCTGGGGTCGCTTGAGGCGTGCAGCTATGTCCGGCAGCATGCCTCGGGGCAGATCCTGCTCGTCGACGGCTGGTGGGTGCCGGATATGGACGACGCGGCCGAGCGGCTGCGGATGCTCCTCAATGAGCTGCTGGCAAGAAGCCTTGAGCAGGGGAGCACGTACGCGCTCTGCCGCTGCCCGGAAAACGCGCCCGCGCTGCAGGACGCGCTGCGGCAGCTGGGCTTTGCCGCCGTGGAGGCGGACGCGGAGATCTTCTGCGTTGACATGCGCAACCCCGTCATGCTCCTGCAGGACGCCATGCTCTGCATCAAGCCCCCGCACAAGGATGCCCCCGCCGTGCAGCAGGCCGTCCGGGAAACGAGACCCCGGCTGCGCATGGCGCTCGGCGCCATGTTCCCCGGCAAGCTTCTGCTGTGCTTTGACACCGAGATGCTCAACCAGGCCATCGCCCAGCGCATCGAGCAGATGAACGGCGTGCAGGACGTGCCGCCCGGCGTGCGGCGGCTGGGGCCCTATATGTGCGTGCCCTACGGCAAGATCTTCGCCGACGCCATCGTGCCGAACACGGTCACGAAGACGCTGCACGTCGAAAAGTGCTATGCGCCCGACGTGCGCAGCTTCACGATCGAGGAATACCCCGATTATTCGCCGCTGCCGAGCCAGGTGCGCGCGCTCCGTTCGTTCCACCGGCCGATCATCCTCGTGGACGATCTGCTGCACAAGGGCTACCGGATCGAAAAGCTCGACCGCGTGTTCCGGCAGGAAAGAATCGCCGTCGACCGCATTCTCGTCGCCGTCATGTCCGGCTATGGCCGGGACCTGATGCGCGTGCAGGGGCGGCGGGCTGAGTGCGAATATTTCATCCCGAACCTCCACTACTGGGTGACCGAGAGCCTGCTCTATCCCTTCATCGGCGGCGACAGCGTCGCCGGCCGGCGGCAGAAGGAGCGGATGCTCCCGTCGGTCAATATGATCCTGCCGTATGTCTACCCCAGCTATTTCTTCGACGTGACGGAGACGAGCATCCGGAACCTCTCCAAAACGGCGCTGGAGAACGCCATGCAGATCCTGCGCGCGCTCGAGCGGGAGCACCAGCGCAGCTTCTCCGCCGCGCTCACCATCCGCCGTCTGGGCGAAGCCCTGCTCCAGCCCCGCCTGCCCGACAAAGGCGACTGCATGACCTTCGACTTCTCCCTCCCCGCCTCGACCTACCTCGAAGAGGACCTCGCAAGGCTGGACCGGATCTGCAGGTAGTGTACCTCATGCCTTCCCCTATGCAGGGAAGCCTTGGACTGCGCAGATTCAAAGCCTCCCCTCTCAGGGGAGGTGGCTCGGCGAAGCCGAGACGGAGAGGTCGCGGCTAATTTGATACAACCTCTCAGTCAGCCTCCGGCTGACAGCTCCCTACCCCTTTTGTCCCTTCGGGACATTTCCCCCTGATAGGGGGAATCGGCCCCTGGAAGGGGAGCCCTTGGGGAAAATATGAAAAGAAAGGTGATCAGCATGATCCTGAGACGATGGAAGGGCTTCTGCCTGGCGGCAGAGGAGGAGGCTTTGTTCCCGCGAGGGGCGGAGATGTGCGGCGAGGTGTTTGCGCCGCTGGTGTTTCTGGTGCGGCGCGATCCGCTGCGCGCGCGCGGCCTGTATCCCATCCGGGACCTGTCTGAGCTGGACGAGCCCGAGGGCATCGGCTGCCTGACCCCGTCTTCCCCGGCGGAAGGGGAGCTGGCGGCATTCGTGCGCGCGCACGGCGCGGGCGTGTTGAATGCAGCGTTTTCCCGCGCGTTTTCCATCCTGCAGGCATGGAGCGCGGCGAAGAAGGACGGCCTCGTCCTCACGCTCGTCGGCCTCGGCGACGTGGGCGGGACGGCGCTGCTGGCTCTGAAGCTGCTGGGCCGCGAGCTTACGAAGGTCCAGATCTTCGACCCGAAGCGGGCGCAGTGCCAGCGGTATGAGATAGAGCTGAATCAGGTCCTCTCCGCGGACGGCCGGACGCTGCCGGAGGTCGTGATCTGTGAGGAACAGGATCTGTTCCGCTGCGACCTGTTCGCCTTTACGGCCTCGCGCGGCGTGCCGGGGCTGGATAGCAAGGTACAGGACGTGCGCATGGCGCAGTACGAGGCCAACCGGGCCATGGTGGGCTCTTACGCGCGTATGGCGCGGCAGGCGGACTTTACGGGCCTGTTCTGCCAGATCTCCGACCCGGTCGACCATCTGTCCCGGTCTGTCTTTCTGCAGAGCAATCAGAAGGAAACCGGGGAATTTGACTTTGTGGGCCTGCTTCCTGAGCAGGTGCAGGGCTTCGGCCTCGGCGTGATGGCCGCGCGCTGCGCCTACTACGCGCGCCAGCTGGGGCTGGACGAGGACGCGCTGCGCGTCTACGGCCCGCACGGGCAGGGGCTCGTCTGCGCCAACTGCTGCGGCGGGGACTACGACGCGGCGATCTCCGCGGAGCTGACCGAAAAGACCCGCACGGCGAATCTGCGCGTGCGGGAGCTGGGCTTCAAGCCGTATCTCGCGCCTGCGCTCTCCTCCGCGGCGGCAAGTCTGCTGCGGCTCGTGCGCGGGCAGGAGCACTACGGCGCGGTGCCGCTCGGCGGGGCGTATTTCGGCTGCGTCAGCCGCATGACGCGCTTCGGCCCGGAGCTTCGGCGGGAGGCGCTCGCGCCCGCGCTCCGGGCGGAGCTGGAGAAGACCTATGCGGCATTGGAGGCGTTCGAGTACTGATGGAGACGTTGACGCTGGTAAGGATCGGCCGCAGCGCGCGGCTGGAGCGCCTGCTGCCCGCGGCGCTGGCGGAGTTCCCGGTCACGGAGCTTCCGGCGGAGCAGATCGCGTCCGCCGCCGGGCGGCGGCTGCTGTTCGCCGTCTCGGTCGACGCCTACGGCCCGGATGAGGCCTTCGTGCGCCTGCTGCGCACGCTGCGGCAGAACCCGGACTGTCTGTGCGGCTGCATCGGCGGCGTGATCGTCGACGGGGCGGGGGAGCTGGACACGAAGCAGCTCGCGCGGCAGCTCGTGCTGACGGCGAACCTCGCGGGCTGCGCGTTCCCGGGCAAGCCGCTCGTCGAGGGGACTGGCTCGCTCTATAACCAGCACATCCAGGCGGGGCTGCTGCATCTGAGCTGGGAGCAGACCTATGCGCACCAGATGGCGCAGCTGGCCGGACGCCTGCTGCGCTTCCGGCTGCCGCGGTTCGAGCGGCCGAAGCTCCTCATGCTCCACGCGTCCGACAACCGGCGGTCCAACACCGTCTGGCTCGGCGAGCAGGTGCTGCAGCGTCTGCCAAGCACGTTTGAAACCAAGACGATCTCCCTGCAGAACGGCTCCATCCACGACTGCCGCGGCTGCTCGTATGAGGCCTGCCTGCACTTTGCCGCACAGAGCCGCTGCTTCTACGGCGGCAGCATCTCCGACGACGTGCTGCCCGCCATCAGCCGCTGCGACGCGATGCTGTTTCTGTGCCCGAACTACAATGACGCCGTGAGCGCCAATCTCATGGCCCTGTTCAACCGCCTGACCAATCTGCTGGTCCGGCAGGACCTGTATGAAAAGTATCTCTACGGCATCGTCGTCTCCGGGTATTCCGGCAGCGATATCGTCGCCCGGCAGCTGCTCGGCGCGATGTGCCTCAACAAGACGGCCATCCTGCCGCCGAAGTTCTGCCTCATGCAGACGGCGCACGACCCCGGCTCCGTGCAGAAGGCCGACGGGATCGACGCGCAGCTGAGCGCCTTTGCCGCGCGGCTGGGTCGCATGCAGGGCTGACAAAAAAATACGGCTGCCCGGGGCGGTTTTTGTAAAAACTGCACGCTTGACGAATGCCGCCCGCGGGTGTAAAATCAGTCCATCGTTGAAAGCTTCACCAAAGAAAAGCTTTACATCGGAAAAGAATATCGCCAAATGCAGTGAGGAAGAAAAGTAGCGCAGGACACGGATCCAGAGAGCCGGGGATGCTGGGAACCCGACGCCAGAGCCTTCGTGAACGAACACTTCTTAGCAGCGACCTGAACCGGAAATCTCCGCAGTAGGGAAGACGCGCAGCGCGGCGTTAAAGCGCAGGGGCTTGTCAGAGCTCCGGAAAAGAGACTGTTTCAGACAGTAAGTTAGGTGGCACCGCGGATCGGCAGCAATTCGTCCTAGAATTTATTTCAGGCAATGCTGCGCAAATGATTCGGAGGTGCTTTTTATGTGCGCAATTATCGGTTTTACGTCCCCCAGGCTCAAGAAGGAACAGGTCCAGCCGTATTTTGAGAAGACAAAGTCCCGCGGCCCGGACGACACGCGGATGGAGTCGGCCGGCAGCGGCCTGCTCGGTTTCCACCGGCTCGCCATCATGGGGCTGCATCCGGAAGGCATGCAGCCGTTCCACCTCGGCCGCGACATGGCCGTGTGCAACGGCGAGCTGTACGGCTTCCGCCCGGTCAAGGCCATGCTCGAGGCGAAGGGCTATCAATTCCAGTCCGATTCCGACTGCGAGATCATCCTGCCCCTGTGGAAGGAATATGGCACGGACATGTTCGCAAAGCTCGACGCGGAGTTCGCCATGATCATCTATGACGCGGCGTCCGATTCCCCCGTCGCCGCACGCGACCCCATCGGCATCCGCCCGCTGTTCTATGGATATCTCGAAGACGGCTCGATCATCTTCGCCAGCGAGGCGAAAAACCTCGTCGGCCTCTGCGCCCACGTCTTCCCCTTCCCGCCGGGCCATTACTACAAGGACGGCAAATTCGTCTGCTACGCGGACCTGACCACGGTCACAAAGTATTCGGATGACGATCTCGACACCGTCACGAAGACCATCCGCGAAAAGCTCATCGCGGGCGTGGAAAAGCGGCTTGACGCCGACGCGCCGCTCGGCTTCCTGCTCTCCGGCGGCCTGGATTCCAGCCTTGTGTGTGCCATCTCGGCCAAGATTCTCGGAAAAAAGATCCGGACGTTTGCCATCGGCATGGATCTTGACCCCATCGACCTCAAATACGCGAAGGAGACTGCCGATTTCATCGGCGCGGACCACACCGAGGTCACCATGACGCGCCGGCAGGTGCTCGATTCCCTCGAAGAGGTCATCGCGCTGCTCGGCACCTATGACATCACCACCATCCGCGCGAGCATGGGCATGTACCTGTGCTGCAAGGCCATCCATGAGCAGACCGACGTGCGCGTGCTCATGACCGGCGAAATCTCCGACGAGCTGTTCGGCTATAAATATACCGACTTCGCGCCCTCGGCCGAAGCCTTCCAGCAGGAGGCGAAGAAGCGCGTCGACGAGCTGTATATGTACGACGTGCTGCGCGCCGACCGCTGCATCTCCGTCAACTCCCTCGAGGCCAGAGTTCCCTTCGGCGATCTGGATTTCGTCAAGTACGTCATGTCCATCCGCCCGGAGCTCAAAATGAACACCTACGACATGGGCAAGTACCTCCTGCGCAAGGCCTTTGCCGATGATCATATCCTCCCCGACGATATCCTCTGGCGGCAGAAGGCGGCCTTCTCCGACGCCGTCGGCCATTCGATGGTCGACGATCTGAAGGAATACGCCGAGAGCCTCTACTCCGACGAAGCCTTCGCCAAGGGCTGCGAGAAATACAGCTTTGCAAAGCCGTTTACGAAGGAAAGCCTCCTCTACCGCGATATTTTTGAGAAATATTACCCCGGCCAGGCGGAAATGGTCAAGGATTTCTGGATGCCGAACAAGTCCTGGAAGGGCTGCGACGTCCAGGACCCCTCCGCCCGCGTCCTGTCCAACTACGGCGCCAGCGGGGTGTAAGCAAAGCAAAGAAAGCGCCCCGGCCTGCTATGCAGGCCGGGGCGTAATTTGTTGTCGTTACTTGCTCAAAAGCTCGATGCCGGTGCGGATGCGGGCGAGGGATTCTTCCTTGCCGAGCAGGGCGCAGAGCTCGGTGGCGCCGCCGGGGGTGGAGGCCTTGCCGGAGACGGCCACGCGCAGCGGCCAGAGGACGACGGAGTTCTTGACCTCCAGCTTTGCCGCGAGGGCGACGAGCGCCTCATACAGGCTCTCGTTCGTCCAGGTCTGCAGACCCTCCAGCACCGGCAGGATGGCCTGCAGGGAGGAAAGGCTGTTTTCGAGCGTCGTCTTGGATTTCTTGTGGACATACAGCTCCGTGGAGTATTCCGGAAGCTTGTCGATGAAGTCGACGCGCTCGGGCAGGTCGGACAGGATCTCGCAGCGCGGCTGCACCAGCGCGGCGACGGCCCGGAGGTCGACGGCAGGGTTGGTGACGGCCGTCTTCAGGACGGGCTCCGCCTTGGCGAAGAAGGCCTCGGGGCTGAGCTTTTTCATGTATTCGGCGTTCATCCAGCGCAGCTTGTTGATATCGAACACCGCCGGGGACTTGGAGATGCCGGAGATGTCGAAGATCTCGGCCAGCTCCGCGAGCGTGTAGAATTCGCGCTCCGCGTTCTCGCCCTTCGGGCTCCAGCCGAGCAGGGCGACATAGTTGAGCACGGCCTCGGTCAGATAGCCCTCGCGGATGAGGTCCTCATAGCTCGGGTCGCCGTGACGCTTGGACATCTTGTGTTGCGCGTCGCGCATGACGGGGGAGCAGTGGACATACGTCGGGATCTCCCAGCCGAAGGCTTCGTAGAGCAGGTTGTATTTGGGCGCGGAGGAGAGATATTCGCTGCCGCGCACGACGTGCGTGATGCCCATCAGATGGTCGTCGACGACGTTGGCAAAGTTGTAGGTGGGAAGCCCGTCGGATTTGAGCAGGACCTGATCCTCCAGCTCCTTGTTTTCCACGGTGATATCGCCGAAGGACGCGTCATGGAAGGTGGTCGTGCCCTCGTGCGGGATGCGCTGGCGGATGACGAAGGGCTCGCCGGCCTCGACGCGCTTTTTTGCCTCCTCGAGCGGCAGATCGCGGCAGGCACAGACGTGCTTTTTGATCTCGCCGGGTGCGGCTTCGCTCTCGTCCTCGTCGGATTTCTGGCAGAAGCAGTAATACGCGCCGCCCTTTTCGCACAGCAGCTTCGCGTACTTGCCGAACAGCTCGCGCCGCTCGGACTGGATATACGGGCCGACGGGGCCGCCGACGTCGGGGCCTTCGTCGTGGTCAAGGCCGCATTCAGCCATGGTCTTGTAGATGACGTCGACCGCGCCCTCGACCAGACGGCCCTGATCGGTATCCTCGATGCGGAGAATGAATTTGCCGTGGTGGCGGCGGGCGATCAGCCAGGTATAGAGCGCCGTGCGCAGGTTGCCGACGTGCATATAGCCCGTGGGGCTCGGAGCGAAGCGCGTGCGGACCTCGCCATGCGGGATGCGCGCTTCCATCTGCTCAAAAAAATCCATGATGCCAGTTCCTCCAATACTATAAGTGTAAACATTATATAGTTTTTTTCAGAAACAGTCAATCATTGATTGCGGATGCGGCCGGTTTGTGGTATGATAAGGCCAACTATCGAATAGAAAGAAGGACGTATCATGGCCGAAAAGAAACGTATTTTTTCCGGTATCCAGCCCAGCGGCGATCTGACGCTCGGCTCGTATATGGGGGCGATCAAAAACTGGGTCGCGCTGCAGGACGAATATGAGTGCGTCTACTGCATCGTCGATATGCACGCCATTACGGTCCGGCAGGTGCCGGCCGATCTGCGGCGCAGAAGTCTGGAGCAGCTGGCGCAGTATATCGCCTGCGGGCTGGACCCGAAGAAGAATATCATGTTCATCCAGTCCCATGTGCCGCAGCACGCGGAGCTTTCCTGGGTGCTGGGGTGCTATACGCAGTTCGGCGAGCTGTCGCGCATGACGCAGTTCAAGATGAAATCCCAGCAGCACGCCGACAACATCACGGCGGGCCTGTTCACCTACCCGGTTCTGATGGCGGCCGATATCCTGCTGTACCAGTCGGATCTCGTCCCCGTCGGCGAGGACCAGCGCCAGCATGTCGAGCTCTGCCGCGACATCGCCGCCCGCTTCAACAATTCCTTCCCCGACACCTTTACGCTCCCCGAGGCGTTCATCCCGAAGATGGGCGCGCGCATCATGAGCCTCGGCAATCCCGAAAACAAGATGTCCAAGTCCGATCCCGACGGCTGCGTCTTCCTCATGGACAAGCCGGAGGATATCATGCGCAAGTTCAAGCGCGCCGTGACCGACTGCGAGACCGCCGTCCGCTTCGATAAGGACAATAAGCCCGGCATCTCGAACCTGCTCGCGATCTACTGCGCCGCCACCGGCAAGACCATCGCCGAGGCCGAGGCGGAGTTCGCCGACCAGGGCTACGGCGTGTTCAAGCCCGCCGTCGGCGAAGCCGTGGTGGAGCTCGTCCGCCCCATCCGCGAAAAGACCGAGCAGCTGCTCGCCGACAAGGCATATCTCGAGAGCATCTACAAAGAAGGCGCCGAGCGCGCATCCTACCTTGCCAACAAGACCCTCCGCAAGGTCTACAAGAAGGTCGGCTTCGTCGCGCGGTAAAACATCCCCAAGGCTCCCTTGTGTAAAGGGAGCTGGCGCGAAGCACCTGAGGGATTGATTCTTGCAGATTTGCAGCTGCAGGTTGTCTCCGACGGCCCTATCTTTTCCCTTGCGCGGGAAAAGATAGGGGAGAAAAGGGCGCTGTTGACTCAGAAACCGCCATCACGTATCTGCTCTATAGATGGACGCGCTTCTGCGGCGTCCCATTTACTGATCAGGGAATTTCTGCCGAAAGCGCACGTCATCGTTGGTGATGGCTGAATCGGTGCCCGGAAATTTGTTATGTGCGCCTGCGGGCGCAAAAAGGCCGATGCGGGGGCTTCGGCCTCTACGAGGGTAAACTGTTTATGACAACAAAACAAGTCGTTTATATGCTGCTGGCGATGCTCGTTGCGGCGGCGGTCTCATTTGCGGCGACGCCGCTGGTCAAGACGCTGGCGTGCAAGGTCGGCGCGATCGATGTGCCGAAGGATAACCGGCGCATGCACAAGGTGCCGATCCCCCGGATGGGCGGTCTGGCCATTTTTCTGGCGTTCTTGCTCTCCGTGCTCGTCTTCGCGGAGATCGACCGGCAGATGCAGGGCATCCTGCTCGGCGCGATCATGATCGTGATCCTCGGCGTGCTGGACGATATCATGGCGCTCAAGGCGCTGCCGAAGCTGTTCGTGCAGATCGCCGCGGCGGGCGTCGCGGTCTGGCACGGCTGCAGGATCCAGTTCATCTCGAACCCGAACGTCTTCTCCGAGGCGACGTATCTGAACCTCGGCTGGCTGTCCATCCCGGTCACGATCATCTGGATCGTCGCCATCACGAACGCCGTCAACTTCATTGACGGCCTCGACGGGCTGGCCGTCGGCGTGTCCGCCATCTCCACGGCGTCTTTGATCGTGATCGCACTCATGGTCAAGGAGGTCAACATCGTCATCATCCTCTGCGCGCTCTTCGGCGCCTGCCTGGGCTTCATCCCGTATAATATGAACCCCGCGAAGATCTTCATGGGCGATACCGGCTCGACGTTTCTGGGCTACATCCTGGCCACGCTCTCCATTACGGGCCTGTTCAAGATGTACGCCATTATCTCCTTCGCCGTGCCGTTCCTCATCCTCGGCATCCCGATCTTCGATATCTGCTTTGCATTCCTGCGCCGCATCGCCCACGGCCAGAACCCGATGAAGGCCGACCGCGGCCATTTCCACCACCGGCTGATCGACATGGGCTTCTCGCAGAAGCAGTCTGTCGCCATCGCCTACATGCTCACGGGCATGCTGGGGCTGGCCGCCGTGCTGCTGACGTCTTCGGGCGAGCTCAAGGCGCTGATCCTCATCGCGGCGATCTTCATCGTCAGCGCCATCGGCTTCAGGCTGATCTTCTCAAAGAACGACCCTGCCGAGGACGCTTCTTCGCCGGAGCCGGAAGAAAAACAGGAGGGACCGCATGAATAAGCTGAAAGTCATGTCCGTCTTCGGCACGCGGCCGGAGGCCATCAAGATGGCGCCGCTTGTCAAGGCGCTGCAGGCCAGCGAGCAGATCGAAAGCATCGTCTGCCTCACCGGCCAGCACCGGGAAATGCTCGATTCCGTCATGCAGATCTTCCGCCTGACGGGCGATTATGACCTGCACATCATGGAAAAGCGCCAGACGCTCTCTACCATCACCACCAAGACCCTGCTCGGCATGGATGAGGTGCTGGACACCGTCAAGCCCGATCTCGTGCTCGTCCACGGCGATACGTCCACGACGTTTGCCGGGGCGCTGGCCGCGTTTTACCATCAGGTGAAGGTCGGCCACGTGGAAGCAGGGCTTCGCACCTGGGACAAATACTCCCCCTTCCCGGAGGAGATGAACCGCACGCTCGTCGGCGACATCGCCGATCTGCATTTTTCACCCACCCGCGCGAACGCGGAGAATCTGCGCCACGAGGCCATCATGGGCGACATCTTCATCACCGGCAACACGGCCATCGACGCCATGCGCTACACCGTGAAGTCTGATTTCGTCTTCCCGACGCAGCTGCTCAACGAGCTGGATTTCCGGAGCCGCCGCGTCATCGCCGTCACCTGCCACCGGCGGGAGAACTACGGCAAGCCCATGGAGGACATCATGCACGCCATCCTGCGCGTCGTGGAGTCGCATCCCGACGTGGAGGTCGTCTATCCCGTCCACCTGAGCCCGGTCGTGCGCGAATGCGTCTTCCCGATTTTGGGCGGGCATGACCGCATCCACCTCATCGACCCCGTCGACGTCGAGGAGATGCACAACCTCATCGCCCGCTGCTACATGGTCATGACCGACTCCGGAGGCCTGCAGGAGGAAGCGCCCGCCCTCGGCAAGCCCGTCCTCGTCATGCGCCGCGAAACGGAGCGGCCGGAGGCCATCGCCGCCGGGACCGCGAAGCTCGCGGGCGTCGACCCGGACGAGGTCGTCCGGCTGGCAAGCGAGCTGCTGGACGATCCGGCTGCCTACGCGGGCATGGCGAAGGCCGTCAACCCCTACGGCGACGGCCACGCGAGCGAGCGGATCGTGCAGGCCATTCTGTGGCACTTCGGCCGCACGGAGGAAAAGCCCGCAGATTTCAACGCCTGAGCAAGATTTATTTGCAGAACCCGAAAGGAAGGTGACGGACGACGGAGCAGAACCGGAAAAACATGCGCCTTCTGATGCTGTTTGCACTTGCGACGCTGGCCGTCATCGGTGTGATCGCGGTGCTGTTCATCGGCAACTTCCGCCAGAGCCAGCGCGACTCCATCGTGCTGCCCGACGCGGCGCAGAGCGCGCAGCCCGCCGCCCAGCAGCCGGGGGAGGAACCGTCGCTGCTGGAGGTCAGCCGCAGCAACGTGCAGAGCATCGTGCGCTATCTGCACCGGCCGCAGTATTATCACCAGTCCTATACCATCACACGCCAGATGGGCGGCGCGGCGTCGGAGAGCACGGCGGAGCTGTGGGTGTCGGATACGCGCGTGTGCGCGGTGCTGACGTCCGCAGCCGGAGAAAAGCACCTGCTGACCGACGGGCAGACGCTCTACGTCTGGTACGCGTCCGACGAGAAGGTCCGACAGCTGCCGGTCGCAGCGGATGTGACCATGGACGAGCTGACCGGCATCCCCACCTATGAGCAGCTCGACACCCTCCCGCCCGAGACCATCACCGACGGCGAGTTCATCACCGACGACCGCTATGACTCCGGCCGCCAGATCTTTGCCGCGGCCGAGCAGGACGGCGTCCGCCGCGAGTGCTGGATCAGCCTCGACTACGGCCTTCTGACTGAAAGCATCCTCAAGCGGGAGGGCGAGACGGTCTATGACGCCCTGCAGACCGGGCTGGAGATCCTGGCCGCGGGCGACGAGGCCTTTGACGACGTCTTCGTCCTGCCGGACGGCACGTCGCCGTTCCAATGATCGATATAATATGTAAGCGATTTACGACAGGAGGAAAGCCGCGGCCGTCAGCAGAACGGACAGCGAATCCTCCTCCTCTCCATCCACGGCCAGAAGCAGCAGGATCAGGAGCATCAGCAGATCGCCCGTGTCGATGCTGCGCGGCAGCAGCCGCGACAAGAGGCCGCCCGCATCCTGCCGGACGGGCAGCGGCGGGCACGGCGCCGGAGGCTCCGGCGGGGCTTCTGGCACAGGAGGCGGCGCCGGCGGCTGCACCGGCGGCGGGGGAGGGACGTCTTCCACGCGCGTTGGGCGGTAGACGCCCGCGGCGTCGGGGACATAACGGTTATACATCATGGCGTCTCCTTTGGCCCGGGGCCGCGGCCCCGGTTTTTGAGCGCGAGGGAAGCGAGGCTGGCAAGCCGCGCGGCCTGCAGCGCCCGGTCGATCTTCGACTGCCGGTCCTTGCGCAGAAATGGCTTGAGGGCTAGAAGCAAAGCCTCCTGCTTTTTATCTGCCTTGCCCGCCTGCCGCAGCATGGCGGCCGCGGGCTCCGGCAGGGAAACGGTCTCCTGCACCGGCGGCTTCGGCGGCTGCGCGGGAGGCGGGGGCGGCTCCGCGACAGGCGGTGCAGCCTCCTGCGGCGCGGCCGCATTCGGCTGACCGAGGCCGAGCGAGCCTGCGAGCGCCCGCAGCTCCTGCAGCTGCGCAGGGTCGTCCAATACAGCGCGCAGCGCGCGCTCGAGCTCATCCATCGAGCTTTTGCAGCAGCGCCTGCGCCTGCTCCGTCTGCAAGACCGGCTGCAAGATCGCCTGCGCCCGCGCGTGGTCGCCGGCCTTTACGGCCTCCGCCGCCTGCCGCAGCCGTCCGCCGCCGTCTGCGGCCAGCAGCGCCAGCAGCTGCCGTCCTTCCGCCGAGCCCAGCACGCGCCGCAGCTGATCGGCCGAAAACAAAACGTCCATCGGGAAACCTCCAGTCTATATGGATTCTTTTAATTATATGCGCGCGGCGCGGGAAATGTGACCCTATGAAATTACTGATTTTGTCGGATACGCACCGGAGCCTCGGCTTCGCGTGCGAAGCCATAGAAAAGGAAGCCCCGGATGCGGTCATCCACCTGGGCGACCACCTGGGCGATGCGGAGGACCTCTCCTTCGCGTATCAGGACCCGGACTTTTATTACGTCCCCGGCAACTGCGACTATGCCCCCACCGTCCCGCAGATGCTGACGCTGGAATTTGACGGCGTGCGGATCTTTGCGACGCACGGCCATCTCTTCGGCGTCAAGCGGGAGCTTACGGCGCTGGCGGATGCCGCCCGCGAACGCGGCGCGCAGCTGGCCCTGTTCGGCCACACGCATGTGCAGTGCCTCGAGACCATCGGCGGCGTGACGCTCCTGAACCCCGGCGCGGCCGGGCGGTTCGGCCGCAGCGGCTGCGGCGTCGTCACGATCAGCGGCGGTACGTTCGAATGCCGCCTGGAAACGGATACGGAGTGAGACTATGATTTTAGCGATCGATATCGGCAATACCAACATCGTGCTCGGCTGTATGGAGCATGACAGGATCCTCGTGGAGGCCCGCATGGCGACGGACCTGCTCAAAACGTCCGACCAGTACTGCGTGGAGCTGAAAAACCTGCTGAACCTGTACGAGGTCGACCTGCAGGCCATTGAGGGCGTCATCATCTCGTCGGTCGTGCCGCCGGTTCTGAACTCGTGCCGGACGGCCGTGCGCAAGCTGACGGGCAAGACGCCGATGATCGTCGGCCCCGGCATCAGGACCGGCCTCAACATCCAGATGGAGAACCCGGCGCAGATCGGCAGCGACCTGATCGTCGCCGCCGTTGCGGCGCTCAGCTGCTTCGAGCCGCCGCTCATCATCATCGACATGGGCACGGCTACGACCATCACTGCCATCGACAAGACCGGCACCTACGTCGGCGGCTGCATCAGCCCCGGCCCGAAGATCTCGGCGGAGGCTCTCTCCGCCCGCACGGCGCAGCTGCCCGCCATCAGCCTCGAAAGCCCGAAAAAGGCCATCGGCAAGAACACCATCGACGCCATGCGCAGCGGCGTGATGCTGGGCTCGGCCTGCATGGTCGACGGCATGATCGACCGCATCGACGCCGAGCTTGGCGGCGGCGCGACCGTCGTCGCTACGGGCGGCATCGCGCGGTTCGTCCTGCCGATGTGCCGCCACGCGATCGAATATGACCGCGATCTGCTGCTGAAGGGCCTCGCCCTTCTCTATGAAAATAACTGCCGGGAGAAGTGACCGATTCGTGCCGGAAACGCACACGCCATTGTGGATATCAGCCAGAAAGCTCGAAGCGCTGCTGAAGACGACGCCGACGCCGCTGTTTGTGTATGACGAAAAGAGCCTTGTACGAGCTGTGCAGGCTCTTTTTGCGGCTTTTTCGTGGAATTGTGGATTTTTTCCGCGCTTCCCGGTCCGGATGAACCCGGATCCGCCCGTGCTGCGCATCCTGCGCGGCGCGGGCTGCGGCGCGCTCTGCCGCGATGGGTGCGAGCTGCGGCTCGCCGCCGCCTGCGGCTTCGCAGGGCCCGCGGTCGCCTACGCGCCTATGCGCCCGGATGCTGCGGCGGAGCAGCTGGCGCGGGAGCTCGGAGCCGTCTTCGTGCTGGACGGGCCGCAGGTCCTCCCGGCCTTCGCGCCGGAAGCGGCTGTGCTGCTTCTGCGGCAGCAGGGGCCGCTGCGTATAAGCGGCCGCCCGGTCATGGGCGCGCCGGTGAGCAGCGCGGGGATGGAGGAGGCGGAGCTGTGCCGTCTGGCGGCCTGTCTGCACGCGGGCGGCACGCGGACGCTTGGCCTTGGTATGACGCTCGGCGATCTGTGCATGGACGAGGGCTTTTACCCCGCCGTCTTCGCGCAGCTGGCGGCCGCCGCTGCGCGGCTGCGGGAGAAATCAGGCCTCACGGTCCGGATCTTCGACCTTGGCGGCGGCTTCGGCGTCAGCTGTCGGCCGGACTGCCCGGGGCCGGATCTTTCCGCCTGCGCCGAGGCCCTCCGGGCGCAGACGTGCGCACTGCCGGAGGCCCTGCAGGGGGTGCAGCTGTCCATGAGTCCGGGGCGGTTCCTCGCCGCGGGCGGCGGCGTGCTGGTCTGCCGCGTGGTGGCGGTCAAGCCGGGGCCGGTTGCAGTGCTGGACGTCAGCGCGGCGCAGTGCCTGCGGCTGGAAAAGCGCGGCGCATATCACGCGGCCGCCGCGCTCCGCACCGCCGGACGCCCACCCCTTCTGCAGCAGCTGACCACGCTGGAGCAGGGCGCGCCCTTCGCCAGACAGGTCCTGCCGCAGCTGCGCGCGGGCGACCCGGTCGTCATCCGGATGCTCGGCGCGGACGGACGCAGCTTCTCCTGCGCCTCGGAGCGCTGCCCGGCGTATCTGCTGCGCACGGACGGCACGATCGAACCGATCGAATGAGCGTGCCCCTTATGGGGCATACATCAAATATAAAATTATAAAATGCGACCAATTCGAAAGGAGCGTTCTTTATGAAAGAGTTTTATCTCGATTCCTGCGGCGGCGGCCGCCTGCACTGCGCGATCTGGACGCCGGAGGGCGAGCCGAAGGCCGTCGTCCAGCTCATTCACGGCATTGCCGAGCATATCGGACGGTATGACGAATTCGCGCGTTTTCTGAATGCGCACGGCTACGTCGTCGCCGCGGACGACCACATGGGCCACGGCGGTTCGGTGGAAAACGGCGTGAAGGGCTATTTCTCCGGCGGCTGGCTCTCGGCCGTAGAGGATGAAAAGCGCCTGCACGACGAGATCGCCGCGCAGTACCCGGTCCTGCCGTACTTCATCCTCGGCCACAGCATGGGCTCGTTCCTGCTGCGCACGTATCTCTACACCTACCCGGACGCAGTGGACAAGGCCGTCATCTCCGGCACCGGCTGGGAAGACCCGACCAAGGTCCGCCTCGGCAAGCTCGTCTGCAAACTCGAGCAGGCCCGCGTCGGTGAGACGAGCACGAGCAAGCTCGTCACGAAGCTGATGTTCGGCAGCTACAACAAGCCCTTCGGCGCAGTCACGTCGCCCAACGCCTGGATCTGCTCGGATGAGGCCGTTGTCGCGGCCTATGACGCCGATCCGCTCTGCGGCTTCGACGCGACGGTCGGCCTCGCGCGGGATCTTCTGACGGGCGTGGAGATGAACGAGCAGCCGGAGAACCTCGACAAGATGAATAAGCAGCTGCCGCTGCTCTTCGTCTCCGGCAGCAAGGACCCGGTCGGCGGTATGGCCAAGGGTGTGCTGCGCTGCATCGACGCGTTCAAGCGCAGCGGCATGAAGGATATCACCATCAAGCTCTATCCCGAGGGCCGCCACGAGATGCTCAACGAGCGCAACAAGGCCGAGGTCTATCAGGACATTCTCGACTGGCTGGAGCGCTGAGCGTGCCGCGGCACACAAAAGGTTGCAATTTGTAATCAAATCTGATATACTACATCTGATTTGATCCGAAGAAAGGAGCGTGAGTGTGTGAAAGCCAAACTTCGCACCATGCTTTTGAGCTGCCTGGCGCTGCTTCTCGTGCTGGGCATGACCAGCGTCGCCTGCGCGTACGACGTCTCTTTCTCCGACGTGCCGGAAGACAGCTGGTTCTATACCGACGTGATGACGCTCGCCGAATCCGGCGTGATCGGCGGCTACCCCGACGGGACCTACCGCCCCACCAAAAAGGTCACGACCGGCGAGGCGCTCAAGATGATCCTGCTGGCCGCGGGCTATCCCGAGCCGGAGCCCGCCGCGTCCCACTGGGCGCGCGGCTATCTGAATTTTGCCATCGAGCAGGGCTTTTTGACCCGCTATGAGGACATTTCCGACCTGGACGTCAATATGACGCGTGGTCTGGTCGCCAAGCTCGCGGCCAACGCGCTGGGCCTTTCCGACCCCGGGACCTACGGCACCTTTACCGACACCGACAGCCCCTACGTCGAGGCGCTCTGCGCCGCCGGGATCGTCGGCGGCTACCCGGACGGGACCTATCGCCCGGGCGCGTCCATCTCCCGCGCGGAGATCGCTGCGATCGTAAACCGCATCTACCAGAGCCGCGAGCCGTCTTTGCCTGCGGACAATGATACGGATCTTGACATCGATCCCTCGCAGATCAAGCTGCGCACGACCGAGCAGATGATCGCGCTGCTCAAATCCAAGGAAGGCTTCCGCGCCACGGCCTATTGGGATTATTCCCAGTATTCCATCGGCTACGGCAGCGCCTGCACGAAGGACGAATACCCCAACGGCATCACCGAGGCGCAGGCGGACATCCTGCTGCGCGAGATGCTGCAGGGCTTTGAGAAAAAGCTGGACAAGTTCCTGCAGGAAAACTACATCACGCTCCGCGACAACCAGTATGACGCCCTGATCAGCCTGACCTACAACATCGGCTCCGGCTGGATGAAGGAAAGCGCGCTCGCCACGCTCCTGAAGAATGGTACATACAGCAATAACGAGCTGGCCTCCGCCATCGGCATCTGGTGCCACGTCAAATCGAACGGCGTGACCAGCATCCATGACGGCCTCGTCGCCCGCCGCATCTCGGAGATCAACGTCTTCCTCTACGGCGATTACTCGGGCGAGGCGACCGGCTTCTACTCGGTCCGCTTCGAGCAGACGGAGAAGGGCGACCGCGCGCGCGACATCGCCTTCTATGAGGCGGGCAGCGCCTATGACCCGGCCTTTGAGGCGACCTCCGACGACGGGGAGATCTTCCTTGGCTGGTACACCGAAGACGGGACGCTGCTGACCGACCTGCGCGCGACGCAGGATCTGACGGTCACGGCCCGCTGGGAAAGCGACGACGCATGGGTCTGAGCGGCGGCTGAGGCCCAAAACGCAGAGGAAATACGATGAATATTCAGCTTTTCGGAAAGAAAAAATGCTTCGACACGAAAAAGGCCGAGCGGTGGTTCAAGGAGCGGCGGATCAAATTCCAGTCGGTCGACCTGCTGCGCTTCGGCCTGTCCGGCGGCGAGTTTGACAGCGTCCTGCGCGCCGTCGGCGGCGTCGACGCGCTGATCGACTGGGACGCCAAAAGCCCCGAGATCGACCTCATGCGCTACATGGACGACAAGCGCGCCAAGGAAGACAAGCTCTTCGACCACCCCGAGCTCATGAAGACCCCCATCGTCCGCAACGGCAAACAAGCCACCACCGGCTACCGCCCCGACGTGTGGGAAACGTGGGAATAAAAGTTCCCCGCAAAAAGGTGCAGTCTGAATTTGTCAGACTGCACCTTTTTGCGGGGAAGTTTTCTGTATTTGCATGCGGCAAATGCCTTTCACCCCAGGAGAAGGCGTTGGGAATGCATATGGATCAAGGCTCCCTCGATGAGGGAGCCTTTGGTCCGCGGCGGCGGGTCACTTTTTCTTTTTCTGACTCCCTGTCAGGTCGTACATCGCTTTGCTGCGGCGGGCGAAGTGGCCGACTTTGGGAAGGCCCTGGGCGATGGCAGGGTAGGGGTTGTCGGTGTCGGCGGTCTTCTGGATGTTGTACGTGCCGTACTGGTTGACCATGTCGAAGCAGTCGTCCGGCTGGCCGGGGAATGCGTGGTTCATGGGCGTGGGATCGTAGCGGAAGGTCTCGTCGCTTGTCATAACAGTCACCTCTCTGACAGCGTTTGCAGAATCGCGCCGATTATGCAGAAAAAAGGGCAGTACCTTGGGCAGCCCCGCACAAGAAACCAACGCCCGCAGGCAGCGCCTTTTCACTCCTGACTTCGCATTTTTTCCTTGCGTTACACAAAGTAGCGCTGCGAAAAAACTGCTTGTCAGGAGCGAAAAATCATCTGTCTGCGGCGCTGCGCGAAAAAGTCCGCCGGAAGCCTCCGGCGGACTTTTTTCATTGTTTTCTTATGCGGGCCTGCCTTTGCGGTACTGCCCTTTTTACGGGAATTTTGCTTATTTGTCGTACATGTCGACCAGCTTGAGCAGGTGCTCGTAACGCTCCTTGGCGTTCTCCTCGTTCTTTGCGAACAGAACGGTCGCGCGCTCCGGGAACTCGCGGGTCAGACGGCTGTAGCGGGCTTCGTTCATCAGGAATTCCTGATAGCCGCCAGCGGGAGCCTTGGAGTCCAGCGTGAACTTCTTCTCCGCGGCCGGGTTGAAGCGGAACATGTTCCAGTAACCGCAGTCGACAGCCTTCTTCATTTCCTTCTGGCAGTTCTGCATGCCGCCCTTGATGGAGTGCATCTCGCACGGAGCATAGCCGATGATGAGCGACGGGCCATGGTAAGCTTCCGCTTCCTGAATGGCCTTGAGGGTCTGCGCAGCGTTGGCGCCCATGGCGACCTGCGCGACGTAGACATAGCCGTAGCTCATTGCGATCTCAGCGAGGGACTTGGACTTGGTCTCCTTGCCGGCAGCCGCAAACTGTGCGACCTGGCCGATGTTGGAAGCCTTGGAAGCCTGTCCGCCGGTGTTGGAGTAGACCTCGGTGTCGAAGACGAAGATGTTGACGTCTTCACCGGAAGCGAGGACATGGTCGACGCCGCCGAAGCCGATGTCGTAAGCCCAGCCGTCGCCGCCGAAGATCCAGACAGACTTCTTGCTGAGGTAATCCTTCTTGGACAGGATGTCCGCGCCAAGTGCGCAGGCGTCGCAGTCGCAGTACTTTTCGCCCTTGGCCTTGAGCTCGGCAGCGTGAGCCGCGAACTTCTCGTTGGCAGCCAGCTCGTCGACGGTCGTGACGTTCTCTTCCAGAGCAGCGACGTAGGCCTTGGTGGCCTCGGCGTTGGCCTCGAGATCGTTGACGGTGTCGAGGTACTTCTGGGCAGCAGCCTTCAGGTCGGCGTTGGTCCACTCGACAGCGATGAGGGCCTTGGTCTTCTCGATCAGGCTGTCACGGATGGCCTTCTGGCCGAGGTACATGCCGAAGCCGTGCTCCGCGTTGTCCTCGAACAGGGAGTTGCACCATGCGGGGCCCTTGCCCTCGGCATTCGTGCAGTACGGGTTGGTAGCGCCCGGGTTGCCCCAGATGGAGGAGCAGCCGGTGGCGTTGGAGATATACATCTTGTCGCCGAACAGCTGGGTGACGAGACGCGCGTAGCTGGTCTCGGCGCAGCCTGCGCAGGAGCCGGAGAACTCAAGCAGCGGCTTGCGGAACTGGCTGCCCTTGACGTCGGGTGTCTGGAGCTCCTTCTTGTCTGCGACCTTGGCCACGCAGTAATCGAAGACTTCCTGCTGATCGAGCTGGGTCTCCTGCGGGACCATCTTGATGGCCTGGACCTTCTCGGGGCAAGCGCCGACGCAGACGCCGCAGCCCATGCAGTCGAGCGGGGAGATGGCCATCGTGAACTGATAAACGCCCTTGCCCTTGCCGGCCTTGACCGGGACGATCTTGGCAGCTGCGGGTGCGTTCTTGGCTTCCTCGTCGGTCAGAGCGACCGTGCGGATGGTGGCGTGCGGGCAGACATATGCGCAGTTGCCGCACTGGATGCACTTCTTGGAATCCCATTCCGGAACTGCAACGGCAACGCCGCGCTTCTCATAAGCGGCAGCGCCCAGCTCGAACTGGCCGTCGACATGATCGACGAACGTGGAGACGGGCAGGGAATCGCCGTCCATCTTGTCGACCGGGAAGAGGATGTTCTTGACCTGCTTGACGAGTTCGGGCTTGCCCTCGAGGTTGTGCTCGGTGACAACGTCCTCAGCGTTCGCCCAGTCGGCGGGAACGTCGACCTTCACGTAGGCGGTGGCGCCGGCGTCGATGGCCTTGTGGTTCATCTCGACGACATCCATGCCCTTCTTGGAGTAGGACTGCGTCGCCTTTTCCTTCATGTACTTGATGGCGTCTTCTTCCGGCAGGACCTTGGCCAGGGAGAAGAATGCGGACTGAAGGATGGTGTTGGTGCGCTTGCCCATGCCGATCTTCTGCGCAAGGTCGATGGCGTCGATCGTGTAGAGCTGGATGTTGTTTTCAGCAATATAGCGCTTGGAAGCGGCGTCAAGATGGTGGGCCAGCTCTTCCGGCGTCCACTGACAGTTGATCATGAACACGCCGCCCGGCTTGACGTCACGGACGATGGGGAAGCCCTTCGTGATGTAGGACGGGTTGTGGCAGGCGACGAAGTCAGCCTTGTTGATGTAGTACGGGCTCTTGATGGGCTTGTCGCCGAAGCGCAGGTGGCTGATGGTGACGCCGCCGGTCTTCTTGGAGTCGTACTGGAAGTAGGCCTGGACATACTTGTCGGTGTGGTCGCCGATGATCTTGATGGAGTTCTTGTTCGCGCCGACGGTGCCGTCGCCGCCCAGACCCCAGAACTTGCACTCGATGGTGCCTTCGGCCGCGGTGTTCGGGCAGTTCTTGTCCTCTTCGAGGGAGAGGTTCGTGACGTCGTCAACGATGCCGATGGTGAACTCACGCTTCGGCTGATCCTTCTTCAGCTCGTTGTAGACGGCGAAGATGGAAGCGGGAGGCGTATCCTTGGAGCCGAGGCCGTAACGGCCGCCGATGACGGTCGCCTGCACGCCGGCGTTGGCCAGAGCGGTGACAACGTCCATGTACAGAGGCTCGCCCAGGGAGCCGGGCTCCTTCGTGCGGTCGAGGACCGCGATCTTCTTGGCGGTAGCCGGGATGGCGGCGACCAGCTTGTCGGCGCAGAACGGACGGTACAGGCGGACCTTGACGAGGCCGACCTTTTCGCCGTGGGCGTTCATGTAGTCGATGACTTCCTCAGCGACGTCGTTGATGGAGCCCATCGCGATGATGACGCGGTCAGCGTCGGGCGCGCCGTAGTAGTTGAACAGCTGGTAGTTGGTGCCGAGCTTTTCGTTGATCTTGCCCATGTACTTCTCAACGACTGCGGGCAGCGCGTTGTAGTACTGGTTGCAGGCTTCACGGTGCTGGAAGAAGATATCGCCGTTCTCGTGGCAGCCGCGGGCAGCCGGATGCTCCGGGTTGAGCGCGTGCTGACGGAACTCTTCGACCGCCTGCATGTTGCACATTTCCTTGAGGTCGGCGAAGTCCCAGACAGCGACCTTCTGGATCTCGTGGGAGGTACGGAAGCCGTCAAAGAAGTTCAGGAACGGGACCTTGCCTTCGATCGCGGCCAGATGCGCCACGGGGGACAGATCCATGACTTCCTGCGGGTTGGTTTCGCAGAGCATGGCGAAGCCGGTCTGGCGGCAGGCCATGACGTCGGAATGATCGCCGAAGATGTTCAGCGCATGCGTCGAGACCGTACGGGCCGAGACGTGGAACACGCAGGGCAGCTGCTCGGCAGCGATCTTGTACATGTTCGGGATCATCAGCAGCAGACCCTGGGACGCCGTGTAGGTGGTCGTCAGAGCGCCTGCGCCGAGGGAGCCGTGGACCGTACCGGCTGCGCCGGCCTCGGACTGCATCTCGGCGACCTTGACCCTGGTGCCGAAGATGTTCTTCAGACCTGCAGCAGACCACTGGTCGACGAAGTCCGCCATCGGGGAGGACGGCGTGATGGGATAAATGCCGGCGACTTCTGTATAAGCATAGGATACATGAGCCGCAGCATTGTTGCCGTCCATGGTTTTGAATTTACGAACCAAAACAATTACCTCCTAAAAGTAATTACATATTCATGCACCTTGACTATATCACATTTTCTTGTCAATGTAAATCGAATTTGGAATAACCTTTTTGGAATCTGCGGAAAACTTTCGAAATTCCCGCCCCGTGCTGCCGCGAAAGAGAAAAACTGGTTGGTTTTTCGCGGGAAATGCTGTATGATAGAGATACAATAGAGAAAGCGGAGGGGTGCAGATGCTCAGTAAGGTACATTCGCTGGGTCTGGCCGGCATTGCCGGATACGGGGTGGAGACGGAATGCTACATCGGCACGGGCCTGCCGGCCTTTGAGCTGGTCGGTCTGCCGGACGCGTCGGTCAAGGAGGCGCGTGAGCGCGTCCGCGCCGCCGTGAAAAACTGCGGCTTCCGCTTCCCGGTCAGCCGCATCATCGTGAATCTCGCCCCGGCGGGGACGAAGAAATCCGGTACGCTCTATGACCTGCCGATCCTGCTCGGCATCCTCTGCGCGTCGGAGCAGGTGCGGCTGCCGAAGGAAAAGAGCGCGTTTTTGGGCGAGCTCAGCCTGCAGGGCGGGCTGCGGTCGGTGCCGGGCGTTTTGCCGATGGCCCTCGCGGCCCGGGCGCTTGGTTACAAGGCAATCTACGTCCCCGCGGCCAACGCGCGCGAGGCGACGCTCGCCGAGGGCCTGACCGTCTACGGCGTGGAGGATGTGCCGCAGCTCGTGCGCCATCTGACCGGCGAAGCGCCGATGGAGCCCGCGCCCGTCTGGCAGCCGGAGCCGCAGCCGCACGCGCTGCTCGACTTCAAAGACGTCAAAGGCCAGGAAAATGCCAAACGGGCACTTGAAATCGCGGCCGCAGGCGGGCATAATATCCTTCTGGTGGGCCCGCCGGGCTCCGGCAAGAGCATGCTCTCCAAGCGCCTGCCGTCGATCCTGCCGGATATGACGCGGCAGGAGCAGCTGGAGGTCACGCAGATCTATTCGGTCCTCGGTCTTCTGCCCGCGGAGCATCCGCTCATCGAATCGCGGCCCTTCCGCGCGCCGCATCATACCGTCTCGGCGGCTGCGCTCGCCGGCGGCGGGACCTATGTGCGCCCCGGCGAGATCTCGCTCGCGCACAAGGGCGTGCTGTTTCTCGACGAGCTGCCGGAATTCCGGCGCGACGCCGTCGAGGCCATGCGCCAGCCGCTCGAGGACGGGCAGGTCACCATCTCCCGCGTGCAGGGCTCGCAGACGTTCCCGAGCCAGTTCATGCTCGTGTGCGCGATGAATCCCTGCCCCTGCGGCTGGTACGGCGACCCCAGCGGCCGGTGCACCTGTTCGCAGGCCGCGGTCGACCGGTATCTTGGCCGCATCTCCGGCCCCATGCTCGACCGCATCGACATGATCGTCGAGGTCAGCTCCGTGAAGTTTGAGGAGCTGCGCACAAGAAGTGAGGCTGAGCCGTCCTCCGCCGTCAAATCGCGCGTCGACGCGGCCCGGGCCGTCCAGACCGCCCGCTATGCCGGCAGCCCCACGCGCTGCAACGCCTATATGCAGCCCGCGCAGCTGCGCCGGTTCTGCCAGCTGGACGAGGACAGCACCGTGCTCATGAAGCAGGCCTTCGACGCGCTCGGCATGACGGCGCGGAGCTATGACCGCGTGCTGAAGGTCGCCCGCACCATCGCGGACCTGGCCGGCAGCGAGTCCATCCGCCCCGAGCACATCGCCGAAGCCGTCCAATACCGCTCCTTCCAGCTCGGCGGAGAGAACGCAAGATGAGCCAAGGCTCCCCGACAATATCATGTATAAATTTTTTTAAAGATAGGACACACATCATGAAAGAACTCTTTTTACTGAAGCTTGGCGAGATCGTCCTGAAGGGGCAGAACCGCCGCGTGTTTGAGGACAAGCTCAAGACCGTCACCCGCCGCCGCATGACAAAATTCGGCGAGTTCAAAATTTCCATCGTCCAGTCGACGCTCTATGTGGAGCCGCTGACTGACGACTGTGATCTTGATGGCGCGTGGGAGGCCTGCGGCACCATCTTCGGCGTGGCGCAGATGTGCCGCTGCCGCGCGTGCGAGAAGGATCTCGACGCTATCTTTGCCGCCGTCTGCGACTATCTCGGCGACGAGCTGTCCATGGCCAGGAGCTTCAAGGTCGAGTCCAAGCGCTCGGACAAGCGCTTCCCGCTCAACTCCATCCAGATCTCGCAGGAGATCGGCGGCCGTCTGGCCGAGGAATTCCCGAATGTCGCGGTCGATGTCCATACCCCGGATTACACCGTCAACATCGAGGTCCGCGAGACCGCGGCCTACGTCCACGGCCCGTCGGTGCCCGGCGCGGGCGGCCTGCCGACCGGCACGGGCGGACGGGCGGCGGTGCTGCTCTCGGGCGGCATCGATTCCCCGGTCGCGGGCTATATGATCGCCAAGCGCGGCGTGGAGATCGAGTGCATCCACTTCTTCTCCTACCCCTATACCTCCGAACTGGCAAAGGAAAAGGTGCTGGAGCTGGCGCACATCATGACGAAGTTCTGCGGCCGCATGACCGTCGACATCGTCGGCTTCACCGAGATCCAGGAGGCCATCCGCGACCACTGCCGCGAGGAATATTTCACCATCATCATGCGCCGCTTCATGATGCGCATCGCGGAGGCGATCGGCCGGGACCACGGCGCGAAGTGCCTCGTCACGGGCGAAAACCTCGGTCAGGTCGCTTCGCAGACCATGGACGCCATGGCCGTGACCGGCGCGGTCGTCCATATGCCCATCTTCCATCCGCTCATCGGCATGGACAAGGAGGAGATCGTCACCGTCGCCCGCCGCATCGGCACGCTGGAGACCTCCATCCTGCCGTATGAGGACTGCTGCACCGTCTTTACCCCCAAGCACCCGAAGACGAAGCCGGTCCTCGCACAGGTCGAGGCCGAGGAGCAGAAGCTGGACGTCGAGGGCCTCATCGCCCGCGCCATCGCCAACACCGAAAAGACGCAGATCCGGTACTATGAAGATGAACAGCAGCGCTGAGCGGGCGCTTTCGCACCTGCGGGAGCAGGGGCTGACGTTGGCGACGGCGGAGTCGTGCACCGGCGGGCTGATCGGCAAGCTGCTGACCGACGTGCCCGGCGCGTCGCAGGTCTATAAGGGCGGCGTCATCAGCTACACGAACGAAGTCAAGCACGCGCTGCTCGGCGTGGAGCAGGAGACGCTGGACGTCTGCACAGCCGTCTCGCGCGAGACGGCGCATGAGATGGCCCGCGGCGCGCGCGAGCGCTGCGGCGCGGACTGCGGCGTGTCGGTCACGGGGCTGGCCGGGCCGGACGGAGATGGGACGGGACGGCCGGTGGGGCTGGTCTATATCGAGATCGACACCGCGGGCTTCTCCTTCTGCCGCGAGCTCCATCTGACCGGCGACCGCGCCGCCATCCGCACCCAAGCCGCCGAAGCCGTCTTCCAGCTCCTGCTGGACCTCATTTAAAAGGCTCCCCTTTCAGGGGCCGATTCCCCCTATCAGGGGGAAATGTCCCGAAGGGACAAAAGGGGTAGGGAGCTGTCTGCGAGGCGGACTGAGAGGTTGTCACAAATCCGGCTCGACCTCTCCGTCTCGGCTTCGCCGAGCCACCTCCCCTGGAAGGGGAGGCTTTGGGCCGTGCTGATCTGTAAAATTATTCGACATTACGGAAATATAGCCATCTATGCAAAACATTCGATATTACGATACAACAATCCTCCAATACCGAAAGAAGCACTTGCGCTTCCGCGCTGGTTCTGGTATCCTGAGACCAGCTGAGACGGACAGCGGGTGTGTGCCGCGCTGTTCGGGATTGGCGAATCATAAAAGAAAACGTTTGAAATTGTAAAACGATCCATTGCAATCTGACGCTTCGGCTGATATAATGCAGCTGTAGAAATTTTTTTATAGATTGTTATATTTTAAGGAGAATAACCATGCTTGTAAAACGCTTTTTCGCCTGCCTTCTGGCGCTGGCTCTGCTGGTTGGGATGCTTTCCGGCTGCGCGGCGAAGCCGTCGGAGACGGCGGCAGAGCCGATGGTCCTGTTTACCGACTCGCTCGGCCGGAAGGTCAGGGTCCCGGCGTCCTTGACGCGCGTCGCGCCCAGCGGCGCGGTCGCGTCGATGTTCCTCGCGGTCGTCGCGCCGGAATACATGTCGACGATCAACGCCACGCCGTCCTCCAGCCAGTACAAATACCTCGACCCGCGCCTCATCGATCTGCCCACGACCGGCCAGATGTACGGCAGCAAGTCGACGCTCAATCTTGAGTCCGTCCTCTCCTCCGGTGCGCAGGTCGTGATCGACATTGGCGACAAAAAGGACAACATGGCCGCCGACCTTGACGCGCTGCAGCGGCAGATCGGCATCCCGGTCATCTTCATCGAGGCGGACCTGCCGCATATGGCCGCGGCCTTCCGCACGCTCGGCAGTATTCTGGAAGGAAAGGCCGAGCGGGGCGAGGAGCTGGCGGCGTTCGTGGAGCAGACGGTCTCGATGGCGGAGGAAAACGCCGCGAAAATTCAGGACAGCGAACGCCTGTCCGTCCTCTATACGTCCGGCTCGTCCGGCCTCAATACGAATGCGAAGGGCTCGACGCAGGCGCAGGTCCTGGACCTCATGGGCCTGGAAAACGCGGCTGTGGTCGAGGACGTGAGCAACAAGGGCGGCGGCAATCCCATCAATCTCGAGCAGCTCTACCGCTTCGACCCCGACGTGATCCTCTTTGCCGCGGGCAGCATCTACGCCGCCGCCGCGGACGACGCGGCGTGGCAGCCGCTGCGCGCGATCGAGGAGGGGGACTTTTACGAGATCCCGTCCATGCCCTACAACTGGCTGTCGAACCCGCCGAGCCTCAACATGCTGCTCGGCATCTGGTGGCTGGGAAATCTGCTGTATCCGCAGTATTATGACTATGATATGGTGGAAAAAACACAGGAAATATTCCAATTATTCTGGGATTATGATCTGAGCGAGGAGGAAGCGTGGCAGATGCTCGCCAACTCCACGCTGAAGGATACGCCATGAAAAAACTGCTGACCCGACTCGCGCTGCTGATGATCCTGTGCGCGGCGCTGGCGCTGCCGGTCTTCGCCGACGCGGTCACGGACTCCATCTCAGTCTGCATCGGCTATTTTGGCTGGAGCGAGGACGAGTACGTCGAAAAGGCGAAATTCTCCTGGCAGGAGCTCGACGACTGGTACGGCGGCGCGCTCGACACGCATGAGGAGTATTATTCCTACTGCAACGGCAGCGGCCGGACCTATCTGGCCTTCGCCCGCGGCTTCTACATCCGCGATCTGCTGGACTACGCGGGCGTGGACGTCAATTCCATCGCCTCCATCGACTTTTTTACCAAAGACCATTCCGTCGGCGCCTACCGCTCGTTCACGAAATACGCCCTGCTCGACCAGCCGCGCTATTATTTCCCGAACCTCGCGGGCGACGCCGAGACCGGCGAGCTCTACGCCTGGGACGGCGGCGACGATCTGTGGGTCGGCGCGTATCAGGTCGAGCCGATGCTCGCGCTCGAGGATTACACCGAGTGGGATACCGCCGGCTTTGACTTTGAGAGCTACGCGGACGAGAGCCTGTTCTCCACGGGCAGCCGCTTCCACCTCTTCTTCGGCCAGGCCAGCCCGGAGGAGGCCGCGACCAGCTCAGCGGCCAAGTATGTCTATAAAATTCTCGTGACGTTTTCCGGCACGCCGGTGCTGTCGAGCGAAGAGTCCAACCTGGATCTTGTCGTCGGCAGCGACCATGCCCTGCATGTGACCGCTGACGCGGAGGATGACGCGCTGACCGCCTACGTGCAGGAGCATCTGCAGTACGCGTCGAGCGACCCTGCGGTCGTCTCGGTCGACCAGTACGGCAGGCTCCATGTGAACGCGGAGGGCGACGCGGTCATCACCGCGTCCTTCGGCGAGTCGAGCGTCAGCGTGCAGGTCCACGTCGGCTCCGGCGGCGCGAGCGGCACGGGCAGCGCCGCAGGCGAGGGGACGGCCCCCGGCGGCGAGGCCGGGACCGGCCAGCTCGACCTGCCGCAGCCGGACGAGACGGAAGCCGCGCCGGTCACGGAGCCGGTCGACGCGCGGAGCGTGTATGTGCTCGCGGGCGGCGCTGTCTCGACCGGGGAAAACGGCACGACCGCGGGCGAGGGGATGCAGGACGGCAGCGTCCAGCTCCTCCTGCCGGACAGGCAGGAGGCAAAGACCGGGCCCGTCTGGGCTGCGCTGGCGCTGAGCGTGCTGCTCGGCTTCAGCTACGGCCTGATCCGGTATAAAAAAATACGATAAATTTCGATAAAATTCACGATGAAGAGGGAAAAAACATGCTGCTTGCTGCTGTAACGCAGACCGCGGACGAAGGGTTCCGCATCCACGATATTCTCCGCGCGGTGTCCGGGGCGCTGGAAGTGCCGGTCATCGTGCTGCTCGTTCTGTTTTTGCTGGCCGCGGCCGCGCTCGTGGGCTGGCTGATCGCCGAATCCTGCACGGAGCGCCGCCATCTGAAGCTCGCGCTGCCCGCCCTCATGGAGACGCTGCGCACCGCGCCGGACCGGGAGGCCGCCGTGGAGGAAAGCGGCCTGCTCCGCCGGCAGAAGGACACTCTGCTCGAGCTGCTGCGCCACCCCGACTTTACCGACGCCACGCGCGAGGCGCTCGCCATCGAGCTGCTCGAGCGCGAGCAGGACCGGTATGACAGCATCGTCAAGCTCAGTGAGCTGCTGGCGCGGCTGGCCCCAATGCTGGGCCTGCTTGGCACGCTCATCCCGCTGGGCCCCGGCATCATCGCGCTGGGCCAGGGCGATACCTACACGCTCTCGACGTCGCTGCTGACCGCGTTCGATACGACGATCGCGGGTCTTGTGGCCGCGGCGCTGGCCATCGTGGTCTCCGCCATCCGCCGCCGCTGGTACCGGGAGTACGGCTCTGTTCTGGAAGCGCTCTGCACCGAGGTGTTGGAGCTGACGAAGAAGGGGGAGGCCTGATGAGAAGGCTCTCGGCCCGTTCGCTGTGCAGCCGCAGCGACGATGCGCCCGTCAACCCCATGGACTCCATCAGCAATCTGGCCGACGCCATGCTGGTTTTGGCCGTGGGCATCATGCTGGCGCTCATCATCAACTGGAATGTGGACATTTCCTCGGCCGGACAGACGGCCGACACGCCTGCCGACCCGGCCATCTCCTTCGTGCAGGACGACCTGACCGAGTCGCAGAGCAGCGCCGGGACGATCGAGGGCGACCTGACCGAGATGGGCAAGGTCTATTATGACAAAGAGACCGGCACGTATTATATTGTGGAAAATCAGAAAACGGGGGATGCGGAATGAAAAAGCTGCTGCCGGTGCTGCTGTGCGCGGCGATGCTGCTGTGCCTGCTGCCGCTTGAGGCGCGGGCGGCCGCGGCCGCGTGGGACGGCACGGTCGACATTTCCTGGTATGACCCGGCGCAGACGGAATACACCATCGACACGCCCGCGAAGCTCGCGGGTCTGGCCGCGCTCGTCAACGGCATGGCAGATCCCGCGGCGAAGGCGATCGTGGGTGACCGGTCGTATCTCGTGAGCAAAAAGGTCGACAACGTCATGCTGGTCGGCGCGGGCGGCGGCAATGTGTTCGATACCGTCTACACCGGCGGCGTCGACTTCGCCTACAAGACCATCTATCTGACCGCCGATCTCGACATGGGCGGCCGGAAAGCCGCCGACGGCAGCTGGACCGGCCCAAACTGGACGCCCATCGGCGGCAAATTCCCCATGAAGCCGCAGGAGGCCTCCGGCGACTGCCTCACGCTCGACACCCGCTTCAACGGCGTGCTCGACGGCCAGGGCCATACCATCTATAATCTCTACTGTGACCGCTACGCGGCCAAGGGCTTCCCGTACAGCATGGCCGTCGGCGTCGTGGGCTTCCTCGGCGGCAACGCCGACTACGCGAACGGTGGGAACGGGGAGAAGACCGAGGCGGAATTTAAAAACGGCTGGCAGCCCGCCGTGCGCAACCTCGTGCTGGGCTCCGGCTCCATCTACGGCCGCCGCATGGTCGGCGGCATCGTGGGCCGCGTCGGTGAGACATCGAACGGCGTCGTGATCGAAAACTGCGGCAACCGCGCCGACGTGCGCAACACCGACTCCAAGGGCGTCGGCGGCATCTGCGGCTCCACCTCGGGCGCGGGCACCATCCGCGGCTGCTATAATACAGGCACCATCTCCACCACCTATACCTGCCCCGCGGGCGGCATCCTCGGCACGAACGAGGGCATGGACGTCTACAACTGCTATAACGCGGGCCGCATCGATACGAACGGCGCGCAGTACGGCCGCGGCATCGGCGGCCACGACACGGGCAGCTATACCGTGGCCGGCTGCTGGTACCTGACCGGCTGCGACGACGATCCGGCCTCCAACGGCTACTACAAGGGCAGCAGCCGCAAGATCTTCGTCAGCGTCACCGCGGCGGATCAGAAGACCCTGCAGTCCGACACCGTGATCGCGGCGCTGAACGCCAACGGCGCGGTCTTCACCCAGGACACCGCCGGGAAAAACGGCGGCTACCCGGTTTTGTGGTTTGAGACCCAGCCCCGGACCGAGGTCTGCAAAATCACGCAGACTGCCGCCGCGAACGGCACCTTCACTGTCAGCCGGACCGGCGAGGCCGCCTTCGGCACGTCCGTCTCGCTCACGGCGCAGCCCGACGCGGGCTACCGCCTGGCCTACTTCACGGCGAACGGCGCGCCGATCCTCGGCGGATATTACACGCTGACCGGCGATACGGCGCTGGCCGCCGTCTTCCAGAAGCTGAAGACGGCCACAATCACCGTGCCGGAATACGACGCGTTCTACCTTGCCGCCGCCCGGACCGGCTACCGGCTCACGGCGGACGGCATGGAATATGTCGAGTGCGAGGCGCTGCACACCGGCGATACCGTGCTCGAGGGCAGCGTCATCACGCTCCAGACGCATTCCTACGCCGATGCCATCCCCGCCGACGGCGCGCTGGAATACCGCGAGGGCTATCAGTTCACGGTCTCGGGCGCGGAGAAGAACGCCGACGGGACCTATACCGTCACCGGCGACGGCGCGGTCGTCATCGAGGCCGTGCGGGCCACGCGCCGCAAAAGCTGGCTCACCTTCGCCGATACCGGCTGGTACACCGGCAAGGAAACAGCCTACACGCTGACCACTGCCCGACAGCTCGCGGGGCTGGCCAAGCTCGTGAGCGAGCAGGGCGTGAGTTTTGCAGGCGTGACCATCCGGCTCGGAAATGACATTTCGCTCGCCTCCATCGACGGCTCGAGCGGCAGCTGCACCTGGACGGCCATTGGCCCCAGCCTGCAGAAGCCGTTCTCCGGGACCTTCGACGGGCAGGGACATACGATCTTCGCCATGGAGGCCTACAATACCGGCAGCTATGCGGCGCTCTTCGGCTGCTGCGTGGACGCGAGAATCGAGGATCTGACCGTCTGCGGCAGCGCCGCGGGCGAGGCCCGCGCGTCCTACGCGGCGGGGCTCGTGTCCTACGCCAAGGGCTGCGAGATCGAAGACATCAGCGTCTACGTGGACGTGACCGCCGCCGGGACGCACGCGGGCGGCGTGGCCGCCTACATCTGTGACGACACGGCGATGCAGAGCTGCTTCAGCTACGGCTCTGTCAGCGGCAAGTCCGGCGTGGGCGGCATCGTGGGCCTGTGCTACTCGGCCTCGGATACCATCACCGGCTGCGCCAATTTCGGCGCCGTGACCGGCGCCGGCGCCGGTGCGTACGGCACCGGCGGCATCGCCGGGCGGCTCGCGGGCGTCATGACGAAGTGCGCCAACTACGGCGCGGTGGGCGGTGCGGACCGCTATACCGGCGGCCTCGCAGGCTACACCACGGCCCGGAACAAAACGACCATCTTTGCCAGCAAAAACGAAGCCGCCGTCTTGTCTTCCAACACCGAGACGCGCGCGGCGACCGGCGCGATCGTCGGCAACGCGCAGAACCTCATCTGGGGCGGCTGCACGGCGGCGGGCGGCAGTCTGCCGCAGCTCGGCCGGAGCGGCAAGGTCTCCGAAAAAACCGCCGCAGAGACCTGCCCCGACTATACGGCCAGGGAAGCGCCGCAGGACGCGGACCTGCCCGAAAGCTTCACCGTCACCTTCCTCGCCAACGGAGAGACCGTGGCCGTGGTGATCGGCAGGAAGGGCGACCGGAGCGTGAAAGCGCCGGAGCTTCCGCAGCTCGCGGGCTATACCGCCGCCTGGCCGGCCTTCACCCCGACCGGCCGCGACATGACCATCACCGCCGTCTACCGCCAGAACCTCGTCTCCGGCGGCAGGGTCACGAAGTCCGGCATCTACTTCGTCCCCTGGCTCGCCAGCGGCGAGATCACCATCGCGGGCGGGCTGGACGTGACGCTGATCGGGCTGGATTCCGGCACGGACCGATTTGACAACCTCACCCTCACCGTCGGCAGCGGCACGAAGCTGACGCTGCAGGACGTGCGCATCACGGGCGACAGGACGCTGTTGTCCCTCGCGGGCAAGAATACCCTGACGCTGCTGGGCCGCAACGAGCTCATCGGCTGCGCCGACGCGTCCGGCAACGCCTGCCCGACCGTCGTCTCCGGCGGCGATCTGACCATCAACGGCACCGGCAGCCTCCAGCTGCAGGCGCTGGCCAACAACGCGGCCTTCCTGGGCGCGGAAAAGAGCAAAATTTCTATCGAGGACTGTACCCTCACGCTGCTGAAGTCCGACAAGCTCGGCTTTGACGGCGGCGCGTTCTGCGCCAACGGCGCGGACGTTGCGCTGACGAACGCCTCGTTCTCCGGCCGGACGGACAGCGACAACGTCGCGGTCCTCTCCGCCGGGACCGTCACGGTGACGGGCGGCACGCTGCGCGTGGAGGCGGAAAAGTCCGTCCACGCCGTGCTCGGCCGCGTGTCGCTGACAAACTGCGGCCTCTATGCCTCCGGCCACAGCGGCAACAGCGCAAAGACCGTCTCGCAGACCACTGGTGTTGAGGCCCTGCAGACGCTCGCGCAGCAGTCCGGCGTGCGGACGCTCGCGGCCTCCGGCTTCGCGGACGTGCGGGCGGAGGACGCCTGCCTGCAGGACGTGCTGACCTGCACCGCTGCGGGGATCATGACCGGCACCGGGCAGGACCGCTTCTCGCCTGAAAAGCCCATGACCCGCGCCATGCTGGTGACGGTCCTGTGGCGCATGGCGGGCAGCCCCGCCGCGCAGGGAAACGGCGGCTTTGCCGACCTCCGGGCCGACTGGTACCGCCAGGCGGCCGTCTGGGGCGCACAGAACGGCATCGTCTCCGGCACGAGCCGGACGACCTTCGCGCCCGATAAGGCCGTGACGAAGGAACAGGCCTGCGCTCTGCTTGCCCGCTTCGCGCGCACGCGCGGCGTGCAGGCCGCGGCGGATGCCGCGCCGGTCTATGTCGCCGAGTGCAGCACCTGGGCCGGAAGCGATGTGCAATCGGCCTACGCCCTCGGCATCGCGGACAGCTATGCCGCGTGCCTCGCCGCGCCGCAGGCCAGCGCTACCCGCGCCGAGCTCGCGCACATGCTCTCTGATCTGCTTCAAAGAGTCTGACGAAGATCGACGGCTTTTTGAAATATAAAGAACCGAAAGGAAGATCATCATGAAGAAACTTGTATCCATGCTGCTCGTGCTTGCGATGCTCGTGACCGTATTTGCAGGTCTCGCCATCACGGCCAGCGCCGCGGACGCCGCCCTGACCGTCTGCACGCAGGCCGGTGCGGACGGCGAGAAGACCCTCGCCAAGAGCTACACCGCCGAAGAGCTCAAGAAGCTCGCCGAGACCAAGGCTGACGGCTACGGCTATCAATACTTCAAGAAGGGCGAGCAGGACGTCGTCGTCACCGAATACGTGACCCTCGACACCCTCCTGACCGACGCCGACGTCACCTTCGCCGACGGCGACAGCCTCGCCTTCGTCTGCGGCGACGGCCCGTACACCAAGTTCAATCCCACCTACAAGGATATCACTGAGGGCAAGTATTCCTTCAAGGACGGCAAGGGCGAGGAAGTCCCCGCTGCCATCGCTCTGGTCTGGGGCATGGGCGCTGCCGCTGACGGCACCGTCGCCGACATCGCCAAGACCGCCAAGGATACCGGCTCCCTGCGCTTCGTCTGCGGCACGACCGAGGCCGACTTCACGGCTGAGAAGGCCGCCGGCAAGCGCCTGCCGTCCGGCGTCATCGAGCTGATCGTCGTCACCGCCGCCAAGGCGGAAGAAAAGCCCGCCGAGGAGAAGCCCGCTGAGGAAAAGACCGGCTTCACCGATGTCAAGGATACCGACTGGTTCAAGGCCGACGTAGAAGCGGCTGTGGAGCTGGGCCTCATGACCGGCACCTCCGCCACCACCTTCAACCCCAAGGGCGTCACCACCCGCGCGATGGTCGTCGCGACCCTCTACCGTCTGGCCGGCAGCCCCGAAGTGACCGAGAAGGCCGCCTTCACCGACGTCGTCTCCGGCAGCTACTACGAAGCAGCCGTCGCCTGGGCCGCCAGGAACGCCATTGCCAGCGGCACATCCGAGACCACGTTCGAGCCCAACAAGGCCGTCACCCGTGAACAGCTGGCCAAGTTCCTGTTCAACTACGCGGTCTATCAGGGCATGGACGCCGTGACCCTCTCCGAGAACCTCTCCAGCTTCTCTGACCAGGCCGAGATCAGCGCCTATGCCGTTCCCGCCCTGCAGTGGGCTGTCGGTGCAGAGCTCATCAAGGGCTCCGACGGCAAGCTCCAGCCCGCCGGCACCGCCACCCGCTGCCAGTTCGCCGCCATCCTGAACCGCTTCGCAGCGACCCAGAAGAACGCCTGATCCCATACATGCACTCAAAGCCCGCTGCCCAGGCAGCGGGCTTTTTTCAGGCCGAGGCAGGAGCCCCAAGGCTTCCCCTCATAGGGGAAGCCTTGGGGTACGCAGATCCAAAGCCTCCCCTTCCAGGGGAGGTGGCTCGGCGAAACGCCGAGACGGAGAGGTTGTACCGGAAAGAGACAACCTCTCAGTCTGCTTCGCAGACAGCTCCCCTGAAAGGGGAACCTTTGGGTATGCGTCCCATTTTTGCGGAAAAAGCCGTGCGCGCACTTGTAAAAGGGGAACGCATGTGATAAACTAATCCAGTTATGACGAAAATGAAGAAAACGGATAGATTTGGAGGGTGTCCCATGTAACAGCGGCGCTGCTTGGACTTAAAAAAACAGGATCTGGAGGAACATACATGGCATCCCTGAAAGAAGAAATCTCCCGGCGCAGAACCTTTGCGATCATCTCGCACCCCGACGCCGGTAAAACCACCCTGACAGAAAAATTCCTGCTCTACGGCGGGGCCATCGCGCAGGCGGGCGCGGTCAAGGGCAAGAAAAATTCCCGCGCCGCCGTATCGGACTGGATGGAGATCGAAAAGCAAAGAGGCATCTCGGTCACCTCGTCCGTCATGCAGTTCCAGTACGAGGGCTTCTGCATCAACATTCTGGATACCCCCGGCCATCAGGACTTTTCCGAGGACACCTACCGCACGCTCATGGCGGCGGATTCCGCCGTCATGGTCATCGACGGGGCCAAGGGCGTCGAGCCGCAGACCCGGAAGCTTTTCAAGGTCTGCGCCATGCGCCATATCCCGATTTTTACGTTTATCAACAAGATGGACCGCGAGGCGCGCGATCCCTTCGAGCTGCTCGATGAGCTGGAAAACGAGCTCGGCATCGAGACCTATGCCTGCAACTGGCCCATGGGCTCCGGCCGGGAGTTCCAGGGCGTGTACGACCGCCGGTCGAGCCAGCTGATCTTCTTCTCCGGCGTCTCCGGCAAGAACCGGGCGGACAAGATGGAGATCGACCTCTATGACCCGCAGGTCGCAGACCTCATCGGCGAGCGCCGCCACCAGCAGCTCATCGACGACGTAGAGCTGCTCGGCGCAGGCCGCGAATTTGACCTCGAGGAGGTCCGCGCGGGCCGCCTGTCCCCCGTGTTCTTCGGCTCCGCGCTGACGAACTTCGGCGTCGAACCCTTCCTGGAGGAGTTCCTGCGCATGACCCCGAGCCCCATGCCGCGCGAGGCCGACTGCGGCGTGATCGACACGTTCAGCCCCGATTTCTCCGCCTTCGTCTTCAAGATCCAGGCGAACATGAACAAGGCCCACCGCGACCGGCTGGCCTTCATGCGCATCTGCTCGGGCCAGTTCCAGCGCGATGCGGAATATTACCACGTGCAGACCGGCAAGAAAATGCGCCTGTCGCAGCCGCAGCAGCTCATGGCCTCCGAGCGCGAGATCGTCGATGAGGCCTATGCGGGCGATATCATCGGCGTGTTCGACCCCGGCATTTTCTCCATCGGCGACACCATCACCGTCCCGGGCAAGAAGTTCAAATTCGGCGGCATCCCGACCTTCGCGCCCGAGCACTTTGCCCGCGTCAGCGCCAAGGACTCCATGAAGCGCAAGCAGTTCCTCAAGGGCACGGAGCAGATCGCGCAGGAGGGCGCCATCCAGATCTTCAAGGTGCCGAACTCCGGCATGGAGGAGGTCATCGTCGGCGTCGTCGGCACGCTGCAGTTTGACGTGTTCCAGTACCGCATGAAGGCCGAATACGGCGTCGACCTGCGCATGCAGCAGCTGCCGTATGAGCAGCTGCGGTTCATCACAAAAGCCCCAGTTGCCGACCTCAAGGACCTGTACCTCTCGACCGACGCGGAGCTGCTGGAGGATTACCGCGGCCGGAGCCTGCTGGTCTTCGCCTCGCAGTGGTCGATCAACTTCATCCTCAAGCGCAACCCCGGCCTCGAGCTGGCGGAGACCGCGCAGTAATCGGATACAACAAGCGCACGCGTCCGCGTGTTTAGGCAGCACCGTACAATTCGGCAAGCAGATTCGGCGCGAGATTTTTCGCCAAGCCAAGATTTGAAAAGCGCAGGAATACTGTATGTACCCGCAAGGGGCATGCCGCATCCGTAAGGCTCCTTCGTCGCCAACGGCTGCGCAATATTTCAAGCTTTTCAAACCGCAGGATTGGCGGAAAAGATCCGCCGAAGCGCGCAGACGCAATTGTGCGGTGCTGCCGTTGTTCAGATATGACAAATGAACGGCCCGAAACGGGCCGTTTTTTTGCTTGCAGCGGGCGAAAACCGGTGCTATACTGGCTGCTAACAAGAGATAGAAGGGGAGAAGCGCGGATGCACGGATTGGGGACGATCGTCAACGTTGCGGCGATCGTTGTTGGAGGACTCGCGGGCCTGCTCGGCGGGCGGCGGATCCCGGAGCGGCTGCAGAAAACGCTGATGAGCGCCATGGGCGTGAGCGTGCTGTTCGTGGGCGTCTCGGGCGCGCTTTCGCAGATGCTGCGCGCGGGAGGCAGGGCGCTGACGGTGCAGGGGACCATGATGATGATCCTCTCGCTGGCCATCGGCGCAGTTCTGGGCGAGCTGCTCGATCTCGAGGACCGGATGGAGCGCTTCGGCGCCTGGCTCAAGGTCAAGACGAAAAGCGAGTCGGACGGCGGCTTCATCGGCGCCTTCGTCACCGCGTCCCTCACGGTCTGCATCGGCGCGATGGCCATCGTCGGCTCCATCCAGGACGGCATCCTCGGCGACCACGCGACGCTGTTCGCCAAGGCCGTGCTCGATCTTGTGATCATCATGGTCATGACGGCCTCGATGGGCAAGGGCTGCATCTTCTCCGCCATCCCGGTCGGCATCCTGCAGGGCAGCGTGACGCTGCTGGCAAGGCTCCTGCAGCCGGTCTTCACCGATGCGGCGCTCAGCAACCTGTCGCTGGTCGGCTCCGTGCTGGTGTTCTGCGTGGGGCTGAATCTGGTCTGGGGCAAAAAGATCCGCGTGGCAAATCTGCTGCCGTCGCTGCTCATAGCCGTCATATGGGCGTTTTTGTAACTATCAACTGTAAAGGAGTATGCAATATGGTCAGTGAAAAAATGGTCGCCTGGGGCAGCCAGGGCTGCGTCATCCGGGATCTCGCCGCCTACGGCGAGCAGCGCGCCGCCGTCGTCGGCGCGGAAAACGTGTTCAACTTTACCATCGGCAATCCCTCCGTCCCGGCGCCGTCCTGCGTCCGGCAGACGATCGAGCACCTGCTGCAGACCGTCCCGGCCGAGCAGCTGCACGCCTATACGGCCGCGCCGGGTCTTGCGCCCGTCCGCGCGAAGATGGCGGCGTATCTCGAGAAGACGTTCGGCGTCGGCTACCGCGCGGAGGATGTGTATATGACCTCCGGCGCATCCTCGGCGCTGGCGATGCTGGCCTATGCGCTGCTCTCGCCGGGCGACGAGGTGCTGACGCTCAGCCCATATTTCTCGGAGTACAAGCTCTACGCCGAGGCCGCGGGCGGCACGCTCACGGCCGTGCCCTCGAGCCCGGAGGATTTCCAGATCGATCTGGACGCCTTCTCCGCCGCCATCAGCGAGAAGACCGCCGTCGTCCTCCTGAACTCCCCGAACAATCCCTCCGGTGTCATCCTCTCCCGCCGGAGCATCACGAAGCTGGCGGAGCTGCTGGAGAAAAAATCGGTCGAATACGGCCACCGCATCTACATCGTCGCCGACGAGCCCTACCGCGAGCTGGCCTACGACGGCGAAGAGGTGCCGTTCATCCCCGCCATCTACAAGGACACCATCTACTGCTATTCCTTCAGCAAGACTCTCTCGCTGCCCGGCGAGCGCATCGGCTTCCTGGCCATCCATCCGGAGCTGACCGACTACGCGCGCGTCCGCGCGGCCATCTACGGCGCAGGGCGGGCGCTCGGCTATATCAACGCCAGCACGATGTTCCAGCTCGTAGCGGCGGAATGCGTCGGGCAGACGGCGGATATCTCCGTCTACAAGCAGAACCGGGATCTGATCCATACGGCGCTTCTGGACATGGGCTATACCTGCGTGAAGCCCTCGGGTGCGTTCTATCTTTTCCTCAAAACGCCGGAGCCGGACGCGACCGCGTTCTGCAAAAAGGCGATGGCGCTCGACCTGCTGGTCGTGCCGGGCGACGAATTCGGCTGCCCGGGCTACGTCCGCCTGGCCTACTGCGTCCCCAAAACCATGCTCGAACGCAGTCTCCCCCGCTTCCGCCAGCTCGCCGACCAATACGGCCTCAAAAAATAACCCCGCCGCAGCGGACCAAAGGCTTCCCCTTTGAGGGGAAGCTGTCGCCGCAGGCGACTGATGAGGTGGGCAGTGTTGTGTAGACGCAAGTGCCTCCACCTCATCCGTCACGGCTTTCGCCGTGCCACCTTCCCCTCATAGGGGAAGGCAGGGGACGCGCCTCCGGCGGCCCTATCTTTTCTCTCGCAAGAGAAAAGATAGGGGAGAAAAGAGTGCGTGGGGACGCGTTTGGTGCTTTCTGCGTCTGAATTCAGGCAAGAACCAATGATTTAGCTTGGCGTTTCACTCGATACTCACCTCACGAGTTTCTGCTGCGTGCCGCCTGATACGGGGGTATCAAGTTTGATACTAGTTGCCGTAGAACAACTGCTATAAATAGAAGGTGCAGGCCGGATTTGCCGGGCTGCACCTTTTTGCATTGGATTTCTGTATTTGCACGGACCAAATGCCTTCTCCTGGGGGGGCGTGCGCTTATGGGATCCAGCCGAAGACTTGCTGGAGGCCGAGGGGGCGGAGGAGGGCGAGTTTTTGACGGCAGGTCTCGGGGGTGTCGAAGAGGAGGACCTGGGGCTGGCCGGCGGCATCGAGGTAGAAGCTGTAGCGGCAGACGAGGTCGGGGGAGTAATGGGACGGATACTGCGAGAGCAGGGTGCGGGCCTCATCCGGGGCCAGCGCTTCACCGACGCCGGTGGGGCAGGGGACCGGGAAGCGCATGCAGAGCGGCCGCAGGTACATCCACAGCCGCTCGCCCCACCGTGCCAGCAGCGCCCGGGCGTACCCCTCCAGCGACCCGCCCGACACCTGCGTGTCCGCCCAGACCCCGGCCGCGTCCGGCGCGGCCGACTGCGCGGGCTGCAGGATGCGTGCGTCGGCGCAGCCCGGCGCTTCGCTGAAGATCGCGCCGCCGGTGAATTCCGCGGGGATCTGCGCGCCCGGCGGGAGCAGATAGAGCTCCGCACCGGGCGTTTTTTTCTCCTCGTCGAAGCCGGTGACGCTGTAGCCGAAGGGAAGATCGGGCTGAAATGGATACAGGATCATGGACAAACCTACCTTTTTGTGTTATACTGATATCATCAAACTTATGAAGCTGCAGGAGACCGTATGCCTTTTTCGTTTTTGCCCCGTATGATCTTCCCGCATCTGACCGACGTGACCGCCGAGGCGCTGCGCGCGCGCGGGATCTCGTTTCTGATGCTGGATTTTGACAACACCATCGTCCCCTACACCACGAGCGAGCCGACCGCGCAGATGGCTGCCTGGATCCGGACCATGCAGGCGTCCGAGATCCGCCTGTGCATCGTGTCGAACAGCAAAAAGCCCCGCGTGGTGGAGTTCTGCAAAACATACGGGCTCGACTGCATCACGCACGCGAAAAAGCCCTTTTCGCGCGGCATCCGCGCCTGCCTGACGCGCTATGCGCTCGACCCCGCGGCGTGCGCGCTCGTCGGCGACCAGATCTTTACGGACGTGCTCGGCGCCAACTGCGCCGGGGTGCAGTCCATCCTGATCTCGGCCATTCATAATCACACCATATGGCTCAAGCTCCGCCATGTGGCCGAGCTTCCCTTTATTGCAATCGGAAAATGGAGGATCCGTCATGAAAAACATTGAAAAGTACCGCAACCTGATCGCCAAGGGCGAAGTCGACGCACTGCTTCTGACCTCGAAGCATAACCGGATGTATGCCGCGGAATACTGTGTGGCAGAGGGCGTGTCTGTCATCTGCAAGGAGGAGAGCTACTACTTCACCGACTTCCGCTATATCGAAGCGGCCCAGAAGAACCTGCCCGGCTTTACCGTCGTCATGACCGACGCGGACCACCCCTACACCAAGCTCATCAACGACGCCATCGCCGCCCATACCGTCAAGACCCTGGGCTTTGAAGACGATTCGCTGACCGTGGAAGAGTACACGCTCTACAACACGAAGCTGAACGCCGTTCTGCACCCCTATTCCGCCGAGATCAACGCCCCGCGGCAGTCCAAGGAGCCGTGGGAGATCGAATATATGAAAAAGGCGCAGGAGATCACCGACCGCACGTTTGAGGACCTGCTCAACGTTATCCGCCCGGGCATGACGGAGAAGGAGCTGTGCGCCGAGCTCATCTACCGGCTGTACAAGTTCGGCTCCGAGGGCCCGTCCTTCGACCCCATCACCATCTCCGGCCCGAACACCAGCCTGCCGCACGGCGTGCCATCCGAGCGGGAGCTGCAGTACGGCGATTTCGTCACCATGGACTTCGGCTGCCTGTACCACGGCTACTGCTCCGACATGACGCGGACCATCGCGCTCGGCTATGTGTCGGAGAAGATGGACAAGGTCTACCACACCGTGCTCGAAGCGCAGCTGGCCGGCATCGCCGCGACGAAGGCGGGCGTCACCGGTAAGGCGATGGACGCCGCAGCCCGCAAGGTCATCGACGACGCCGGGTTCGTCGGCTGCTTCGGCCACAGCTACGGCCATAGCTTGGGCCTGCTCATCCATGAGGCTCCGAACGCCAGCATGCGCAACGACAAGCCCATGCCTGCCGGCGCGGTCGTCTCGGCGGAGCCGGGCATCTATATCCCCGACGAGTTCGGCGTCCGGATCGAGGACGTGACCGTCATCACCGACACCGGCTGCGAGATCCTGACGAAGAGTCCGAAAAATTTGATTATTTTATAAGAATCCCTTGAAAAGCCGATCATAATAGTGTAAAATCAATACGCTATTTTATTTTGTTGGTGTATTATACACATATTGGAGGAATATTTTATGGCTACCATTACCGCTGGCGATTTCAGAAACGGTAAAACTTTCGAGATGGACGGCAAGATCATGCAGGTCGTTGAGTTCCAGCATGTCAAGCCCGGCAAGGGCGCTGCGTTCGTCCGCACCAAGATGAAGAACGTTGTGACCGGCGCCGTGACCGAGACTTCTTTCAACCCGACTGCGAAGTTCGAAGAAGCCTTCATCGAGCGCAAGGATTATGAGTACAGCTACAACGACGGCGATCTGTACTACTTCATGGATCAGGAAACGTACGACATGGTCCCCGTCAGCAAGGACATGCTCGACGATTCCTTCAAGTTCATCAAGGAAAACACCCCGGTCAAGCTCCTGAGCTACAAGGGCAACATCTTCAGCGTCGAGACCCCGAACTTCGTCGAGCTGACCGTCACCAAGGCCGACCCGGGCGTCAAGGGCGATACCGCTACCAACGTCACCAAGCCCGCTACCGTTGAGACCGGCGCCGAGATCAAGGTCCCGCTGTTCATCAACGAGGGCGAAAAGATCCAGATCGACACCCGCACGGGTGAATATCTGGGCCGTGTCAAGGGTTGATCCGTCATTACAGGACAGGCAAACTGCCGGAAAGGAGATTTTACGATGACGCTTTCTGAAAAATCCGCATATCTCAAGGGCCTGATGGAGGGAATGAAGCTCGACACCGAGACCAACGAGGGCAAGCTGATCTCCGAGATCATCAGCATGCTTCAGGATGTGGCTGAGAATGTTTCCGATCTGGAAGAGGTCGTGGACTGCATCTCGGACGAGCTCGACTGCATCGAAGAGGATCTCGACAACATCGACGACTATCTGATGGACGACGATGACGACGAGTACGATGACGAGTACGACGAGGATGACGACTACGAAGACATCTCCGACGAAGACGACGCCGACGACCAGGACGAGTACGACTTCGGCACCGAGACGCTCTATGAGGTCAAATGTCCGACCTGCGGCGAGGTCATCACCATCGACGAGGAAATGCTCGACGAAGGCGCTACCACCTGCCCGAACTGCGGCGAAGAGCTCGAGTTCGACATGGAAGACGAGGAGCCGGAAGACAAGTAAATCCAACTGCAAAGCGCCGCCCGAACGGGCGGCGCTTTTTTTCGTGTTTTTATGCAAAAAACCGCTGCATCGCAGGGATGCAGCGGCTGTCAACGGAAAATATTTCACAAAAATGGGGCGGGAGAATTGACATTGCGGACAAAAGCTGATAGAATGTAAGTCCATAATGCCTGTATAGGGCCATGCGCAGCTTTCACCAATATCTATGGTGATTATAGCACCGCGGATGGGCGGATGCAAGCGGAGATGGAAACTTTTAAACAACGCAACCAGGCGTGCCATAAGACAACAACAGAAAGGCTGTGATGAAGTTCCATGGCGATCACAAAGGATGTCATGATGGGCAAGACGCTCCGCAAGAGCTTTGCCAAGCAAGACCAGATTCTGGAGATCCCGAACATGCTCAAGATCCAGAAGGATTCCTACGAATGGTTCCTTCGTGAGGGTCTGCGCGAGGTTTTCCGCGACGTCGATACCATTACCGACTACACCGGCAACCTTGAGCTGAGCTTCCTCGATTACTCCATGAACGAGCCGCCCAAGTACTCCGTGGAGGAGTGCAAGGAGCGCGACGCGACGTATGCCAAGCCCATCAAGGTCCGTGTGCGTCTGCACAACAAGGAGACCGACGAGATCAAGGAGCAGGAGATCTTCATGGGCGATTTCCCGCTCATGACCAACGGCGGCACCTTCGTCATCAACGGCGCCGAGCGCGTCATCGTCTCCCAGATCGTCCGCAGCCCCGGCGTCTACTTCGGCGACGAGGTCGACAAGACCGATCAGCACATCTATTCCGCGACCGTGATCCCGTACCGCGGCGCCTGGCTGGAATACGAGACCGATTATAATAATGTATTCTGGGTCCGTATCGACAAAAACCGCAAGCTGCCCATCACCTGCCTCATCCGCGCCCTGGGTGTCGCCACCGACGGCCAGATCACCGGGATGTTCGGCGAAGATCCGCTCATCAAGGCCACGATGGACAAGGATCCGTGCAAGACGCGCGAGGAATCCCTGCTTGAGATCTACCGCCGCCTGCGTCCGGGCGAGCCGCCCACAGTCGAAAGCTCCGAGAGCTATCTCGACGCGCTGTTCTTCGACGCCCGCCGCTACGACGTGAGCAAGGTCGGCCGCTATAAGTTCAACAAAAAGCTCGACATCTGGAGCCGCCTGAGCGGCCAGGTGCTCGCCGAGCCCGTCACCGACCCGATGACCGGCGAGATCATCGCCATGAACGGCGAGACCGTCACCCGCGAAAAGGCGCACGAGATCTCCCGCCGCGGCGTCAGCCGCGCCGTGATCGAGGTCAACGACCGCAAGGTCGTCGTCTTCTCCAACGGCATGGTCGACATGGCGCAGTTCGTCGACTTTGACCCGGCCCAGTACGGCATCAAGGAGAAGGTCTGCTTCAATGTCCTGCGTGAAATGCTCGAGACCGTCCCCGCCGACGGCTGGGAAGAGGCCATCGAGGCCCGCCGCGACGAGCTCATTCCGAAGCACATCACCAAGGACGACATCCTTGCCTCCATCAACTACCTGTGCTGCATGGTGCAGGGCGCAGGCACCAAGGATGATATCGACCATCTGGGCAACCGCCGCCTGCGCTGCGTGGGCGAGCTGCTGCAGAACCAGTTCCGCGTCGGCTTTACCCGCCTCGAGCGCGTCATCCGCGAGCGCATGACCATCCAGGATCTCGACGTCGTCACGCCGCAGAGCCTCATCAACATCCGGCCTGTCACGGCGGTCATCAAGGAGTTCTTCGGCTCCTCCCCGCTGTCGCAGTTCATGGATCAGAACAACCCGCTGGCAGAGCTGACGCACAAGCGCCGTCTGTCCGCGCTTGGCCCCGGCGGTCTGTCCCGCGAGCGCGCGTCCTTCGACGTCCGCGATATCCACTACACCCACTACGGCCGTATGTGCCCGATCGAGACGCCGGAAGGTCCGAACATCGGCCTGATCAACTACCTGGCTACCTACGCCAAGATCAATGAATACGGCTTTATCGAAGCGCCGTACCGCAAGGTCGACAAGGCCACCGGCAAGGTCACCGACATCGTTGAGTACATGACCGCCGACGTCGAGGACGATTACTATGTCGCCCAGGCCGCCGAGCCGCTCGACGAGGAAGGCCGCTTTGCCAACCCGCGCGTCATCTGCCGTCACCGCGACGAGATCATCTCCGTCGAGCGCGAGCTCATCGACTACGTCGACGTCTCGCCCAACATGATGACCTCCATCGCGACCGCGTTCATCCCCTTCCTCGAAAACGACGACGCCAACCGCGCACTGATGGGCGCGAACATGCAGCGTCAGGCCGTGCCGCTGATGGTCACCGAGGCGCCGATCGTCGCCACCGGCATCGAGCACAAGTGCGCGGTCGACTCCGAGGTCTGCATCACCGCCAAGGGCCCCGGCGTCATCACCCGCGTCTCCGCGACCAACATCTCCGTCAGCTATGACGACGGCAACACCGCCGATTATACCCTCACGAAGTTCGCCCGCTCCAACCAGGGCACCTGCATCAACCAGCGCCCGATCGTCACGGTCGGCGAACGCGTCGAGGCCGGTCAGGTCATCGCCGACGGCCCCGCCTGCTCGCAGGGCGAGATCGCGCTCGGCAAGAACGTGCTCATCGGCTTCATGACCTGGGAAGGCTACAACTACGAGGACGCCATTCTTCTGAACGAGCGCCTGGTCCGCGAGGACGTCTTCACCTCCATCCACATCGAGGAGTATGAGACCGAATCCCGCGACACCAAGCTCGGCATGGAAGAGATCACCCGCGATATCCCGAACGTCGGCGAGGACACCCTCAAGGACCTCGACGAAAACGGCATCATCCGCATCGGCGCGGAGGTCACCTCCGGCGACTATCTGGTCGGCAAGGTCACCCCGAAGGGCGAGACGGAGCTGACCGCAGAAGAGCGTCTGCTGCGCGCCATCTTCGGCGAAAAGGCCCGCGAGGTCCGCGATTCCTCGCTGAAGGTCCCGCACGGCGAAGCCGGCATCATCGTCGATGTCAAGGTCTTCACCCGTGAAAACGGCGACGAGCTGGCCCCGGGCGTCAACAAGGTCGTCCGCGTCTATATCGCCCAGAAGCGCAAGATCTCTGTCGGCGATAAGATGGCCGGCCGCCACGGCAACAAGGGTGTCGTCTCCCGCATCCTGCCGCAGGAGGATATGCCCTTCCTGCCCGACGGCACCCCGCTGGATATCGTCCTGAACCCGCTGGGCGTCCCGTCCCGTATGAACATCGGTCAGGTCCTCGAGGTCCATCTGGGCTACGCGGCCCACGCGCTGGGCTGGAAGGTCGCCACCCCGATCTTCAACGGCGCAAACGAAAAAGAGATCCGCGAGCTGCTCAAGCAGGGCGGCGTCGCCGAAGACGGCAAGACCGTCCTCTATGACGGCCGGACCGGCGAGCCGTTTGACCAGCGCGTCACGGTCGGCTACCCGTACTACCTCAAGCTCCACCATCTGGTCGACGATAAGATCCATGCCCGTTCCACCGGCCCGTACTCCCTCGTTACCCAGCAGCCGCTCGGCGGCAAGGCGCAGTTCGGCGGCCAGCGCTTCGGCGAAATGGAAGTCTGGGCGCTGGAAGCTTACGGCGCTGCTTATACCCTGCAGGAGATCCTGACGGTCAAGTCCGACGACGTGACCGGCCGTGTCAAGACCTATGAAGCCATCGTCAAGGGCCACAACGTCCCGACCCCGGGCGTGCCCGAGTCGTTCAAGGTCCTGGTCAAGGAACTGCAGTCCCTCTGCCTCGATATCAAGATCCTGGGCGAGAACGGTGAGGAAGTCGACCTCAAGGACGACGATGACGACGATTCCATCTACGGCGCGGGCGGCAAGGCCCTGCCGGAGGACGAGATCACCATGGACGACGATCTGCCGAACGGCAAGGACGTCGACGCGGACGAAGCGGCGGACGCCGGCTTCGAGATCCAGGATGAGGACGACGTCTTCGGCCTGCTGAACGACAGTTATACCATGGACTCCGATGCCGATTCGGAGAATGAATAAGAAGGAGGCGGCAATACAATGAGTCATGCAACATTCAGCGCAATCCAGATCGGTATTGCTTCCCCGGAAAAGATCCGTGAATGGTCCTACGGAGAGGTCAAAAAGCCTGAAACCATCAACTACCGCACCCTGAAGCCCGAGCGCGACGGCCTGTACTGCGAGCGCATCTTTGGCCCGACGAAGGACTGGGAATGCCACTGCGGCAAGTATAAGAAGATCCGCTACAAGGGCAAGATCTGCGACCGCTGCGGCGTCGAGGTCACGCGCGCCAAGGTCCGCCGCGAGCGCATGGGCCATATCGAGCTCGCCGCGCCCTGCAGCCACATCTGGTATTTCAAGGGCATCCCGTCCCGCATGGGTCTGCTCCTCGATATCAGCCCCCGCATCCTCGAAAAGGTTTTGTACTTCGCCAGCTACATCGTCACCGATCCCGGCGACTGCCCGCTGGCCAAGAACCAGATCCTGTCCGAAAAAGAATACCGCGACATGCGCGAAAAGTATGAGGACGACTTCAAGGCCGGCATGGGCGCCGAAGCCGTCAAGGAGCTGCTGCAGCAGATCGACCTCAATGAGCTTTCCGAGCAGCTCAAGTCCGAGCTGAAGGACGCTTCGGGCCAGAAGAAGCTGCGCATCATCAAGCGCCTCGAAGTGGTCGAGTCCTTCCGCATTTCCGGCAACGACCCGACGTGGATGATCATGGACGTGCTGCCCGTCATCCCGCCTGAGCTGCGCCCGATGGTCCAGCTCGACGGCGGCCGCTTCGCGACCTCCGACCTCAACGACCTCTACCGCCGCGTCATCAACCGCAACAACCGTCTGAAGAGACTGATCCAGCTGCAGGCGCCGGACATCATCGTCCGCAACGAAAAGCGCATGCTGCAGGAAGCCGTCGACGCTCTGATCGACAACGGCCGCCGCGGCCGTGCCGTCACCGGCGCGAACAACCGCGCGCTCAAGTCCCTCAGCGACATGCTCAAGGGCAAGCAGGGCCGCTTCCGCCAGAACCTGCTCGGCAAGCGTGTCGACTATTCCGGCCGTTCCGTCATCGTCGTCGGCCCGGAGCTGAAGCTCTACCAGTGCGGCGTGCCGAAGGAAATGGCCATCGAGCTGTTCCGCCCGTTCGTCATGAAGAAGCTCGTCGAAGACGGTCTTGCCAACAACATCAAGTCCGCCAAGAAGATGATCGACAAGGGCAAGGACGAGGTCTGGGACGCGCTCGAAGACATCATCAAGGACCGCCCGGTCATGCTCAACCGTGCGCCGACGCTGCACCGCCTCGGCATCCAGGCGTTTGAGCCCGTCCTCGTCGAGGGCCGCGCGCTCAAGCTCCATCCGCTCTGCTGCACCGCGTTCAACGCCGACTTCGACGGCGACCAGATGGCCATCCACGTGCCGCTGTCCGCCGAAGCGCAGGCAGAGGCCCGCATCCTGATGCTCTCGGCCAACAACCTGCTCCGTCCGCAGGACGGCAAGCCAGTCACCGTGCCGACGCAGGATATGATCCTCGGCACCTACTACCTGACCTACCAGCGCTACGATGTCGACGCCTACGACACCATCCACGAGATCTTCCCGCTGCTCGAGTGCGGCAAGCTGCCGTATGAGAAGCCCATCTGGGTCAAGAACATCTGGGATGACGCCGAAGCGGAGGACTACCAGTACTATCTGCGCACCCGCGGCGCGCTGCTCGAAAACGAGACCGACCGCCCGGAGACCATCCCCGGCTCCTACCAGACGCTGGGCCAGGCTGTGGCCGCGCTGGACGCCGGCGAGATCCAGCCCGACGAGGTCATCTACGTCTGGAACATCTGGGATTCCGACGCCGATATCAAGGAAGAGAACCACATCTACGTCCGTACCGTCGGCGAATACGCCCGTCAGGCCCACGCGGCCGGCGACGTCCGTCCGAAGGAGTATTTCAAGTTCTACCACGACGAAGACGAGGCCATGATGGCTTATGCCGACGGCATGATCGCCATGCATGACCCCATCAAGGTCTGGAAAGAGCTCGAGATCGACGGCAAGAAGGAGCACCGCATCATCGACGCGACCGTCGGCCGTCTGATCATCAACGACGCCATCCCGCAGAACCTCGGCTTCAAGAAGCGCGAGACCGTCGACGACCAGTTCCCGCTGGAGATCGACTTCGTCGTCGGCAAGAAGCAGCTCGGCAAGATCATTGACAAGTGTATCCGCATCAACGGCTTCACGCAGTCGACCGAGATGCTCGACAAGGTCAAGGCCCTCGGCTACAAGTACTCCACCAGAGCCTCCATCACCGTCTCCATCGCCGATATGGAGATCCCGGAGAAGAAATACGAGCTCATCCACGAGGCGGAGAAGGAAGTCGTCAAGATCGACCGCCAGTTCAAGCGCGGCTTCATCACCAACGACGAACGCTACCGTCTGACCGTCCAGCAGTGGGAGAAGTCCATCAAGGACGTCACCGACGCGCTGCAGTCGAACCTCAAGCGCTTCAACCCGATCTTCATGATGGCCGATTCCGGCGCCCGAGGCAGCATGAACCAGATCCGTCAGCTGGCCGGTATGCGCGGCCTGATGGCAGATACGAACGGCCGCACGATCGAAATTCCTATCAAAGCGAACTTCCGTGAAGGCCTGTCCGCCCTCGAATACTTCATCTCCTCTCGAGGCGCTCGAAAGGGCATGACCGATACCGCCCTTCGTACCGCGGACTCCGGCTACCTGACCCGCCGCATGGTCGACGTCTGCCAGGACGTCATCATCCGCGAAAACGACTGCGGCTCCACCAACGGCAGCTGGAAGGGCGACTACTACGAAAAGGGCCAGCTCATCGACTCCTTCGGCAACCGCATCCGCGGCCGCTACCCGGTCTACGACATCACCGACCCGCAGACGGGCGAGCTGCTGCACTCCAAGGACATCATGCTCCGCGAGGAAGACGCGGCCAAGTTCATCGCGCACGGCATCGATAAGGTCTATGTCCGCTCCGTCCTCGGCTGCAAGGCCCGCTCCGGCGTCTGCGCCCGCTGCTACGGCATGAACCTGGCGACGAGCGAGCTCGTCAACCTCGGCGAGGCCGTCGGCATCATTGCCGCGCAGTCCATCGGCGAGCCGGGCACGCAGCTGACCATGCGTACCTTCCACACCGGCGGCGTCGCCGGCGACGATATCACGCAGGGTCTTCCGCGAGTCGAAGAACTCTTCGAGGCCAGAAAGCCCAAGAAGATGGCGCAGATCTCCGAGATCGACGGCGTTGTCGACGTCGACGATTCCCACCGTACCGCGCTGCGCAACATCACCATCACCGCCGACGACGGCGAGGTCAAGCAGTATCAGGTCCCGTACTCCGTGGGTCTGAAGGTCGAGCACGGCAAGCGCGTGCGCAAGGGTGAGCCCATCACCGACGGCGCGCTGAACCCGCACGACGTGCTGCGCATCTCCGGCGTCGAGGCCGTGCAGGATTACCTGACGCAGGGCGTTCTCGCCGTGTACCGCCAGCAGGGCGTCGACATCAACGAGAAGCACATCGAGGTCATCATCCGTCAGATGATGCGCAAGGTCCGCGTCGAGGATCCCGGCGATACCACGCTGCTCAGCGGCACCGTGGTCGATGTCTTCGAGTTTGAAGACGCCAATGCGGCCGTCCAGGCCCGCATCGACGCGGGCGAGACCGAGCTGCGGCTCGCGACCGACAGCCTTATCCTCATGGGCATCACGAAGGCGTCTCTGGCAACGGAGTCCTGGCTGTCCGCCGCCTCCTTCCAGGAGACCACCAAGGTCCTGACCGACGCCGCCATCAAGGGCAAGGTCGACCACCTCGTGGGCCTCAAGGAGAACGTCATCATCGGCAAGCTCATCCCTGCCGGCTCCGGCCTCAAGGCCTACCGCGATTTCGACACCCTCAACACCCCGGAATCCATCGTGACCGAGGAAATGATCGACGACGAAAAGCTGTAACCCCCAAACAAAACCCCCTTCCCCGCACTGCGGGGAAGGGGGTTCACTATTTTAGGCTCCCCTTCCAGAGGAGCTGTCAGCCGCAGGCTGACTGAGAGGTTGCTGCAAATTCGAGACTGCCCCATGTCTCCGACGGCCCTATCTTTTCTCTCGCAAGAGAAAAGATAGGGGAGAAAAGAGTGCTTGGTTACGGTTTGGTGCATTCTGCCTCTGAATTTAAGCAGGAACCAATGTTTCAGGCGTCGTTCCACACGAGAGTCACCTCACGGGCGTCTTGGTACGCGCCGCCTGATACGGGGGTATCGGATTTGTAACTAGTTGCCGTAGAACGACTGCTGTCAATAGAAGGTGCGGCGGAGATCCGGATGGATATTACCTTCTTGCGGGGTAGATTGTAGGGGCGGGGCTCTGCTCCGCCCGCGGG
>CEAR01052019.1_pt1 | contig 76566 bp, 69 predicted proteins | sample 557461 | NCBI WGS metagenome assembly CEAR01 (sample SAMEA3182075, study PRJEB8094) | gut metagenome | biome: human; feature: gut; material: Stool; isolation source: human stools | place: Canada | collected 2012-03-14 | reverse complement strand
TTTTTAAGAAGCATCCCATAGGTATAAAAATTAAGATGTTTCCAACGATATTTTTGAATACTACCTTATTAGTAAATAATATCTTAAACCAGTTATGAATGTAGGCTCCATCACTGAAATTATTATCATCACTAATTTTACGATCAAAGAGACAAAAATATAAAAATATTAAATAGATAATTAAGTAAAGTATTAGATATATTGGTTTTTTGGTTATTTTAAAAATATTATCTATTAGAAAAAAACACAAAACAATTGCTAATATATAGACAACTATTTCATTTCTCATTATACCACATCCCCGTGTGTTTTTCAATTTGCTTACTTTTATTATTTTAGTTTATGCTAATTTTGAATGCTCTATTAGAAAAAGCCTAAAAAGTTTATTGAATTTAAAAAAACTTAGAATAAAATCTAAGTTTTTTGTTATTCTATATTCTTTTTACTCCAACTACCAACCAATACTTTTTTTAGATATGGAGCGGTTGCGGAATTTTCATTTAACATTACTTCTTCTGGAGTTCCTGTTGCGACAATTTGGCCACCACCATCACCACCATTAGGACCTAAATCGATAATATAATCAGCCATTTTGATTACATCAAGATTATGTTCAATGATTACGGCTGTTGCACCAATATCAACAATTTTTTCAATCATTTTCATTAGTTTATCAACGTCATATGTATGTAAACCTGTTGTTGGTTCATCAAAGATAAACATTGTTTTATCAGTAATTTTTTTGTGCAATTCACTGGCAAGCTTAACTCTTTGTGCTTCACCACCAGATAAAGTAGTTGCACTTTGTCCTAGTTTTACATATCCTAAACCAACATCTTGCATTGTTTTTAATTTAGGATAGATGGTAGGGATATTCTTAAAAAATTCAACTGCTTCATCAATTGTCATTTTTAATACATCCGCAATTGATTTATCTTTATATTTACATTCTAATGTTTCACGATTATATCTAGAACCATGACATGCCTCACATGGTACATACACATCTGGTAAGAAGTTCATTGCTATTCTTATTACACCATCACCTTGACAAGATTCACAACGGCCACCTTTTACGTTAAATGAGAATCTACTCTTAGTGTATCCTCTTACTTTTGCTTCAATAGTTGTTGCGTACAAATCACGGATTGCATCAAATACGCCAACATATGTAGCCGGATTACTTCTAGGAGTTCTACCAATTGGTGCTTGATCGATATTAATAACTCGGTCAATTTCTTCGACACCTTCAATTGAATCATGTTTACCTACTTCTACTTTACTACGATATAGTCTTGATGCTAGTGCATTATATAAAATATCATTTACTAAAGTTGATTTCCCAGAGCCAGATACACCAGTTACTAATACTAATTTATTTAATGGGATATCTACATCAATGTTCTTTAGGTTATTTTCTCTACAACCTTTTATTAGTAAGTGTTTACCATTACCAGGTCTTCTAGAAGTTGGCACATCAATTTTTCTTCTTCCTGAAAGATAATCCGCCGTGATTGAACCTTTTAGTTTTTTAAATTCTTCAGGTGTACCATATCCTACAACCTCACCACCGTGGATTCCCGCATAAGGTCCAATATCTACTATGTAATCACATTCATGCATGATTTCTTCATCGTGTTCAACAACAATTAAAGTATTACCTAAATCTCGCATTTCTTTTAAAGCATCTATTAATTTATGATTATCTCGTTGGTGAAGACCAATTGACGGTTCATCTAAGACATATAAAACACCGGTTAACTTAGATCCTATTTGCGTAGCAAGTCTGATACGTTGAGCTTCACCACCTGAAAGGCTTCCCGCTTTTCTTGATAGTGTTAGATATTCTAAACCTACTTCTTTTAAGAAAGCTAATCGATTATGAATCTCTTTTATTATTAGATTACCAATTTTTGCTTCGAGCGTTGTTAGTTGTAAACTATCAACAAAAGTTAAAGCATCACTAATTGACATTTCAGTGAATTCATATATATTTTTACCACCAACTTTAACTGACAATGCACTTTCTGATAAACGCATACCATGACAAGTTGGACACATCACTTCACGCATATATGATCCATAATAATCTCTTTGCATATTTGAAGAAGTTTCTTGATATCTTCTAGTAATTAAACTAGCCAATCCTTCAATAACTTTATTCTTTCGCATTGATATTCCACCAACTGAATGAATTTCATAGGCAATCGGTTCTTTTGAGCCATTAAATATTACATCTTTTTGAAGTGGAGTTAAATCTTTGAATGGTTTAAATAAATCTATTTTGTAAAATTCAAATAAGGCTTTATACATTTGCCATTCAATATTTTCCGTGAATACAATATTCTTTAAATATCTAATAGCTCCGTCTGCTATAGACAGATTTTCATCAGTTATTAGTGAATTTTCATCAATCGTTGAAATAAATCCTAACCCATGACATGTAGGACAAGCCCCAAGTGGTGAATTGAAAGAAAAGAGCGTTGGTTCTAATTTTCCTACGGTAAATTCACAATATGGACAAGCATAATGTTCAGAAAATAATAGTCTTTCATCATTGATATCAACAAAGATTTTTCCATCAGTCAATTTACATGCGGCTTCAAGTGATTCATATAATCTTGAACGAATTTCACTACGAAGTTTTAGTCTATCAACTACAACAAAAATGTTATGTTTTTTGTTTTTGTCTAATTCTATTTCTTCATCTAAATCAAAAGTTTCGTCATCGATTATTACTTTTGTATAACCATCTTTTCGTAATAATTCAAGTGTTTTTTCGAAAGTACCTTTACGGTTTTCCGCAATCGGTGATAAAATAACTACCTTACTTTCTTCATCATATGACAATATTTTATCGCACATTTGTTCAATAGTTTGAGAAGTAATTTCAATGCCATGAGTAGGACAAGTTGGATGTCCTATTCTTGCGTATAATAAACGTAAATAATCATATATTTCAGTTACTGTACCTACCGTAGAACGAGGATTTCTACTAGTTGTTTTTTGATCTATTGAAATAGCAGGAGATAAACCTTCAATGGAATCTACATCGGGTTTATCAACATTGTCAAGGAATTGTCTTGCGTAGGCTGAAAGACTTTCAACATATCTTCTCTGTCCTTCCGCATATATTGTATCAAAGGCTAATGAACTTTTTCCTGAACCAGATACACCAGTCATTACTACGAGTTTGTCACGGGGAATTTCTAAATCTATATTCTTTAGATTATTTTCTCTTGCCCCTTTGATTATTATTTTGTCATTCATAGTGCACCTCCTAAGATGCTATTTTATCATTGATTTAAATTCTTCTTCATCAATTATTTTTACATTTAGTGCTTGAGCCTTTTCAAGTTTACTTCCGGCATTCTCTCCCGCAAGCACGTAAGATGTTTTTTTACTAACGCTATTTGAAGTTTTACCACCAAGTGATTCAATTATTTTACTAGCTTCATCTCTTGTCATATTGGGTAGTGTTCCCGTTAATACAAAAGTTAAACCACTAAACTTATCATTAATCTCAATAGTCTTTGATTTAGGGTCTACACCATACTCTTTTAGTTTTTGAATTAACTCATTGTGTTTTTCATCTTTGAAGTATGAGATAATACTATCAACCATTACTTCTCCAAAATCTGGTAATATTATTAATTCATCATATGTAGCTTGTTTTAAAGCATCAATACTTGTAAATGCTTTAGCAAGTGTTTTGGATGCCTTTGCGCCAATATAATGGATACCAAGGCCAAAAATAAATTGATCTAAATTATTATTTTTGCTCTCTTCAATAGCATTTAATAAGTTATCAATTTTCTTTTTACCAAAACGCTCAATTGCTAGTAATTCTTGTTCATAGTTTTTTAAAATATATATATCTGATATATCTTTTAAATATCCTAGTGAATAAAGTAATTCAATTTGTTTTTCGCCTAATCCTTCAATATCCATTGCAACACGTGAAGCATAGTGAATTATTTCTTCTAAACGTCTACCTCCACATTCTTTGTTAGGACAAAAATGTAATGAATCAGATTTAGACTTTACAATTAGCGATCCACACATTGGGCAGTACTTCAACATTTCAAAAGGTTTTAAACCTTCTGGTCTACGTGAGAAATCAACCTCTATTACTTCTGGGATAATTTCGCCGGCTTTTCTTACTTTAACATAATCACCAACTCTAATATCTCTTGATACGATAAAATCTTCGTTATTTAACGTAGCTCTAGCAACTTTTGTCCCCGCAATATAAACAGGATCAAGTACCGCATTAGGAATAATTTTACCAGTTCTTCCTATTGTAAAAATAATATCATTTAATCTAGTTGTTACAACTTCAGCTGGAAACTTATAAGCAATAGCCCATTTAGGAACCTTAACTGTATAACCAATTGTATCGTATAAATCAAATTCATTTACTTTAATAACTATACCATCAGTTGCATAATCAAGGGTTTTACGAAGTGAATCATACTTTTCAATTGTTTCTATAACTTCTTCTATGTCTTTACAATGAACATGGTTAGGGTTAACATTAAAGCCTAAGGTCTTTAAGTAATCTAAAGCATCCATTTGGTTTTTTACATTATATTTTTCAGGATTAACCAAAGTATAAGCAAATTGATCTAATTTTCTTTGTTTTGTAATATTAGGGTCTAGTTGGCGAAGACTACCTCCTGCCGCATTTCGCGGATTAGCCAAAAGGGGAAGTCCATCATTTTTACGCTCTTCATTCAGTTTATCTAAAACTGATTTTTTCATATACACTTCACCACGTACTTCAACATCAATAGGTAATGTTAGTATTTTAGGAAGAGAATTAATTGTTAACATGTTGGTTGTAACATTTTCACCCACTTGGCCATTTCCTCTAGTGGCTCCAAGATTGAACATACCTGATTTATAATGGGCTGTACTAGCAATTCCATCAATTTTTAATTCAACCACGTAACTATATTGATCAACTACTTTTTTAATTTTTTCATCAAATTCGCGTAGTTCATCAAAATTAAATACGTCACCTAATGACATCATAGGTACTTCATGAGTAATAGATTCTAAAGAAGTATTAATATAGCTACCAACTTGTTTAGTTGGAGAAACCTCTCTTGCAAATTCAGGATATGCTTTTTCTAATTCTTCTAATTCTCTAATTAAACTATCATATTCGGTATCTTCTATAGTCGGACTATCTAGAACATAATATTGATAGTTATACAAATTTAATTGTTCATACAATTGATCCATTCGATCTTTAATTGTTTGGTTAATCATAGTTTCCACCTATTCTTGTGTTTTTAAAACTAGATAGATTAACTATCTAGTTTAGTAATTGTTGGATGATCTTTTGCAATCTTTTTAATTGATTGATCTTTATCAAAAAGAATTTGGATAAAGCGATCGTCTTTAGCAATGACTAAGCCATTACCAAAGTATTTGTGATTTACACGTGAACCTAGTTCGATTTCACCTATAGGTTTGTTTTCATTTTGTTTGGTTGCTTGTTCTTTTTTATCGCTAGCACTAAGTAGTTCCATCAAAAATCTTGACTTAGGATTTCTAACAACTCGTCCATAAATTAATCTACTAGTTGAACAAGTTATATATAGTTTTTCTTTGGCGCGCGTAAATGCAACATAAGCAACACGACGTTCTTCTTCAATGTCTGCTTCATCACGAATGGCAGGGAATATTCCTTCTTCAAGTCCTACAACAAATACAGCTCTAAACTCTAAGCCCTTAACAGAATGTACAGTTGAAAGAACAACTCCATTTTGTTGATGATCATCAACCATAGTAGTATCTAATAATAATTCATCTAACCCAATTTCTATTTTTTCTACATTAGTTAGACCTTCATTTAGATTATCATTATCTAGTTGATATAAGATTGACTTAAATTCTTTGACATTTTCAACACGATGTACTTCATCGTTTTCTTCATTTGCTTTTAGCCAGTCTAAATAACCCGTTTTTTCAAGCATTGTATCAAAGAAATCAGGTAGACTCATTTTATTTAAGTCATCCATTAATTCTACCATTATCTTTTTAAATTCTAATAAAGCATCTGCTTTTGAAGTAGAATTACGTTCTTTAAATATATCTATTGAACCTAATATATCACAATTAGTCTCGTGCATATATTCTTGAAGCTTTTCAATAGTTTTATCACCAACTCCACGTGCAGGAACGTTAATAATACGTTTAAAGTGAAGCATTTTGGTAGGTGATGCAATGAAACGTAGATAACTAATTATATCTTTTACTTCTTTACGTTTTAAGAAAGCAAAACTACCGTAAATGTTATATGGTATATGTTCTTGAATAAAGGCAAGTTCAAAGTTTCTTGATAAAGCACTATTACGATATAGTACCGCAATATCTTTATATTCATAACCATTATGGTTAACAAGTGAAGCAATTTCATTTATAACAAAGCGAATTTCGTCTTCATAATAGTATGCTTCTTGAACTGATATATCATTCTTAGTTCCTTCAATATTGCTATATAATTCTTTAGGTTCTCTTATTTTGTTATTTTTAATTAAAGCATTTGAACATTTTAAGATATTATTAGTTGAACGATAATTTTGAACTAATTTAATTACTTTAGCATCAGGATGATCTTCTCTAAACTTAACCATGTTTTCGATTTTAGCACCTCTAAATGAGTAAATGCTTTGATCATCATCGCCTACCGCAAACAAATTACCATGATTCTGGCAAAGTAAGTTAATAATTTCATATTGCACCGCATTAGTATCCTGTAATTCATCAACTAATACATATTGGTAAATATTTTGATAGAAACTTAATATTTCCGGATTTTCGTTGAATAATTTTGCGGTATAAGTTAATAAATCTTCAAAGTCCATTAGATTATGTTCTTTTAAATATGCTTGGTATTCATTATAAACGGTATTTAATAACCCTAATAATTCATTACAAGTTTTATTTTTATAATCACCAATTGCCTTAATTGCTACTCTTGGCGAAAGAACTCTTTTTTCAATATTATTCTTTTTGAAGATTTCAGTCATTACCTTTAATTGATCTTCTTCATCGATAATTTCAAAATTTCTGGCAAAATCAAGAGCTTCACAATTTCTTCTTAAAATCATTGCACACAAAGAATGAATTGTTGAGATGTGCACTTGAGCTGCTTTACTACCAATCAATTTATTTAAACGTTCACGCATTTCATTGGTTGCTTTTTTAGTAAAGGTAATTGCAAGAATATGATATGGCTGAATATTTTTTTCATCAATCATATAAGCTATACGGCTTATAAGGGTTTTAGTTTTTCCTGTTCCTGCTCCCGCAAAAACCATTACAGCACCATCAACTGTAGTTACTGCTTCAAGTTGTTCTTTATTTAAGTTTGCTAAGATTGGATTTTCACTCATATTAAGCATTATAAGATGATTTCAAACCTACTGTTAGGTTAAAAATCAAATTATCTCCTTTTGAATTTTTATCAGTAGTATAGTAACCATTGCGAATAAATTGATATTTGTCTTCAGGTAAAGTATCTTTTAAATACTCTTCAACAAAACCTTCACTAGTATGCCATGAATTTCTATTAAGTCTTTCCATAAAGTTTTCAGTAGATACTTTTTCATCTAGTAATAACGGTTCAAAAGAATTGAAAGTTGCGGGAAGGGCAGTAGTTGCTTCAACATAATGAATATTACCATTAGGCTTTCTTTCATTAAATCCTGATCCTGACTTTGTCATTGGATCATAAGTACAATGAATTTCAACAATTTCACCATTTTCATCTTTGATTACTTCATTGCATTTAATAAAGTATGCATGCATTAATCTTACTTCAATATCTTTTGAAAGACGTTTCCAGTGTTTATTAGGTTTAACTTCACAGAAGTCTTCTCTTTCTATATATAATTCTCTACCAAAAGCCATCTTATGAGTACCTAGAGCTTCATTTTCCATATTATTAGGAGCATCTACATATTCAATTTGACCTTCTGGGTAATTAGTAATTATTACTTTTAGAGGATTAATAACAGCCATTGGTCTAGTTGTTTTTAGTTTTAAATCTTCTCTTAAGAAGTGTTCTAACATACCATAATCAACTGTTGAGTTTACTTTTGATAAACCAGTTGATAAAATAAATTCTTTGATAGCGTTTGGTGTAAAGCCTCTTCTTCTTAAACCAACAAGTGTAGGCATTCTTGGATCATCATAACCTTCAACAACTTTTTCGTCAACAAGTTTTTTAAGATATCTCTTACTCATTATCATATGAGTTATACCAAGTCTACCCCATTCAATTTGGCGTGGTTTGGCATCAACTTCACAATTTGCGATAACCCATTCGTAAAGTGGACGATGATCTTCAAATTCAATACTACATAATGAGTGAGTTATACCTTCAAAGGCATCTTGTAATGGGTGCGCAAAATCATACATTGGATAAATACACCATTTATCTTTAGTTTGGTGATGAGTTACATGCATAATACGATAGATTACAGGATCACGCATATTGATGTTAGGACTTGCCATATCAATTTTTGCACGTAAAGTTTTTTCACCATTTGCATATTTGCCTTCTTTCATTTCTTCAAATAAACGAAGGTTTTCTTCTACACTACGATTTCTAAAAGGAGATGGTTTACCAGGTTCATTTATTGAACCACGGTATTCTGATAACTGTTCTTGAGTTAAGTCATCAACAAAGGCTAAGCCTTTTTTGATTAATAATTTTGCTTTTTCATAAGTTCTTTCAAAATACTCGGAACCATAATGAATTGATTTAGGAGTATAGCCTAACCAAGCAATATCTTTTTTGATTGCTTCGATATATTCAGTGTCTTCTTTTGAGGGATTAGTGTCATCAAAGCGAAGGTTAGTAGCTCCGTCAAAGCATTTAGCAAGTTCAAAATTCATAATAATGGCTCTTGCATGTCCAATGTGTAAGTATGCATTGGGTTCTGGTGGAAATCTTGTTAGGATGTGATCCACTACACCATTATCTAATTCTTCTTTCATTATAGTCTTAATAAAATTAGAATTGTCGTTCATCATATATATTGTTCTCCTCATAAATCTTTGTTAAATTAGTTATTTTTAAGTATTTGTTTAATAACAATAACATTTCATCTTCATCTTCAATGTTATCATCAAAATGTATTAACATTATTAGAACATTGGTCGTATCATTTGTTATAGCTGTACGAATGGTATCACTAGTAGGATTACCAAATGGACCAATTTCATCAGTATAAAGGGGTAAATTAGTAACATTTATAATACCACGATTAATCCCTTCGTAGTAATCACTATCGCTACCAATTCTAATTGTAACATCCCCTTGTATTTTATCTAAATCAACCATACAAACAGACTTCATTAATTTTATTGAAAGGTAATTACCAAAGTCAATCAGATTGCCTAGTCTATATATCGAACCATCTCTAATAATTCTTCTAACTAGAGCCTCACATGCAGGTCTAGTATGTGATGGATCTTTTCCAAGCATTTTATAGCCATCCCTTGTACTTTTGAGTTTAGGAATCTTAGTAACCTCGGAAAGAATGTATTTTTCTTGATATTCTTTAGCGATATTATTAAAAGCCTCTGTTAAATCATTTGATAAATTTTCTTTATCGTTTTTTTCAAGGGTTGTAAAAGTGTAACAAGACACTTTAAAACTTGGAACAAGTTTTTTTAATTCATTAGTTATTTTCAATTTCATCATTTAACTGATCAATTTCAAGTGTTAATTCATCAAAATTAGCAACTTTAGGTTTCAAGTTTGTTATATATATATATTTATCATTTACTAATGAACTAAATAAACGCTGTTTATCATATAGACTCGGAAGTTGTTCTTCACATTCATTACATTCTTCATAAATAGTTATAACTTTATAGTCTTGTTCGGTAGCTTTTAATCTACACATTTCTTGATTAATAGCAAGCAAGTCATTTTCAAAAGTATTTAAACCATCTTGAACATTTTTTAACTCTTCATCAATTCTTTGTAGTTCTTCTTTGCCATATGGGTCATTTAATTTAGATTTTCTAGTTTCAACTAAATTAATATTACGAATACGATAAGTTTCTTTGTTTTGTTCAAGAGTTACTTGTTTTACTAGTAATTCACTATAATTTTTAACAACTTGTTTAAAGTCTTGATTAACATCAATTAATTTTTTTGCCTGTGCAACAAAGTTTTCAATTTCATCAATATTTTTTGAAATTGTCTGATACATTCCAACTAACTGGTTGTATTCTTCTTGTGCATTATCAAAAGCATTCTTAAGTGGCATCATCAAAAGACGCTGGTCAGTTAATTTCTTTAGTTTAGCACGTTTACTTGCTAGAATATTAGCATCCGTATCTACTGTTGCAAGAGTGCTACGATAATCAAGAATGATGTCATCTAATTGTAAAGCAATTTGTTGATTTGAGTATTCAAGTATTTCAAAATGTCTAATTTCATCTACAACATGCTTAACATTTTTCTTTTTCAATTGTTCAAATAACTTGATAAGTTCTTCTTTTGCTTCTTTTTTATCATTTATTTCATAAGCAATAGCATCTAAACGCTGTTCAGTTTCTTCAAATGAAATTGATTCTATTTCACTATTAAGTGATTGCTTTTCTTGATTTAATGTGACATTAGTGTTCTTAGTTTGTGCTTCTAATAAATTTAAATCATCTAAATCATTTAGGGCATTCAAAGCATTTTCTTTGTAATTTACAACTTCATCATAAATGGTGTATTTTAAAACATCCATAACGAAGTTTATATATTCTAAGATATCATCAATATTACCCATACTAAGCTTTGATAAAATATTTTGGTAATAATCAAGACATGCATTATATAAGTTGTTTTCTTGGTTAGTAACTTTATCAGCCTTTTCTTTAAATGCTTGATTTTTTTCTTCTAAAAATTCATTATTAGCTTTTATTTTAGCATCAATCACATTAATTCTTTCTTGAATATTTTTATTTTTTGATGCAATTTCTTCTAGATGATCTTCTCTTGACATTAGTTCTTCATACTCTTTTTGGCATTTAGAGATTTCATCATCAAGTTTTGCAAGTCGATTATTTAGAGTATATTCATGTATTTCTAAATATCTTGATAAATAATATTCAATTAAAGGGGAATGAAGTGGATTCATTGTTTCTTTTAGTTCTTCATTAGCCTTTTTTACTTCATCTTTAATTTCGGTAATTGAACTATTATTCATTATAGTAGATTCTCCTCATTTACTGGTTTTTTTTCTTCTTCGTTTATTATTGCGCATTCAGTAGTCAAAAATATTCCTGCTATACTAATAGCACTCATAATTGCGCTTTTTTCTACACTTGCGGGATCAATTATTCCAGCATCTTTTAAATTTACCATTTTTTGACTTAAGGCATCATACCATAAATCATTGGTTACTTCTTTACTTATCTTGGCAAAGTCGCCACCTGCATTTTCAACTATTTGTTTAAATGGGGCCTTTAATGCTTGTTCTAATACTTGAAGGGCGGGAAGATACTCAGTTGGTGCTTCAATATTTTTGATGGTATCAGCCATTTGATAAAATACTTTACCGCCACCTTCAATAATTCCTGAAGTCATGGCTGCTTTAGTTGCATTTAAAGCATCTTCAATTCGTAATTTTTTTTCTTTTAAAACCGGTTCAGTTTCAGCTCCTATTTTTATTACGGCAATACCACCAAGTAATTTCGCAACCCGTTCTTCAGCTTTTTCTTTGTCATATTCACTAGTAATGTCTTTGATACTATTTTCAATACCTTTAGCGTAATTTACTATTTCTTCACTTGTTGCCATACCATTTACAATTATTGTTTGATCTTTATTAACAATGATTTTTTCGGCTCTTCCAAGTGTACTACTAGGCATTGTTTCATTTAATGACATACCTAGACTTTCATCAATTAAGATTGCTTTAGTTAAAAAAGCAATATCTTGTAATTGTTTAGTTTTACGTTCTCCAAAAGAAGGAGCTTTAGTAACAACAACATTAAACACACCACGTAGTTTATTTACAACGATAGCACCTAACACTTCTTGTTCCATATCATCACATATGATTAAAAGCGGTTTACCCTGCTTCATTGCTTCTTCTAAAAATGGAACAATCTCTTTCATAGCATTTATTTTTTTATCAGTTATAAGCACTAATGGGTTGTCTAACACAGCTTGATTTTTTTCTTTGTCATTTATCATATAACTTGATAAATAACCTCTATCATATGAATAGCCTTTAACAACATCAAGATAATCTTCTAAACCTTGTGATTCTTCAATTGTAACAATTCCTTTTTGTCCTACTTCTTGATAAGCGTTGCTAATTAGAATTCCTACTTCTTCGGCGCCTGATGAGATTGTGGCAATTTTTGCTAGATCGGTTGCTTCTTTAATGGGTGTAGATAATTCATCAATTCTTTTCTGGATAAAGGGAAGATAATAATTAAGACCATTTCTTAAAATAACGGGATTTACACCCTCTTCTAATTTTTTAAGTCCTTCTGCAATTAACTTAGATGTAAGTAAAATTGCGGTAGTAGTACCATCGCCTACTAAATCATTCGTTTTAGTAGCAGCTTCAATTAAAATACTGGCACCTAGGTTTTGAAACTTATCTGGCAAATTTATTGATTTTGCAATAGTAACACCATCATTCACAATTAGTGGTGCACCAAAATCTTGTTCAATTACAACATTTCTGCCACGTGGTCCAAGTGTAACTTTTACCGCTTTTGCAAGGATACTTGCTCCTTCTGCCATCTTGGCTCTAGCATCTTTAGAGAATAATAGTTGATTACTCATGATCTTCCTCCACTTTTGCCATTACGTTTTCTTCGTTAGTTAAATAGTAGTCAGTTAAATCTAGTTGAATTTTTTTAGGATCTTTTTCAAGAACAACTTTATTGTTTACTTTTACTGATTTAACATCTTCGCCTATATTTAAAACTAAGTATATATCATTACTTAGTCCTGGCATAAATATTCCTCTACTATTAGTTTTTTCTACTTTTTGCAAAACGATGTTTTGATGAATTGCTTTTAGCATATTTACCACCCCTTATATATGATTTATTATAGCACACATCCAAAAAATATTCAAGTGGGGCGAAAATAATCTTTATGAACACGTTTTAATTCTTAGAAAAAATATATATATTTTTTAACATTTTTGGAAATAATCGATTAGCATTATTTTTGATTTTTATTGCTTTTTTTGTTATAATGTAATTGAAGTAGGTGATAAAATGAAACTATTGATTACAGCCTTTGAACCCTTTATGGGGTTAAATACTAACTCTTCTTATGAAGTAGTAAAGGGATTAAAACAAAAATCAAACATTACTAAAATCTTTTTACCAGTTAAACTACATGAATCTTTTTCAATACTAAAAAAACATATTGACGAAGTAAACCCTGATATTATTATATTGTGTGGTCAAGCTGCTAGTAGATCTAAAATATCAATTGAAACTAAAGCTAGAAATGTCCTTGGTCGAAGCATTGATGAAAGCGACGAAATAACTTCAAACATTATTGTTGATGACGGACCTACCGCCTATTTTTCAAAGTTTCCAACCGTTGAAGCCCTATCTTATTTACTTCATAATGACATACCTGTTGAGCTTAGTAACAATGCGGGGGAATATATATGCAATGCTTTATATTACCAAGTAATGCATTATTATCCTGACATTGAAACGGTATTTATTCATTTCCCTTTATATAAAAATCAAGTTGACAATAAGGGTATTGATTTAGATATTTTGATTAAAGGCTTAGAAAAAATAATTGAATCTTTATAAAATAAAAAACTATTCTACACAAGTTTAAGTGTAAAATAGTTTTTTATTTTTTATCTAACTACTTCTTTTTTACTGGTATCCAAATTTCACAGTAGTATTTATCATCAAGTGTACCTTTTTCGTACTTTCTAGAATCATCATAGTATTCAACACAATATCCTGCCGCAAAATCATATTCTCTAAGAGCTGGTAACCATTCCGCAAAGATTTTAACGTTAACATCTTGTAATGCCTTAGGTAGTGGACCTACACAAGTGAAAGCTGGTATCGTCTTTACAACAAACCCCTCTGATACTTCTTGATTAGCTTTATAAGGGTCAGCAATTAAATATTCAAATATTTTACTATCAAATTGTTCAACAAGATTAACACCATAAGTACCCATTACTACCTTACCTTTACCACTAGCAAAATGTTCTTGCCAAAACTTTGGTACCTGGACTTTAGCATCCTCATATAAGTAAATGCTTCTTTGTTTTCAATTCTGTAATTCAAAATATAACCTCCTTCTAATGAAAATTTAATCTTTAGTGGAGCAAATGATTTCAACAATACAGAATCTTTCCGAGCTACCATCGGCGTTATCCCGTGAAATCTAGTAAAGGCTTTGGTAAAGCCATCGGGTGAATCATAGCCATACTTTAAAGCAATGTCAATTATCTTTTCATTGGATGTCGCAATGTAGTTTCACGCAAGCGCTAGTCTACGGTTTCGTACGTATTATGCAACCGTGAATTCGCATAACATAACAAATCTTTTTTTAAAATAAAACGGCGATACGTTAACAGCTTTAGCTATGTCATCAATATCTAAAACTTCTGTTATATGCTTTTCAATATATTCTAATGCATCACCTATAATTTTTACCCATTCCATATGTTTATATCCTTTCACTTCACATGATTCAATTATACTAGAAATAGCTATTCATTTCTCGAAAATTCTTGTTATAATTTGTCTTTTAGAAATAAATTAAATATTAATTATATTCAATATAGTTACTAGTTTAATTTGCTAATCTAAAAACGAACTTGTACTAATCTGTACAAGTTTGTCTTTCATAACCAATAAGATTCTTCCATCTACCAATAAAGTAGAAAGTAATAGAAAGAATTGCTCCTATTGCCCAACCAATTGGCCAAGCAATGAATATACCCTTAACCCCTAAAGGTTCTACTAATATATAAGAAAAAACAACTCTAATTACTAAATCAGCCATCGTTCCAATAATGAATGAACGCATATCTTTACAACCCTTTAGCACACCATCACATGGAATTTTTGCGGCCATAAGGAAGATAAATGGAGCAATAGTTGTAAGGAACATACAGCCTGTTTCAGTAACGGTTAATGGTTCATTTTCTTTTTCAAAAATGCTTAAGAATACATTAGGCATTGTTAAAAACAATGTAGTTGTCACAATAGTTAATATTATACACATAATTGTTGCGGAAATAAAGCCTTTATTAATTCTTTTATATTCTTTGGCACCGGCATTTTGTGAAACATATGTTGATAACGCATTTGAGATTGTTACAAAAATATTAATAACAACATAACTTATTTTATATGCAGCTCCATATCCGGCAACAACATCTGAACCTTGTTTATTAATAAGTGTTTGAATTAACAATTGTCCTATTGAGATAGTTGATGCTTGAATAATCGAAGGAAGAGCGATTGGTAATACTTTTTTTAGTATAGAGAAATTCAAAATTTTCTTTTCTTTACCAATACATTTTTTAACATATATAATAAGTACTAAGAAAGATACAATTGATGCTATCATCTGGGCAATAAAAGTTGCAAGTGCTAATCCCTCTACTCCCATATTAAAGATTGTTACAAAATATATATCAAGACCAATATTCAATAAAGTTGAGAATATTAGAAAATATAATGGTATTCTCGAATTACCTATTGCCTGAAAGATTGATGTTACAACGTTATACAAAAATAAGAAAATAATACCTAACGTATAATATTTTAAATATACTACCGCATCATTATAATAGTCATCACTTACATTGATTAGTTGAATTAGTTTTCCAACTAAGAAATATCCTACAATGGTAAGTACAAGTCCTGTTAATACTATTGTAAGTATTGAAGTATAAATTGTTTGTTTAGCGTGTAATAAATTATTTTCACCGATAAAACGTGACACTACAATATTAACCCCTACTCCAAAACCTGCTCCAATAGCAAGATATATCATTGTTATTGGATATGATGCACTTACGGCTGCAAGTGCTTTTGAACTTACAAATTTTCCCGCAATCATACTGTCACAGATATTATAAAATTGTTGTAATGTTACAGATAAAATCATTGGTAAAGCAAATAAGAATAAAGCAAGAAATGGTTTACCCTTTATTAAACTTGTCTTCATATTTTTCATCCCTTTCCTTATTTATTGTAATTCCATTTACAACTAATTGGTTCATATTTGCATTTGAAAGCATTTACAAAAAATTACACTATTATATTAGAATAACCCTAGATAAATAAAAAAACTAAAGTATAAAATCTAATTATACTTTAGTTTTTATTTAATCTTTTAATTCTTTTATTGGAAAAAGTAGATAGTTTTTCCTAGTTTTTAAATCAGTATATTCTTGAACTGAAGCAATTACTTCAATGCTATTTTCATCAAAATATTGCATTGCTTCATTAAAAGTCATTTCATTAAAAAGGTTGTCATCTTCTACACACTCTACCTTTATATATTCATAACCTGGCATAATCCATTTGTCCCATCCTCTCGGTGGTTCGGCATCTTCTACGCATTCCACCCCCGCAAGGTAAATTCCTTCGGTGTGATTATTTTCCCAAGGTTTAAAAGAATAGGAAAAATCACTTTTTGCTCCCCACACACCATCAATCTTTCCTTCTTCATTTCTGATGATATATTGTTCAATTCTTTCGTGGCGTAGATTAGCATACTTCCAAAGTTTTAATATGATTATTGGATCCCCGTGAACACTTCCTTCCATTCCTAATAATACAAAAGATTTTTTGGTATATTTTTCAAATTCCATGTTTTCACCCCTTAATTAGTTCGTTTCTCGTTGTAAATAATATTATATAAAATCTTTTTTATATAATGGATAATTCTGTTTGTCCTATATAATTATAGACCAATTTTTAACATTTATCAAAAACAGAATTAATCTCCTATTTAGTTTTTTTCCAAACAATAATTTTTTGATCGCAAACATAGGTAAAAGAAAAGCCACCAATCATTTCTTCTATTATACAACTATGAAAAATTTGGTTTTCACTAGAAATCATAATGACTACCAAATTTTCATAAATACCTATACAACGATTTATGATAATTTCTTCATCATCTTTTACTTTGTATACACGTCGATAATCATCTTTAATTTCACTTGCTAAATCTTCACTTAAATCAAAATCAGTTTCTTCATAATATTTTCTATTTATTTTTCTTAATTCGTCTCGCGTGAGTAGTTTATCATTATAAATCTTTTGTAGACTATAGAATGGATCATTTTCCATAATTTCTCCTTCGTTTCGTTCGCAGCCACAAAGACAAAGTGTCAATAAAAGTAAAATTACTATTGCTATTTTTTTCATATTTTTCCCCGTTTCTTTTGTTTTAATTTTGCTTTTGTTACATATCATACAACTAAATATTCTCTGATGATTCTTTCAAACACTAAATAACTTTTCATGTTTTTCCCCCTTAATCCTTGGCCTTTAAAACAAAAATCTCCCTTATATCTAAGAGAGTAAATCTTTTCCCCCGTATTATACTACTATACTTTAAGGTAATTACTTAACCATCTTAGAGTATGGATTTTGCCCCACACAATCATTATATCAAATTATTTTATTTTTGTAAATTTTTTTATTAATTTTTATTAAAAAAGACAATTAATAACAATAAAAAAACTGATATTTCTACCAGTTTTTCCAAATTATCTTGTTTTATAGTAATTTGTATACACACCGTTACGACTTCCATCAGCACTTTCAACAAATAGTTTAAAACAGTAGGCATTGCGATTAGTATCAAATTCATATCTTATTTCAAAAGTATATACAGTGCCTTTTTTGAAATAGCCATCTTCTAATGTGTTATCAGTTACATAATAAAATTCATATAATTTACTAGGGTTATCATCAAAGTAATCTTCAATATTATTACTTTGTTCAATTATATACCAATTTTCATTACTACTCATTGAAAATTTTTCAATGGTAATTTTACCAAATAAGCCACTATAATGTTCTTTAAAATATTCGAAATATTTTTTAGCGTTTTCGAAGAAAACATCTTCATTTGGACATACTTGTGAAAAAGAATAACCATTATTAAACCAACTATCACTAGTAGACATTTGACCACTTAAACCAGTTGGTGCACCAAGGCCTGACAAACCTTTTTTTGAAAGTTCTTCTTCAGTGAACCATTTAGTAGTATCGTGTAATTTAGTTTCTGGTTGATTATTTTCTTTCTTTTTACAACCAACAAAAAATACACAAAGCACAACAATAATTACAATACTTAATTTTAGTAAAACTTTTTTCATACTTCCTCCTTATTTTTTCTTTAACAACATTTCTCCTGTTTGATATGATTTAACTGTATTATTATCTTCAATTAAGATTCCACCAAATTTATCTATTCCTACAACTTTACCAGTTCTTTCTTCGTTGTTATAAATAAAAGTTACTTGTTTATCTTTTAAGTAGAAATTATCTTCAATAATTTGTAAATATGTTAAATCATTTTTAAAATAATTAGTTAAATCACTAATAAACGTTGTTGCAATTTCTATTATTATTGTATCTATATCAGTTTTTTGATTTGTTATTTGTCTTACTGATATAGCATTTAGTGAATCATCAAATTCACTTTGATTAACATTAATACCAACTCCGATAATAACGTATTCTACATTATTATTATTAATCTTACTCTCAGTTAAGATGCCTACAACTTTTTTATCTTGATAATATATATCATTAGGCCATTTAATGGAAAAACCTGGTGTTATATTGTTTAATACTTTTAATACACTAGTTGCCATTAATAGAGTTAAATTACTAATGTTGGAAGTGTTAAGATGGTCTTTAATTAAAATAGTAAATAAAGCACTATTGGCATCTTTATCTAACCAAGTTCTACCAAGTCTACCTTTCCCCGCAGTTTGATGTTTTGCGATAATCACGGTGTTATTATCAAGTTCTTGATAAGCGGTTTTAGCATATTCATTAGTTGAATTAATCTCTTCAAATTTAATTACTTTCATATATGTACCTAAACTATTTCATTTGCCATTTTATCTTTTTTTAGTAATTTATGATATATTACTTCATAACATGTTAAATGAATAGCAAAAGTTATAATCCATGATATTGGATATGATATATATAAATAGTGTAAATCTTGCCAACGAGTAAAATCAGTTACATTATAGAAAATTAAATATATCCAACCAATTCTAAATCCACATACACCAAGAATTGAAACAATCATTGGCATAATTGAATATCCAAGACCTCTTAGAATACCAACCATTACATCCATAATACCACATAAGAAATATGGTAAACATAAATAATTTAATCTAAAACATGATACAGCTATTTGATCTAAATAGTTAGCTTCATTCTTATTTGCATAGATACTTGATAAAGGTCCACCAAGTAAGTAGAATGAACCACCCATTACAACCCCAATGATTGTTACTAATGCTAAACAATTTATGGTTACTTTGGTGACATTTTTAAGTTTGTTAGCACCTACATTTTGACCTGTAAATGCAAGAGCTGCATGATATACGGAGTTCATCGATGTATATACAAAGCCTTCTAGACTTTGAGCTATTGAGTTACCATCCATTACGAAATCAAAATAAGGGTCAAAGCGATTTACTGATGTTTGAATTATTACATTTGAAATTGAGAATACTGAACCTTGGATACCAGCAGGAAGTCCAATTTTAGTTATTTCAATTAATTCATCTTTATATATATGAATCTTCTTAAATGAAAAACCATAAGCTTCTTTAGTTTTTAATAAACAATTAATTATTAAGACACAAGATATTACTTGAGAAATTACTGTTGCTATAGCAACCCCATCAACATCAAGATGGAATACTGCAACAAATATAATATTTAAAACTACATTAATAGCTCCGGCAATTGTTAGATAATATAATGGTCTTTTAGTATCACCAATACCACGAAGAATACTTGCGGCAAAATTATATAACATATTAAATGGCATACCAATAAAATATATTTTTAAATATGTTACAGCAAGACTTCTTTCATTATTCATTAATTGTAAGAATTGTTTTGCGAAAATAAAGCCAATAATTCCAAGAAATATCCCAAAGATAAAACTTACAGTTATAGATGTATGTACTACTCTAGATAATCCATCATTATCTTTTGAAGCAAAGCGTCTTGCGGCAAGAACATTAGCTCCAACTGATAATCCCATAAATAAGTTAACTATTAGATTTATTAAAGCAGAAGTTGAACCAACTGCTCCAACAGCTCCACCAGTTGTACCAAACTTTCCTACAATAATTAAATCAGCCGCATTATATAATAATTGTAATATACCTGTTAACATTAAGGGTATACAAAAAAGGACAATCTTTTTAAAGAATGGCCCTTCTGTCATATCCATTTCATAACTTCTTTTTTTAATTACTTTCTGCATATTATTCATCCTTCTATTTCCTATTATACTAAATGTTATATATTTATGCTTTGTTTTTGCTACAAGAAAACGTTTAACTAATTACGTTTAATATATAGCTTGAAGAATTCATTGAATGCTTGTAATACACACTTTCTTACCTGAGGATCTAGATCTTTTACTTTCTTGTTAATTGTTACTAAATTCTTAGGCCAATTCTTTAGAAATTGTGAAATTCTTTCCGCTTTTGTTTCTACTATTAATTCATATATTGTATTAACAAAAACTTTTCTTGTTTCCATATCCATATCACTAATCCAAGAGTTCATAGTTTTTCTGGTATGTTTAGAAAATTTATTTACATCACTTACATAATCTAAATGGTCATCAACAATTTGCCATTTTAACAAATCATGTTGTAATAATAAAACAGCTTTACTATTAACAACTTTATAATTATTATATTGTTCCATTATAAGACCAACTACAGCTGATTTAGGAATAATTTTACATATTCTACTTTGAATATTTTCAAATTCTTGAGTCTTATAAAAGTTTGGTAAGAAGCCAGGTCCATCATGGCTATACACCATTCTAATTTTTGCTTTTAGTTCACTTGGGGCAAAGGTTGCGGCGTATACCGCAAGATTTCCACCCTTAGAGTGACCACCTATTATATATGTACCATCATATTTACTTGCAAAATTAACAAAATAATCTAAAGCTTCTTTTTGAGAAGGAATAACATCTAAATAACCTAAATTTAAATCTTCTTTCCATCCTACAAAACTAGCATCAGTACCTCGATAACCTATGTAATATAAACCATCATTTATTGAGAATACACATGCGGAAAATTGTTTTTCCGTCTTATTACATATATCAAAACGATAAAAACCAACCCCACTATTATAAAACCTAGAACTCTTTTTCAATTCCATTGCAAACCTATGATTTTCTTTAGCATTCCAGATTGCGGCAACCCTTTTCTTATTATAATCATTATCAAGAAATGATTTTAAACTATAATCTAGATTTTCATTACAACATGGTGTATCAGAAAAATCAAAGTAAGATAATTGACTATATACTAATGCATCTACTTCATTAAAGGGTTTATCAGTAAAACTGATATTACCATATTTTTTTAAATAATCGATTACATTCATAAATTACCTCTCTAATTCTAGTAATTCTTCTTTTAGATCTGTACCATACGCAAAACCTACAAGTTTACCATTTTTACCAATAACTCTGTGGCATGGCACAACAATCATAATTGGATTCTTATTACATGCATTGCCTACTGCTCTTGATGCTTTAGGATTACCAATTAATATTGCAACATCCTTATATGATAAAGTATGCCCATAAGGTATTGACTTTAATACTTCAAATACCTTCATTTGAAACTCTGTTCCAAATTGTTTAATTGGAACATTAAACACAGTTCTCTTTTTATTAAAATATTCATCTAATTCTTTAATACATTCATCAATTACTAAAGATGAAGAAACACCATCACAGATTGAATCTACAACCCCAATTTTGACAATATAGCCATTTTCTTCTATGATTTCGTATAAATACTTACCACTACTATAATAACCTATGTTTTTCATACTTCACCCACACAATATATTATACAAAATTTTGAATAACTTAAAAAGAAAAATACTTAAAAGAATTAAATAAAAGTAAAAAGCGAATAATTTTATTTTTATTCACTGCTTACTTTGGAGACATCATATCACTCAAGTTATTTCCTTTTTTCATTTTTATTTTAGACAATATCGTATTCTATCTAGTCCAAAAAATTCGACTATTTCTAGTCGAATTTTTTACCTTCACATTAATTTTAAGGTTCTTTATCTTTAAGCCATAAGTTATCATTTATTCGCTTGTAGAATATAAAGTTACTATAATGTCTGCTTTTAAAATAGTTTTTGTAGTATTTTTTCCATCTGTTTTTGCATGGAAGCCATTTCCAAACGGATTATAACTACCACCTGATCCACTTCCTGTTTTTTCACCGTCTATAGTTATGTAATTATAATTCTTACATGAATTACTAGTATAACCAGTTTTACTATTTTTATAATTGATGTCAGTAAATGATATTGCTTCACCAGCTACGACAATAAATTCATATTTGGTATTTTTGCCTTTATCAGCTTCAACCTTTTTTGTTTCAGTAACAAATGACGTAAAATCTGTATTATATGTTTTATAAGAAACAGTCATACTTGCAGCGGTTACAGTTATACTAAGTTTAGAATAATTCTTTCCAGAGTATATTGCATAATAAGTTGTGTTACCACTAGGTATTTCAGTATCAACATTTACATCAGGACTTGTTGCACCTTTAGTTTTGCTTAATCCTAAATATATCCATTTTGTATAATGTGTACCTTCATTAGTATCATCTTTTGTTGTGTTAGGAAGTATATCGCTAATGCCATCACCAGGCATAATATAACTAGATGTTTCAGTACCATCAACGTTAAATGTTATCTTATACTTATCAGCCCATTTAGCATATAAAGTAGTATTGCTTGTTAATAATGTAGTTTCGCTAAATTCAGTTCCTGGTTGACAATCTGCCGTAGTATACCAACCTTGAAGATATCTAGCAAAGTTTTTATTAGTTGCAAATATACTTGCATCTGGTAAGATTACTTCACTTGCTGAAGAAACTACCTGTTCATTTGGTGTTTCCATTGATGATTCATTAGTTACAAAAGATATAGTATATTTTGTATTCTTTGAGAATTTACCATACAATGTCAAACCATCTTCTACGTAAGAACCATATTTTTCCCACTCTTCTAATGTTATTTCATTATTTTTCAATTTGATTGTACAATCAGGATCAATATACCATCCATCAAAGAATAATGTTCCATCTATTGCATCAACAAATGATAGTTTATTAACAACATCATCATATGTAAATGAATCAAAATTACCATTAATTAATCCAGTTGATAAATCTTCACAATCTTCATACGTAATATTGTATATTACATCATACTTGTGTAAAGTCCAATTTGCATAAAGATTAATTGATTCTCCATTATTTAATACTTTTCCTACTGCAGTTGTGCCATCAGCTAGAGTCCATTTTACAAAATCATAATATTTCTTAGTTGGTTTATACTCATTACCAGTTATTATATAACTTGTACCATCAACGACTAACATAGTCTTAGTTTCAAGAAGATTGTTTCCATCAAAGAAATTCAAAGTAAATTCCGTAACATTCGTTGCTTCAGTCCAGTAATATGTGCCATTATTATTTACAGAAACATATACTGTTTTGCTAAAATTAGAATTAATAGTGCCGTTGATATTACCAGTAGCAGCAAGTGTTTTTTGAATGTAATATGGGTCATCAGAGCTAATCATCGTCCTATAAGTAGATATTGTGTTTTGTCCACCACTTATATTTAATATCGCACTTTCTTCTGCAGATTCCCAAATTCCACCAATACTACCATTAACTATTACCGTTCCATTTACTATTGCTTTTGCGTCAACTTCATCTTTGCAATGTTTTTTAAATCCTCCACTAAGGCCATTTATTTCGGACCAAGTTGCCATAGTTACATCAACATTAGAACCTATTGTTACTGTTGCTCCTTTTTTTACGGTTAAACTAGAACCAGGAAGGAACAAATAATCTGATTTAGTCAAGGTGAATTTTGAACCTTCCTCAACAGATATGTCCATATATCCAACTGTAGCTGGTTTATCTGTGCTTGTCTCCATATTTACAGTTATTCCAAGTGCAGTTAAGGCTACGTTTAAAGTTGCATCTTCACAGTTTCCATATATTTTTACGGAATCTCGTTGTCCTTCTTCCTGATTAGAACCAGTTACCAAATATAACGCTTTATCGTTTGGAGTTCTTGCGGCAGGGGTAGCTATTTTTTCGGCATACCCACTTGTAATTTTGAATAAGCAATTTTGTGTTTGAGAATCTCCAATTAGTATTGCACTAGCATATATGTCTTGCAATCCAAGTATTGGCAATGTTCCATTTGCATATACAAATGCTTTATATATTGCCCCTGCATAAATTGCTACTTTGCAAGAGATATTATGTACAGACCAAGCATTAGTCGGTAATACTTTCTTATACATTTGACTACCAGCTTTACCACCAGGCCAGTCATATGTATGCATACAATCAATTGCACTTGATCCTTTTGCTAAATCTATTGTTCCAAATCCTTTTACATATCCATATGCATTTAATGAACAGCCATTAGCTATTGATATATACCCGTTATTATAAAGAACTCCTCTTGTACATGTTATGGTTGTATTAGAGTGTGAAAATCCTATCACACCATCTGCTAAAAGTTCTGAACTGCTTACGAAATTAAGGGCTATTGCTTCAGGTATGTATACTGAAGAATAAACGTTGCCAGGTTTTGCTGTACTACTATATTTTTTTTCTGAAACTGATGTACTACAAGGTACAATAAATTTTCTACTACTAATTAAATATTCATTTTTATTGTTACTATAAGGATTAATGCTGCTTGCAAGATTTGAAAATGCACTATAAACAAATGAAGTAGCATTGCTAGCATCACCTGCAAAAGTTATATCTCCGGTTGCTTTAGTGATTGCCTCTTCTATCGTATAATATGTACCATTTGCTATTGCGGTTTTATATTTAAATATTACTGGAGTACCAGTTCTTAATGTATAGTTTATTGCAGAAGAGCCTGTCAAGGCCACAGTTACTAAATATGTACTTCCGACAACATTTGTATATGAAGTTATACCTGTTTTGTCATTATTGTTTATACCTGTTATACTTGTATCGCTTCCATATCCAAATGTACCATCATTCATACCCTTAATTAGAAGTGAAACAGTATCACCTGATAACACTCCATTTAATGACAATTGTTTAGAAATATAATCTTGAATTGATCCCCATGTACGTGCAGTACTATCATAACCCTTTTCAATCGAATAATTATTTAAACTAAGTCCTAGTGGTTTTATTGTAAATGAACTACTTCCACCAGATTTTATTGTATAGTCTCCAGCATGTCCAGCATCAACTGATGCATTAGCAGTATAGCTTCCCGCATTAGTTTGTTTACCTGTAACTTCCAACGTTGAGCCATCATCTTCCAAATCACTTGATTTAGCAGTTGGCCTTTGTTCTGTTTTATTGTACACAAGATTTAAATTTTCCCATGTAACTGTAATTTCCTTAGGGTTAATAACTACTTTTCTTTCTAACATATCAGAATCTTCATAGCCTTCTTTTTTGGCGATGAATCTAATAGCATAAACCCCCGCATGTGTTGGCTGTCCGTCAACATATTCACCAGTATTTGGGTCTCGATATTGTATTTCTACAATTGCATCTGTAATAACATCTGAGCCACATTTAACTGTATATTCAGGTAATTGTGATTTACCATTGTAAGTAAGCTGTTGCATGTTTGTACACACAATTTCAAGTTTACTTGTACCAACAATTGTAAATTCTTGATTCAAAGTACCTTCATAATTTCCTATACCTGTGATTATGATTTTAGCATTACCTAAAGCAATGTTGTTTTCATAATCAAGAGTATAATCTGTTCCTTCTATGAGCGTTGTTGTACCATCCATTAATGTGATTTTTGGAGTTATTGCGGTACCTGTATGAACGAATTTATCCCCCTTAACTTGGACAGTAAAATCATTACTAAAAGGTTTGGGTTTTATTTGATAACCTACATCTACTTTTTCATTATTTTCTTTTATTGTAACACGAATATCGTATATCCCTGCATTCGTAGGTTTACCAGATATATAGTCTGTATCACCACTTTTTCTATACTGATAAGATAATTCACCTTCAGCAAATAATACTGAAGTTGGTGCCTGACTTTCGCCATTATAAATAGTTGTTTGATTATCTAAATAATACTTTGCGACTGTACCTGGTTGATAAATTGGTTTTTCTTTTATTTCATCAGTTATAAGCCAAGAAGAAAAAGCAATTGTAGCAATTGTTACAACAATGAGTAATATCAAAGTCATAACGATATTAAAAGGTTTCCTAATTTGCTTCATCTATTCCACCTCCGTTATTTTAGCACTGAGTCCAAAATATACTTCTTTGTTATAGAAAGTGTTATAAATTATTTCTTGAAAATTTAATGAGTCGTTTTTAGTAAGTTTGTATTCAAACCTAAGTGTTAGTGAACTTTGCGATAAATCATTAATAACATATTTAGTTACTGCACTAGTATTATTCTTAGTAACTTGAGAATCATTTAGTACAGTACCATTTATTGATACTGTAAGTGGTAAATCAGCATTATTGAATAAGTTAACTGTGTCAGCTCCAATTGTTCTTAAAGTTAATTCAAGTTCTAAACTACTACTTGTAAACTTAGTTTTACAATTATCAATATTGACAACTAATTCAACACTAATAATTCCGTCGTTAGTGAGTTCTCCCGTATTACTTACAAAACCAGTTTTATAATAACTAAATGGTGTTAATGTATAGCTTAAATAATCATTATATTTCATTACATCATCAACAATAATTATGCTATCATCTTTTATTTTTACATCATTTGAAATGGTCCACGAAGCAAAGCCTATACTAATTAGTGATAAGCTTATTAAGATCATTGTTATGTAATATTTTAGTTTACTACTTTTCATATAGCCTTTCCTTTCTTTTGAAGTTTTATATATATATTTTAGTATGTTTTTTACTAAAGTGCATATATAAAATTTCAAATGGATTCTTAGTATCTAGTTATCTAGATACTAAGAATTATTTTTTGTTTTATTTTTTAGCCCATTGTGCGTAAAGTTCTAAATCAGAAAGTATTGGTGTTAAATCTGTTAATACTCCACTTGTTGGGCCGATGGTTTTAGTTGTATACCATCCAAGGAATGTATAACCTTCTCTTGTTGGAACTGGGATATTACCATAACCATTTTGTTTAAAGTAAGTATTTCTTTGAATGTAACAATAAGGAAGATCAAAGCCATCAGGCATACTTGCTTCTTGGCCACCATCTGTTTTATCGTTTAAGTTAAATATTACTTTATATGTTTCTTGACTATCATTGAAACTAATTACTAATGTCCATACACCATCACGTTTAGTGTAGATTATTTTATGATATGTATCAAAATAATAATCGTTGTCATTTCCTACATCTACTTTAGGAAATGAACTTCCACTAATCCATTTGTTTGTTGATGGTTTTTCAAGAGTTATTTCTTTAGTAGTTTTATCTGAAAAAATAAATTTTACGATATATTCAGTTGATGTAGTTGTTCCAATTATATCAGTGATATATATGCCATCCTTACCATCTTTACCATTAGAAATCGTATAAGTTGTTGTTGTATTATCAGTGAATGTTATTGTATAAACATCATTTAATTCATCTGAAGAAGTTTTTTCGATACTTAAGATTCCACGACCTGTTTCACCTTTTTCACCTTTTGGAATTGTGAATGATACAGGTTCTTTTTCTTCATCGGTGTAAGTTATTGTAACGGTTGTTTCACCAGTTTCTTCATTAACAGTTGTTTCAATTCCTGCTATTGATATACCATCTACACCATTTTTACCATGAAGTAAAGTAAACTCTGCTGGTTCAATCGTTTCATCTGTATAGTTTACACGAATCACTATACCTGTTTTGTCAAGTGATTCATAAGTAAATATACTCTTAATACCATTTCCTGTAACACCTCTTGGAAGAATAAACTCATCATTTGCAAGTTCTTCATCGGTATAAGATATTACCATTTTGATAGTACCATCTTTTTCTTCTTTAGTAGTAATTGCTTTTATTATTTTACCATCTTCAGCTGTGCTAAAACTACCACAGCTTGTTAAAGCAAAACATGCTATTAATAGGATGGATAGAATAGAGATAATTTTTTTCATGTTTATTCTCCTTGTGCATTTTTAATTAATTCCAAGGCTTGAGGTGCACGTGGACCTTCATCAAATAAATAGCCTTGTTTATTTACAGATATGAACTTAAATGGTTCATAGCCTGTTACGATTGTAACACATTTTAACATAACGTTTTTAATAACTGCTAAATCAAGTTTATCTAAATCAACATTAGATGGATCAATTCCTTTCAGTGATAAATATTTATCTAATAAATCAACAACTGTTAATTTGCATGAGTCATATTTTAAATCTTCTGTATCAAACGTTACTTTAGAGAGGTTAGCACCACCACCATAGTAAGCAATTGGAATATTAACATAGACTTTACCATCACTTGATGTTGTTGTAACAACACTTGATTTTAAGAAACTCTTAATTGGGAATATTGTATCTATTGATATATCACCAATATTTGCGTCAGTAACACCAAACATTTCTTTAGCATCATCAACAAAGCTTGATATATTTTCATTTATTAAGCCTGTGATATCTAAGTTGTTCCATTCTTTGTAATCATAGAATTTAGTCTTACCGGTAATATTAAGTTCTACTGGATATGACATACCTCCAACATGATTTGGAATGTATGGCACATTTAGTCCTGTAAGCAACATATTCACAACTGATGGAGTGCTTGATTCAAGGAACGGACCATTAAACATCGTGTCCATACCAATTGAGGCAATACCACTTCGATAAAACATTGTATCTTTAATGTTCATACTACCTTTATAAATATCTTTTATTAAACTTTCATCGTTTAAAGCGTTTTGGATATCTAAGATAGCTTTACGCATTTTTTCTTTATCAGTAAATGAACCAATTACGAAAGCATTTAAAGTGTCGTCTCCCGCATTGCTTTTCATCAAATAGTTGTTTATTGTGCTAGTTATTTTTTCACCATTTAAAAGAGTAAACTCGTATTCTTTTAATAAATCTGCTTTAATATAATCGTTAGAGCCAATTGTTAATAAGAAATTTCTTGCATTACTTAACATTGAATTTACGATTGATACGTTAGTAGAAGAGAAACTTCTAACAACTTGTTTACCATTAGATAATCTTGAATTTTTAATTGTAATGTTATTACCATTAGTTTCAAGAACGGTACCAACATAATCTAAGTTTGACATTAAGTTACCAAAATCACAGTTTTTTAAATTAACGTCATTGACTAAAATGTCACTGCCATCCACATACATACCAACATTATCTTGACCGAATGCTTCAATAAGTGGCATATTATCATGTTCGCCTAAACTGTAAAATGGTAGAGGCCCTCTATATAGATCATCTTTTGAAAGAGCAGGAATTGTCGTTTTATTACCATTACTATCAACTACATCCATTGTACTTGATGGGAAAGTTAAATTGTGAAGATTTATTGTGTAACCATTACCATAGAAATCTTTTTGAACTCTTATCCCCGCAAGCACTCTATTAGATATCTTCTTATAACGTGGATTGCTATTTACAAATTCGTTCCAAGCTTTAATATAATCTTGATTATAAGTTGTTTCAAATGAATATACATCAGATGTAAAATCAATTTTTTTACCATCTGTATAGTTGCCAAAACATACTACGTTATTATCAGTTGTATTATTTAAATTATTAACAGATTCAAATGACTTTCTAAGTACAACAATTTCACCATTGGTTGATTTATTTGTACATGCAAGTAGTTGATTATAGTCATAGACATTTACGCCATCTTTTACTACTTTAAATGAATAAGTCATTGGTTTTACCATTTCATCATTGTTAGTTTTTACCGTAAAACTTGCATCACCTGATGCTTTAATTTTAATAATTTTATTTACTTCATCTATTTCAATAATATCAGGGGTGTTATTTACATATTGTAAGTCATTTATTTGTAAATCACCAATAGTTTTTACTTCAAATTCAAAGGTAGCTTTTTGCTTATTTAGATTGTTGTCAAAGTCATATTCACCATAATAGATATTAGGATCAATATTATTTTGTGATGCTTTGATTTTGCTTTGAACAACAATTGCTCCTTCTTTAAAAATTATAACGGTCATCGTTTTAAAGATGTTGCCTTTTTTATTTGAGCATGTTACTTTAACTTCGCCAATTTGTAATGGTTGTAAATACCAGTTATCATCCTCATTTACAATTTTTGCATATTTATTTTCTTCATGATTATCGCTATCATAAACGCTCCAAACCAGCGCTTCTTCTTTTAGTGGGGGATAACCTTGTTCATAGATAGGACTTGCAACTAATTTGTGAAGTTTATCTTCTAATTTGATGCCTTCTATTTCATCATAAGACCAATCTATCCCAATCATATCGTTTTCAATAAAATTAAAAGTTGTGTTAATGGTAATTACACCAACAAGAGTAATTACAAAAGGTATTAATAATAAGATTATTAAGTTTTTCTTTTTCATTTAGTTCACCACATCCAAATCCATAAACCATGATTTTGCATTCTTCTTAAGTATAATTGCCATAATAACTCCTATTATTGAAATTAGAATTAAACCTATAAAGTAAGCAAGTATTAGGTTAATTTTTAAATATGATAATAAAGCTGTAATTACAAAGTAAGCAATTGGTAAAAGATATGCACATAAATTAGATCTAAATGTTGACCTAGGCTTTAAATGTCTTATGTGTAATTCTTCTCTTAAACAAATCATACTAAAAATTAAGAGTAATGCAAGGGTTAATAAGAAACCAAATATGAAGGTTGGGAAGTTTATTAGTTTACCAACTAATAGAACTAATGTTGTTACAAATAGTGAAGATATTGACATCACTAATGGTATTAACACTTTTATCATTAATTGGGTTTGCGGTTCAACTGGAAGTATTTTTATTACTTTAATTGTTTTTTTCTCCATTGATATGTAGCTTGATGCGCCTTGCGCAATAATTACCGTAAATAACATTAGGATAAGCACATCCATTAATGGTAAGAAATTAGGTACAACAGATACATAGTATTTAAAGATACCTTTAGAAAAAATTGTATTCATTGATTTGGTTACTAAAAATACTAAAAATGGTTGAACGATTAATAAACCCGTAAATGATAAAATATATCCAGGATTTTTAGTAATTAAAAGAAATTCTTTTTTTAGTAGAGCTTTTTTAGGACTAACTAATTTAGGTTCTTTTTTAATTTTCTTTGCTTTATTTTTAATTGAAATATTTCTTACATAACCATAAGCTGCTATACAAATTGTACAGCCAATTGCAAACACTCCTATTGCAATTAGTAGATACATCCAAATTCTTGATGTGCGATAACTTATAAAAATATCTACTAGAAAGTTAGTTGGAAATTCATATTTTCTAAGATTCATAAAGAAGTTTATTGAATCGGTAGTAAATAAAACATTTATATTGTTATCTGCGACAATTTCAATAAATAAATTCAATACTTTTGAATATAGATAACAACATATGAATATGATTACTAAAGCACAAATAAATCTGATTATTAGATGTTTTCTAAGATATTTATTAATAAGCCATACGGGATAAACTAAGATTAAAGCAATTCCCATTTCAAATAAGAATGAACATAATGGATAAAATAAAGCCAAATAGTAGAATATGAAACTTCTTGAAAAGATAATTCCGTATGCTACAAACAGTGGATAAACAAATAATAAACTTGTACCATAATGCATAATAAGTAAGAAAACCATTTTAGAACTTATTATTTGCCCATTACTTACTGGTCTATTGGCTAGTTGTTCAATATCTTTTTCATTAAAGAATAATCTTTTTGCTTGAAAAATATTTGCAATAATTATTAGTATTGATATTACGGTAAGAAATAGGTTCATATAAGCAATTGGTGCTTGATCATATTTACTGATTTTATTTAAAATTGTAGTAAATAGAAAAACTTCAATTGCAATAAAGCACGCTATAAATATAAGGGTTACAAGAATAGTTGCAATTCTTCTTGCAATACTTTTTTCTTTTCCAAATAGAAGTTTAAAATCTTTTGCTAAAAGGTTTAGCATCTTTAACCTCCATATGTGTCAAGAAAGATTTTTGAAAGTTGTAATCGTTTATTAGGGTTTTTATTTAAGTCATATAATGCAACAACTTTACCATCATTTATAATGGCAACTTTATCACATATTTTAGATACTAATTCAATGTTATGGCTTGTAACGAAAACCGTATTATTGTGATTTGCATATTCCCTTAACATTTTTTTAAGTTCTTCTACTGCCATTATGTCAAGCCCAACTGTAGGTTCATCTAAAACCCATACTTTAGGGCTATGTATAAGGCTTGCAACCAAACATAGTTTTTGTTTCATACCATGTGAATAATCAGAAATAGGGTTATTTAATTCACCTAAATTTAGTTGTAATCTGTTACAAAGATATTCACTGTTTCTTCTGAAGTCACCTTCAGTCATACCATATATGCTTGCAACAAATTCTAAATAGTCATAACCTGTCATTTCCTCATAACAAGTGGGTTCACTTGCAACGTATCCAAGACTTTTTTTAGCATCAATAGGATCTTTTACAATATCATAACCGTTTAATTCAATTCTACCTTTATTGAATTTTTTAGCGCCAATCATGCAATCTATGGTTGTTGATTTACCAATACCATTTCGGCCAATAAATCCAAATAATTCGCCTTCATGAACTTCTAAATTTAGTCCAAGTAGAACTTCTTTTTCACCATATGATTTATATAAGTCTTCTATTAATATAGTGGTTTTTTTAGGTTCTTGGATGTTTTGTTCCATGCGAGTTACCTCCTTAATTTAATAAACCAAATTACATCTTTCGTTTCTTTTTTGAATGTATAAATTGATTTACAATTGTTACAATGATATATATCATTTTCAATTGTTAAGTTTTTATCTTTACATATTGGGCAATATTTTGAGTAAATCATTTTCTTTGCAACTACTTCTTGAAGTTTACTCATTACCCATTTTCTAGCAATTTCTATTTCACTTGCTTGATTGTTGAAGACAAATTCATTTGTATCAACGTTATATAAATTCCAAAGGGAAATTACTTCTGTTGTTATGCAATCTTTATCTTCAACGTATTCATCTATTAACTCACGATCAGTTGATAGAATTAAAAGATGTTTATAGACATTATTGTGATATTTAATTTCTAAACTAATTTTAGAATTTTCTTCATTATCTACTAGTTTTATTTTTTTATCTTGATAGTTAAATACTAGACTTTGATTTTTATCATCAAGCTTAAATTCATTTAATTTAAATACTCTTAATATTTGATAGTAATAATACTTTTTAAAATCAATTTGTAAGTTTTTATTATCTTCATAAATAACAAATTTGCGATAGAATTTATAACATAAATTATATAGTTTGTTTTTTAATAAAATATTTGTGGGTTGTATTTTTCTTAAATTTAAATTAACTTTGGATATTTCTTTGTAAAAAGCTGTATTTTTAATATGTAACATTTTACGTTTTAAACTATCTATTTTTGTTAATGTCTTTTCAATTTTTTCGCTTTCTTCAATAAACAATGCATCAGTTTGCACACTTGGAATAAGTCTTTGATAGAAAACATCATATTTAGTAAGTTCTGTATCAATTAGATGAATTAGCATACCAATGAAGATATTTTCATAAATTTTTAAATCATCAATGTGTTGATGATAATGAATATATTCAGGAACTAATTCAAAATCTTTTTCTTTCCACAAACTTGCATCACGTATTGTTTGTTTTAATGCTTCATTAGTAATGTTGCCAACTTGTTCAGCTCGTTCGATAATATCTTCATCACGGTTAGATATTTGAGGATGAGCAATTATCGAAGTGATAACACTTAAGATAAAGGTTACTTCATCGAAGAATTCATTATCTTTTTCGAAAGAAAGTTCTTGTAAAGATGTAAACTCAATTTCTTCTAAATGAGTAAAACGTTCTTTTACATCTTGATACTTTTTTTCGTAATTATTTAGTTGTGTTATCATCTTTTTTAAAAGATTTTCTTCGATGATTTTCATATTGTTATAACCTTCTCATTAAATTTTGAATTGTTTTTTCACTACGTTTTAAAACATCTTTTCCGTATGTTTTATGAATTAAGTTAAGTAATTCTCTTAAAGCATTTTTAACATATTCTTCAAAACGGCCTTCAATTTTGCTAATAACTTTTCGTGAAAGTAAGAAGTCAAGAGCTTCTTCTTTTGTACCACCACATGATACAAATACTGGAACAAGTTCAGATATTTGATTTAAAATACGGTTACCAAAAGTAATATCAAATTGATCATAAATGTAATCACTTATAGTTTGGAATTTTTGATAATCATTATCAGTCATTTGATAACTCTTATTGTTTTTAGCTTCTTGATATAGTTTAGCAAGGGCACTTCTACTAAGGTTAATTGTTGATGCGTCACCATTTACATTAAATGCATCATTACGATTGTCAAAATCAATTGTGATTGCACGGTCATAAACTTTATCAGTAATTGTGAATGTTGAGTCATCTTTGTTTGCGGTACCTACAAAGTATACGTTATTAGGTATTTGAATAACACCATCATCTAATTTTGCAGGAGGGATGAAATTATATGGAAGTTGCATTATTTTTATTTTCCATTCTTCTTCAGGATATTCAAGCACTGATAAGAAGTCAGCAAAATAATATTCAACTCTTGAAATGTTCATTTCATCAAGTACAAACATATGTATCATATCAGGATTATAGTTAGCATGATATAAGCTTGTTAAGAATTCAGTTTCACTGTAAGCTTTAGAGAAATCATTAAAGTAACCGATTAGGTTAGTTTTATCTCTCCATGTTGCTTGGACAGGAACAAATAATAGATTAGCATTGATAAACTTTGCAAAATATCTTGGTAAGCTTGATTTACCTGTACCAGATAAACCTTCTAAAATCATGAAATGACTTGCGGCAAATCCGCTTACAAAGAAACGAATTGTATCAATATCAAAATATAATTTTTCTTCTTTGGCAAGATAATTTCTAAATCTTGTTGCAATTTCATTTAATGTTAAGTTATCACTAATAACATTTTCAACCGCATAACCTTCGTATTCTTCATCCATCATTGATAATGCTGGGAATACTTTTTCACGGTCATCTAGTTCTTCTGTTTGACGAATAACACTTGAATTGTTGTTGTCAGTAGCAGCAGGTTGACCAATTCCAACCTCACCACTTACTGTGCCACTAACTTTACTTGATGGTACAGCATCAAAGTTTGAACTAACATCATTTTTAACAAGATCATCGTCATCAAGTACTGGATAGTTTTTATCTTCAAATGCTCTAAATGGTCTATCAACTTGAGTAAAGTTTACAATAAACATCAATATTCCACCAATAAAAGCAAATGCAAGAATATATATACATGTTGTTATTAATAAACTTTGGCCAGTAAATTGATACATTGTTTTGATGCCATTTTTTCCACAAATTAACATACCAACGCCAAATGATAATATAAAACATGCTACTAGTGATGCAAGATAAGATAAAATCATTTTTAGACTATATGGCTTTTTATTGTTTAAAACTGCATATCTTTTTTCGTATAAGAACAATGCTACAAATACAGATATATATATTGCAACAAGTATTAAACTTACATATCCTGTTACACCACATCTTATTGGTTCAAAATTTATTTTTTCCGCAACAAGTGCTATTGGATTCTTTTTACCTATTAGTAGATGAGATCCATCTAGGCATAAACCTACAAATAGTAGTAAGAAAGAATAAAAGAATGCAAGTGATAAAACTATCAAGTTCTTTCTTGTAAAATAGGGTTTTTTCATAAGGTTACTCTCCCTGTTCTTCATTTATTGTAATTTCTTCAGTTTTGGTTTCTGAAGTTTCTTGGTTAGTCAATTCTTTAATCATTGTACTATCCGATTTTTCTAAGTATTCGTTGTTATTTATTTCGGTTTTATCAACAAAACCATTTTCATCAAATTTATACGCATAGCCTTTGTAATAAATTGTTTCAGTATAAATAGCTTTAAATTCATTTAAATTATCTTCATTTTCATATTCTAAAGCTTCTTCAAGTTTTTTGATTCGTTCTTCTTGTACCTTATCCATTTTATTTGCAATGCGATCAATCATTAATAAGCAATATATAAGCGATGATACTGTAATTATCCCCGCATATGATTGTAGGAATAAGATGAACATTCCCACACCACCAAGGCGTTTTCCAGTATATCTACCTATAACTTTATCAAAAGTAGGTTTTTCACCATCGGTTCCTTTTTCGTCGTATATATCTCCTCTAGTAGTATATTTATATGGGGTACTACTGTAATCAATATCGATGATACGGTGAATAGTATTACTACCTTTTGAATTTCTAAACGCGATAACATCATATTTTTTTAAGTCGGTTTCATTGTTCACTTTTTCAAGAATAATGAGATCGTATGTATTAAACTGATTGTTTAATCCTAAACTGTCATCAAATAAGTAACTATTAGCTTCATTTTTGTAACTCATTGAGTTACTTGCAACAACCATAACAGTTCTATTGCCTATCATTGTGACATTGTTTTGAAATCGATTAATCAATGAAAAAATAAACAATGGAATAAGTACCACCATAATAGCATAAAAGACAACTGTACGTATAGTTCCAGTTATCTTTCTGCGCCTTCTAACTTTTTCTTGTTTTTCATAGATTACTTCATCAATTAATTCAATGTCTTTTTTACCTGAATTAAGTTCTGCAATTTGCGAGTTTGCATAACTTTTGTATAATATCGTAAATATTGTTGCGAAACTAAATACCCCGATAACAGTAACTATGATTGAAAGTATTTCAGAAGGAGACATAATTACCTACTAATTAAGTTTTGCAGTAACGACTACTTCATATGTAGCTGTATCTAATAGTTCATGGAATGCATCTAATACACTCTTAATGTAAGCTGTAATTTTTTCTTCTTGAGTACCACTAAATCCCTTTAGTTCTTCTTCGGTTGGATTAAACGCATCACTATCATAATATTCACCAGGGTTTTTACCACCAAATTTAGTTCCCCATTCAATTGTTATATTATAAGTAAATTTCTTTTCAGTTTCACTTCCACCATCAGTAAGAGTTAAAACAACTTCTTTTCCAGCACATTCAGGTAAAACAATGTAACCATCAGTAACTGCTTGATTTACCTTATCTTGTACATTCATCTTAATTGTTGCTTCTTTTAAAAATTGTGTATTTTTAATTGTACCACTTACTGTTACAGTTAATGATTCAAAGTTTGTACCATCACTACGAACACGGCCAGTATCATCGCCTTCTTTTGGTTCAAATTTAAAATCTTTAACTGTTAATTCATCAAGAGTAATTTCAATATTACCTTCAGTAACAGCACCTACTGTTACGTTACCATTTTTAGACGCTTTCTTTTCTTGTGACATTACCCATGCAGCAAAACCTGTAGAGATTAATGCTATAGACATGAATACTATTACACCAAAAAGAATAATCTTTCTCTTATAAGAATTTCTTGTTAATTTTGCCACAATAAATTACCTTTATTTAACAATATTAATAGTTAAAGTGAATTTAACACTTGATTCAATCGCTGCTAATGTTTTTAAACTTGATTTTGCATCTTCTAAATAAGTAGTACCTTCTATCAATACATCTGATGGTTGTTTTGCATTATAGTAGACATATGGGTTTTGATTTATGCCTTCAGCATTAGCAAAATGTTCGCCCCATTTATATGTTACTGTAATATTGTAAACACCAGTTGAACCTTCTTCTTCTACTGTAATAGTTGGGATTTCGGTAATTAATTTAGCATTTACAGCTGCTTTGTAGTTTGCACTATCAGGAGCAGTAACTACTGCAGTTAATTTACTACTGTCTCCAGAAACAAGACCAGTAGCTGCAGTACCATCACCATATTTAACTGTTATTTGATATGTTACGGTTAAATTTTCTTTTTTAGCAGAATCATTTGTAAGCCATCCGTTTGTTGTGTCACCAGTAGGAGCACTGAAAATAATTTCAGATTTTTTATCTTTCCAGTCGCCAGTAACAGTATATGATTTATCTGAAACTGTATCAACTATAAAACTGCCTTCTGCTTTAGTAGAAGTATTTGCTGAAATTATCCATGATGCAAAGCCTACCCCAATTAATGCTAGGCAAGCAAGAATACTCAATGTTAATGTTAATGTTTTTCTTTTCATTTTTAAAATAATTCCCTTTCTTAAAAAATCTTTCATTTTAATAATACATTATATGAAATTAGTCATCGTATATGACAACTATACATACAAGCATATTATATCACTTTTTAGGCATTTTGTCAATTTTTATCATAATAACGGCGTATTTGTAAGATGGTATTTTTTAGTATATATACTTTTTTTAGTAATTATTGTGTTTTTTAATAATCGATTATTTCCTTGTTTGTTTACTTTGCTGTATGTTATTAACAGTAAAATTTGTTATAATTTACCCATAACTAAATGGAGGTAAATAAAATGGAATATGGTTATGTTAGAGTATCTACTACTACGCAAAATGTTGATAGGCAGTTAGATGAAATGTTTAAACAAGGTCTTGATGAAAAACAAATTTACGTTGATAAGCAAAGTGGAAAAGATTTTGAAAGACCTAATTATCAAAAGATGAAAAAAAGATTGAAAGAAAATGACTTATTAATTATCAAATCAATTGATCGCTTGGGGAGAAATTATGAGATGATTATTGAAGAATGGTCTAGTATTACCAAAGATATTAAAGCAGATATTGTAGTTTTAGATTTTCCACTACTTGATACTAGAACCGATAATAAGAACTTAGTTGGCAAATTTATTAGTGATATTGTTTTACAAGTTCTTAGTTTTGTTGCTCAAAATGAGAGGGAAAATATTAGACAACGCCAGGCTGAAGGTATCAAAATTGCTAAAGAAAAAGGAATACATATGGGTAGGCCTCCCTATCAAATTACAAGTAATTTTATACAAGTTTTTAAGAGTTATTGCAATAAAGAAATAACTAGTGTTGTTGCCGCAAGCCTATTAAACATTAGTAGGGGTACTTTTATTAAGTATGCGAAAAGGTGTAAAAAAGAAATAGAGACTTGACTATCCATCAAATCTCTATTTTAGTATTTACTAATAATAACATGGTTTAAAATATACCTTTTTCTCTTTGAAATCTATTGATGTTATTTGATATTTATATTCTTCTAATAAATCAATATTCATTATCATTAAGTAATTAAATTTATCTTTTATTGTTTCTTCAATTTCTTCAAAAGTTAAATATGTTCTATCATTACATATATTATCACATACTTTTGCTATGCTTTCAAATTTAGGAGTTAAAGTAGTATAGTCATTATTTTTTATAATTGGTTCAGTAGATAGAATCCAATTTCTTATGATTTCTTTTATATCATTATGGTTATTACATATTTGATAAATCGCATAAATCGAGGCTTTAAGATTATTAATTGTATTAATCTTGTCATATTTATTTACAATACTTATTAGTTTTTTATCTGTTAATAAATCTTTTTCAATATATTCTACTAATTCTTTATTTTCATCTTTTTCAAGAATTTCACATTTAATTTCTTTTATTAGGTTTTCACCTTTTTTAACTAGTTCCAGATTTACATCTTTTTGTAATGCTAGGTTTAATAATTTATTATCTGAAGACTGTATATCTTTTTGATATATATCTTCAAATATTTCTAAATCATTTTTCTCATCATAGCGATAAAACCTTATATCATCATAATTATTAAGATTATTATAACCTGCTAATTGAAATTTTCCAAAACCATTATCCATAGCAATGTTTCTACAAATACTTGGATCAAGTACAAGTATTACTGTTGTGTCAGGATTATTATTAATTTCAAATAAGTTATTAATGTCGTTGATAAATTCTTGTGAGTTTTGATAGGTATATTCTTTAGTTATTAAATTATTCTTAATAATAACTTTACTTGGATAAGTACCTTCTAATAAGTATAATCTAGCTTTCATTTTTTATCACCTAATGATATATTATACCATTATGATTTTTTTAGCAAACAATTCATTTCAAAACATATTATTAGTATAATCTAGTAGTTACTAAGTTAGTAATGTCTCCAACAAGACCTTTTTTAATTACTACTATTACGTGATATGGTGCAACAATGTCAGGAGCAATTAGTGAGGTAGAAATATTTTTTAAAGTTAATTCTACTTTAGCATTTTCTTTGTTTATTTTAATATCTTCTACCGAAACTATTGTACCATACTGTATTTGAGCTGATAGAACAATTAAATCATATTTTTTGAAAAACTCATCATTATATTTATTTAAGGCTAAAGTTGAATACATATTATTTTGTTCAAGCGTTTCACTAATTTGTTCTTTAGTTTTAAAGATTCCTTCATATTCAACACATAAAGATGGCGTTTCATTTCTATAGAATAGACTACCAACATTAGATTCTTCTACGTAATATCCTTTAGTGTTTAATAAATCTTCTATTTTAGTTAATTCATAATATCCATTTAATGTTGGTTGCCCTTTAATTATTGTACTATTATTATTTTCATATACCTCAACTACCTCAACTTCCATTTCAACAAAATAAAGTTTATCGCTTGTTTCAAAAATATAATATTCGTAAATATAATATTCGTATGATATTGCGAACTGATTTGTCGATAATTCAGGTTCATCTTGAATAACTGTATTATAATATGGTTCTGTGATTGTGCAATAACAAGAAGTACCTTTTTGATACACAACTTGTTCAGGTTCACAGCTATTATCAATTCTTATCAAAAACCTTAAATCTTCTTCTAAAACTTTCTTTTCAAATTTAGCATTATTATACTTTTCGTCTTTAATGGTAATAGTATATGATTCAGGGATATTTCCGTAATGCAATGCTTTTGCGGAATAAGTTCCATCTATTTTTTCTTGTTGATTATAATTTGGATCATTGGGGTTAGTTTCAGGATCAACGCAAATTTTGCAACTACTAATGAATAGTGCACTTAAAATGACACATAACAAAATAAATGTTTTTCTCTTCATTTTCTTTCCTCCTTTTTCTTCTTTGCTAACATTATATCATTATATTTATATATATTCAACCATTTATTTGAAATAATGGGAAAATCAACCACAAGTAGACTGATAGTATATGTGTATTATTGTTTATTTAAATAAAGACTAACCAGTTTTTATAAAAAATATAGCTCAATACCTCACCATGGCAATTCGAATGTTTATCATATTAATATATTTTCATAGCATTTTATTTATTATTTGAATATTAATATAAACTATGGTATAATTGCTCTATAATCTAATATAATTATTTTAAAAATATTACTTGAGGAAATTTTTAATTATGGATGAAAACAAAGAAAAGAAATTAACCTACAAAGTTGTAGGTTGGACGTGGTGGTCAAATTATGACTATATTGATGCACCATTAACAGATGATGTTATTGAAGCAGTTGCCGAAGAAATTCGTGAACACGGTTATTGCTTTGGTGGTGATGCTCATCAACGTTACGATGGGTGTGTACCTGTTTTGAATACTGGACAAGCAGTACGTTGTAGTATGCGTGAATGGGGTGGAGTAATGGCATGGGCTACTTTTAACGACCATTATTCACTAGACTATATGGGATGGTATACAAATAGTTGTATCTATGAAGAGGACATTAAATATCCAACTGAGGGCGTTGATGAAAATTTATTCACACATCCTCATTACTTTAAAACAGGAATTACTGATAATAGATTTGAAAAGCTTAAAAACGAAGGCAAAGTTATCGATGTAATAGCAAGTTATGATGAACTTTGTAACATCGATGTAAGTGATATTGGTGTATTATGGGCTTATAATAGTACCGTTTACGAGGTAGTATATGGACAAATAACAAAGATCACTAGATTCAATAGTCCTCAAGAATTTATTAATAGTGATCTTTTTAAAGAAACAGATCTTGTTGGTCTAAAAGGTGAAGAACTTATGGAAGCAATTAATAGTTCTAGAAATCATGTACCTGTAACAGATGAAGATGCTATAACTGTATATCACTATGAACGTGTTGAGGAATAATATATGTTAAAAAAATTAATGCTATTGCTTTTGGCAATAGCATTTTTAGTTGTTAACACTATAAATATTTTTTAGTCTTCCAATGCTGTTATAGGTAAAATATATATACCCTTATCGTTTTGATATGCAATATTTCCAACACCATATATAACACACTTAATTAATGGTGCTCTACCACCATTAGCTACAATATCATCACAAACTTTAATTAAATTATTTTCTTCGTCTTCGTCAGAATTTTCTATTTCATCGTTTTCATCTTCTGAATCTAATTCTTTTTCTTCAAATTCATTATCTTTTTCAGACACTTAAATTACCTCCTATATATCCAAATTATAATATTTAACATTATATATCTTCCCATCATTTGCAGTATGTGCAAAAAATGCACAAACTGATTCTTCCAAAAGTTCTCCTTCTAAAAAAATATTTTTAATATGCTTGCTTATTACCGATCTATCCCTTTCTAATAAGACGGATATTTGCTCGATATTAATCCATATTGTTTTTTCTAACGGAGAAATATTGACATCTAATTTTACTTCATCATCAACAAACTTAACAATCTCATACTTGTTCATTATTTGTCACCCCTATTAATTCTACACCTTTTAGAACAACATCTATTTCTGTACCTAATGCATTTGCATATTTTACTAAAAAGAAAATAGTTGGGGAATTACTCATATTTTCAAATCTGGTTATTTGTTGACGCATTACTCCCTTTTTATCCGCAATTTCTTGTTGTTATATTGCTTTTCTTTTAATTCTTTATTATTAAAAATTTCTAATACTTTATCTAACTTTTTCATTACTATACCTCAATAGTATTATACGATATTATTTATATATTTACATCATCTTTCTTTCTATTTTACTATATTTAAAAAAGTTAGTAAGCATATAACAATAACTGCTATACCCACTGACTAATTTACTTATCTATTGGTTTGTTTATTAATGCTAACTAAGTCTCGATTTCTTGATTACCAAATCCAATTAGTTTACTTATATGTATTAATTCTTTAATAGTGCCCCTAATAATCATGCCTAAAATCTCATAGTCATTATCACCTGAAATACTAGTATATAATTTTGCTAATTTATTTACTTTATTAATCTTTTCTTCATTTGATAGATTATCATCATATGCTATATACTTACCAAATTTATTTTCTATAAATGTAGTAAGTTCATATAAATTTGATGTTAGCTGATAGTAGTATTCTTTAGTGCCTTTGGGGTATAGTTGTTCGATTTTTGCCATCTTGAGTAATCTTTTGATGTTTTCTGAAATTTTAATATTATAAATACATGCCTTTCTTAAAACAATTTTGCTTTTATATTATTTGTAATATCAGCCTTAATTACAATGTAAATTAATTCACAATAATATTATATCATCAAATAAATGTGTTTACACCAACCGCTAGTTAACCATATATTAACTTAACGTTAAGTTTTTAATTATTGCTACATTTATAGAAACCAAATGAGACTTTTTCAATATATAACATTTGTTCCGTAGCAGCAACTTTTGTTCTATTAATAAGTATTTCATAACGTAGAATATATAAAAAGAAAAAGGATTAAAATTATTATTGCAAAAAAAAGGTCTAATACAATTTGTATCAAACCTATTGTTTTTTAATGGCAAAGATGAACCATTTTAATACAAAGTGAACACCCCAAGAGAGATTTGAACACCCTTAGGCTATTTTGAATACCCCCCACCTATTTGAAAATACGCTTTGAGTCTTCTTCGTTTTCAAACTTTTCACAAGTTTCATTCTTATTTATTTTGTAATAATATCCATCACCAACACTCATTGATGTAATAACCTTTGACTCAAATACATCCGTATGAGTTCCTAGAGATTTCTCAGTATTGCCTGTTATTTCACCTTTAATCGAGATAAGTTTTTTCATAGAGTTTTGTTCAATAAACTCATCGTATTCGCCGTATCTGACTTTTCTCTTACCAGTATGAAATTTACCTACAAAATATACTAAATCTTTAATCTCATTATTATTTTCATCTAACAGTTCAAAACTATTTATTGCATTATAAATACCTAAATATGGCCCTCTAGAAGCGTTTCTAAAACATGATTTATTATCTACTATTGTTCCATCTTCTAAAGTAGCATTAAGTGTTTTAAAGATTGGACTAATAGATTTCATAGAGAGCGTCATTACCCTCTTTGCTTCTCTATAGTCCTTCATTTCGATTGGAATAATTTTATAATACTTTAAAATTGTAAATGCGCCACTTTGATATCCGTCATCAGCTGCAAATACTGGAATTATTTTCCAATCCTTATGTTTTTCCTTTATATCATTTATTACAGTTACAAAGGAACACGCATGAGTTTTCTCAACAGCCGGATCATGTGCTTTACATTCACATAGCAAATGAACGCTCGGATTTACACTTGATGTAAGATGAACATCTATCTGATGGTGGGCGCCTGAAATTCCGTAAATAATATTTTCATTTGACACCACATCAAACGAGATATTTTCATTGCTTTCGTCATAAGACCAAGTGAGTTGCTTTAGCAAAAGTACTTCTTTAGTAAAGGCTTCGTACTTATCGCCTTTTTCCTTCTTTTTGCTCATACTTTTTCCTCCAAAACATTAATTTAAAAAAGCCTCTTTCTATTTAGGTTAAGAGGCTGAACCCGTTTAATTGCCTTAAACTTGCGTACGGCTATCTATTACCGCCCATAGGTACTTGAATGCGGGACACACGAATGCTTAGTGTCACTACGGAACATATGCATCTGCTCCTATTTATCTTATTACAACTATTTTGATGATTCATATCCCAGTAACGACTTAATAGTATCAACCGTCGATTGATCCGTAAACTTGTCTTTATAAATAGGTTGATGCATACCGATTATTGCAAAACGCTCAACAATAAGAAGCTCTTCATCAGTTATATTAAATTTGTGCCAGTAACCATACGATACTTCATTATTCCAGGAATCTTTTTTTATGTGCTACATCGACATTACCGACCATTCTCATATACAGCGATGCATATTCACCGTTACCTGTTTGTCCAACATAAATACATTCGTTTAAATCATTATATAGAAAATACAAACCGGACTTGTACGAATCATTATTACATTTTGAGCACAATTCCATTTCTTCCTTTGCTAGTTTTTCACCAGAAATGACTGCATTACATATTTTTCAGCTAATTCTGTTTTTGTCATGAAACCATCTCCTTCACGGCACAAATTCTTTTAATTTTTTTCTCTTTGAATATAGTTAATAGCCATTCATTGAAGTCGTGAACGATAACTTCATAGTCATTCAACTCATCCACAAATTTATCTGCATCCTCAATGGTGTTTAATTGATTATTTAGTAACTTTTCTTTAAAGCATCTGTGCGCTAGATAATTTCTATAATCAACAATCTTCTCTAGTAATTCTATATTAATACCTTTAAGGTAGATGGATTTCTCAACCTGCTTTTTAAGCTGACCAAAAGTTAACTCAGACAGTTCTTCAAACTTCTTATCAATTTTTCCTCTAACTCGTTCTATATCTTCTTCAGTAAAAGTTCTACCTTTTTCTTTTTCGAATTCTTCTATAGCTAAGATGTTAGCGATGTTATATTCATTCATTTGCACGATATGAAATATCAATCCAATCCTAGAATACATCTCGCGGAAGACGACTTCCTTGTCCAACTTTAGATCATCAGCATTAAGCCAATATAAGTACTTTTCCTTTTCTACCATAGCCACTTCCTCCTTCAGCTATCTTTTTAATTTGATTTTAATCTGCTCAACGTTCTTATATACAATATCAAGCCTATCGTGGTCTTTTTGTAGCTTGTTGCATACCTTCTCGTAATCTTTTGAAGAAAGCCAATTATCTTCGTACAAAAAGTCCCTATAACATTGATGACACCAGTAGTTTCTCTTCTCAGTCATTTGACTTAAGAAGCTATAATCTGAAGCACTGATATATGGCTTCCCGTCTTAATTGTCGAGTTCCTTAAGTTTATTTACTATCTGTCCGAGTGTATAATTAGATACTTTACTTCTGTTTTCATCTGGATCACCTTTATGCATAAAAGCGTAAATCCATTTAAGGTCACCCTCAATTATCTGGCAACACATAATTGTTTCACTATGTAGGACTTTGAATTGCTCATAACTTAAACTACTCATCTGTCTCATCCTCTTCATCGAACTCATCATGGAGTCCGAAGTAATCGCAAAGCATCAAATATGCCGCATATCTTTTTGCTTCTTTCTTTGAAGTGGCATAAGCTGTATGTCTCATTGACCAGCTTCTAATGTAACATGTGCATTCCCACTTCATTCTACCATCATTCATTTCAACCATCTCGTCTGGTTGATCGTATTCAGGAAAGGAACATCTTCCGTGCTCTGCCATTTCCTTTAATGTATTGATGGCATTCTCTTCCTGAAACTTTTCTGGTCTTTCTTCTTCATAATCAACGTCTGCTAGAAAGTTATCAATCTGAAGCATGAACTCTACAGAGTTTTGTAATTCATCAGGATTCCAGTCACTATCAATTGCGATTGCACCTAGAATTGACTCAAACAAATCCGCTTTAACTTTAGTTAGGTTTTCAGTAAATTTTGGATTATCTAAATCGCTGTCACCTAAATACATATATTTGAAGAATCCTAGCTTATCGATTCTATCTGCGAGTGTTTTGTTGTTTACGATTTCTTTTTTTAGCTCTGTGAAGTCTCCTTCATTTTTATGAGCTACGATACAGAATTCGTCATTGTCGTTTGCTTCATCATAGTATTCCGATTGAGACTTAACGAATCCAAATCTGTCTGCGATCACCTTAACGACATACATATCAAGTACTCTGTCGCCTAAGAATTCAAGTACCTCATTGTTTTCTCCACCATATTGTTTTGAATAAGAGCTTCTTGTGAAAGCTTGAAGCAGTAAGTCTGTGTTATCAAACCAATAACTAATTTTTTGTTGGACCTCATCTAAGTGGTCACGTACATTTTTATAATTCATGTTTATTCCTCCTTCGTCCGAGGAATTAAAAAAGACTTATGCCGATATAGAGTAAGCCCACTTCTAGCAGTAAGTACACTTAGCCCTTTTGCAATAAGTCTTAATTTAATCAAAATAATTTTTGTAAGTTTACTTATCTAACACACACCACTCGCATAATGCATTTTAGATAAATCCCGTTACTCAAGTACTTTGAGGAAACTAATCCTTCCTTATCGAACAATTGAATTATATCACTTTCTTTTCATTTTGTCTACCAGGCAGCAACAAAAAACCAGCCTTTTAACTGGCGTAAATTTTACTTTGTAATGCTGTATCCATTTTTGAATTTGAAAGTTAGCGTTCCGTTTTCATGCGCCACTCCGGAATATGAAAATAACTACTCTGCTGTTAATTTCTATCAAATTACTAAAAATGCTAACCAATCACATATCAAATTGCGAATTAAGACAAAAGACGGTGAAAATTATAATGTCAACCCTATCAAAAACTCATATGCTGCACTATGGCGTGAACTTGATGAAGTTGAAACATCAATATCAGCATGTAACATCATTCACAGAATTCTAGGTTACTACTTCTTAAATTTGTGTGGATACACTAACAAGAAGCTTGAAACTGAATTATTAATCAACAACTCAGATAAATTCTTAAAGGATGAAAATGGTAATGATACGCAAGAAAGGTTTAATCTTGTAAGATCGTTCTTAGAGTACTTAGATCATTCACAAAATACAGAGGTAATGAAGTGTATTTCGTTGATGGTATCGATGTGCAAACATGTAGAGATACATTCAAACTAGTATTCGATACAATGCAACAATCGCAACACTACGAAATGATGATGAAACAAAACTAAAAAAAGCGACCTAACTCGTAATTGAGCTAAGTCGCTTTTACTATTCGGGTATAAAAATAGAAATGGTATTTTTGTCCACATTAAATTCATCAAGAAGTTTATTAGAATAAATCATTATATCTTTTGCACTAAGATTAGTTTCTACATATATAGTATCCTTCAAAAATTCATATGCACGCGTCAAATTTTTTGGATCTGATGTTAGTATAATTCGTTGCCTTGGCTTCCAATTACTTTTTGAAATGGCAATTAATTTATCTTTATTCAAAGTAAATATATACTCTACTACATTTGTCAAAATATCTCTATGACTGTTAATATCTATAGTTTTTCCATTCAAAGTTATGCTTTTTGGCTTAGTGCCAGTAAAATCTAAATCTGGCATAGAAAAATTAAAGTTTCCATTCATTTTTTTCTTTGATATTGATTGAGATGATGCAGGATTATAATTTATATCTACTGCTTTTATATTTATTACTTTATCTACAAAAAACTTACAAATTAAATCATTTCTAGCTTCGAGCTTTTCGTAAGTACTGAAATTTTCTTCAGACATGTTTCCATGTGATGAATTTCCATCACCACCTTTTAATCTTAGATTGCCTGCTCTATGTAAAACTAAACTTTTAAAATTTTCATATTCCATACCATCGTGGACTAATTCACTAGGAAAATCATGTCCATTTTTCAATTTAAGATTATTTCCTAATTTATAATATTTTAAATTAGGATCGTCAATTCCAGGTGTTTGTACCATTATATGATCAAGAGTATATGAAGAACCATAAGTAGAGAATTTTGAATAAGCTTCATCCCATGATATTTGCTTATTATTAATTCCGTCATACTGAGACTCATATGTTGAAAGTACTGCTGCACCTAATTGTTTGTTTTTTGCATACAAGTCAGCAGACTTCAAAGAAGAAAGAATATCTTCTTTTCTAATTCCAGCCGATATCATCTTATTATTAATTTGATAAATTACCCAATCTTTGCTTACTTTGTTATTTAAATAAATATCATCAAAAATTGAACTGAACATTGAAATAGCATCTTTACTATCTTTGCGACATACAGTCAAAAAGGAAATGCTGAACTTAATCGTTTCTATCACAATTTCAATAAGATCACTTTCACTTAGCTTTCCCTTTCCATTATTGTAATCGCAGAAACACTTGAAAAACAAAGGCCAAGGATGCTCATAATTAATCTTCGTATAAACAGAATAGTAAAATTTAAATCTTTTATTTTTAATAATTGAAACAGCTTTATCAAAATTGAAGACGGCATTAAAACAATCAACTTTATCAACCATATCTTCTATCATTGCTTTATAGGCATCACCTATATTTTCCTTGCCAAAATGTGAACATAACTCCCTATCCATACCTTCAAAATTATGGTAGGTAACATTACCTGTATAATATTTAATATTAGCCTTGATGTAAACTTTCAGAAAATCATATAGATTATCACATGTATCGATTATTAATTTTCCCCACTTGCTTAAATAAGATGAATAATCATCTGGACTCAAACTAGAAAAAATCTTTGTTTTGATTAAATCTATATCCTCAAGCCTCTTTCCTTTGCTATTAATAGATTCGAAAATTGAGAATGTTTTAAATTCACTATCTTCGTTGATAATAGCTATTAGATGTACCTTATTTAAGATGAAATTTGCAAATTGAAGTAAGTCATCGATTTCATTATTTGAATTGATAAATTGTTCGTTGGAAAAATCATAAGCTCGATTGAAATTTGTTCTAACATTTTCCTCAAAAGGAGATTTTATGGAATAATTATTAATGAAATTTCTTAGATTTAAAGGCTGAGAATAGGCCTCATTAAAAACATCAAGCATAATCTGCTTATCAATACTTCCTAGTTCAATAACTCTCTTATCTTGAACAGGTTTTTCGTTCATATCTAATTTCCAAAGAGCAGATTGAATCTTGATTAATATTCTATTATTTGGATCAACATTTAATTCAAACAATTTTGTATATATTGCTAATAAGAAAATAGAGAATGTAGTAATTCTTTGCTGTCCGTCAATGATATCATATAGTTCAAATGCTTTTTTATGAAGTATAATATTCCCAACATACAGACTTGCTTTTTGCTTGTCTTCATCTGATAATGCTTTAAATTCTTTGTAAGATTCAAAAATATCAGTAAGCATGCTATTGACTTCAGTTAACTTCCACGAATAAGGGCGTTGATATACTGGTACAGCAAATCTATATTTAAATAATTGATTAATTGACCAAAAATTTGGTGTTAATAATTCGCTAGACATACATACTCCTCCTATATTCTATAGCTTCTAACATTATCCGTTGTATCAAGAGTACCAACAAAAGTTGGTATATCCAAGGTTGCAACATCAATATTATCTCTAAATTTAACAAATTGTGAAAATCTTACTGTATCTTCATGAATTCTAGGGGCGAGAATTACACTAAATGAATTTGGCTCAGTTACTCGTGTATCTTGTAAATGTCTAGTAATAGCATTCATTTCCCTAATACATTGTTGAGCGCCAGTTATCATAGTCACTTCAAATAAAACATTACCTTGATGATCCTTACAAACAATATCTGGTGCTCCGCCAGCAGCGAAAGATGTAGGTAGTCCTTCATCATCTATGGAATAATTAGGGTCTACAACAATATCAACAAACTTTTTTTGTAATGTTAAGGCGGTAAGAAATTCTAATCTAAGAGGTTCGCTAATAAACTTAAAGACATCATTTCTTGATTGAGTTCTGTTATTCGTTAATATTAATAATTCGTCTTTTAACGTATCTAAATCAAACTCATTTACCCAACGTGTAAATAATGAATGTTTTTCCTCGTTTGTTGGTGTAATAACTCTATCTGCACTTACTAGTTCATGATCAATAGAGGACATATAGTTAAAATATGTATCTTCATTATCAAAGTTTTGTATCTCAGAATAATGTTCTAAAATATAATCAACTTTTTCAGTCTCCAAAGAGTTGATATCTATAAATCTTCCCATTCCTCTAATTGTAATCACGCCAGTTAAACGCATTTTTCTAATGAACTCGTCAGGCATTTCACCTGTGATGTTAGATATTTTGAATCTTTTTTCGTCAGCATCAGTAAGTTCTAATATTTCTTTACAAAAGCCATAAATCACTTCATTACTTGGATTTAATCCGTATTGGTCTCTAATGCTCATTATTTTGTCAGTTAATTCATTAAAATTATCATCTTTCCAACAAATAAACAGAGGAATCTCATTAATCGATACTCCAGCAGAATTATCTCCAATTCTATTTTTTAACTCTTTAATGACGTTTAACAAAAGAATCAATGGTTTATTATTATTTAACACTTTAAGATAAGGATTTACTCTTTGATATTTAACAAAAGCATTTAAAAATACCTGCGTTTCTAAATGTTCATATCCTTCTTGCGTAGCTAAAACTAATTTATTTCCTGCTTCAGAAACGATTATTCTCTCATTCATTTTATAATAAACAAGCCCTAACTCTTTAAAAAATTTGAACCATGTATCAAAACGAGAAGGCCATCCCCAATCAAAGCCTGCTTCTTTATGTTTTTGTGGGCTATTCATAATGATTTCTCTAGTATCAACCTCACTAAATGGTTGATCTTCAACAGCTAATTGTGCTTTCAATCGCGGTGTTCTATTTACATAAACAGGAATGTATAATTTCTTTGAAATCAAATCAAATACAATATTATCAATCAACTGATTAGTTAAAATTTGTCCATCATAAGAGGCAATAATCTTAATAAAATCCTTCATTCTTTCGGGATTCCTTAATGTAGTTGTAAATAATAATGGTTTATATTGTGCTGTTGCCATAATTTGTAATTAATACCTCCTTGGTCGTTTCTTTCACTGTGTTATCGTTAAAACTAATATAGTTGCTTGTTATCTTTATTTTATTGTACTTTTTTGCCCACTCATCTAATAAATCGTTTTTTCTTCCTTTATGCTCAAGAACATTTGATAATGCAAATTTTATTCCTTGTTCATTAAGCTGGTCTAACAGTTTTAATAATCTTTTTTCTTCATTTTCAGTCCAGTACTTATTGTATTCTGACGAAGAAATCAAATATGGCGGATCAAGATAAAGAAAATCTCCTTCCTTGAATTTTATTTTTTTTATAAATTTTTCAAAATCTAAATTACTGAAAATAACATTGTGCGAATCAACAAAATCAAAGTAATCATTCAATGCCTTCACGACATTTTTATTATAATCAACATTGCCTACTGGTAGATTAAAATCACCACTATTGTTAAACCTAAGCATATGATTAAACCCATATATTAGTAATATATATAAGAGCATCATATTTTTCTTATTTGCATTAAAATCTCTTTTAATGTCATTATATGCTTGTTTGTTATAAACTGCATAATAAGTTTTAACATGTTTTTCTTTTAATTCGTCTGGTACATTAACTCCCAAATACGAAGCAGAAAGGCCATATTTCATTATTGTTTTTTCAAATCTATTAAAAAAACTTTTCCTTTTATCTTTAAATGAAAACAAAAACTTATGCAAACGTATCATATAGGTATTGTTGTCATTTTCCAAATATTCATTTGCTTTAGTATTAATAAAAACACTGCCACCACCAGAAAAAGGTTCAATAAGCCTATTTATATTGCTAGGAAAATAATCTAATAATTGATTCATCAATTTGTATTTATCACCTACGTAAAAAAATGGGGATCTAGTCATTTGCATGCACCTCTACTTTTGTCACAAATAAAAATTCTTGATGATTATTTAATTCAGTTTTTCCTGCATTAAAAGCTTGATGCTTTATTGAAAACTGCTTTGTTTCACCTTTTTGTTTTAGAACTCCTAAAATATCTTCAAGTTCCATTTTATTTTTTGAAGATTTACTTTTTGAATTATACGTATTGTTATAAGAAACAACTATATATTTACAATTTAAATCCATTATTAACTCATTAAAAGAATCAATTGCTTTTGAGCTACAATAAGAACTCATATTTTCTGGTTCGGGCTTTAATGCAACTCCATATAATTTAGGTTTTTCCCATTTAACGATGTTCTCTAATACATGATAGAATCGACTATACTGCCTTGAAGAATAAGGAGGATCAATATAAACAATATCAACATCAATCTTTTTAGCTAATTCATTTGAATCTTCTCTTGTAATATGTATTGTTCTTTCATCATCTTCATCTTTTACGACAGGGCTAATTAATTCAAACTCAAAATTACTACGCAAATTAGACTTTTTAAAATATGCATCATAATGTCCTACTGTATTAGCACATCTATCCAAAGAATAGAGCAATGATGTGATTATAATGGCATATTCACGTTCATTTAAATTAGCTTTATTATTCTCAATATCTTCTCTAATAAATCCTATTTTTTTTGCATCATTATATTCAAAAAATTTCCCTCCATAATTAATTGAAACATAATTATCGTCAATACTATTAGCATCTAAATTTTTATATTTTTTGTAAAAATTCATGATTTTATGGAAATCATAATTTTCCTTTTTATAAAAAGCTTTATATATAATTTGATTCGAATACAAAAAGTCGTTAATATAAAATTCCTTATATTTTGAAAAAACTGAGTCTGTCACAACACCAGTTCCTGCAAATAAATCACAAAATGAATCACAGTTAGGACATTCTCTATCAATGATTTCATTTATCCATTCAAGTATTTTATATTTGCTTCCGGTATATCTTCTATTATTAATTCGAAAAGCCATATTTTTACCTCGCTTTATGTCATTTTATATTATATCAAAAACGCGATTATTTGTCCATCGGATTAGTCCATCTTTTTTGTCCACGATGTTAAAATACCTTTCGTTTTTTTTAATACCTCTATCGTTTTTTAGAAGCACCTTTCATTTTTTTAATGGGTCTTTCGTTTTTTTAAAACACCTTTCGTTTTTGAGATAATTTATCTATAGAAAAAAATCCTTAGATTAAGGCATCATTTGTGCCTGGCAACTCAGGATTTTGTGTTAATATGATTCATTCAACTATCAATTTTGGGACTTCAACCCCTATATCAAGGCATAAAAAAAGGCTTGATAGACAATTATCATTGTATCAAACCATTGCTTTCAATATGGCGGAAAATGGGGGATTCGAACCCCCGCAGCTGTTACACCCTAATGGTTTTCGAAACCATCCTCTTCAACCGCTTGAGTAATTTTCCATATATCTTCAACATTTTTAAGAAAGTGTTGAAGATATAGATGTTTTTGTATTAAGAATATATGTTACATAACTTGCCACAACTATTTTTATTAAATCTGGTAATATAAATGGTACTACAGCAACAGCTAAAGTAGAAGCTAAGTTATTATTACTTTCTACCATATACCAAATGCTACCAAATAAATAACAGAATATTGTTCCAATAAGCATAGCAATAGGATACATCCAAAGTTTATTCTTATTATTTTTTAATAAAAGTGAGATAGCTAGACCCATTAAAATATAACCGAAAATATATCCACCAGTATACCCTAATAGTATGCTGAATCCGCCCCTAAAACCAGAAAATACTGGAAGGCCAACAGCTCCTATAACTATATATACAAGAATAACTAATATTGTGTTATGCCATACCAATAAAGAAGCAATTATATATATTGCAAAAGTTGCAAGCGAAATAGGTATTACACCGATTGGAAATGATACTGGTGCAAGGATGCATAAGCATGCGGCTAAAAGGCCAATTAATGTTATTTTTTTTACTTTCATGTTTCACCTCTATTGTTAGATAAAAAGCAGGTACATTAGTACCTGCTTTGTTTTTTATCCAAAAATACTTAATAATAATCCTGCAGCAACAGCACTACCGATAACACCGGCAACGTTTGGTCCCATTGCATGCATCAATAAGTAATTTGACTTATCTTCTTCAAGACCAATCTTGTGGACTACACGAGCGGCCATTGGTACAGCAGATACACCGGCAGCACCAATCATAGGGTTGATCTTACCACCAGATAATTTAGACATCAATTTACCAACTAATACACCACCAGCAGTAGCAAAACTAAATGCTATCATACCAAGTAGTAATATCTTAGCAAAGTTAATTGCTTGGTTAAGTTCAGATAACATTGCGGTTGCACCAACAGCAAGTCCTAAGAAAATAGTGATTGCATATAACAATGTTTTTGCAGCAGCATCAACTAAGTTAGGAACACAACCAGATTCTTTAATTAAGTTACCTAACATAAGCATACCGATTAAAGCAGCACAAGAAGGGATTAGAATAATTACAACTACCATTACTACGATAGGGAATAAAATCTTTTCACGTTTAGAAACTTTTCTTGTTTCAACCATCTTGATTTGACGTTCTTCTTTTGTTGTAAGTGCTTTAATAATTGGAGGTTGAATAACTGGAACAAGGGCCATGTATGAATATGCAACAACCGCAATTGATGCACATAACATTGCACCACCATCAGCGCCATTCAATAATTTATTAGATAAGAAGATAGCTGTAGGTCCATCAGCACCACCAATGATACCAATTGATGAAGCTTCTAATGCATTAAATCCAAGAAGAATAGCTCCAAGGAATGTAATGAAAATACCAAGTTGAGCAGCAGCACCTAAAAGTAAACTACTAGGTCTAGAAATTAGTGGTCCAAAGTCAGTTGTTGCACCTATTCCAAGGAAGATAAGTGGAGGGAAGATTTCCCATTCAATACCTTTGTGGAAAGAATACAATAGACCTAAAGCTTCACCATTTGATCCATCATTATATAGAGATGGAGCTAAATTTACTAATAGCATACCAATTCCAATAGGGATTAATAGATAAGGTTCAAAGCCTTTTGCAATTGCAAGGTAAATTAATATACAAGCAACGATAATCATTATTACACGTAGTAAAAAGCTTGTTAAATCGAATGAACCATCATTTAAAAATCCCATTTGTTTATAGAAATTTTCAAATAATTCGCCAATCATATTTATTACCCGATTATTGCTAATAATTTACCGTTTTCTACAGCGTCACCTTTAGATACAGTGATTGATTTAACAACACCACCATTTGGAGCAACTACTTCATTTTCAAGTTTCATAGCTTCTAAGATGAATAATACATCACCAGCATTAACTTGTTGTCCAACTTTTACTTTAACTTCAAGAATAGTTCCAGCCATTGGAGCATTTAACTTGCAACCTTCACCACTTACAACTGGTGCAGCAGCTTTTGGTTGTTCAGTTTTAGCAGGTGCTTCAATTTTAGCACTTGATTCAGAAACACTTTCTAATTCTACTTCGTAAACTTTACCATTTACTTTAACTTTATATACTTTCATAATTACACTCTCCTATTTAATTTCTTTTATTGAAACGACACGAACATTTTCGCCTGTTTCTTCATGATAGTCAATTGTAGCAACTAAGGCTGCAGCCATCATATCATCATCTTTAATATCTTCCATTGTTAATGCTTTTTCAGCTTTTGTAGCAGAAGCTTGTTGTTGAACTGGTTTTTCTTTTGGAGCAACAAACTTTAATAATGTTACAATTCCACAAAGTAAGGCAAGCATTAAGAATACTATAATAATACAAACAAGTGTTACTAATGCAGCATCACCAAATGTAATGAAACGTGCATAAAGTACTTTGGCTTCAGTTGAAGCATTTGTAGTAACTCTTGTACCTTGTTTTAATTCTTCAGTTGAATACCATCCGGCAAATGTTAATCCATCTTCAACCATTGCGGGGAATGAATATTTACCAGTTATATCTTTTTTGCTATTTTCAACATAAATTAATTCGTATTTACCAGCAGGAGCAATTGATCCTTCACGGTAAAGAATTGCACGTTTAGAACTTTCTTCAAGTTGATAATATCCTACAAAAGTGCATCCTTCTTTTTCAGTAGCAACAATTGGAGTATTAGCAATTAAATATACTTCTTTTGTTTCATATTGTTTCTTTTGTTTACAACCAGTAAATGTTAATGCTACAACAGCTAACATTAAAACTGTTAAAATTCTAATAAATTTTTTCATATTTTACCTACCCAATTACTACATCAAATTCTACTACTTCGTCTTCATCCTTTTTAGGATTATTACGAGCTTCTAAGAATTTTACTGCAACATTTTCAAATAATGCGCAAGATAATACATCTTCATCAGATTTTACTATATCTTTGTATTTTTCTTTCATTGCTTCAAATTCTGGAGCGATATCATCAGCAGGACGATATGTAATTACTGGAGCATCACCAATAATCTTTTTACGAATTTCTTCGTTTACTGGAGCAGGTGCTGCACCATATTTTCCCTTTAGATAATCTTTTATTTCGGCAGGGCACATCTTATAACGTTCACCGCTAATTACATTCATAACTGCTTGTGTACCAACCATTTGTGAAAGTGGAGTTACTAGTGGAGGATAACCAAGGTCTTTACGAACACGAGGTATTTCGTTTAATACTTCTTCGTATTTATCCATAGCACCTTGACCTTTTAATTGACTCATTAAGTTTGATAACATACCACCAGGTACTTGATATTTCAAGATATTTGGATTAGTAGTCAATGCTTTTGGATTTAAACCACCATTAGCAAGGAATCTGTCTTTTACAACAGTTAGTTTATCACATGCTTGTTTTAAATAATCTAAGTTTAATTCAGGATCGTATTTTGTTCCTTGTAATACATATTCTAAAGCTTCAGTACAAGGTTGGCTAGTACCACCAGAAAGAGGAGATAAAGCAGTATCTACGATATCTACACCTGCTTCAATTGCACGCATTACTGTCATTTCAGCAACACCACCTGTACAGTGAGTATGTAATTCAAGTGGAAGTTTAACACTTTCTTTAATTCTTGTTACAAGTTCGTATGCGGCATTTGGAAGTAAAACACCAGCCATATCTTTAATACAAATTGAATCAGCACCCATCTTTTCTACTTCTTTTGCTAAATTAACATAATAGTCAATTGTGTGTACTGGACTAGTTGTATAAGATAATGCGATTTGGCAATGACCACCAAATTGTTTTTTATACTTATTTGTAGCATCTACAGCACTCTTTAAATTACGTAAATCATTCAATGCATCAAATACTCTTATAATATCTATTCCGTTTTCTAATGATTTTTCAACAAATTTTTCTACTAATTCATCAGAATAATGGCGATATCCTAAAATGTTTTGACCTCTAAATAACATTTGTAATTTAGTATTTGGACAAGCTTTACGAATAGCACGTAATCTTTCCCATGGATCTTCATTTAAGAATCTTAGGCATGCATCAAATGTTGCACCACCCCAAACTTCTAAAGCATAGTATCCAGCTTTGTCTAATAAAGTAGCTACTGGAAGAATATCTTCAGTTGTTAGACGAGTTGCAAGTAATGATTGATGTCCGTCTCTTAAACAAGTATCAACAATTTTTACACCCATTTTATTACTCCTTTTCTATTTATTTTTTGTTTGGTTTCCTTAGTTGAAAAAAAGCAAAAAGTTACAGATGTATAACTTTTTGCGTATTTACGTTTTGTGTGAATATTCGCGTATTTCATATATACATCATGCATATATCTTTAGTATTTTTTTGATACTTGAAAAAAACCAAATTTTTCATAGTTATTATACCACACCTAATTTTTTAATTCAATGTAATTGCTTGCGTTTAAAAAGGTCTATGATATACTCATAGACCTTTTATAACTATTTATTTAAAGCTTGTGATACAGCAACTGCTACTGCTACTGTGGCACCAACCATTGGGTTGTTACCCATACCGATTAAGCCCATCATTTCAACGTGAGCAGGTACAGATGAACTACCAGCAAATTGTGCATCTGAATGCATTCTTCCCATTGTATCAGTGAAACCATATGAAGCAGGACCTGCAGCCATGTTATCTGGATGAAGTGTTCTACCAGTTCCACCACCTGATGCTACTGAGAAGTATTTTTTACCCATTTCGATACATTCTTTCTTATATGTTCCAGCAACTGGATGTTGGAAACGAGTTGGGTTAGTTGAGTTACCAGTGATTGATACGTCAACACCTTCATAATGCATAATTGCAACACCTTCACGTACATCATCAGCACCATAGCAGTTAACTAATGCACGTTCACCGTTTGAATATTTAGTACGACTTAATTCATGTAATTTACCAGTTTTATAATCGAATTCAGTTTCAACATAAGTGAAGCCGTTGATACGAGAAATAATTTTAGCTGCATCTTTTCCAAGACCATTTAAAATTACACGAAGTGGTTCTTTTCTTACTTTATTAGCTGTTTTAGCGATACCAATTGCACCTTCAGCTGCAGCAAATGATTCATGACCAGCTAAGAATGCAAAACACTTAGTTTCTTCTGAAAGTAACATTGCGCCAAGGTTACCATGTCCTAATCCAACTTTACGGTCATCTGCAACTGACCCTGGAATACAGAATGATTGAAGTCCTACACCAATATACTTAGCTGCATCACTAGCACTCTTTGCATTGTTCTTTAAAGCAATTGCAGCACCAACTATGTAAGCCCAGCATGCATTTTCAAAACAAATAGGTTGAATACCTTTTACTGTATTATATACATCAATACCTGCAGCATCACAAATAGCTTTAGCTTCTTCAATTGAAGCAATACCATTTTCATTTAATGCTTTATTAATTTGATCTATTCTTCTTTCGTAGTTCTCAAATAATGCCATTATTACTGCCTCCTATTCTTGACGTGGATCAATATATTTAGATCCTTCAGCAAATCTACCATATGTTCCCATAGCTTTTTTAACTGCTTCATCAGCATTTAAGCCTTTCTTTAAGAAATCAGTAAATTTACCTAAATTTAAATATTCATATCCGATAATTTGATTTTGATCATCTAATGCTAAACGAGTAATGTATCCTTCAGCAAGTTCTAGATATCTTGGTCCTTTTGCTTTTGTACTATACGCAGTACCAACTTGGCTTCTTAAGCCTTTACCTAAGTCTTCAAGACCAGCACCGATGTTTAATCCACCTTCAGAGAATGCAGATTGTGTACGACCATAAATTATTTGTAAGAATAATTCACGCATTGCAGTATTGATAGCATCGCATACTAAGTCAGTATTAACTGCTTCTAATACAGTTTTACCAACGATAGCTTCACTTGCCATTGCTGCTGAGTGAGTCATACCAGAGCAACCAACAGTTTCAATTAATGCTTCTTCAATAATACCATTTTTAACATTTAATGTTAATTTACATGCGCCTTGTTGAGGTGCACACCATCCAATACCATGTGTAAACCCATTGATGTCTTTTATTTCACGTGAATATGTCCATTTACCTTCTTGAGGAATTGGAGCACAACCATGACTTGCACCAACTTTAACACTACACATTTCTTCGACTTCTTTTGTATAGTTCATGTTCATGTTTCTTTCTCCTTTATTTGACATTTATAAGCTATATCATTATAACCGAAATATAAGTTTTTTTCAAATATTAAGTTTTTTTATTTAATTACTTTAAGTATAAATAGATATATATACCAAGCCATTGAACAATTGCACCCGCTAATACAAAGAAATGCCAAATAAAATGTGATACTTTTTTATCTATGAAAAATGGAATTATACCTAGTGTATAAATTATACCTCCTCCTAAGATGTATAAAAATAAATTGAAATCATTAACAAACATTTTAGGAACAAATATTAATGCACTCCATCCTAGAATAAAATATAAAGGGAAATGAATAAATTTTAATCTTGTTGGTCCGAATACCGCAACAAGAGTAACACCTGTTATTATTATAATCCATTGAATAATAACAAAAATAGTTCCATATATTCCACCTATATAGCACAACAATATTGGCGCAAAACTAGCACCTATTAGTAAATATATTGATGAATAATCAAACCTTCTAAATATTCTTTTAACCTTGCTGCCATACGGAAATGCATGATAAAGAGTACTCATTGTAAATTCAAAAAATAATCCTAAAAAATAAATCGTTGAAGCAATATATTCATTTACCGTATTTGAGTGAATCAACATTAAAACATAAAAGACTATTGATAGAATAGAACCAATTCCATGTGTTACTGAATTACCTATTTCTTCTAATACTGTCCTATATGGTGGATTAACTATTTGTTTTTCTTTGCTTTCTAAATCAATTTCACTTATATACTGATTTCGTAAATTTTTTCTAATGTTTTTGTAATTATTCTTTAATTCTTTTTTTGAAAGTCTGTATTGTTTTTTATGAGCCTTTTTATTTAATCGATAAGTTTTCTTTGTCATAGTCATTCTCCTTTTTGCAATTTAATTATAGATTAGTATTATTATTTTTACAACCTCCTTTTTGTTTTTTTACTATCTAGTAAAAAAAGTTAAAAGAGAGTTATTTTTTATAACTCTCCTTTAAGTAGAATTCAATTATCTTTAAACAAAAATGGTTATTTTGATAAATCCAAACTTGTTGGATCGATAAGTCTCATAACACGACGATAATGTGCTATAAATGCCCATTCATCAAATTCTTCACTGCTCATTTCATCTTTTAATGCTTGATAGTAATAATGTGCTATTAATTCTAAATGTTCATTATTATTAATATAAAATTTACCATCTTTTATATATGAGTAATTATCTAACCCTATTGCTAGTTTAATTGTAGGTTCTTCGATATCAATATCTTCTTCAAACAAATAACTAGTTTTTGTATGGAATGTTTCAGTAATATCATTACCAACTCTTTCAGATTCTTCTGTTTTTACTGATGCTATTGAAATAATAGTATCTATATTAGCTAACTTTTCATAATTTGCTTTTGAAATAGTTACATATATATTATATTCACTATTTAATTCATCTAAAGTTACTTTTTTAGAACCACTATCTCCAGGTTTTGCAGATTGTACTACATATTCAATATCGCCTTTGTCTTTGTCTAATGCATAGACTTTTTCAATAATTATTGGAACAAGGTATACTTGTTTTTCTTCATCGAATACTGCTTGTTCTTTTAATAACTTGTATCTTGCAAAATTATCTAACACTGGTATACGTGGTCCACCAAAGCTACAATAATTTACTTTTTCATATTGGTATCCGTCCATTTCTGAAAATTTATTTAAAAAGTAGTTTTTACCAAGTATATCAACAATATGTTTTTTGCAAATTGTACAAAAATAATTACCTTGTGCATTAAGAACATAATTATGTTGTAATGCTGCGCCTTCTGTTGCTCCACATCTTGAGCATGTTTTTGCTTTTTCACATGTTGCTTCTTGGAATGTATGTCCAAGTGCTTCCCCTACGGTTATACCACATCTTGTACATATTTTTGCTTTTTCACATGTTGCTTCTTGGAATGTATGAACACACTCTGTGTTGGTGTTATTATTTCCTTTACAAGAAACTAAAGTTGCCATCATCATCATCATTATTATTGTTAAAATTTTTTTCATTCTATTCCCCTTCTTTTTAATAATTCTTTCATGAAAATATTATAATGATAATCAATGCCGAAATTGTCGAATGTGTTGTCGTTTATATAAATGCAGACACTTCCAACTATTGACAAATATATTTTACCATATTTTTTTTTTTTTGTAAACTATTTATGTAATTATACCTTCTTAATATATTATGCAGCTGATTAGTATAATTTACTTTTTGTTTGAAATAAAAAATCTACAAAAATGAAATGTTATACATTTCACTTTGTAGATTCTACTTTGTTATTATTTTCTTTTTGCTATCATACTAGTTCCAGTCATTTCTACTGGTTTAGTTATGCCTAATAAATCTAACATTGTTGGAGCAATGTCACCTAAATTACCTGTTTTTCTTAATTCTACATTTTCATTAGTAATTAAGAATGGTACTGGATTTGTTGTATGAGCAGAGAATGGGTTATGATGTTCATCCCAAATCATATCAGCATTACCATGGTCAGCAGTTAATACCATTGTGCCACCAACTTTCATAATTGCATCATATACTCTACCAACACAAGTATCAACAGTTTCTACTGCTTTTACTGCAGCATCAAATACAGCTGTATGACCTACCATATCACAGTTAGCATAGTTTAAAATGATAGTATCATATTTTTCTGATAATATTGCGTCAACTACTTTATCAGTTACTTCATAAGCACTCATTTCTGGTTTTAAATCATAAGTAGCAACTTTAGGAGAAGGTACTAAAATACGATCTGCACCTTTTAACTCTTTATCTACACCACCATCAAAGAAATATGTAACATGAGCATATTTTTCAGTTTCTGCTATTCTTAATTGTTTTAATCCTAGATTAGAAATAACATCACCATACATATTATCTAATTCTTGTAATCCAAATGCTACTTCACCTTTTACTTTTTCAGAGTATAACATCATTTGTACAAAGCATAAGTTCTTGAATTCTACATATCTTTGTAAGCTTCCCTTTTCACCAGTTGCTTCTTTTGGATTTGTTAATGCAACACTAATTTGAATTGCTCTGTCAGGTCTAAAGTTAGCAAATATTACTGAATCATTTTCTTCAATTGTGCAACCTTTAGTAACAATGTAAGGTTTAACAAATTCATCAGTTATACCTTCTTTATAGCTTTCATCAATTCCTTCTAATAAACCTTTAACTGGCGCATCACCAAACACTAATGCATTATATGCAAGTTGGGTACGATCATAGTTACGGTCTCTATCCATTGCGTAATATCTACCACATACTACACCTAGTTCAACACCCTTTTCGCGTGCTTCACTCAATTGTGTAAGATATTGTTTTGCGGAAGTTGGTGGAACATCTCTACCATCTAAGAATGAATGAACAACTACTTTCTTTACTCCGCGTTCGATTGCTTTGTTCATTAAGTATATTATGTGATTTATATGTGAATGTACACCACCATCTGACATTAATCCCATAATATGTAAAGTAGAATTATTATTTATTGCATGTTTAATTGCGTTATCAATTGCAGGCATAGTATCAAGTTTATGTTCACGACAAGCAATATTTACTCTTGTTAATGATTGGAAAACAATTCTACCTGCCCCAATATTTAAGTGACCTACTTCACTATTTCCCATTTGTCCATCAGGTAAGCCTACAGCTTCACCAGATGCACCAATCAATGTGTGAGGATACTTTGCGAATAGTTTGTCTAGATTAGGCTTTTTAGCTGCTGCTATTGCATTACCATCAGTTTCTTTTCTAATTCCAAAGCCATCCATAATAACTAACATTACTAATTTTTTTTGACTCATTTTTCTTATACCTCTTCTTAACATTTATTATATTACTTTATTTTAGTTTTTTCTAGTTTTTAGACTTTTCTTTTTGATTTTCAAAATTTGCGTTAATCAATACCTTATTATACAAAGTATGTATTATTGTTGTTGAAAGTGGCCACCTTACTAGCTGTACTAATAATCTTAATGGTAGACCTGCTAATACTCTTTCAACACTTTCAAAATATGTGTATAAATATATGCTATTAATAGTTGTTTCGAGTAGGCAAGTTATCAACACAGTAATTCCAAGTGGAATAAATTTTATATTTTTTTTGAAAAATAATCCGCCGCTTATCCCCCAAACTACACAAGTTAAGGTCATTATAGCTGAAAACGGATAACTTGAAAAACAAAAGCCATATATGAGATCGGCACCAAGTGCACAAATTCCCCCATAAATGGGACCTCCAACTATTCCCGCAAAAAATATTGGAATGTTCCAAAGACTAATACGAAAACTATTATTACCTATTGATAGGAATGATTTTAGGACGATACCGAGTGCCATCATGATTGCTAGGAAGACTAACTTTTTGGTGTTAATTTTTAACATTTTATCGCATCCTTTCATAATCATCATATATATTATATCAAAGTTTAAAAAAGTGCTATTTAAATAGCACTTTTTATTTATTAATTCTTTTTACTTCGATATATATACAAACATGAACATAGCGTAGTTACCATTGCAATAATTGTCGCTATGCTAGATTTTTTACAATTACTCTTTACTGTTGTATAGTTATCAGTATAACTTTCTGAACATCTATTACATCTATGAATTGTATAACCATCTTGTTGTTTAGTTGGATTAATTATAACAATATAATAATCGTGACCAAGTGCAGGAATTTCTTCATAAGTTGTGTAATCACATCTAGAACATGTTTGATATGCATAATGACCAATATTTTCACAAGTTGCTTCAAGTGCTTCGTGTTTAATAATGTCATGACCTAATGCTTCAATTTCTCTTTCATTGGTTATTGTATGGCATACTTCACATTCAATTATTTCTTTTCCTGAATCTACACATGTAGCTGGTTCAGAAATTATCCAATCTGATTCTTTATGTGGTAATTTTGCTTTTTCATTAGTTCGATAACTGTTTTTACATCTTGTACAACTATGAAGAGTATAACCATTACTTTCACATGTTGGTGGAACAACCGTTTCTACATAATTATGCATCAATATAGGTAGTTCTTTATATGTTGTATAATCACAGTTTTTACATGTGTCATATGCTTCATATCCTGTCTTGATACATTCGGCAGGTTTACCATCGTGATGAACAAGTTCATGTGGAAGTTTATCTTCAGTTTGTATTATTTGAACATCTTTACATACGCTACATTCATCATAAATTGCACCGGCTTCTTTACAAGTAGCTTTTTTGGTTTTTCTTTCATAATTATGACCATTAGCTGTACCTACTACTTCATTACAGTATCTACAAGTTTTAGGAGTTGTACATGTTGCTTCTATATAATCATGGCTACCTACCTCGCCTACTTCATCGCCACATCTAAAACATTTTGAAGGACTTAAACAAGTAGCTGGTAAATAGTAGTGTCCCAAAGCCTCTCCTTCAGTTGCGCCACAATCTGTACATGTTTTAGGAGCTGTACATGTTGCTTCTTTGAAATTATGGAATTCATAATCATCATTATAGTAGAAGACTACTTTTTTTACAACATATAGTGCACTTTCTTGGTTATAACCACTTAGATATGTAGGACCATTGTAATTTATATTTGTCAAATCAACACTCACAACAGAATCAGTTGTCCATCCACCTCTTGCATTTATCATATTAGTATAGGCTATACTATCTTTTAAGTCTAAAGGCATTCCGTGATATCCAAATGAATAATTACTATTTTTAAAACCAATTACTGATTGAACGCCATCTTTATTAGAAATGAAGCTTTGATCAGTTGAATAATATATATCTGCTCTTTTATAATTACTAAAATCAATTTGGCCTAAATCTAAAACATAATTGTATTCTGCTCTAAAGCAAGGTTGATAAATACCAGCCTCCGGCCAAGTATCCCTTAAACCAGCTTGATTAGAATATCTTGACATTTCAACCGTATTAGTTTTATTTACCTTATCAATTGTGCCATCAACAGTTCCTTTATTAATCATTACTGTTGCAACATCACATACACCACCATTTGGTGTTTTAGCACTAATAATAATGCGATGAGTTCCTTTAGTAAGTTTTGTAGTATCAATTTGACCTTCAAAACCTATTTTAGTAGGATCACATACTTGATAATTAGTAAACTTATCATATATATCATATCTTGCGACAGTTGAAAGTGGATATTGTTCAGTTATTTTATCATCAACAATATAGAAGAAACTTTCAATTCCTCTTTCATCTAATGCAAACCCTGATACATCTATTAAAGTATTTTCATTACTTGTTACAAAATATGAAACAGTAGCTTTACTGTTCTTATATGTACCGCCTTCTTGGTCTAATTTAACAATTGAATTTGTTGCTCTTTCTAATAAGCAATACCAGTCAACTGACATATATTTAGAATTTTTCAAAATATCTTCGCTAAGCCATGTGCCATAAGGATATGAATATCTTTTACTTGCATTAGCAGCACAGTCATATACACAATATGTATTATTTACTTCATTGTAACCAACAATTGCAATAAAATGTCCATATACGTGAGCAATAACAGTTCCACCTTTTTTTAAGTGTGCTTTTACATCTGGTCTAGTAATAGTTCCATCTCGACCAGCACTAGTTACTTTAAAACCATATTTTTTTTCATATGCTTGTAATTGATTATACAAAACCCATCTTGCGGTACCACCACCAATTGAGCCATTGTATGCATCAATCGCATAGGCGTATTTAGCAAGATTAGTTGGTTCTATAAAATTACCAGTTAAATAGTTTACCGCATTCGTTAATGACAATAGTCCACAACCACTTGTGGCAATTGAACTACCACCAATTACAAAACTACTCCATAATCCTTTTGCTTGTTGGTAACACTCAGGTGTGTTAAATACAGCCTCTTCTTCACCACTAGCATATACTACCTCTTTACTTTCAATATTGCAAAATGCAAAAGAGCACATTGCTAATATTGTTATAATGAATCCGATTATTTTTTTCATAACATACCTCTATCTTTACAGGTATATTATATCATTATTCGCTATTTTTAGCAAGAAATAAATTACTATTGATACTTCATTTTGTCTTTTTGTTCAAAAATAATCTTTAAAGCACTTTTTTCTAATCTTGATACTTGTGCTTGTGAAATACCAAGTTCTTCAGCTATCTCCATTTGTGTTTTGTTATCATAGTATCTACTATATATTATGCCTTTTAAACGACTGTTTAGTTTAGCAATTCCCTCATTAATTATCATTTTGTTTAACTTTTGTTCTTCGGTTTCATAGTCATCCGCAATCTGATCTATCAAATATATTTCATCACCACCATTACTATATATAGGGCTATATATTGAAACCGGGTCCTGAATTGCTTCTAAGGCTATGACAACATCAATTGTATCAACATTAAGGGCATCTGCTATTTGTTCAATAGTAGGTTCTTCTCCTTTTTCATTAAAGAATTTTTCTTTAAATTGTAGAGCTTTATATGCAGTATCCTTAACTGAACGGCTTATTCTAACTACTGAATTATCACGTAAATATCTTCTTATTTCACCAATTATCATCGGTACCGCATAGGTAGAAAATTTAACTCCATGAATAAAGTCAAAATTATCAATTGCTTTCATCAATCCCATTGCACCTACTTGAAATAAGTCATCTAAGTCTTCACCACGATTATTAAATTTTTTAATAACACTAAGTACTAGTTTTAGATTACCTTCTACTAACATATCTCTTGCGGATCTATCTCCCGCTTGACTCTTTTTAATTAAATCCATCATTTCCTCTTGAGGAATGACTTTTAATTCAAGGGTATTAACACCTGTTATTTCAACTTTATTTCGCATATTTTCACCTTCCAAAAGGAGTATGCGTTTTTTTGAAAGTTTTTATGCAATTTTAAAAAAGTTGTTAAATATACTTGAATTTTTCATTTAAAATAAAGTCTATTTTTAAGCTATCTTCACTAAGTTTTCTATTTCTTGACGCATTTTATCAATGATGCGTTTTTCTAGTCGAGATATATATGATTGTGATATTCCAAGTTTATCCGCAACCTCTTTTTGGGTGAGTGGTACTTCACCATACAAACCATATCGCATAATTACAATTTCTTTTTCTCTAGGTGTTAATTTATCAATTGCATAGTATAAATTTTTAACATCTTCTTCTTCAGTCATTTTAGTAAGTGCTAAAGTTTCGTTTGAACTTATAATATCTGATAGTATCATTTCATTACCTTCTGAATCTATACTAAGTACTTCATCTAATGAATATTCTTGTCTAGTTCTTTGGGTTTTCCGTAAATGCATTAATATTTCATTTTCTATACATCTTGATGCATATGTTGCAAGTTTAATATTTTTTTCCATTTTAAATGTTTGAATGCCTTTAATTAAGCCAATAGAACCAATGCTAATTAAGTCTTCCATATTTATCTTTGTTGACTCAAATTTTTTAGCGATAAAAACAACTAGCCGTAAATTATGTTCAATTAACTCATTTCGTGCATCTATGCTACCATTTTTGACCTCTAATAGCAATTTAGCCTCATCTTCTTCAGATAGGGGCTGTGGTAAAACATTATTACTATTTATGTAATAGCATATATTTTTGCCTTTATTAACAAACAATTTATCCAAAAGTTTTTTAAGTAGTTTTATCATTTCATCACCTCTAAGTTATTTTAACAAAATAATACTACTTATTTTGTTATATTATGGGATGAATCAAAAATATTATTTGGTAGAATAGCTTGATATTCTTTGGTATCTATATTACAAAAGGCATAATATACATTTAAACTTTTTTTATCAATTACTATTTTAGGGCCCTGATATATTGCGATCTTAGATATGTTATTAACTGTTGATATTTCGATATCAGTTACATATAAAAAAAGTTCACTGTATAAACTTTGACTTAAATAAACTATAGGTACATTTAGATAGTTTGTGTTATTACCAGTATCATACAACCCATTAATTTTTTTATTTTCTATCCTTAAAGAGTATATATTTTTAAAGTGTTTAGCATAACCTTGAATGATATATAAACAAATAACATATATCAAACTTATAATCATTAAAATAATACTTTTAATTTTAAAAACAAATAATGTACCAATAAAAGTCATTGTAAGTAAATAAAAAAGAACTATTTCAATTATCTTTATTTTTATTGATTTATTAGAAAAAGCAATCAAACCAACCAAAACTCCCATTATATATCTAATTGCATAATAGGTTTTATATGGTAAAAAATATAATAACAACATTAAAACCGAAACAATTAAAGCAAGTATCACACGATATATTTTTAGCCTATCATTAAGTAACATTGCAATTGTTCTAATAAAAGCATAATTCACAATTATGGTTGAAAGTATTAATAGATCCCAATATACAATCATCTATATCACCAATAGCTATTATATATTTTTTTATTAGAATATCTTGATGAAAAAAGTAAGATAGAAAAGAAAAAATCTCACAAAATGTGAGATTCTTTAATTAAAATGGATTCATAGGGTTAGTACTATAATCACTAACTGATGTTGGTCCTTGATTTAAAACAAGTTCAGTTTCAACTTTATTTAAGATAGCATAAAGTAAAATGTAGATTGCGGCAGAAACGGCATTAAATAAGACATTAATTACGCCTAAGGCAGTACTACTTGCACTTAAATAAGCAGATATATCCACTCCATAAGCTTCTTTTATCATTTCGGCATATTGTTGTATTGTAGTTTCCCAAGAAGCGATATTCAATATCTTTGAAATGTTATAAAGGGCATTAAGGCCTATAAATATACCCATTATTAGTGAAAATATTTTAGTTACTTTTATGTATTTACCATATCTATGTTCGCCAGTTTTAGTAGCATCTGCCATGCCTTTTAACACTTTTATTAAGTTAACATTATAAATTGTTATGATAACTGTAGCTATTACAAAAACAACTAACACTACTACCATAATCCAACTATATACATATAAAAATAAATCAATTTCCTGTTGATTTCCACCAGATTCAACAAGAATGGTTCTAATAATATCAGTTGCAGATAAAGCATATAGTAATGCAATGATTACTATTCCTAGCAATACCCATAATAAAATTGCGTATACTTTATAAGTTACTGCGATAGCGTTCATTGATTTTTGTAAATCATCACTACCTCTTTTTTTTGCATTAATTGCCAATCCTAAAAATACAGTGAAAAGTACTGGGAATGTTGCATCAAGTGCTAAAGATAAAATATTATTCCCGGCCATTATAGATGATAAAACTGTTAATGATGCATTACATATTAATAAAATAAATAATGCTTTAATTAATTTGTCATCCATAAATTTAACAAATCTGTTTTTCTTTTCCTCCACTGGATTTGTTTGATTTAATTCATTTTGGTTTAATTCGTTTTGATTTTGTTCCATATTATTCCCCTTTTTATCTATTGCTTGTTAGCAATTATATTATAGCATAGTGATTAATTTTTTTGCAAGGAATATTAAAAAAAATCTGTTTTTGAAACAGATTTTTATCTAAAACGATTTTGTAACCAACTTGGAACTTTTGTATTACTATTGTCCTTTGGTTCTTCTTTAGTGCTACCACCATTGACATAAGGTTTTCTTGGTTCTTGAGGTTGTTGTGGTTGTGGTTGTCTTTGACTATAACTATTATTGTAATTTGAATAACTATTGTTATTTTGACGATATCCATAATTACTTTGTTGTGGTTGAGAATAATTGTAGTTTCTTCCTTGATCTTGAGGTTGTTGTGATTGTTCATCATCATCTGACATTCTGTTAGTTGAATCGAAACCTGTTGCGATAACAGTTACAACTACTTCACCATTTAATTCTAAGTTAAAGCCTGTTCCACAAATTATATCGATATCTGTTGATGACGCATTTCTGATTTCTGAGATAACATCTTCAACTTCTTTCATTGTAATATCAACATCACTTGTTATTTCAACGATTGCATCAGTCGCACCATTAATATCTACTTCAAGTAATGGGCTACTAATTGCAAGTCTTGCGGCCTCAATTGCACGGTTAGGTCCACTTGCTATACCTATACCCATTAGAGCAGAACCTTTTCCTTGTAGTACATTTTTTACGTCCGCAAAGTCAACGTTAATTAATCCTGGTAAAGTAATGATTTCCGAAATGCCTTGTACACCACGTCTTAAAACGTCATCTGCTTCGCTAAATGCTTGTAAGAATGGAATATCTCCGCCTACTAATAATTTATCATTAGGTACAATTACAAGTGTATCAACATATTGACGCATTTGTTCAATTCCGGCTAATGCTTGTTGCATTCTCTTTGTTCCTTCAAAACTGAATGGTTTAGTAACAATACCTACAACAACGCAACCAGCTTCTTTAGCATATCTTGCAATTACAGGTGCTGCACCAGTTCCGGTACCTCCACCCATACCTGCAGTAATAAATACTAAATCAGTATCTTTTAATACTTCTCTTATTTCTTGTTCTGACTCTTCAGCGGCACGTCTACCAATTTCAGGATTTGCACCAGCACCAAGACCTTTTGTTAATTCACTACCGATTGGAATTCTAACATCAGCCTTTGATAGTCTTAATACCTGGCAATCTGTATTAATGGCAATATATTCAACTCCATGTACATCATTATCGATCATACGATTTACGGCATTCCCGCCACCTCCACCAACACCGATAACCTTTAAAACCGGTTTAGCAGAAAGCATATCTTGTGGTTGATTCATAGTATTCCTCCTTTTTAGTGTATTAATTATAACACGTTTTTTTTAGAATTGCAACAATTTATTTAATATTGCCAATGCGCATTACATCACGTGCAATCATTATTTCTTCATTTGTAGGTATTACTAATACCTTAATTTTTGAATCATCTGCAGAAATTAATGCATTATGACCTCTTGCGGCAAGATTTCTAGCTTCATCAATTTTGATACCAAATGCTTCTTCTAATCTATTACAAATAGCTTTTCTTGTTTCTGAAGAATTTTCACCGATACCAGCAGTAAAGATAATTGCATCTGCACCACCCATATATCCATAGTAGCTACCAATGTAATCTGCAACTTTCTTTTCTTGCATTCTTAATACCAATGCGGCTAATTCATTTGTATCTTCAACTGCTCTTAAATCTCTTGAATCACTTGATATTCCTGAAATACCAAGGTATCCTGATTTTTTATTCAAAATATTTACTACTTCTGCAGCAGTTAAGTTTTCTTTACTTGCAATAAAACTTACAACAGCAGGATCAAGTGTACCACTACGAGTTCCCATTGGTGTTCCATCAAGTGGAGTAAGACCCATTGTTGTATCTACACATTTACCATATTTTACTGCGGCAAGGCTAACACCATTACCCATATGGCATGTAATTAATCTTAATTCTTCAATTGGTTTTCCTAAGAATTTTGCAGCTTCTTTAGAAACATATTTGTGTGATGTTCCGTGGAACCCATATTTTCTTACGCCATATTTTGTATACCATTCATAAGGCACTGCATACATATATGCTTCTGGTTCCATTGTTAAATGAAATGATGTATCAAATACACCTACGTTTGGAACGCCTGGTAAAGCTTTCATAAACGCATCTACACCCATTAAATTAGCAGGATTATGTAATGGACCTAAATCATTAACAGAAGCAACATTTTTAATTGATTCTTCAGTCATTAAAACTGAATCATTATAGAACTCACCACAATGAAGAATACGATGACCTACACCAGAGATTTCTTCTAATTTTGATACAATCTTTTTATCTACTAAAACTTTTAATAACATTTCAACTGCATCTTGGTAATTTTTAATATCTACTCTTTGCTTTTCTTCAATTGTTCCATATTTGATTTTGAACAATGGATCAGATAAACCAATTTTTTCAAATATTCCTTCCGCAATAACTTTTTCTTCAGGCATTTCAAATAATTTAAACTTAAGTGATGAACTACCTGCATTTACTGCCATTATTTTATACATAGTACGCCTCCAATTATTTTAACTTTTTTTATTATAGCACAATTGCTATTTTTTTTCAATAATTTAACTTAATCTATTAAAAGAGGTATTTTTTAATTCAACTATTAAAAAACCAAAAAAGGCTATAAAGCCCTTTTATTTTAGCATGTCCTTTACAATTTGCTCTGCGATTTTTTCCATACCATCTTTGTTTGGATGAGCAGAATCAACTAAATAATTTGTAATATCAACTTTATCCAAATTAACTAATTTATAATTTGTTGCAAATTCAGTTATAACATTATTATATGCATTTTGGTTTTCTTTTGTATATAAATTAGATGTTGGTAAAGTACATAGTACTATTTCTGAATTTGGACATAATTGTTTTAAGTTAGTTAACATTTTTTTATATGCTGATTTAAAACTATTTACTGTGTATGGAGCATGACAATCATTAGAACCCATATAGATAATTATTACATCAGGAGTTTCACCATTTACTACAAGTTTTGAAAGTCTTTCCATACTTTGTGATGCACTAGAACCACCAGTAGAAACACAACTTCCCGAATATGAATTATTAATAAATAGCTTTCCACCTAACTTATTAATTGCTTTCATCCACCATGTTAGATTTACATCACTAACATCAGCAGTAGGGTATGGATAAAAAGTTTTATAACCTTCTGGTACATATTCTTCGTAAGTAGAAATACTATCTCCAATTATTGAGATTTTTTTACCAACGTACGGATTGCTACCTTCAACATATGTTGCATGAATTTGTGTATCTTCAGTTATATTAAATACATCTTTATCCCATCCAACAAAAGCAAAACCATCATAAGATAGAGGTGTTGGTGGAATCACTGCGCCCCATTTTTCGACTTTTCTTACGGCAATTACTTCATCATTTTTGCCTAAGAAAGTAACGTTATATAAAATGTGATTATTTGCTTCATTAACATTTGAAAATTCTATACCACTAGATGTAACATGAATAACACAGTTAATTTTGTAATTATGATTAGTTTTCAATGTTGCAGTCAAAACGCAATATCCGGCTTTTTTAGCAGAAATTGATGACCAAGTAGATACAGTTGCAATGCTACTATCGCTAGTAGACCAATCATATAAAGTTACTTGTGAATTAGCAGTTGTTGGAAAAACTGGTTGATATACATATGTTCCACTACCATTTTCAACTCGTCTTATCCCTGTAAAATTACCACTACTTTCGGGAAGAACAAATTCTTTAAAGCCACTTATTTGAACGAATTTAGCATAAACTTTGATGTTATCTTCGCAATAGCCACCAACTTCACTACAGCTAGTATTAGATATATCAGATATATACCATCCTAGAAATTCATATCCTGGTTTAGAATAACTTGGTAAAGTTACCTTTTCACCATAAGTAAATTTATTAGGTAATAAATCTACAACTTGACCATCATCATAATATGTAATAGTAGGTTCTAAAATATCATAACTTAAAGTATATTTTACATAATAAATATTATCAATACGTTCTTTAACTTCATTCCAAACTTGGTTTGTCGTCCCTTTAGGGTTGGCTGGAAATTGAGGCTTTTCAAAATATTCAAGATATTGTTCATCAACTAATTTATCATCTATGTAAAAAGTACAATCTTTATCACAAATTAATTTACTAACTACTACTGTTATATTGCTAGTTACATGATTTAAATCACCATCTGAATCGAAATCGTAATAATAGCCTTCTTCTTCACCTAAATTTGGGTATTCAACTTTTGAACCATATTTAACTTTTTCACTAGAAATGAATCTACCATTTTCATATTCAAAAATTACTTCGAATTCTTCTCCTGAATCAAGGGTGTAAGTATAATAATATACATTATTTACTCTTTCTGTAGTTAATATCCAACTAGTATTAGCTACGCCTTCAATAGTAGGGGCAGTAGAACTAGCCGTATATTTGATTGTTTCTTCTTTTAATAATGTTTCTCCATCATAATATCTGCATACTTTGTCACATTCTTTTTGGTATGCTGTAGCTTTAATATTTGATTGAATATTTGATAATTCAGCAAGAGTTTTATCAAACTCAAAATAATAACCTTCTATTTCTTTGGTATTAGGATAACTAATACTAGATCCCTTACTAACTTTTACTTCAATTATCTTATCACCATTTTCATACATGAATGTAACTTTATAACGTTTAGCATTCTTACATCCTGTAAATAAAACTAGCAATAAAGTAAATGCAATTATATATAATCTTTTCTTCATATTTTACCTCATTTTTTTATAGTATATCATACTTTTATTATTTTTGCAACTTGAAAAATATGTAAAAGATTCACTAACTAGAATTAGAAATAAATATAGATGCTAGATACAGACACTCGCTTGCATCTTTTTTATTATAAAAGAGTGTAACCACCTTAATCAGTAGCTACACTCCCTTGTACACTAAATTTAAGAAAGTATGAAATTGTATTGCTATAATCTCATTCTTAATATTAAAAATAATGTTTTTTATTTTATTATTTCTAATAGATAT
>CEAR01021656.1_pt1 | contig 77318 bp, 67 predicted proteins | sample 557461 | NCBI WGS metagenome assembly CEAR01 (sample SAMEA3182075, study PRJEB8094) | gut metagenome | biome: human; feature: gut; material: Stool; isolation source: human stools | place: Canada | collected 2012-03-14 | reverse complement strand
GTCGTGAGACAGTTCGGTCCCTATCTGTTGCGGGCGTAAGAGATTTGAAGGGAGCTGTCCTTAGTACGAGAGGACCGGGATGGACATACCTCTGGTGCACCAGTTGTCCTGCCAAGGGCATAGCTGGGTAGCTATGTATGGACGAGATAAACGCTGAAAGCATCTAAGCGTGAAACTCCCCCTAAGATGAGATCTCTCATCCTTTATGGAGTAAGGGCCCAGAAAGACGATCTGGTTGATAGGCCGGAGGTGGAAGTGCAGTAATGTACGCAGCTGACCGGTACTAATAGCCCGAGGGCTTGACCTACAATTTATGCAGGCAATAAGCCTTCCTGATTCTCAATAATACATTGTTCGGTTTTGAAGGTGCAATAAACTTCATAGTTGGTGCTGATTAGGGCGAGGGTCCACCCGTTCCCATCCCGAACACGGAAGTTAAGCTCGCTTCTGCCCACGATACTTGGCTGGAGACGGCCCGGAAAAATAGGTAGCGCCAACACAGAGAAGGCACCCAATAGGGTGTCTTTTCTTTTTGCTTGCATTTGATTATGGATTTTGATGCATATCGCAACGCTGATAGTGCAGGTAAAATTGCGCTGACCAAGGATATGCTTTTAACAGCGGCAAAACGCATAAAGACCAAAGTGGATTTTGATTACGACAGATTTAAAGATGATTTGGAAAGTCTGTCAGCATCTGCGATGAGGGGATAGCAATTTTGAAAGAAATACTTTTATTGGCTCGTGAAGTCGGATTACCAAGCAATGACATTAGGGACATAGACGAGTATATAAATCATAATGAATGGGGTTTGGCTTTTGAGGTTTTATGCAGTTCCATACAGCAATATGGCCTGAAAGTGTCGGATGATCAGTATCAAACGATTTGCACTTTGGGTGAAAATATGGAGACGGACAATGACATATGGCAAAATATACTCTTGAAGAAATAAAATCCTTGCTGTTAAAAAGCATTATGGATCAATATGGCTAAAAACCACCCGGAAGAGACCCACGACAAATTCAAATTCATTATTGCCGAAACCCGGAATAACCTTCGTATTAGATGAGAAAAAACAAACTCTCCAAAGGAATCTGATTGAATATGTCTGATAACTATGCGACAACCGTCTTGTATAAAGCGGATATAGAGCGTGAATTGTATAACAGAGCCACTGGAGTGGATGTCGAAGATTATATTTTAGTGGATTCCTTATGTGCTGAATTAAATAGGTGTTTAGGAGTAGACTATAGTTCTTTTCAAGATTTGCGATATAAGCATATCAAAAATGATGCTTGTATCCCGATTATTTGTAGGTATATTCCTCAGTTTGCGAATATAGGGTTTGCCTTGGAATTAATAACACAACAGTTTTGGAGAAAAGGCAACAAGGAGTGTTCAAATTTTTTGGAGCGATGGACATTAGAGCTAAAGGCCAACGGGCGATTATCAAAAGTCACTGAGAATACGCTCGATAACGCTTTTATAAAAATACAGGACAAAAGCAAGCAGGATTTTCTTATCGGTTTAATTCGCGAGAAGGACGCTTTCCCTTTCACGATGGAAATGCTCGGCAGATGGAAGATCGAAGCCGCTTTGCCTATCATAATCGAAAGGCTGGAAGTTGATACAATTAAAACATCTGCTATCACAGCTCTCGGTAAATATAAAGATATATCTTTACTGCCGTACATCGAGCCATTTATAAATAGTACGAAAGCAGGAGAAAGAAAAGCGGCAACAAGAGCAGTTAAGCAAATCAAAAATCTTCGTAAGTAACATTTCTGTGTTGGACAGAATAAACTGCAAGGCGGTAATTTATGGTTGGATTTAAAGTTGGCTGCATTTGGTACGAGATAGGTGCTGCTTCCTTTTTACATTCCTTTTTTTCAACAGTTGCCTATAATTTAGAAGGTGGAAATTGGGGCACAAGATTCCCGGTCATTATGAATGAATTGTATCAAGGGAAATTGACAAATGCAAATGTCCCTAATGCCAAGGTAGAATTAAATACAATCGAAAGCGAATTGAAGAAACTACCTCCGGATAAAGTGATATGGGATATGGAAGATCTGGCAAAACAGCCGCCTTGGGGCACCAAAATCAGCAATCAAATAACTGATTTATCAAATTATTTTATAACAAGTGACGGCAGAGATTTTCTGATGGTATTTCACAAGGCCTTAGATGCTGCGATGGAAATAGAAAAAGACATAATTATCTCATCCGCCTGATTTTCAACAATAAAAACACAGCCGCAGGGATTTGCCCTGCGGCTACGCTGCTTTTCGTATGAAATTTTATCACAAAAACGCCACCGCCAGGCCGACCATCACCGGCATGGTCAGGGCACTGAGCAGAGTCTCCAGGGCCACCAGGCTGGAGGCCAGGGACTTGTCCCCCTCATAGCGGGTGGCAAAGATGCTCAGCAGGGCAGCGCAGGGAGCTGCCGCCGCGCACAGCACGGCCACGGAAACCGCATGATCGGCGTGAAGCGCCAGACACAGGCCCAGGGACATCAGGGGCATGGCAATGAGCCGCAGGAAGATGGCCACCCAAATGTCCCGCCCCCGGAGGGCCGAGAGGAGCTTGGCCTGGGAAAGCTGGTAGCCTACAATGACCATAGGCAGGGGCGTATTCAGCTGGGCCAGATAGTTTACAGGGGCCAGGATCACCTCGGGCAGGGAGATACTGCCGAAGTACAGTACCATAGCCACCACTACGCTGATGACGCCGGGATTGAGCAAAAGGGTCTTGGCCGATGCCTTTACCCGACCCCCGGACATCTGCATCAGGCCATAGGTCCAGGAGCAGACCGTGAACACGGTGACATAGGCGGAGCCGTAGAAAATACCGATGGTGCCCAGGAGAGCCGTCTGCAAGGGGTAGCCCATAAAGCCGCTGTTGGAGAGGACTACGCTGAAGCGCAGGGCCGCGGCCCTTTCGGTTTTCTCCCGCAGGAAAAGCTGGGCTACGGTGATGCTCAGCAGATGGATCAGCAGCGACAGCAAAAGCGCCATGCAAAAGTTATGAAACACATCCTTTTCAAAGCTGCGCTGAAAGGCCACCACCATCATGCACGGGGACACCACATACATCACCAGCTGGCTGGCATCCCGGCTGAACTTGTCGCCGATCATTTTCGCCTTGCCCAGCACGAAACCGACGCCGGACAGTATGAATAATATGAGGACCTGCTCGCCCACAGTCCAAATTGATTCCAGCAAAAAAAGCCCTCCCTTCGAGCCGACAAGAGAAAGTGTAACACAAAACGGCCCGGTGTCAAGAGTTTTAGTTGTTTTAAGCGGGAAAATGGCGTATAATTGAGACTGTCGAGAAAACGGCGTATGATTACGGTACATGGATTTTTTCACGGAGGGCTTTCCCATGAAGCTGATGGTTATTGACGGAAACAGCATCATCAACCGTTCCTTTTACGGCATCCGGCCTCTGAGTACCCGGGACGGGCTTTTTACCCATGCGGTGTACGGCTTCGTGACCACGATGCAGCGCCTGCTGGACGAGGAGCAGCCGGAGGCCCTGTGTGTGACCTTTGACCGCCGGGAGCCTACCTTTCGCCATACGGCGGACGAGAATTACAAGGCCACCCGCCGGGCCATGCCCGAGGAGCTGGCCATGCAGATACCGGTGCTGAAGCAGGTGCTGGACGCCATGGATATCCCCCGGTATGAGCTGGTGGGCTGGGAGGCGGACGATCTGATCGGCACCATCAGCCGCAAGTGTGAGAGGGCTGGCTGGGACTGCGTGGCCGTTACCGGAGATAAGGACAGTCTGCAGCTGATTACCGACCACACCAAGGTGAAGCTGGTGTCTACCCGCATGGGGCAGACCACCACCAAGGACATGACCCCCGAGACCTTTCGGGAGGCCTACGGCTTCGACCCCATCCACATGATCGACCTGAAGGCCCTGATGGGCGACACCTCGGACAATATCCCGGGGGTCCCCGGCGTGGGCGAGAAAACCGCTATGGCTCTGGTGCAGGCGTACGGCTCCATCGACGAGATCTATCGCCGCCTGCCGGATATAAACGCCAAGCCCGCCGCTATCCGCAAGCTGACCGAGGGGGAGGAGAGCGCCCGCCACAGCTACTGGCTGGCCACCATCGTCACCGATGTGCCCCTGGATTTTATCCCGGAGGATAACCTGCGCCGGCCCTTTAAGCCGGAGCTTTATGACCTGTTTTTGAAGCTGGAGTTTTCCAAGCTCATTGAAAAGTACGGCCTGAAGCGGGCCGTGCAGCGGGAGGAAAAGCCGGACTGCACCGCCACGGCGGAGATCGTAACGGAGCAGACCCGGGCTGAGGAGCTGCTGCAGCTATGGCGGCAGGCGAAAGCTGTCACGGTGTACGGTCTGGGAGACCTGTCGGCCCTGGTGGTGCAGTGTGAGACGGAAGGGGACACCTGCCTGGCGGCGGAGCTGTACGCCGACCGCTACGGCGGCGACTGGCACGCTTTGCTCACGGCGCTGTTCTCTGCCGACATCCGCAAGGTGGGCCACAATATAAAGGATCTGATGGGGGCGGCCCTGGTGCAGGCGCTGCCTACGGAGGGCTTCGTGTTCGACACGGCGCTGGCTGCGTACCTGGCGGACGCCACTGCCGGGAGCTACGACCTCACGCGCCTGTTCGTTACCTATTTTAATGAGGAGCTGCCCGGCCCCGCCCATTTGGAGCCGGACGCCTTCGCGCCCCTGGGGGATCGGGCTGCCGCCCAGGCGGCCCTGCTCAGCTACACCGCGGCGGTGGCGGCGTTGCATCCGGTGCTGGAAAAGAGACTGCGGGAGATGGACATGACGGAGCTCTACGAGACCGTGGAGCTGCCCCTGTGCGCCGTGCTGGCCCGGATGGAGCGCCGGGGCTTTTTGGTGGACGGCAAGGCTCTGGCGGCTTTTGGCCGGGACATGGCCGGGAAGATAACGGAGCTGGAGCAGCGCATCTATGACCAGGCCGGGGAGACCTTCAACATCAACTCCCCCAAGCAGCTGGGCACGGTGCTGTTTGAAAAAATGCAGCTGCCCCATGGAAAAAAGACCAAAACCGGCTGGTCCACCAACGCCGATGTGCTGGAAAAGCTCCGCTGGCAGGCACCCATTGTGGCGGATGTCCTGCAGTACCGCCAGTACGCCAAGCTGAAAAGCACCTATGCCGACGGCCTGCTGAAGGTCATCGAGCCCGATGGCCGCATCCGTACCAGCTTCCAAATGACGGTGACGGCCACAGGCCGCCTCTCCTCCACGGAGCCGAATCTACAGAATATCCCCACCCGCACCGAGGTGGGCAGCCGCATTCGGGGTATGTTCGTGGCTGCCCCGGGCCATGTGCTGGTGGATGCGGACTACTCCCAGGTGGAGCTGCGGCTCCTGGCCCACATTTCCGGGGACGAGGCTATGCAGCAGGCGTTCCTGTCCGGCCAGGATTTCCACACTCTTACGGCGGCCAAGGTGTTCCATGTGGCCCCGGAGGAGGTAACAAGCCGGATGCGTTCCAGTGCCAAGGCGGTGAACTTCGGCATTGTGTACGGCATCTCCGCCTTTTCCCTGGCCCAGGACATCGGCGTGTCCGTAGCCGAGGCCAAGGAGTATATGGAGCGGTATTTTGACACCTACCGGGGCGTGAAGCGCTATATGGAGCAGGTGGTGGAGACGGCCCGGGAAAAGGGCTATGTAGAGACCCTCATGCATCGGCGTCGGGCGCTGCCGGAGCTGAAAAGCTCCAATTTCAACATGCGCTCCTTCGGGGAGCGGGTGGCCCTGAATATGCCCATCCAGGGCACGGCGGCGGATATTATGAAGCTGGCTATGGTGCGGGTGGAGCAGCGCCTGCAGGCGGAGGGCCTGGCGGCGAAGCTCATCATGCAGGTCCACGATGAGCTGATCGTGGAGTGCCCGGAGGGAGAAAGGGAGACTGTGCAGCGGCTGCTGGAGGAGGAAATGAGCGGCGTGGTGCGTCTGTCCGTGCCCCTGCCCGCCCAGGCACACAGCGGCAAAACCTGGCTGGAAGCGAAAGGATAAAGAGATGAACATAAAGATCGTACCCATGAATGCGGACCATTTGGAGGAGCTGGAAAAGCTGGAAAGGCTCTGTTTTTCCCGGCCCTGGAGCCGCAAAATGCTGGCGGAGGAGCTGGAAAATCAGTGCGCCGCTTTTTTGGTTGCCCAGGACGGGGACACCGGCAAGGTGGTGGGCTATGCGGGGCTTTTGGTGGTGGCCGACGAGGGCTATATCACCAATGTGGCGGTGTTCCCGGAGTATCGCCGCCGGGGTGTGGCGGCGCAGCTTCTGTCCGTTTTTGAAAACTTCGCCCGGGGTAGTCACCTGGCCTTTCTCACCCTGGAGGTGCGCCCCTCCAACACCGCGGCCATAGCCCTCTATGAGAGCTTTGGCTTCCAGCAGGCGGGCCGGCGGAAGAACTACTATGATTTGCCCAAGGAGGACGCGCTGATCCTTACAAAAACCTACGGGGAGGCGGAAGCATGAATATCCTGGCCTTTGAATCCTCCTGCGACGAGACCGCCGTGGCGGTGGTGCGGGATGGGCGCACAGTGCTCTCCGATGCCATCCTCTCCCAGGCGGATATGCACGCCCTCTATGGCGGCGTGGTGCCGGAGATTGCCTCGCGCAAGCATGTGGAGGCCATTTCCGGCCTGACGGATCGGGCCCTCTCCGACGCGGGCCTTACGAAAAAGGACATTGACGCGGTGGCCGTGACCTACGCCCCGGGCCTTATCGGTGCGGTGCTGGTGGCGGTGAGCTTTGCCAAGAGCGTGGCTTACAGCCTGGGTGTGCCCCTGATCCCGGTACACCATATCCGGGGCCATATCGCCGCCAATTACCTGGCCTTTCCGGAGCTGAAGCCGCCCTTTTTGGCCCTGGCCATCTCCGGGGGCAACACTCTTATTGTGGATGTGAAGGACTACACGGATATGGAAATTCTCGGGGCCACCCGGGACGATGCCGCCGGCGAGTGCTTCGACAAGGCAGCCCGGGTCCTGGGCCTGCCCTATCCCGGCGGCAAGCCTATGGACGAGCTGGCACAGCAGTCCCAGGGGGGCGTTTACCACCTGCCCCGGGCCCATGTGGACGGGGCGGACCTGGACATGAGCTTTTCCGGCCTCAAAACCGCCGTGGTGAACCTGGCCCACAACGCCCAGCAAAAGGGAGAGACCTTGGACCGGGCGGCCCTGGCCCGAGACTTTGCCCGGGCCGTCAGCGACGAGCTGGTGCCCCGGACCATGGAGGCCGCCCGCCGCCGGGGACGCAGGACCATCGTGGCCGCCGGAGGTGTGGCCGCCAACTCCGTCATCCGGGCCGATCTGCAGGCCGCCTGCGAGGAGGCGGGCTGCACGCTGTTCGTGCCGCCTCTGGCCCTTTGCGGCGATAACGGTGCCATGATCGGCGCCCAGGGCTACTACGAGTATCTGGCCGGCCGCCGGGGGAGCCTTTCCCTGAACGCCTACGCCACGATGGATCTGAATGAGCAGGAATGAGCGTTGCGGCGCCGCCCGGACAGGCGGCGCCGTTTTATATCCGCAAGGGGAAAAGATAGGAAAGTGCATATTGACAGCAGCCGGGGAGAATAGTGTATAATAAAACCGAAAAAACAATTTTACAAGCGCATTGCACCTGAAATTGTTCCTGAAGCGGCGTAAAGGAGGAGTACCATGCGTGCGACTGTGGTGGTAGACAACCGAAAGAGCGATGCCCTGCCGGGGGAGTGGGGCCTGTGCATTTACATTGAGCATGGGGAGCGAAAGCTCCTTCTGGACACCGGAGCCTCGGAGCTGTTCGCGGAGAACGCAGAGAAGCTGGGCCTGGACTTGTCCGCCGTGGATGCGGCGGTGCTGTCCCATGCCCATTACGACCACGGAAACGGCATGGAGGCCTTCTTCCGCCGCAACGACCACGCCCCCTTCTATGTGGGACCTACCTGCGCCGCCAACTGCTACGCAGGGCGCTGGCTCTTCCGCCGCTATATCGGCATCCCGCCCACGGTGCTGTCGGACTATTCCCGGCGCATCCGCTATGTCCGGGAAAAAACGGAGATTTTTCCCGGGGTTACCCTCCTGCCCCACTCCACCCCGGGCCTTCAGCAGGCGGGCCGGCGGGAGCATATGTTCCGGCGTGTGGGAGGCCGGTGGCAGCCGGACGACTTTTCTCACGAGCAGAGCCTGGTGCTGGAGACGGAGGAGGGCCTGGTTATTTTCAATAGCTGCTCCCACGCCGGAGCGGACAACATCATAAACGAGGTGGCGGCGGCCTTCCCGGGCAAAACCGTCCGGGCCATGATCGGCGGCTTCCACCTGTATAATAAGTCGGAGGCGGAGGTCAAGACCCTGGCCCAAAAGCTGGAGGCCACCGGTGTAGCCTACATCTGCACCGGTCACTGCACCGGCCCGGAGGCCTATGAGCTCCTGGCCCGTACCCTGGGCCAGCGCCTGCACCCGCTGCAGGTGGGCCTTACCATGGAGTTTTAAGAGACGGAGGAAAAAACTATGCTGAAAATTGAGCATCTTACCAAGCTCTACGGCGAGAAAAAGGCCGTGGATGACCTGAGCCTGCACATCCGGGCCGGGGAGATCTACGGCTTCATCGGCCACAACGGCGCAGGCAAGACCACCACGCTGAAGGCGGCGGTGGGCATCCTGGAGTTTGACCGAGGGGATATTTTCGTGGACGGCAAGTCCATCCGCCAAGAGCCCCTGGCCTGCAAAAGGGAGATGGCCTACATCCCCGATAATCCCGACCTGTACGAGTACATGACGGGCATCAAGTACCTGCATTTCATCGCTGACATCTACGGCGTGGATGCCCAGACCCGCCGGGAGCGCATTCATAAGTATGCCGACCTCTTCGCCCTGACGGACGACCTGGGCCAGGCCATCGCCGCCTATTCCCACGGCATGAAGCAGAAGCTGGCCATCATCGCCGCCTGGATCCACCAGCCCCGGCTCATTCTCATGGATGAGCCCTTCGTGGGCCTGGACCCCAAGGCCGCCCACATTCTCAAGGGCATGATGCGGGAGCTGTGTGAGAGCGGCGGCGCCATCTTCTTCTCCACCCATGTGCTGGAGGTGGCGGAAAAGCTCTGCGACAAGGTGGCCATCATCAAGGGCGGCAGGCTCATCCGCTCCGGCACCATGGAGGAGGTAAAGGGAGACGATTCCCTGGAGGAGGTTTTCCTGGAGCTGGAGGAGGAAACATGCTGAAGATTCTGGTAAAAAAGCAGCTGGGGGAGATCTTCCGCAGCTATACCTACGACGCCAAGAAGAACCGGGCCCGGTCTAAGGCCGCCACCGTGGGCTTTTTCGTGTTTTTTGCGGTGATCATGGTGGGTATGCTGGGCGGCCTGTTCACCGTCTTATCCATGCAGCTGTGTGCCCCCCTGGCCGATGCGGGCCTTGCCTGGTTCTACTTTACCATCATGACCCTGCTGGCGGCCTTTTTGGGCATCTTCGGCAGCGTGTTCAACACCTACTCCACCCTCTACATGGCCAAGGATAACGATTTGCTCCTCTCCATGCCCATCCCCGTGCGCACCGTCATGGCCGCCCGGCTGGTGAGCGTCTACCTCATGGGTCTTATGTATTCCGGGGTGGTGCTGCTCCCGGCTATCATCGTGTACTGGGTGGTGGCGGGCATCACGGCTCCTGTGGTGGTGGGGTGCCTGGTGCAGCTTGTCCTTGTGTCTGTTTTCGTGCTGACCCTCTCCTGTGTCCTGGGCTGGGTGGTGGCGAAGATCAGTCAGAAGCTGAAAAATAAGAGCTTTATCACCATGCTGGTGTCTTTGGCGTTCATCGGCGCGTACTACTTCTTCTATGCCAAGGCCGGGGATCTGCTCCGGGAGCTGCTGGCCAACGCCGCCCTCTATGGCGACACCATCCGCAGCGGGGCATACCCCCTGTACCTGGTGGGCCGGGTGGCTGTGGGCGATGCCGGGGCCATAGCCATCGTGGCGGCGGTGACGCTGGGCCTGTTTGCCCTGGTGTGGTATCTTATAGCCCGGAGCTTTCTGCGTCTGGCCACCTCCACCGGGGCCGTGACCAAGGTGGTGTACCGGGAAAGAGCCGTGGGCCTGCGCAGCCCCGACCGGGCCCTGCTGGGCCGGGAGCTGCGCCGGTTTACCGCCAGCGCCAACTATATGCTCAACTGCGGCATGGGCATCCTGGGCATGGCTGTGGCCGCCGTGGCCCTTATATGGAAGGGCCGGGACTTCCTGGGGGCTGTGTCCCTGGTGCTTCCCGTGGACACGGAGACGGTGTCGGTGCTGCTGTGCGCGGCGGTGTGCGCCCTCATCAGCATGAACGATATGGCCGCCCCCTCCGTGTCTCTGGAGGGCAAAAGCCTGTGGCTGGCCCAGTCTCTGCCGGTGACGGCCTGGCAGGTCCTCCGGGCCAAGCTCCGCATGCACCTGCTGCTTACGGCGGTGCCCGGGGCGGTGCTGGGGGTGTGCCTGGTGGCCGTGTGTGATTTTCCGGCGGCGCAAATGGCAGCGGTGCTGGCCCTGGCGGCGGTGTTCCTGGTGTTCTCCGCCCTGCTGAACCTGTTTTTGGGCCTGAAAATGCCCAATCTCCACTGGACCAGCGAGATCACCCCCATCAAGCAGAGTGGGGCGGTGGCCATCGCCCTGCTGGGCGGCTGGGCCTATGCGGCGGCGATGGCGGCGCTATATTTTCTGGTGGGCCGGCACATGGGCTTCGCGGCATACATGGCGGCCTTCCTTGCCCTGACGCTGGCTGCCGCCGTGCTGCTGTATATTTGGGTGAGGAAAAAGGGCTGCGCCATTTTCGCCTCCCTGTGAAAAAGGGAAACCGGGAAGCCGTCTGCCCCGGTTTGGGAAAATAAATGCCTACAAAAATCAGCAAAGGGAGAAGCCAATATCCGGCCTCTCCCTTTTTCTGTCAAGGGGAAAATGATAGAAAAATAAGGCCCTGTCAGTTCTTGGAAGAAAAAAGAATTATGTAAATTCAAATTATGCCAAAAATGAAAGCTGCTCCGGTGCTTAAAAGGGGACGATAGCGAAAAAGATGCTGAAATATAAGGATTTATGTATGTGGAAAACTATGTGGATAATGTGGATAACAAATCGTAGAATATGAATTGCAAAGGTATTATGTAAATCGACTGGAAAAAGAACAAAGCCTCTTTTCCGGCGAAAAACAGAGGTAAACGGGGGCTTTCAGCCCCGTGATTTTGACGAAAACCATCGAGAAAAAAAGAGTAAAACCATACGGGCCCGGGAAATGCATCAAAAGAAAGCCTGGGAATACAGACTGTATTTCCCGCCGTCCCCGGAAAAATGAGAGTTGACGCGGGAAGAAAAAGATGCTATAATAATCCCTGCTTGAAAAGCGATGCTTGTGTGGCTCAGTTGGTAGAGCAGCTCACTCGTAATGAGCAGGTCGCCGGTTCGAGTCCGGCCACAAGCTCCAAAAAACCAGGTCCAAGGACCTGGCTTTTTTCATTCTGCCCACGAGCGTATAAAGCCCGGCAGACTTTTTTGAAAGTCCGCCGGGCTTTGGCATAAACAAGCTTCGTATTTTTCGCTTCCCCGGACGCGAAAAATGAGATTATTTTTCCGAGGGCATCTTCCACCCGTTGTGATCCGTGTGCAGCAGGTGATGGGCCCGGGGGCTCATGGGTGAGCCCAGGTAATCCCGATACAGGGCCGCCACATCCGGATTCTCGTGGGAGAAGCGCACAGGCTCCGCCTTGTCCAGGGCCCACAGCACATTGCCCCGGCTCTCCGCCAGCTCCATGTTGTCGTGGATGGGCTGTCCGCCGCCGCCTGCGCAGCCGCCGGGACAGGCCATCACCTCCACGAAGTCGTAGGACACCTCGCCCTTTTCCAGGGCCCGCATGAGGTGGCGGGTATTGGCCAGACCGCTGACCACCGCAATGCGCACCGTGCCGGCCCCGGGAATGGTAAACCGGGCCTCCTTCCAGCCGTCCATACCCCGAACAGCGCTGAAGGCATCCGGGTCGGGGTTGCTGCCGGTGATCATGTGGTAGGCTGAGCGCAGCGCCGCGTCCATCACGCCGCCGGTGGAGCCGAAAATCACCGCTGCGCCGGTGCCGGTACCCAGGGGGCTGTCAAAGGGCGTCTCCGTCAGGGTGGCGGGCAGGATCTGCTCGCCCCGGAACATACGCACCATCTCCCGGGTGGTCAGCACCACATCCACATCCGCATCGCCGCAGGCGTCGGTCATGGTGGGCTGGGCGCACTCGCTCTTTTTGGCGATGCAGGGCATCACCGACACCACAAAAATATCGTGGGGATCCGCCCCGATTTTTTCGGCAAAATAGCTCTTGGCCACTGCGCCGAACATCTGCTGGGGGCTCTTGGCGGTGGAGAGGTTGCCCACGAACCGGGGGAACTGGCTCTTTACAAACCGCACCCATCCCGGGCAGCAGGAGGTGAACATGGGCCAGGTATAGCGGTCCCGGTGGGTGAAGCGGTGGATGAACTCGCTGCCCTCCTCCATAATGGTCAGGTCGGCGGCGAAGTCCGTGTCAAACACATAGTCAAAGCCGATCTGCTTCAGGGCCGTGACCATCCGCTGTGCCGTAGCGAACTTGGGGTCTAAGTGGTAGTATTCCGCCCAGGCGGCCCGGACAGCCGGGGCGATCTGCACCACGGTGATCTTCTTGGGGTCGGCCAGGGCGTCAAAGACCTTGCCTGTGTCGTCCCGCTCCTGCAGGGCGCCCACAGGGCAGTGGGTCACGCACTGACCGCAGAAGGTGCAGTCGGAGTCGCCCAAGGATCGGACATTGGCCACGCCGATGGTGGTGCGGGAGCCGGTGCCCATGAGATCCCAGATGTTCATGCTCTGCACCTTGTCGCACACCTGCACGCAGCGCATACACCGCACGCAGCGGTTTTCAATGCGTACCACGGGGTTGGAAAAATCGTCCTGGGTCTGCTTCAGGTCCTTGATGTAGTGCTCGCCCAGGAGGTTGTAGTCGTTGGTGAGGGTCTGCAGCTTGCAGTTACCGCTGCGGGTACACTTGGTGCAGCGAATGTCGTGCTGGCTCAAGAGCAGCCGCAGGTTCACCCGCCGGGCTTCCCGGGCCCGGGGGGAATTGGTGTGGATGACCATGCCCTCGGCCACCACATTGTCGCAGGAGGGGATCAGCCGGGGGAAGCCCTCGATCTCCACCATGCACAGCCGGCAGGCGGCGATCTCATTGATCCCCTTGAGATAGCACAGGGTGGGGATGGCGATGTTCACAGAGCGGGCAGCCTCCAGAATGGTGGTGCCCTCCGGCACGGAGACCGGCTTTTTATCGATTGTAAGATTTACCATTTTTCCACACGCCCTCCTTTGAAAATACCGTAGCCGAAGTGGTCGCACCGCAGGCAGCGGGAGGCCTCGGTGACGGCGCCCTCCTGGGTCAGGCCGCACTCAATATCCTCAAAGTCGCACCTGCGCTGGCCGGCCTCCCGCTCGGTGGTGTTGATGCGTCCGTGGGGGGCGCGGTTATTGAGTTTGGGACTGGGAATCTCCACATCCACGGTGATCTCGTGGCGGTAGCCCAGATGCTCGTCGATATTGGCGGCAGCCACCTTTCCGGCGGCAATGGCCCGAATGGCCGTGGCGGGGCCGGTGACGCAGTCGCCTCCGGCGAACACATTGTCCATGTCGCCCACCTGGCCGGAGAGCCCGGCCACAAAGGTGCCCCGCTTAATGGGCACGCCTGCCGCGTCAAAGCCGCTGATCTCAATGCCCTGGCCGATGGCCACCACGATGATGTCCGCCTCCAGGCGCACCTCCGGCAGGTTGGCGTTGCCGGGCCGGGGACGGCCCGCCTTGTCCACCTCGCCGATGATCTGAGGCTGGACCCACAGGGCCTTGGCCACGCCCTCCTCGTCCGCCTCAATGCGCACCGGCGCAGCCAGGGTCATGATTTCGGCGCCCTCGGCCATGGCTCCGGTAACCTCGTCGGGCAGGGCTGTCATGTCCTCAACCCGGCGTCGATACACGCAGGTGACCTTCTCCGCCCCCAGGCGAATGGAACTGCGGGTCACATCCATGGCCACATTGCCGCCGCCGATGACCACCACCTTCTTGCCGGAGAAGTCGGGCATGATGTCGTCACCGATGTCCCGGAGCATCTCCACGGCGGACATAACATTCACGCTGTCCTCACCGGGAATGCCGGTTTTCTTATCCTGGTGGGCGCCGATGGCGATGTACAGGCAGTCATATTCCTTTTGCAGGTCCTCGATCCAGATGTCCTTGCCCACGGTGACGCCGGTATGCACCTCGATGCCCAGAGACAGGATGGACTCGATCTCTGCGTTCAGCAGATGCCGGGGGAAACGGTAGTTGGGGATGCCGTAGCGGAGCATACCGCCCAGCTGCTTGGCCTCCTCATACACGGTGACCTTGTGGCCCATAAGGGTCAGGTAGTAGGCGCAGCTGAGGCCGCTGGGGCCGCCGCCCACAATGGCGACCTTCTTTCCAGTGGCCGGGGCGCACTCCGGCTGGGGCACCTCCCCTGCGTGGTCTACGGCGTAGCGCTTGAGGCCCCGGATGTTGATGGCGTCGTCGATCATGTTCCGGCGGCACCGAGCCTCGCAGGGATGCTCACAGATGTAGGCGCAGGCGGTGGGGAAGGGGTTGTCCTTGCGGATCAGCCGCACCGCGTCGGCGCAGCGGCCCTCGCCCACCAGGGCCATGTAGCCGGGAATATCCACCCCTGCCGGGCACAGGGCCACGCAGGGCACCGGGTATTTCAGCCCCGCCAGGCACCGCTGGTGCAGGATGTGCTCCTCGTAGTCGTCCCGGAAGCCCTCCAAGCCGTCCACCACCAGCCGGGCAGCGTCCCGTCCGATGGCGCAGTCGGCGGTGTTTACGATGGTGCGCGCCGTTTTTTCAATGGTGACCAGGGTGCTCATGGTGGCGGTGCCGGAAAGCACCTGCTCCAGGAGCAGGGAAAGCTGGCCCAAGCCAATGCGGCAGGGCACACACTTGCCGCAGCTCTGGGCATGGCACAGGCGCAGGAAGCTCAGCGCCATATCCACAGGGCACAGGCCCGGGGGGCTGGCGGCAATGCGTCGCTCCATATCACGGTAAAGATTTTCTACCACAGTTTCAGCCCGGCTGGGCGACTTGATATCCAATCTGCTCATACCGAATCATCTCCTTCTTGCATTCTCTTCCTTGTGTTTTCCGTACCAAAAGAATGACACAAAAAACAAAAAATGTCAATTCCCTAAAAAGTGTCGAAATTGTTAATTTGCTGTCAAAATACCATAAAAATCAACAAAAATAGTATGTATAATGAGACTTTTTTATGAAAACAGAGAAAATGGCTCCCCCGGAGCCGCTTTGCCCTGCCTTTTTGCCCTCCGGGCCGATGCAATCTCGTGAAAAATGTAAAAAAATGTTGTCGAATTTTGTCAAAAATTGCGAACATAAAATCGTAAATAATCGCTAAAATAATCTTGAAAACGACACTGAAATATGGTAAATTATATGCAAGGCAGGGGAGTGCTGTTGAGGAAGCGAAAATTCTCTGCGCTGAAATCTTGAAGTATAAGGACGAGGGAGAGTATGGAGAACAGAGGAAGCGTTATTTTAGCGGACGCAAGCGAGGAGTACCGAGCGGTACTGAGTCGTGCCATAGAAGGCACAGGCGAGTTTCAAGTGGTAGGCAGCACTGGGTCCGGCGTGGAGGCGCTGCGCCTGGTGCAGCAGAAGCACCCGCAGCTGCTGCTATTGGATCTGGTTTTGCCGGAGCTGGACGGCTTCGGTCTGCTGCGGCAGCTGCAAAGCCTGGGCGACCGGGCCCCCAAGGTCATTGTGGTCTCGGCCTTTTGCATGCAGCGCACGGTGAACCAGGCGGTGCAGCTGGGGGTGTGGTATTTTCTGCCCAAGCCCTGCAGCGAGGAGTCGCTGCTGGAGCTGATGCGCCAGGCGGCATATTCTCAGCAGGAGGTGGGGGAATTTTCTCCAGCTCTGGAGGGCCAGGTCACGGCCATCATCCATGAGATCGGAGTTCCCGCCCATATCAAGGGCTACCAGTACCTGCGGGAGGCGATTCTCATTGCCGTGCAGGATATGGATGTGATCAATGCCGTTACCAAGGTCCTGTACCCGGAGGTAGCCGCCCGGTTTTCCACCACGCCGTCCCGGGTGGAGCGAGCCATCCGTCACGCCATCGAGGTGGCTTGGGACCGGGGTGACCTGGAGACCCTGCAGAAGTATTTCGGCTATACCGTGAATTCCGCCAAGGGCAAGCCCACCAATTCCGAGTTTATCGCCATGATTGCCGACCGGCTGCAGCTGAAGCTGCGGCGGGGCCGGGCCTGAGGACAGTGGCTCCCGGGGCGCACTTCAGCGCATACGCCGCAGGGGCCCGCAGCATTTTCCTACGCGGGCACGCATCCGGCTCCCCTCCGGATGCGTGCTTTTTTATCCTAGAATCCCTCCGGGCGGTTGACAGACGCCCTGAAAAATGATACTATATTTTCCGCAAGTAAATGACGACCTCAGAGAATCCAGAGGAACGCACACCAGAAGAGCTGCGGGGATAGGGTCCCGCAGCGAGTGCACATCGCTGTGAAGTGTCACAGCTTTACCGTATTGCGGAGCGAAGCCTATAAGCGCCATTGTGCCGGGCGGCATGAGAAGGCAGGCGGAGCGAAGAAGCATAGCCGGGAGACTTATTCGTCTGAAGCAAGCCCCCAGGGGGCCTTTTGGTGCTTTGTCCGACTATGGTGTGTAAGAGGTGTCGGCCGGGGCATTTTTCTTTTGCCCGGGATAAAAAGCAAGCCGAGGCGGAGAACCCGTCTTTTCCATGGCGGAAGGGGACCAGCAGACCCCTTCCGCCCTCCTCACAAAAAAATCGTCCCCACCGGGGACGATTTTTTTTGACTGCCGAAAAACCCTCCGGTTTTCCGGCTTTTTATTCGTTTTCCGGGTTTGCCTCGGGGTCCTGCTCCTCGTATTCCGCCTGCTTGCCTTTGTAAATATTCTGCATCTCCCGGTCCACCTCAAAAACCGCCTCGGAGCATAGCCGCAGCCGCTTGGCATCGGCCTCGGAAAAGGCCCGGCTGGACTTGTAGCGCAGCTCGTGCTCCAAGCTGGCCCACATGTCCATGGCGATGGTCCGGAGCTGAATCTCCACCGGCAGGTGCAGGGTTCCCTCGGAGATGACGATGGGCACCTCCACGATCAGGTGCAGGCTGCGGTAGCCGGAGGGCTTCGGGGTCTTGATGTAGTCCACCTCCTGAATCACCCGGAAGGACTCGTTTCGGGTCAGCAGGCTGCGCAGATAGTAAATGTCGTCTAAGTAGTTGCAGATAATGCGGATGCCCGCCACATCCTGCACATAGGCGTAGATGTTGTCAATGGTGACCTCATGGCCCCGGCGCTGGAGTTTCTCCACAATGGAGTCCAGGGTCTTGATGCGGTACTCGATGTGGTGGATGGGGGAGCGGTCGTTGAGGGTGGCAAATTCCTCGTCCAGGATTTCCATTTGCGCCACGGCTATTTTCAGTGCGCTGCGGTATAGGTGATTCACCCGAACCATGCCCTGAGCCAATTCTGTTTCCTTTTGGGGCGTGCTGCCCGGCAGGTGTATGTTGTGCAGGGATAACTGGTTGATTTTCTCGACCATCATAAAAAATCTATCCTCCTCCTGTCCGGAATCCTACGCCGAACAGTCCTATTATTCAGAGTATACCATAAATAAAGGAAAGATGTGTGAATAATTTATGTAAACTGTGAAAAATTTTGCCCTCACCCCGCCGCCGGCCATCTGTCGTAGCTCTTGTTACCCCCGTAGGGGCAGGGTTATCTTGCCCACGGGAGGGGCAGAGCCCCTCCCCTACGCACCGTATGCAACCTGCCGCACCGGGCGGACGACTCTGTCCGCCCTGGAGGTGTGGGGCGTAACTGGGCGGGCCGATGTAGGCATCGGCCCCTACGGATGGGTTATTGATGGTGTCGCCGTACATTACATTATTTTGTAGGGCAGGGCCCGTGTGCCCTGCCGTGGGTGCGGGAGAAGAATCATCTTTAGGCAAGGCAGGATTTTTTCGTAGGGGCGACCCTCGCGGTCGCCCGCCCCACCCATCGTTCCCCCATATAAAAAACCGCCGGGGCAAACGCCCCGGCGGTCCTCAACGCCAAAATTCAATTTCACCGTATCCCGGCCAGGAAGCACCCGGGGTCCTTGGCCAGCTGCGCCCGGCCCCAGCGGAGCATTTCCTCCACGCTGACGCAGGCGGTCACCACGCCGTCCCCCCACTGCTCCACGGTCACCGACTGCAAAAACGCATCCGGGCAGGCGGTGCGCACATAGTACGGGTGCGCCTCCCCTCCGCAGAGTACAGGGGCGGGCTTCATGGCCTGGGTGTAGAACCCCGGCTTTCCGGCCACAATGTCCAGACAGTCCTCCACGGCGTTGAAGGCCGTGGGATACCGCCCGGCCCCCTGACCGAAGAAGCTGTGCCGGCCCACCTTTTCACCGCAATAGGTGATGAGGTTGAAGTTCTTAGGCACGGCGGCCTCCAGGTCATGGCTGTCCACCAGGGTCGGCTCGATGAAGGCGCACACGCCGCCCTCCGCCGCCTTGGCCGTGGCCAAAAGCTTGCAGACAAATCCGTGGGCCTTAAAGGCGCGGATGTCCCCGTCTGTGACGGTGCGGATGCCGAACATGGGGATGTCCTCCTCCTGCACCAGCGCGTCAAAGGCGATGTTGGCGGAGATGGTCAGCTTCCGGCGCACATCGTCGCCGTCGATGTCGGCGGAGGGGTCCGCCTCGGCATAGCCCAGCTCCTGGGCCTGCTTCAAAATTTCCGGGAACGACACCGGGGAGGCGTGCATGGCGTCCATAATGAAGTTGGTGGTGCCGTTCATAATGCCGCCCAGCTCGCAGATGCTGTCCAGCCGCTTGCACCGTTCCAGGTTGGTCAGCCACGGAATGCCCCCGCCTACGGCAGCGGTGCAGCGCAGGGAAACGCCGCATTCCCGGGCCAGACCCGTCAGCTCCGGGTAGTAGGCGCTGATGACCGCCTTGTTGGCCGTCACCACATGTTTGCCCGCCTTCAGCGCGGCGCAGATGTACTCGTAAGCCGGGTGCAGCCCGCCCATGACCTCTGCCACGATGCCGATAGCCTCGTCGTTTACAATGTCGGCGATGTCCGTCACCGCCAGTGCCCCCAGGTCAGGCCGCGGCCGCCGCACCAAAACCTTGGTCACAGTCAGGTCCTCCCGACCTGCGCAAAAATCCAAAATGCCGTCGCCCACAACGCCGCAGCCCAAAAGTCCAATGTTCATAGTAAAACCTCCCCCGTAGGTTAAAATGGATTGTCCCAATTCTACTCAAAACCGCCCCAAATGTCAACAAATGAAAGTGCAAACTTAGACTTGTGCGCAAGACAATGGGCATTACAAGAAAGATGTTAGAAATTCATTTGAAAACAAGAGTTTAATAATTTTTATTATTTACTTGACAAGAGTGCGTATATACGCTATACTTGGGCCAAAGGAGGGAACAATATGAAATTTTCCGGTCAATGTCCCGTGTGTGGGGAACATCTGCACCTGGCCCGGTTGGCGTGTCCCGGGTGCAGGGCGGAGTTTCCTACAGATGAACCGCTTTTGCCCTACAATTACCTGTCCGAGGAAGATGCGCAGTTTTTGAAAACCTTTCTGGTTTGCCGCGGCAGCTTGAAGGATGTGCAAGCGCAAATGAATATTTCCTATCCCACTGCCAAGAAACGGCTGGAGGAGCTGCTGCTGCGTTTAGGTTTACGCGGTGAGGAAGAAAATGAGGAGGAAGTAGACATGAGTTTATTCAAAAAAACAGAGACAGCCAGCACAAAAGCATCGGACATCATTCGCAATAAGCTCTATGAAAACGGCGGCAAGGCTACCGTGTACTCTGTCAGCGGCAAGGCATATGTCATCAAGGCAAGCAGTGACGGGAAAACATTCCTCTGCAATGAGCTGCCTATTAAGCCGCCTTTTTCCTATGAGGTTTTTGACTGCATTGTTGAGCTGCTGATTCGTGAGGGCGGCTCTGCCCGTAAAGGTATGGGGCGTAATTTCCGGCTGGGCGAGGGCAACTGTACCGAGGATACCGTTGTCGGCTATATTGGCGCACATTATTTTGGAGCCAACTACGGGACCTATGTTTTCGACCCTGTGTTTGTGTTGGCCGCCGTGCTGGAGTGGGCCGGTATTGCCCGCAATGAGCGAGGGTATCTGTCCTTGACTGCGGACTATCTTGCAAAAGTACGATGATCTCATTTTTAGTTATCGTAGTGATTTTGACAATTGTCAAAATTTTTGAAAAGAATGATTTTTAGATGTAAGAAAACATCGCCACCGCAGTTGCAGTGGCGATGTTTTGCTATATTCAATGATTTTTACCCGCGCACCAGTGCCAAAATCTCCGGCTCGCCCATGAGCCCGGCGGCGCGATTTACCACCTGTCCGCCCTTTAATACCAGCAGCGTGGGAATCACCTCGATGCCGTACCGCAGCGCCAGATCCCGGCACTCGTCCACATTCACCTTCACGATCTGGAAGTCGTCGTATTTGGCGGCCATCTCCTCCAGCGTGGGGCCTAAAGCCCGGCAGGGACCGCACCAGGTAGCCCAAAAGTCAACCAAAACCGGCTTTTCGCTTTGCAGCACCGCCGCGTCAAAAGTATCATCCTTTGCGTGTACAATCGTCATCGCAAATGCCTCCTTTAGTTTCTCTATCCTACCCCGTATTATATAAGAAAAAACAGAATCCGCAGTGATAAATGCAACAAAAACCAAAATTTGCCACAAAAAAACCGCTATTGCCCACGCCCCCCCTTGCACCGAACCCGCCGCCGAGCATCTGCCGCACCGCTTGTAACGCTCCGTAGGGGCGGGGTTCTCTTGCCCACCGTCGTGCCAACCGATTCCCGGCCACTGTCGCGGCCGCCAATCGGGGCACTTCCTCGAAATCGCCTCGCTGCATCCGCCACTGGCGGCGCTTCGCCGATTTCACCGCCCGTTCTTCCGCGCCCCTTGTAACGGATGCGGGGCGATGTGGGCATCGCCCCCTACGAAGTTCTATCGGTGAATGGCGTTGTAGGGGTCGGCGTCCCGGACGACCCGCCCAGCCTTGCACCGCACCTCTTGCAAAAATCTGTCATTGCGAAGCCAGTGACCGATGTCACTGGCTGCGGCAATCCGTACTGCCTCAAAAAAGCACAGCGGGCCAGGTTTAACCCCGCCCGCTGCGCCGAATTATTTGTTGTAAAGGGAAACCCCGTCACTTCCCGCTGCGGCTGTTCAGCTTTCCCAGATAGCGGTAAATGCTGGCCTCCGAGCTGTGCAGCTCCTTGGCCACGAAGCTCACGGAGCCCTTCAGTAAAAACACGCCCTTGCGGTCCAAAATCTCCATGATCTCCATTTTTTCGTCCTGGTTGAGCCGGTCCACATCCACCGGATAGTTGGCCACCACCGAGGACACGATGCTGGCGGTGGCTCCGGCGATGGAGGTGGGGAAGCCCTGCTCCCGGGCGGATTCCGAGGGGTCGTTCTGATCCACGATGAGGCTGGTGCCGCTGGGCACGCTGGGGGTGAGCACCACGCTGCACAGGTCCATCACCTGCTTCGACAGGGCCTCGTAGCGGCTGCTGTCAAAGTTGATGCACAGCAGACCCACCACGCTTCCGGTGCGGTCCTTGATGAACATACTGTTGGAGTGCATCTTCTTTCCCGTGACGGAGGTGCTTTCAAAGGACAGCACATAGTCCTGGGTCTCATACAGCCGACCCGAGAGGAACTCCAGCATTTTGTTGCTCAGGGGGGACCCCAGATGCCGCCCTGTCAGCTCGCCGTTGGAGATGGCGATGATCTGGTTGGAGTCCTCCGTCAGCTCGTGAAGGGCCACCTCATAGTCCGGGCCCAGAATGTGCCCCAAAAAGTCAACCAGAAGTGTGTAATGCCGCCGAATTTCTTTGTCCATAAAAATTTTTCCTCCTGCTCTGCTGCAATGCTTTACTCGCCCTGTTTTTCTTGTGTCTCGTCGGCGGCGTGGGCATCGTCAGCGGCGGGAGCCTGCGTGGCTTGGATGTGCTGAAGCTCTTCCTCCTCCAGTACCCGGTAAGCGACCTTACCCACCAGAGTCTTGGGTAGCTCGTCCCGGAACTCAATGTCGTAGGGCATGGCGTACTTGGCGATGTGCTTACGGCAGTAGCTCATAAGTGCGTCCTTGGTGGCCTGGCTCTTTTCCACGCCGGGCTTCAGCATCACAAAGGCCTTCACCTTCTGCATCCGATAGGCGTCCGGCACACCGATAACGCAGCTCATCTGCACATCCTCGTGGGCGTCCAAAATATTCTCGATCTGACCGGGATACACATTGTAGCCCGAGGAGATGATCATTCGCTTGGCCCGGCCCCGGAAGTAAATGAAGCCGTCGCTATCCATGGTGCCCAGGTCGCCGGTGTACACCCATGTCAGGCCGTCGTCGTGCTTGCGCAGGGTCTGGGCGGTCTCCTGGGGATGGTTCATGTATTCCTTCATCACCGTGGGTCCGGCCAGCAGGATTTCGCCCTCCTCACCGTAGGGCACCTCCTCGTCGGTGCCGGGCTTCACGATTTTGATGTAGGTGTCCGGGAAGGGCAGACCGATGGAGCCCTCCTTGTACATATTGGTGGGCGTCAGGCAGCAGGCGGTGACGGTCTCGGTGGTGCCGTAGCCCTCCCGCACCTGGATGACGGCGTGGTGGTCGTAGAGGAACTTGTCGAATTTCTTCTTCAGCTCGATGGAGAGGCTGTCGCCGCCGGAGAAAACGCCCTTGAGGCTGGAGAGGTCGGCGTTATCCATGCTGGGCAGCCGCAGCAGCGCCTCGTACAGGGTGGGCACGCCTGCAATGAAATTGCACTTATACTTCACGATCTGCTTGGCATAGCTCTTGGCGGTGAATCGGGGGATCAGGATGCACCGGCCGCCGCTGGCCAGCATAGAGTGGACGCACACGCCCAGCCCGAAGCCATGGAACAGGGGCATAGCCGCCAGCATCCGGTCTCCGGGGCGGAACATGGGGTTGGTGGCGATGATCTGCTTGGCCAGGGCATTGAAGTTGCCGTTGGTCAGCACGATGCCCTTGGTGGTGCCGGTGGTGCCGCCGGAGTAGAGGATCACCGCCGGATCCTCTGCCTTGCGGTCCACCCGGAAATTCTTATAGAAGCAGTGGCGGCTGAGGTCCATAAATTCCTTCCACCGTATCACCGGCGCATCATCGGGAATTTTCTGGATCTTCCGCCCCTCCGTGAGCATATACCCCGCCCGGACGGGCCGACTCAGGGCATCCTTTACGGAGGCGATGATAATGTTCACGATGCCGGTGTTCTGGCGGATATGCTCAAACTTGTCGTAAAACTGGTCCAGGGTGATGGCGGTGATAGACTCGGACTCATTGAGGTAGAACTCAATTTCCTTTTCCGCCGACAGGGGGTGGATCATGTTGGCAATGCCGCCCACCAGATTCACCGCGTAGAACATATAGATGGCCTGGGGGCAGTTGGGCATGGCGATGGTCACCTTGTCCCCGGCCCGGATGCCCAGCACCTTCAGGCTCTTGGCACAGCGCTCGATCTCCTGGATCATCTTGCGGTAGGTGGTGGACTTGCCCATAAAGTCAAAGGCGATGTTGTTGGGGTATTCCTGGGCCACCTGTTCCAGAGCCTGGAACATAGACCCGCCGAAATACTCCAGGTGCATGGGTACATCGCCCATGTGGGCGGCCCAGGGAGTTTTCACTTCACTCATACTGAACTTCCTCCTTCATAGGCTTTTCCAGCTCCCAGGGATGCTCCAGCAGATATTGCAGGAGCCGGACAGATTTGGAGTAGTAATACCCGTCGGCCAGACGCTCGTCAATGGTCAGGCCCAGGTCCAGCGTCTCCCGCATGGAGGCCCGGCCCTGCTCGTCGAAGTAGGGCCGCAGGGCCTTTTCGCCGATGATGCAGAACAGGGAGCAGGTGCCCCAGTTGGTCAGATGGTGGTAGCCGCACTTGAGCTTGATAGACCCCAGGTTCGACAGCACCACGGAACTGTAATAGGGGTCGGTGGCGATCATGTCCTGGGGTACCCAGCCGTGCTTATCCAGCCACATGAGGACCTTTACGGCGGTCTTACCCAGCCAGCGGGGGAGCTTGTTGAGAATGTCCATGCTCTCCGTGGAGGAGTCCACCTTATCGCTGCGGCACTCCGTCACCTGGCTGCGGATGTACTGGTGTACATCCTGCAGGCAGAAATCCTCCCGGCTGTGCAGGAAGGCCAGAGCCTCGGCGCCCTTGTCGGAGAACTGCTTTTTCACCACGAAGGAGGCGGATACCTCGTTGCGCTGGTAGAAATTGCTGTTGACAATGAAGCGGTTCAGCTTAGGCCGCAGGGTGATGGTTTTAAGGAGGGCCGCCACCACAATGTGAAACATGGTGTAGGGAAACTCCGTCTCCGTCTCGTTGCGCTTTGCCAGGTATTCGTTCATAGCCGTCAGATCCACCCGCAGAGAGATGTAGGCCTCGTTGTCGCAGCGGTTGGGATAGATGATGCCGGTGATAAAATGCAGAGAATCCAATTCCCGCAGCAGCCGTCCATCCTTACGGTCGCCCCGGCGCTTTTTTTGTTTTTCCATTTTTTCTCCTGTTGTTTTATTTTTAGGCTGATAAAAATTTATTCCCACTATAATGAAGAGTATAGCAAATCCCAAGCTGTTTTTCCAGTATAAATTTGCATGAAACGCAAAAAAATCTCCGTAGCCCCACATAATCCCCACCGTCCTTGGCCCCCTTGCCTAAAGGGGGCTGGCACGGCGAAGCCGTGACTGGGGGATTCCTCACCTCACCGCACCTCTTGTAACCCTCCGTAGGGGCGACCCTTGCGGTCGCCCGCCCATTGCACCTCTTGTTGCGCTTCCGTAGGGGCCGATGCCTACATCGGCCCGACATACCGCACCCTCTTGTAACCCTCCGTAGGGGCGACCCTTGCGGTCGCCCGCCCATTGCACCCCTTGTAACGCTTTCGTAGGGGCGGGGTTTTACCCCGCCCGCGGGAGGGGCAGAGCCCCTCCCCTACGCACCGCAAGATACACTTCCGTAGGGGCCGGCGTCCTCGACGGCCCGACAGGTTTTTTCCGCACCCGGCAGGGCACACGGGCCCTGCCCTACAAGGCGTTGCGTTATCGGGGGCGGGCGGACAGAGTCGTCGGCCCCTACAAGGAATTTCGTAGGGGCCGATGCCTACATCGGCCCGCCCTACCGCACCCATGTAAAACTCCCTGTCATTGCGAACCAGTGACCGATTCACTGCTGTGGCAATCCGTCCACCCCGCCTCCGAAAATGCTTTTCCCTTTACGCAAAAAAAGGGGGCTCCGCCACCCGGCAGAGCCCCTTTTCAAACCGATTCAATTCATCAGAAATCCGCATTGCCCACCGTGCGCGGGTGCAGCTCCACATCCCGGATGTTGCTCACTCCCGTGAGGTACATGACCATCCGCTCAAAGCCCAGGCCGAAGCCCGCGTGCTTGCAGGTGCCGTAGCGCCGCAGGTCGCAGTACCACCAGTAGTCCTCGGGTTTCATCCCCAGGTCCCGGATGCGCTTTTCCAGCATCTCCAGCCGCTCCTCGCGCTGGCTGCCGCCCACGATCTCGCCGATGCCGGGCACCAGGCAGTCCGCCGCCGCCACGGTTTTGCCGTCGTCGTTCATGCGCATATAAAACGCCTTGATCTCCGCCGGATAGTCCGTCACGAACACGGGACGCTTAAACACCTGCTCGGTGAGGAACCGCTCGTGCTCCGTCTGCAGGTCGGTGCCCCAGTCCACCTTGAAGTCGAACTTGTCGTTGTTCTTCTTGAGGATCTCCACCGCCTCGGTGTAGCTGATGCGGCCGAAGTCGCTGGAAGCCACATGCTCCAGCCGCTCCTTCAGCCCCTTATCCACAAAGCTGTTGAAGAATTCAATTTCCTGGGGGCACTTTTGGAGGACGCTTTTGATGATATACTTGATCATCGCCTCCGCCACATCCATGTCCCCGGCCAGATCGCAGAAGGCCATCTCCGGCTCGATCATCCAGAACTCGGCGGCGTGGCGCTGGGTGTTGGAGTTCTCCGCCCGGAAGGTGGGGCCGAAGGTGTATACATCGCCAAAGGCCATGGCGAAGTTCTCGGCGTTCAGCTGGCCCGAGACCGTGAGGCTGGTCTTTTTCCCGAAGAAATCCTGGCTGTAATCCACCTGTCCGTCCTGGGTCCGGGGCGGGTTCTCCAGGTCCAGGGTGGTCACCTGGAACATCTCCCCTGCACCCTCGCAGTCAGAGCCGGTGATGATGGGGGTCTGCACATATACAAAGCCCCGATTCTGGAAAAATTCATGCACCGCATAGGCCGCCACGGACCGCACCCGGAAGGTAGCGGAAAAGAGATTCGTCCGGGGCCGCAGATGCTGGATGCTGCGCAGGAACTCCACGCTGTGCCGCTTTTTCTGCAGGGGATAGTCCGGGGCGGACTTACCCTCCACCTCCACGGACCGAGCCTTCACCTCCAGGGGCTGCTTGGCCTCCGGGGTCAGCACCACCGTGCCATGCACCACCAGGGCTGCGCCCACATTCTGACCGGCGATCTCCTTGTAGTTTTCCAGCACGGAGGCGTCCAGCACCACCTGCAGATTCTTGAAGCAGGAGCCGTCGTTCAGCTCGATAAAGCCGAAGCCCTTCATATCCCGGATGGTCCGTGCCCAGCCGCATACCACCACATCCTTGCCGTCCAGACTCTCCCGGTCGGCGAACAGGGTGGCGATTCTCATTCGATCCATAGTAATATCCACCTTTATTTGTGTTAGTATGTTCCATTATAAACACATTTTTTCAGTTTGGCAACATATTTCCTATTGACAAAGGGAAAGAAGTGTGAGAATATAAGCATAAGTTTAGAAAACAAAGCTTTGCTTACGAAAGGAGAACGCCATGACGCAGCGCGAACGGCAGATTCTCAACTGGATCGAGGCGGACCCCACCATCTCCCAGCAGGAGCTGGCGGACCGGGCGGGCATCACCCGCTCCAGTGTGGCGGTGCATATTTCCAATCTGATGAAAAAGGGCTGCATCGCCGGCAAGGGATATATCGTCACCCGTAGCCCCTATGTCACCGTGGTAGGCGGCATGAACATGGACATCGGAGGCCGCCCCAATCAAAAGCTGGTGGGCAAGGACTCCAACCCCGGCACCGTGCGCATGAGCCCCGGCGGGGTGGGCCGGAACATCGCCCACAACATGAGCCTCATGGGACTGGATGTGCGCCTGGTCACGGCCTTTGGCGACGATGTGTACGCCCAAAAGCTGGCGGCGGTATGCGGCGAGCTGGGCATTGACATCTCCCAGTCCCCGGTGATTCCCGGCGGCCACACCTCCACCTATCTTTTCATTAACGATGAGGAGGGAGATATGCAGCTGGCGGTGTCCGACATGGATATTTACGAAAATCTGACCCCCCGGATCCTGGAGAGCCGCCGCCAGCTTTTAGACGGCAGCCAGGTGGTGGTGCTGGATACCAACCTCCCCTCCGAGAGCATTCAGTGGGTGGCGGAGAATTGCCGGGCCCCCATCTTCGCAGACCCGGTCTCCACCGCCAAGGCCGAAAAGCTCCGCCCTGTTCTGGGTAAGCTCCACACCCTCAAGCCGAACCGTCTGGAGACGGAGCTTCTCTCCGGGGTGCCTATCACCGACGATGACAGTCTCTGCCGGGCGGCGGACGCTCTGCTGGAGACGGGGCTGCACCGGGTGTTCATCTCCCTGGGGGCCGACGGCGTCTTTGCCGCCGACCACAGCGGCCAAAAGCGGAAGCTCCCGGCGCTGAAGGGGAACATCGTCAGCACAACCGGCTGCGGTGATGCCTTTATGGCGGCTCTGGCCTGGGCCTATCTCCAGGGCAGCGACCTGGAAAAGTCCGCCCGGGCAGGCCGGGCAGCATCCACCGTCACCATGGCCAGCGCCGAGACCATAAGCGCCGCCATGAGCGAGCAGGCTCTGCTGGCACATATGTAAATCGTTTTAACAAACCCTATCAAATATATAATGTAAAACAGGAGGTATTTCATTATGCTGAACCGTTATCTGGACATTGCACCCGAGGTAAAGAAGGCCCTGGACGAGGGCAAGCCCGTTGTGGCCCTGGAAAGCACCATCATCTCCCACGGTATGCCCTATCCTCAGAATAAGGAGACGGCCCTGAAGGTGGAGGAGATCATCCGCTCCTTCGGTGCTGTGCCCGCCACCATCGCCATCATCGGCGGCCGCCTGAAGGCGGGCCTGACCGCAGACGAAATCGACTATCTGGGCAAGGCCGGCCACGCCGTGACCAAGGCCAGCCGCCGGGACCTGCCCGTGCTGGTAGCCAAGGGCATGGACGGCGCCTGCACCGTCACCACCACCATGATGATCGCCGCCATGGCGGGCATCAAGGTCTTTGCCACCGGCGGCATCGGCGGCGTGCATCGGGGCGCGGAGACCACCATGGACATTTCCGCCGACCTGGAGGAGCTGGCCAAGACCCCTGTGCTGGTGGTCTGCGCCGGAGCCAAGGCCATTTTGGACCTGGGCCTGACCCTGGAATACCTGGAGACCAAGGGCGTCACCGTCATCGGCTACGGCACCAAGGAGCTGCCTGCCTTCTATACCCGCTCCTCCGGCTTCGGCGTGGACTATGAGCTGGATACCCCCGATGAAGTGGCCAAGGCCTTCCATGTGAAGCAGGTCCTGGGTCAGGAGGGCGGTATGCTGGTCACCAACCCCATTCCCCAGCAGTATTCCATGGATCCCGCTGTGATTAACAAGGCCATCGACGAGGCTGTGGCCGAGTGCAAGGCCAAGGGTGTACACGGCAAGGAGACCACGCCCTTCCTGCTGGCCAAGGTGAAGGAGCTCACCGGCGGCGACAGCCTGGAGAGCAACATCCAGCTGGTGTTTAACAACGCCCGGGTGGCCTCCCAGATCGCCTGCTCCCTCAGCAAGCTGGAAAATAATGGGTGATTTTCGGTGACAATCGGTGACATTTCGGTGTCGTATCGGTGCATGGAAGATGTACTTTTGGTGTACCTGGCGGTGCTGAATTTGGTGACATTTGCCCTGTACGGCGCAGATAAGCGCCGGGCGAAAAAAGGGCAGTGGCGCATCCCGAAAAAAACGCTCCTGATTTTGCCCCTGTTGGGGGGCAGCGTGGGCGGCATTCTGGGCATGGCCGTGTTTCACCACAAGACCCGGCATTGGTATTTTCGGTGGGGTCTGCCGGCGATGCTTTTATTGCAGGCGGCCGGGGCCGTGTACCTGCTGGCGCGGTAAAGAGATAAAGCGATAGAGAATAAAAAGCACCTCCCGGGTGGGAGGTGCTTTTTGTGCTTCGTGGGGGGCGTAGGGGCGACCGCAAGGGTCGCCCCTACGGAAGTGTAACATGAAGTGCGTAGGGGCGGGGCAGAGCCCCCCCTACGGACAGGTTGATAGTGCGGCGGGCGACCGCAAGGGTCGCCCCTACGCAGAAATCAAGAAGTGCATACAAGCGGGTCGTCGAGGACACCGACCCCTACGAAAAACAAGGGCGGCGTTAGGGGTGGGGGTCCTGATGCTCAGCGGCCCACTCCATGAGAGCGGAGATCAGCAGGAGAACGAGGCCCACGCCCTCGAAGAGAAAGCCCAGGACGGTGGCGTCGATGAGCAGAAAGGCGGCGCCGATGATGATAAGGCCTAAGTACAGAGCATGCTTTGCTTTCATGTTGTCCCTCCCGTTTTCTGAAAAACTTTTCTTGTAAATACTGAGGAAACGAAAAAAGCGTTCCTCTTTGCTGAGTATACCATACAGAAACCGGGGCTGTCAAATGAAAAAGCAAATTCGGTATCAGTCAGGAGACGATAATTCCCTCATGGTCTACGGGGAGGGGGAGCTGCTGCCAGTGGCCCGGGAGCCGGGAGAGCCGGGAGGCCAGCTTCTCATCAAAGTCCGGGTCCGCCGACAGGCACAGGAGGGTGGGGCCTGCACCGGAGAGGAAGAAGGCCACGCAGCCGCAGTCGTGGGCCAGCTTTTCCGCCGCATCGAAGCCGGGGATCAGGGTGCGCCGGAAGGGCTGGTGGAGCTTATCGCGGAGAGCCACGGAGATGGTCTCCGCATCGCCGTTTTCCAGGGCCCGCAGCAGCACGGCGGTGCGGGAGACATTGAAGATGGCGTCGCCGTAGGGGACCTCCTTGGGCAGGACGCTCCGGGCCAGGTGGGTGGAGAGCTGGAAGTCCGGGATCAGGGCCGTGCAGCGGAGGCTCTTGTGGAGACTGTACCGGGCGATATAGGGCCGATCGTTTTCCACAAAGGAGGCAACCAGGCCGCCGAAAATGGCCGGGGCCAGGTTATCCGGGTGACCCTCGATGTCGTTGCACACGGCCAGCAGCTCCTCCCGGGTGAGAGGGGAGCCGTGGTTTGCGTTGGCTCCGGCGGCACCGGCGGCTATCAGGGCGGCGCTGCTGCCCAGGCCCCGGCAAATGGGGATGTCCGCCCGGATGGAAAGGCGCAGGCCCGGCATGGGCAGGCCCAGCTTCGCCAGCACGGCCTTATAGGAGACCACGGCCAGGTTTTCCTCCGTGGCGTAGTCCGGCTCTACCCCCTCAAAATAGAGACCCTCGGGCACTTCCTCAAAGGTGAGGGTATTATACAGGGCCAGAGCCAGGCCCAGGGTATCGAAGCCGGGGCCCAAGTTGGCGGTGGTGGCGGGAACGCGGACGGTTACCATTGCTTTTCACCTGCTTTCCGGAGAACATAGGAGAGCATATCCTCCCGGTCGATAACATCCCGGTGCCGCACAGGCTTTTCCCGCAGAGCCGCCAGGTTTTTGGGCACGGGCACGCCGGTGCAGGCGTGGAGATCATCCATGACGGCGAATTCGTCATCGGACACCCTCTGACCCAGGGCGGAGAGAACGGCGGCGGGGAACTTATAGGGGCTGGCGGTGGAGAGGACCACCACCGGCGCGCCGTCGTGATGGGTGTGGGAGAACTGATCGGCTACGGTCCAGGCCACGGCGGTGTGGGGGTCCAGCAGGTACTTTTCCTGGGCCCAAACCTTTCCGATGGTGCGCCCGGCGGCGTCATCATCGCAGCAGCCGCAGGAGAACTCCGATTGAAGCTTCCGGAGAAGCTCCTCCGTTACCTTATAATGGCCCTGCTCGTTCAAATCCTTCATGAGGGAGGCCACATAGCTATCGTCCCCGGTGAGGAGGCTCAAAAGACGCTCCAAGTTGCTGGAGACCAAAATGTCCATGGAGGGGGAGGTGGTCTTATAGAAGGTGCGGCGCTTATCATAGACGCCGGTGGAGAGGAAGTCGGTAAGGACATCGTTGCGATTGGAGGCGCAGATCAGGCGGCCTACGGGCAGGCCCATGCGCTTGGCAAAATACCCGGCCAGGATGTCGCCGAAGTTGCCGGTGGGGACACAGAAATGGACCGGCTCGCCTACCCGGATGCGGCCCCGGCGGACCAGGTCGGCATAGGCCTTGAAATAGTAGACGATCTGGGGGGCCAGGCGGCCGATATTGATGGAGTTGGCCGAGGAGAGGCGCAGACCGGGGAGATCCTCCTCGTCACAGGAGGCGAAGATCTGCTTTACACCGGTCTGGGTATCGTCGAAATTGCCCCGGACGGCGCAGACCTTTACATTGGCACCCTCCTGGGTGACCATCTGAGCCTGCTGCACGGCGGAGACGCCGCCGTAGGGGTAGAACACAATGATCTTGGTGCCGGGGACATCGTGGAAGCCCTCCAGGGCTGCCTTGCCCGTGTCACCGGAGGTGGCGGTGAGAATGAGCATTTCATCCCGGATATTCTCCAGGGTACGGGCCTGACTGATGAGCTGGGGCAGCAGGCTCAGGGCCACATCCTTAAAGGCACTGGTGGGGCCCCGGAACAGCTCCAGCACATAGCGGTCGCCCACCTTTACCAGAGGGGTCAACTCCTCCGTCTCAAATTTCCCGGCGTAGCCCCGGCGGACCAGACCGTCCATATCCGGGTAGTCCGGCAGCAGGGCCGAGAGGATGCGGGCGGAGAGGGTGAGGGTGTCCGCCTCCAGGAGAGACTGCCAGTTAAGAACGGGGATGGCTTCGGGCATATAGAGTCCCCCGTCCGGCGCGATGCCCCGGAGTACGGCGGCAGCGGGAGAGGCCGTAAGGGCGCGGTTGCGGGTGCTTTGATATTTCATACAAGTTTCTCCAATCTTTTTCTTGCATTTTGCATAATGATATGATACACTGTCCCCAAGAAAAAAGCAAGTGTTTTTTACTGGCGGACAAAATAGGAATTTTTGTCAATGGACTTGAAAACCTTGCATCAATTTCCGATGAAAGCGAGGCAAAATAATGTTAAAGGTGCTGAAATTCGGCGGCTCCTCCATGGCGGACGCCAAGCAATTTGAAAAGGTGAAGAGTATTGTGCAGGCGGACCCGGCCCGGCGGGTGGTCATCGTTTCCGCCGCAGGAAAGCGGTTTTCCGACGACCACAAGCTGACGGACCTGCTGTATCTGTGCTATGCACATCTTAAATACGGGGTGTCCTGCGACACGGTATTCGACATGATCCGCTCCAGGTACATGGAGATTCGGGACGACCTGGGGCTGAAAACGGACCTGGAAACGGAGTTTGCCGCCTTGCGCAAGAAGATGGACGCGGGCATCAGCCAGGACGAGCTGGTGAGCCGGGGCGAATATTTCGCGGCAAGGCTCATGGCGGACTACTTGGGCTACGACTTCCTGGACAGCGAGCTGTGGCTGAAGTTTAACCTGGATGGCACGGTGGACCAGGAGAAGAGCTACGAGATCCTGGCCCGGGCGGCCTCCGGAAGGCGGGTGGTGATCCCGGGCTTTTACGGCACCATGCCCGACGGCAGCATCAAGACCTTTACCCGGGGCGGCAGCGACATCACCGGCGCCCTGGCGGCGGCGGCCCTGGACGCGGATGTGTATGAAAACTGGACGGATGTGTCGGGCTTCCTCATGGCGGACCCCCGGATCGTGAAGGACCCGCTGCCCATTGAGCGCATTACCTACTCGGAGCTGCGGGAGCTGAGCTACATCGGAGCCCAGGTGCTCCACGAGGGAACTATCTTCCCGGTGCGGGAGAAGAATATTCCCCTGAACATCCGCAACACCAATCAGCCGGAGCATCCGGGCACCATGATCATGGAGTCCTTCGACGAGACGGAGGAGAGCCTGGACGGAAACTTCATTACGGGTATCGCCGGACGGAAGAATTTCTCCGTTATCACCATCACCAAAAACGGCATGAGCAATGAGGTGGGCGTGCTGCGGCGGATTCTGGAGGTGCTGGAAAAGTATCAGCTGGTGCTGGAGTACTTGCCCTCGGGCATTGACAGCGTTTCCCTGGTGGTGGCGGCGGACAAGCTGCGGCCCTGCCAGTATCAGCTTTTGGGCGACATTCAGAAAATGCTGAAGCCCGACAGCATCCATGTCACCGAGGACATGGCCATTGTGGCGGCGGTGGGCCGGAAAATGGCCTTTAAGCCCGGCACTTCGGGCAAGATCTTCGCCGCTCTGGGCGAAAACGACATCAATATCCGCATGATCACCCAGGGGCCCGACGAGCTGAACATCATTGTGGGCGTGGACAACAAGGACTTTGCCGGAGCGATCCGGGTGCTGTATGACAGCTTTGTAAAATAAAAAACGGAGGATACTGAGATGAAAAAGTATAAGGTAGCGATTTTGGGCGCCACGGGTGCCGTGGGCCGGGAAATGATGAAGATTTTGGCGGAGCGGAGCTTCCCGGTGGAGGAGCTGCATCTGCTGGCGTCGGAGCGGTCTGCGGGGCAGAAGATCCAGTGGCAGGGCCAGGAACTGACCGTGGAGCCGGCCTGCGACGAGGCATTCCGGGGCCTGGACATTGTGCTGGGTGCGGCGGAAAATGACATTGCAAAGCGGTTTGCACCGGCCATTGTAAAGGCGGGGGCGGTGTTTGTGGATAACTCCAGCGCCTTCCGCCTGGACCCGGATGTGCCGCTGGTGATCCCGGAAATTAACCCGGAGGACGCCAAAAAGCACAAGGGCATCATCGCTAACCCCAACTGCACCACCATTGTGTCCCTGGTGGCCATCAACGCCCTGAACCAGGACAGCCCCATTGAGAGCATTGTGGCAAGCAGCTACCAGGCTACCTCCGGCGCTGGCGCAGGCGGGCCTATTGAGCTGATGAACGAGGTGGAGGCCCTGCGGGAGGGCAAGAGCTACGAGCCCAAGGTATTTCAGTATCAGATCGCGTACAATGTGATCCCGCAGATCGGCGGCGAGGCCTTTGAGGGCTACACCTCCGAGGAGATGAAGATGCAGAACGAGGGGCGCAAGATCATGCATCTGCCGGAGCTGAAGGTCAGCTGCACCTGCGTGCGGGTGCCGGTGGTGCGCAGCCACAGTGTGTCCATTGTGGTGCGCACCAAGGAGAAGATCTCCGTGGAGCGGGCCAGGGAGCTGATTGCCGCCGCACCCGGCTGCCGGCTGGTGGACGACCTGAAGAATAAGAAGTATCCCATGCCTTTGGACACCAGCGACCAGGATACGGTGTTTGTGGGACGGATTCGGGACGACCTGACCTCGGACAATGGACTGAACATCTGGTGCTGCGGCGACCAGGTACGCAAGGGCGCGGCCACCAACGCCGTGCAGATCGCGCAATTGTTGATTGAAGAATAAGAAAAACTTTCCCCCGGCGGATGGCTCCGCCGGGGGAAAAATTTTTGCTTAATAATCTACGGTGCCGTCCAGGACCTTCAGGTCGTAGGGCTCAAAGACCACATGACGGTAGGCCTCTACATCCATCTTGACACCGGTCCAATCGGAGTGGATCTCGCCGTTTTGCTTGATGAGGATGTCGTAGAGAATGTCGTAGGTGATGCCGTCCTCACCCTTTTCCGTGATGGTGGAGTAGGGGAGGGTCTTGTGGTAGGTCATGTGCAGACCCTTATAGAGGAAGTGGAAGCCGTTGCGCATACGGCAGCCGTCCAGGCCCATGTAGGTAAAGTACTTCTTCAGGTCCCGGAGAATGGGGTCGTTTTCCTGCTCATAGAGGTTTTCCGGGGTGGTCTCGGTGTAGTCGTAGCGGAACTGGATGGGGATGCCGTAGGGCAGGAAGCGCTCGGCATAGTCCACCAGCCTGGCCGCAGGATAGTTTTTATACAGCACGCAGTTGATGCGGGTGGGGCAGGCAATGCGGGCGATGACCTCATCCGGTGACTCCTCCACATACTTCACCAGGTGGCGGGAAATATTCATGCAGGTGATCTTGTCCTTGTTTTTCTCCGTGAAGGCCAGCATTTTCTCCGCCGGGCAGTGGGGCTGCACGGGGAAGGTGGTGTTGATATAAATCTTGTGAGTGGCCGGGATGGCGTCCAGCATCTGCTGCAGAGCATCTAAATTCGCCAGGGGCTCGCCGCCGGTGAACACAAAGTCGCACGCCGGGGTGATGGAATCCATGGTGCGAATGCTGCGAAGGATGGCCTCCAGGCTGAAGCCGCTGCAGTCGGCATATTCCTTTTTATTGATGCAGAACGGGCAGTGGTTGGCGCAGTCGTACGGGACGAAAACCGTGACGGTGGCGCCGCCTGCCCGGGTCTTGTAAGGATGGCTCATGTTGATGGATCTACCTCTCCGAAAAAAATCTCCAGTACATATTACAACGAAAAATGTCAAAAAGCAAGAAAAACATAGAAAAATAGTCGTTATTTTTTTCACCAGGCTTCAAAAAACACGGATTTGAATGGCGAGGGACACCCAGCCTTACCGCTTGGGTAGTTTTTCGCTTTATTGACAACTTGTTTCTTATGGAAGGCCGGGGCGGAGTCAATAGACCTGGGAGGCGCGGAGCTCCCAACGGATCTGACGCAGGGCGGCGTCCTCCCCCTGCTCCTTCAGCAGCAGGAGCCAGCGATCCAGCAGGGCTGCGGTCTCCTCATTGATCCACAGGTGACCCTTGGTGCGGTGAAAGTAGTCGTAGGCGGAGGCATCGGTGTATTTTTCGCCCTGGTAGACCCGGCAGGCGGCGATGCGGTCGCAGAACATCTCCGCTACATATTTTTTCGGCATCTTGCAGCCGCCCATGGTCACGGTGCCGTCGGGGCCGATGCGGTAGTCGATCCAGTACTCGAAGTGATGGCGGTTGCGGCCTTTGTGGTGCAGCCAGGACAGGCTGACACCGGTTTCGCTGCGCTCCTGGTCGTTGGGGCTGCGAAAGCCCTGGTAATACTTGGCGCTGCGCCAGAACTCCGTGGGGCTGTACTTGCTCAGGTCATGGGTGAGGCCCTGCCAATACAGGCCCAGACGAAAGCAGTAGTGCCGCACCAGGCGGCGGTGGCGAGTGACGGTTTTCAAATGTTCCCGAATGTGCATTTCCCGGACCTCCATCGGAAAGATGCCTCCAGTATAGCACAGTTTACCCAAAAAGGACAGGGGGATGCAGGGGAAATAAAAAATTACCGTTGCTGATATGGTATCAACAACGGTAATGGATTTGGTTGCGGAGGGAGGACTTGAACCTCCGACCTCCGGGTTATGAGCCCGACGAGCTACCAACTGCTCTACTCCGCGATATATAGTTTACCGGATGGTGCCGGTGACCGGACTCGAACCGGTACGGTATTGCTACCGGGAGATTTTAAGTCTCCTGTGTCTACCATTCCACCACACCGGCGGATTTAGGCAAGAATTAGAATACCACATTCCTGTGGCATTGTCAACACCCTTGTGCAATATTTTTGCCCTTCGACAAAATTAGGACCACTTCGCCCCTCCCCCAGCGTTTCAAAAAGCCTCGCAGAGTTTGCCGCCCGCAGGCGGCAAAAAATTGGGATCATTTTTCACCGCGACATGTGCGTGGGGGAAAATACCCCTCAGACTGCAATAGACTGCAAGTGTGGAATTTTTGCGCGGAGCAGGCTGCAATCCTTTTGCCGGAAAAATCCAAAGGATTTTTCGGCAGCGTAAAACGGGGGCCCCGGAAGCCCGGGACCCCCAAAATTTGCTTTTATGCGTTACGCTTCAGCCGATCAGCACTTCTCAAACACCACTGCGGTGCCCATGCCGCCGCCGATGCACAGGGTAGCCAGGCCCTTCTTGGCCTCGGGCCGCTTCTGCATCTCGTGGAGCAGGGTCACGATGATACGAGCACCGGAAGCACCCACGGGGTGACCCAGGGCAATGGCGCCGCCGTTGACATTGACCTTGCTCATGTCGAAGTGCAGCTCACGAGCCACGGCGATGGACTGGGCGGCGAATGCCTCATTGGCCTCCACCAGATCGATGTCGTCGATGGTGACGCCGGCCTTCTTCATAGCGTTGCGGGATGCCACCACGGGGCCTACGCCCATGATCTTGGGATCCACGCCGCCCTGGCCCCAGCCGATGAGCTTGGCCATGGGCTTCAGACCGTACTTGGCCACTGCCTCGCCGGAGGCCAGCACGATGGCGGCAGCGCCGTCGTTGATGCCGGAGGCGTTGGCAGCGGTGACACGCTGGGTGCCCTTGTCAGCGGCATCCTGGGCGCCGGTGACCTCAAAGGTGTGTACCACCTGGGGATTGGGGGACTCGGGGCCTACGGGGAAGGCGCCCTTGAGCTTGGCGATGCTGTCGGCGGTGACGCCTTCCTTCACATACTCATCGCGCTTGAACTCCACGATCTCCTTCTTCACCTTGACGGGCACGGCCACGATCTCGTCATCGAAGCGGCCGGAATCCCGGGCGGCACAGGCCTTCTGCTGGGAAGCGGCGGCGAATTCATCCTGCTCGCGGCGGGTGATGCCCCAGATGTCGTTGATATTCTCGGCGGTGGTGCCCATGTGATAGTTGTTATAGGCGTCCCACAGGCCGTCCTTGATCATGGTGTCCACCAGCTTCTTATCGCCCATGCGGGCACCCCAGCGGGCGTCCAGGGAGGCATAGGGAGCGGCGCTCATATTCTCAGTACCGCCGCAGACAACGATGTCGGAATCGCCGGCCAGGATGGAACGGGCACCCTCGATGACGGACTTCATGCCGGAGCCGCAGACCATGCCCACGGTGTAAGCGGGGACGGAGTAGGGAATGCCAGCCTTGATGGAAACCTGACGGGCAACATTCTGGCCCTGGGCAGCGGTGAGGATGCAGCCGAACATCAGCTCATCTACATTCTCGGGAGCGACATTAGCGCGCTTGAGGGCCTCCTTGACCACGATAGCGCCCATATCGGCAGCGGGCGTATTCTTCAGGGAGCCACCAAAGGAGCCGATGGCCGTTCTGCAGCAATTGACAACATACAGGTCTTTCATGAATGTGTTCCTCCTAATTTTTTATAGTTAAAAATGGATGCGTGAAAGCGCATTTTTCAAAGCAACCCCATGATAGTCATTTTTTTAACAATAGTCAATGGTCAAAAGACACAAAAATGGGTCGCAAAACAAAGATTGTTATTTATGGCAAAGAAATGTGCAAATCTTTCGTTGTTTTGACGAATAAAAACGGGCCCTTTTCAGGACTGGGGCGCTGTATCCGTGTCTGCGGAGGCGCCGGTGTCCGTGTTGGCGGCGGAGAGCTGGGTGCGCAGGGTCAGGAGCTTGGTGTAGAACTTGCCGGCATCGAGCTTGTCGAAGTAGCGGCTGCTGTAACGCACGCCGGCATTCTCGCGCATATCGTCCAGGGTGGCGTTGAACATTTTGTCCACCACGGCGGCGGTGTTCAGACTCTTGCGCACGAACACATAGTAGCCGCTTTGGGTCTGCACCACATCGCTGACCTCTCCCTCGGCCAAGGCGGCCAGGGCGGCGGCATTGACACTGCCCAGGTCGGCGGCAGCGGCGGTCTCTCCGGCGGCGGTGGCCTGCAGGGCCATCTCCTGGGCGATCTCCAGATAGGTGGCCTCCTTATCCTCGGCGCTGCGCAGGCGTGCTACGGCAGCCTCCGCCTGGGCCAGAGTGGCTGCATCGGTGTCCTCGGTGCCGGTAACGGACCAGTGCAGGGGCAGGAAGGTGTAGTATTCATGGGACTTGGCGAAGCTGTCGATCTCCTCCTGGGCGGGGTAGAGGACGCCGCCCTCGGTGCAGTAGGCACTGTAAAGCTGGGCATAGAGGAAATACACCCGGTTGATCTGCTGGAAGCCCTCGTCCGTGAGACCCATGAGCTCCAGCTGCTTGGCATAGCCCTCTTCGCCGCCGTAATAGGTCACATACTGCTGGCGCTGGGCGTCCAGCTGGGCCTGGGACTCCTGGGAGAGCTCAATGCCCGCCTTCCGGGCCCAGTTGCGCACCACGGCGTAAAGGGTCACCGTCCGCTGGGCATCCTCCAGGGCGTACTGGCCGTAGGTCATATTGCCGCCCACGGCGGTGCTGAAGTCCACATTGCCGCCCATGTAGGAGGACAGGTAATCGCAGTCGTAGGCCAGCCAGTAGAGAAACTCCTCCGCGGTCACGGGCTGCTTATTCACGGTCATGAGGGTGGCGTCGGGATGGATGCCGCTGGCCTCATAGAAAATGCCGTCGGTGCGCTTGCCGCCGGGCATATTCCCCATAAGCGACACACAGGCCACCAGTACCACAGAGGCCAAAAGTCCGGCCAGAGCGCGAATGATAAGTTTTTTCATAGCTTTTCTCCTTCTGTTTGGGGCTTGCTGCCCGTATATTCCAGCGTGTCGAAAAAGTCTTTTCGCCCCGCTGCCTAAGTTTTTGAAACTTTGAAAAAGTTTCAAAAACTATTGATTTCAATGGTGAGGGACACCCTTCTTGGGTTTCCCTCACACACCCTTCCTTACCGTTATTACAATCTTGCCACTTTATCGGAAGTCTTTTCCTCTTGTTTCAGCCGCAGATTTTCGGTGAGAACCGAGGCGGCCTGCAAGGCATTTTCTTTTTCTTTCAAATAAAGGGACAGATAGGGCTGGCTCCCGGAGTGCAGCAAAAGCCGTCCCTTATAGGACGCCATCGTACACAGGGCCAAGAGGCTGGGCGGGTCCACCCGATCCGTAAAACGGAAGAGGAGCTGGTTTCCCTTTTGGGAAATGTCGCAGATGCCCACATTGGCCGCGTCCGCACGGAGCAGGGCCACCTCCAACAGAGCCGTCACGGCCCGGGGCGGGTCGCCGAAGCGATCCAGCAGCTCGTCCAGAATGTCCCGGGAGTCCTCCACCGAACGAATGGCCGCAATGCGGCGATACAGGTCCATCCGCTGCTTGGGCTGGGGTATATAGTGCTCGGGGATGTAGGCCGCCACGGTGAGGTCGGCAGAGCATTCGGGCCGGATTTCTGCGGCCTTTCCCTGCTGCTCCAGCACGGCGTCGTTTAAGAGCTTCAAATACATATCGTAGCCCACGCTCATCATATAGCCCGACTGCTCCGCGCCCAGCAGATTGCCTGCTCCACGAATCTCCAGGTCCCGCATGGCGATCTTGAACCCGGAGCCGAACTCCACATACTCCCGTATGGTCGTGAGGCGCTTGCCGGCCTCCTCCGTCAGAATCTTTCCCTGACGGTAGGTGAGGTAAGCGTAGGCCCGCCGGGGGCTGCGCCCGATGCGCCCGCGGATTTGGTGGAGCTGGCTCAGACCCATGCGGTCGGCATCCTCGATGATAAGGGTGTTCACATTGGGAATGTCGATGCCCGTTTCGATGATGGTGGTGCAGACCAGGACCTGAATGTCCCCCTCCGCCATATCCTGCATCACCCGGCTTAGCTGGCTCTCGCTCATTTTTCCGTGGGCGATGCCGATGGAGACATCGTCTCCTAAGAGCTGGCGGATGCGCCCGGCGGCAGCTTCGATATTCTCCACCCGGTTATGCAGGTAGTATACCTGCCCGCCCCGGTCGAGCTCCCGGCGCATGGCCTCGGCCAGAATGCCCCAGTCGTGCTCCAGCACATAGGTCTGCACCGGCTGGCGGTCCCGGGGCGGCTCCTCGATGGCGGACATATCCCGTATGCCCGAAAGAGCCATATTCAGGGTTCGGGGAATGGGGGTGGCCGAGAGGGTCAGGGTATCCACCTGGGCCGAGCGCTGTCTGAGCTGCTCCTTGGCCGTTACGCCGAAGCGCTGCTCCTCGTCGATAATCAGCAGCCCCAGGTCGTGGAAGGACACATTTTTTTGCAGCAGCTTATGGGTGCCGATGAGCAGGTCCACCTTGCCCTGGGCGGTGCGCTCCAGAATTTCCTTTACCTGCTTGGGACTGCGGAAACGGCTCAGCACCTCCACCGTTACGGGAAAGCTGCGGAAACGGCTCACGGCGGTGGCGTAATGCTGCTGGGCCAGCACCGTGGTGGGCACCAAAATGGCCGCCTGCTTGCCGTCTAAAATGCACTTCATCACCGCCCGGAGGGCTACCTCCGTTTTTCCGTAGCCCACATCGCCGCACAGGAGCCGGTCCATGGGCCGGGGCTGCTCCATGTCGCTTTTGATCTCCCGGATGCACCGGAGCTGGTCGTCGGTCTCCGTGTAGGGGAAGGCCTCCTCAAACTCCTGCTGCCACGGGGAATCCGGCGAGAAGGCAAAGCCCTCCAGCCGCTGCCGCCGGGCGTACAGGTCGATAAGCCCCTTGGCCAGGTCTTTGGCGGCGGCCTTGGCCCGATGGGTGGTCTTGGCCCACTCACTGCCGCCCAGCTTGTTTAACTTGGTATGGCCGGTGTCCTCTCCGGTGCCGATGTACTTGCTCACCAGGTCCAGCTGGGTGGCCGGGACATACAGGCAGTCGCTGCCGGCGTAGGCGATCTTGATATAGTCCTTCTCCACCCCGTCCACCGGCAGACGCATCATGGAAACGAACCGCCCGATGCCGTGGTGCTGATGCACCACCAGATCCCCGGGGGTCAGGTCGGCGTAGGACTGGAGCCTTTGTCTTGTGGGGTCATTCCTGGGTGCGGCCTTGCGCCGGGGCTCCTTGCCGGAGACCCGGGCCGTCAGCTGCCCCTCGGTGAGGACTGCTAACTGCAGCCCCGGGTATTCGCTTCCGGCACTGAGGGTGCCCAGGGCGATCAGCGCCTGCCCCTTTTTCGGCATGGCGTGGCCGGAGAAATCCAGCGCCGCCGGAATTTTTCGCTCCCGGAGCAGCCGCTGCAGATTCTCCGCCCGGACCCGACCTCCGCACAGCACCAGCACCCGGTAGCCCGAGGTGAGATAGTGGGTCAGATCGGTGACGGCGGTCTCCAGGCTGCCGCCGTATACGGACAGCTGCTTGGCCGCCACCTGCACCATGGCCTTGGGCTCCAGAAGAAACCGGCTGGTGGGCAGGCTCTCCATCTGGCACACCGGGAAGTCGCCCAAAAAGCGGACCAGCTCCTCCCGGTCCCACTGCAGCCGGGAAAATTCTCCGGCCAGTACGCCGCTTTCCTCCGATGCCACAATATCCTGGTGCCTTTGCCAAAGCCACTGCTTCAGCCCCTCGGCAACCCGCCCGCTCTCACTGATACACACCAGCGCGCCCTTCGGCAGATAGTCCGCCGGGCAGGAAAACTCCTCATACACCGCCGCCATATAGCGGTCGCCGCCGCCGGGGATGACCCCTGCCTGCAGCGCCGCCGCATCGGCACGCAGGGTGGCACAGAGGCGGGCGGTTTCGTCCTTTTTTTCATAGTGGCGGGCGGCCTTTTCCAAAATCTTCGCCGCCTCCGGGCGGCACCCGGGAAGCACCTCCGCCGCCGGCAGCAGCACGGCCCGGGGGATATTCTCCGTTCGACGCTGGGTGCCGGGGTCAAACCGCCCCAGGGCGTCGATCTCATCGTCAAAAAAGTCGCAGCGCACAGGCTGCTCTCCCTCCGGGGAGAACACATCCAATATGCCGCCCCGCAGAGCAAACTGCCCGGGTCCCTCCACCTGGTCGCACCGGGTATAGCCGGCGTCCGCCAGGTCCCGGCAAAGCTGCGCCGGGTCATAGCGCTGACCCGGCTCCAGAACCCGCACCGCCGAGGAAAGCACCCGGGGCGGAATGCACCGCTGACACAGAGCCTCGGCGGTGGTGAGGATCACCGGCGGCGCTTCCGTCAGCATTCGGTGCAGGGCCGCCATGCGCCGGTAGTCCCATTGGCGGCTTCCCACCGTCTCCGGGCGCAGATGCATCTCCCGGCCCGGCAGCCACAGAGCCGGCTCCTCCAGGAGACCCTCCAGGTCCCCGGCAAAGCGCCGGCACTCCCGCTCGTCGGCGCAGAGCAGCACCAAGGGCCGCTTAACGGCCCGACTCAGCGCCGCCGACAAAAGCACCCGATGCACAGGGGACAGCCCGGTCATCACGGCGCTGGGGCAGCCGCCCTCCAGCTCCCGACGGATGTGCTCTACCTCCGCCAGACCCAGCAGCTCCTGCAAAAGTCCGTTCAACTTGTCCCCTCCTTTCCGGCCATCCTATCAAACCTAACTGAAATATAGCTTAATACAATTATAGCAAAAAGCCTCGCAGAGTTTGCCGCCCGCAGGCGGCAAAAAATTGGGATCATTTTTCACCGCGACATGCGCGTGGGGAAAAATTCCTCTCAGGCTGCCAGTGTGGAATTTTGAGCCAAGGGCTCAAAATTATGCGCGCAGCAGACTGCAAACCTTTTCGCCAGCTCAGTTGAATTTATTCATGGCCTTATCCATCCCCAGGGTGATGACCGCCGCAACGGCCCGGGCCGCCCGGTCCAGGGTGTCCAGAAGGATCTTCTGCTCCTCACCCATGGGCATACCGATGACCCAGTCTACCACCTCATAGCCCGCCTGCTTGGGGGAGCCTACCCCCACCTTGATCCGGGGGAAACGGTCCGTTCCCAGGTGCTGGATGATATTTTTAAGCCCGTTGTGCCCTCCGGCGGACCCGGAGGCCCGCAGCCGCAGCTTTCCCACGGGCAGGTCAATATCGTCGGACACCACCAGAATATGCTCCGGCGGGATCTTATAGAATCGAGCCGCCGCGCCTACGGACTCTCCGGAGAGGTTCATGTAGGTCTGGGGCTTCATCACCAGGATTTTCTCCTCACCCAGCTTCCACTCCGCCGTCCAGGCCTTGAAGCGCAGCTTATTAAAGCGCAGCTTTTCCTGCTCTGCCAGCCGGTCCACAGCCAAAAAGCCCATATTGTGCCGGGTGCTTTCAAACCGTGCGCCGGGGTTTCCCAGACCCACCACCAGCCAGGTAAAGCCGCTCTGCCTCAAAAACATATCCTCACGCTCCTGCAAAAGTTTTGGTCGGGCGAGAATGACTCGCCCGACCATTATAGCACGAATAAGCCGGTTTGACCAGCCGATTTCTCCCGACGCTCAGTTGAAGAGCTTGGCAATGGAGATCTCCTGATAAATGCGCTCGATAGCCTCGGCAAACATGGGTGCCACGGACAGATACTTGATCTTGCCGCAGCTCTCGCCGAAGGCCACGGGCAGGGTGTTCAGCAGGGCCAGCTCCTGAATGGGGCTCTCGGCAATACGCTCCAGAGCGGGGCCGTCCAGCAGGCCGTGAGAGGCGCAGGCGTACACATTGCGAGCCCCGCCTACCTCCACGATGGCCCGGGCGGCGTTGCAGAGGGAGCCAGCGGTGTCCACCATGTCGTCAAAGAGGATGCAGTCCTTCCCGGCCACATCGCCGATGACATTCATTACCTCACAGTGATTGGCCTTCTGCCGACGCTTATCCACAATGGCCAGACCCATGTGCAGCTTCTGGGCGAAGGTGCGGCTCCGGGCCACGCTGCCCACATCGGGAGACACCACCACCATGTCCTCCACCGCGCCGCCGAACTTCTTGGCATAGTAGTCAACGAACACGGGATTGCCCAGCAGGTTATCCACGGGGATGTCGAAAAAGCCCTGGATCTGGGCGGCGTGCAGGTCCATGGTCAGCACCCGGTCCGCCCCTGCGGCGGTGAGCATATTGGCCACCAGCTTGGCGCTGATGGGGTCGCGGCTCTTGGCCTTGCGGTCCTGCCGGGCATAGCCGAAGTAGGGTACCACGGCGGTGACGCGGCCTGCGGAGGCGCGCTTGCAGGCATCGATCATGATGAGCAGCTCCATGAGGCTGTCGTTGACGGGCTTGCAGGTGGAGTTGATAAGAAAGACATCGCTGCCGCGAACAGTCTCGTACAGGGAGACAGAGGCCTCGCCGTCGGCGAAATGCGTCACCTCGGCGTCACCCAGCTTGGTGCCGATGATCTGGCAGATCTCCTTTGCCAGGGCGGGGTTGGCATTGCCGGTGAAGATCTTGATGTCCTTACCATGAGAAATCATTTTGAAATACACTCACTTTCTTTCGTTATCCGAAAACTTTTCTCTCTCGATGTATACGAACGGAGCGTCGGCGCAGATACTTCCTATGCAAAGAAAAACCGCCAAACGCTTTATAAGGCCGCCCCTCCTTGGCTACGCCGAAGGAGAGAGCAAGCCGCAGCGTCAGCGGTTTGGCGGAAACAGCCCCGCGGGAACGCGGAGCGGTACGAATCTGCATCCCATGGGACTACACTTCCTTTCCGTTCTGTTTTCCCTTTCATTATACCAGCATTTCTCGTAAAATCCAGTGTTTTTCCTAAAAAAAGAAAAAAATTTTTCATCTTGGAGAAAAACACCGCAGCCCTTGGAAAAATCAGGGGTATTTTGCACTCTCTGTCCCTAAAAAACCTGGATTCAAAGAAATAATTCGCAAAAAATCCCATTTTGCGGTTGAATTTCCATTTCCTTTGCATTACAATAGGCAGAGTATCCGTAAAATGCAGAAATATGCCCCTGCATTTGGCACAAAAAGGAGCCGTCCCATGCTGAACATCGTCCTCGTCGAGCCGGAGATCCCTCAAAACTGCGGCAATATCGCCCGCACCTGCGCCGCCACCGGCAGTCGGCTGCATCTGGTCCGCCCCCTGGGCTTCGATATATCCGAGCGCGCCGTGCGCCGGGCGGGTCTGGACTACTGGCACCTGGTCCGGGTGTGTGACTATGAAAACCTGGAGGCGCTGTTCGCCCTCCACCCGGAGGCAAAGGACGACCTGTGGCTTGCCACCACCAAAGCGCCTCGGGACTATACCCGGGCCCAATTCTCCCCGGACTGCTGGCTGTTTTTCGGCAAGGAAACGGCGGGGCTGCCGGAGTCCTTTCGCCGGGAGCACTATGACCGCTGCATCCGCCTGCCCATGCGGGAGGAGGCCCGCAGCCTGAATCTCAGCAACTCTGTGGCCATTCTGACCTACGAGGCCCTCCGGCAAAACCATTTCCCGGGATTGCTGGGCACGGGCGAAATGAAAAATAATGAAAAATAATATAAATAGGAAGTAACCTGTTGTTGCGAGGGGGGGAGAGCCACGCCCCTGCGCACCCCAAGAAAATGCGCCGCACCGGGCGGACAGAGTCGTCCGCCCCTACACCCCATTCCGTAGGGGGCGATGCGCACATCGGCGCGCCCCGAGCGCACCCTCGTAACCCCGCTGCCCGTTAACCCCCGCACCACTCACCCCGTTATCACAATCCATCAAGGAGATTATTATATGAATTACAACAAAAAGACCGTTGCCGATGTGAATGTTTCCGGCAAAAAAGTCCTTCTGCGCTGTGATTTCAATGTGCCCCAGGATAAGGAGACCGGCGCCATCACCAGCGACAAGCGTATTGTGGCGGCCCTGCCCACCATCCGCTATCTGCTGGACCACGGCGCTGCCGTTATCGCCTGCTCCCACCTGAGCAAGCCCGAGCCCGACTTTGATAAATGGGTGAAAAAGCAGAGCGAGAAGGGCAAGGACCCCGCCTCTCTTACCCGGGAGAAATGGGAAAAATCCCTGCAAAAGCTGACCCTGGCCCCGGTGGCGGAGCGGCTGTCCCAGCTTTTGGGACAGGAGGTGATCTTCGCCCACGATGTGGTGGGGGAGGACGCCACCGCCAAGGCTGCCGCCCTGCAGCCCGGCCAAGTGCTGCTGCTGGAGAACACCCGCTTTGAAAAGGGCGAGACGAAAAACGACCCTGCCTTTGCCGAAAAGCTGGCTTCCCTGGCGGAGATTTATGTGTCCGACGCCTTCGGCGCCGTTCACCGGGCCCACGCCTCCACCGCAGGCGTTGCCAAGTACCTGCCGGCCGTATCCGGGTTCCTTATTGAAAAGGAGCTGCGCATCATCGGCGGCGCATTGGCAAGCCCCAAGCGTCCCCTGGTGGCTATCTTAGGCGGCAGCAAGGTCTCCTCCAAGATCGGCGTTATCAATAATCTTCTGGAGATCGCTGACACCGTCATCATCGGCGGCGGCATGGCCTATACCTTCTCCGCCGCCCGGGGCGGAAAGATCGGCGACTCCCTCCTGGAAAGCGACTGGATGGAGTACGCCCGGGACATGATAAAAAAGGCTGCGGACAAGGGCGTGAAGCTGCTGCTGCCCGTGGACACCGTTATCGCCGACCGCTTCGCCCCGGATGCCGACACCCGGGTGGTCCCTGCCGGAGAGATTCCCGACGGGTGGCAGGGTCTGGACATCGGCCCGGAGACCGTGAAGCTCTATACCCGGGCTGTGTCGGACGCGGGTACCGTCATCTGGAACGGCCCCATGGGCGTATTCGAGTTTGAGAAATTCGCCGCAGGCACCAAGGCTATTGCCGAGGCCCTGAGCAAAACCGACGCCATCACCATCATCGGCGGCGGCGACAGCGCGGCTGCCGTGGAGCAGCTGGGCTATGCCGACAAGATGACCCATATTTCAACCGGCGGCGGCGCCTCTTTGGAGTTTTTGGAGGGCAAGGAGCTGCCCGGTGTCGCGTGCCTGCTGGATAAATAATGGACAGCCGCGCCGAGGGCGAACCGTTTTCCCTGTTTTTAGGGAGATCAATATAAAAAGTAGGAGTTAAATGAAAAAGCTATGAATCGCAGATACCGCAAAACCATCATCGCCGGCAACTGGAAGATGAATAAAACCGCCTCCGAGACGAAGAAATTCGCCGAGGAGCTTAAACGCCTGCTCCCCCGCACCAAATGGTGCGACATCGTGGTGTGCGTTCCGGCCGTAAATATCCCCGCCGCCTTGAAGGCCTTCAAGGATCTTCGGGTCTCCGTGGGCGCACAGAATGTTTTTTATGAGAAAAGCGGTGCCTATACTGGCGAAGTATCGGCGGATATGCTAAAGGATCTGGGCGTAAAATATGTTATCGTCGGCCATTCCGAGCGGCGGCAGATGTTCGGTGAAACAGACTTTTCCGTGAACAAAAAGGTCATCGCCGCCCTGGAGGCCGACCTGCACCCCATTATCTGCGTGGGCGAGACCCTGGACCAGCGGGAGCTGGGTGTGACTATGGAGCTCATCGCCCTGCAGGTGAAGTCCGCTCTGGCCGGCGTCCCCGCCGAGAAGGCACGCAGGTGCGTCATCGCCTATGAGCCCGTGTGGGCCATCGGCACCGGCAAGACCGCCACTGCCCAGCAGGCCGCCGAGGTCTGCACCTTTATCCGCGCCACCATCCGCCACCTGTACGGCGCCCGCATCGCCCGGTCCGTGACCGTGCAGTACGGCGGCTCCATGAAACCGTCCAACGCCCGGGAGCTGCTGGCGGAGCTGGACATCGACGGCGGCCTCATCGGCGGCGCGTCCCTGGAAGCGGAGCAGTTTATCGAGATCATCAATGCGGCCAACCAAGGCTGAGCAGCCGGAAAAGCGAGGAAATCGTTATGAATAAAACACCCACTGTACTGATTATTATGGATGGCTTCGGCATGGGCGCCCCCGGCCCCGGGAACGCCGTTTATCTGGCCAACACCCCGGTGCTGGATCGCCTCTTTGCCGACAATGCCCACACCACCCTCTCCGCCTCCGGGCTGGATGTGGGTCTGCCCGCCGGGCAGATGGGAAACAGCGAGGTGGGCCACACCAACATCGGCGGAGGCCGGGTGGTCTTTCAGGACCTGCCCCGGATCAGCCGGGCTATCGAAAGCGGCGAGTTTTTCAAAAATTCCGCCTACAACAAGGCCATGGACGACTGCCTGGAAAAGGGCACCAGCCTGCATCTGTACGGCCTGCTCTCCGACGGCGGCGTACACTCCACCGTGGAGCACCTGTGGGCTCTGCTGAAAATGGCCAAGGACAAGGGACTGGAGAAGGTCTACATCCACGCCTTTTTGGACGGGCGGGATGTGTCCCCCACCAGCGGCAAGGATTTTGTGGCCCAGTGCCGGGAAAAGTGTACGGAGATCGGCGTAGGTAAGATCGCCACCGTCATGGGCCGGTACTATGCCATGGACCGGGACAAGCGCTGGGAGCGCCTGCAGATGGCCTACGACGCCATGGTATACGGCGAGGGCGTGCAGAACGAAGACCCGGTGGACGCCGTGGCAAAGAGCTATGAAAGCGGCGTGACGGATGAGTTCATGGAGCCGGTGGTCTGCGACAGCCAAGGCACCATTTCCAACAACGATAGCATCATCTTCTTCAACTATCGGCCCGACCGGGCCCGGGAGATCACCCGGGCCATAGTGGACCCGGAGTTTGACGGCTTTCCCCGGGAGTTCTTCCCCACTACCTATGTCTGTAACACCGAGTACGACGCCTCCATGCCCAATGTGCTGGTGGCCTGGCCCCGGATCCCCGTGAAGAACGGACTGGGCGAATATCTCAGCTCCATGGGCATGACCCAGCTGCGTATCGCCGAGACAGAGAAGTACGCCCATGTGACCTTCTTCTTTAACGGCGGCGTGGAGAAGCAGTACCCCGGGGAGGACCGGGTGCTGGTGGCCTCGCCCAAGGTGGCCACCTACGACCTGCAGCCGGAGATGAGCGCCTATGAGGTCTGCGACAAGTGCGTGGAGCGCATCCGGAGCGGGGAATACGATGTGGTGATCCTGAACTTTGCCAACTGCGACATGGTGGGACACACCGGCGTGCTGCCTGCCGCCATCAAGGCGGTGGAGACGGTGGACGAGTGTGTGGGCAAGGTGGTGGACGCCACCCTGGAGATGGGCGGCATCGCCATGATCACCGCCGACCACGGCAACGCCGAGCAGATGGTGCAGCCCGACGGCAGCCCCATGACCGCCCACACCACCAACCGGGTGCCCTTTATCCTCTGCGGCGCCGGCACCGAGCTGCGCCAGGGCCGCCTGGCGGACATCGCCCCCACGATTCTGGATGTGATGGGACTGGCCTGCCCGGAGGAGATGGACGGAAAGAGCCTGATCGTTCGGTGATATCCCTTCCGTGAAGCGGGGCGCATCGACATTTTGAAAATGTTGTAAATTCTTATAATTGTATAAAAATCTCACTGTCTGTGCATACTGCAGGCAGTGAGATTTTTTTATGCAAGAATTCGGTGGCCGCAGACCGGTTCCTCTGCGGCAGGCGGCCCAGCGGCCGCAGGAAGGGTGAATACAATGAGTCGAATGAATCACGACAAGACCAAGAGCTTTTTCGGTGGCCGGGGCTTTTACATAGCCCTGGTGCTATGCCTGGCCGTGGTGGGCGTGGCCGGGTACCTCGCCCTGGTGCAGCAGGCGGAGGTGGCCCGGGAGGACCGGGACACCCCGGTGGTGCAGCAGGAGCCGGTGGAGGACATCCAGCGGGCCCAGGCACCTGAGCCGGTGGAGGAGACCCTGAAGCCGGAGGAGCTGCTGCCCCAGGTTTGCTCGCCCCTGGACGGGACCACGGTGACGGTGTTCAGCATGACGGAGCTGCTGTATGACGAGACCATGGCGGACTGGCGGACCCACAGCGGCATCGACATCAAGGCCGAGGAGGGGGATGCGGTGAAAACCGCCGCCGACGGCGTGGTGAAGGAGGTGCGGTACGATGACCTCATGGGCGTGACGGTGGTCATTACCCACGAGGACGGATACGAGACCCAATACAGCTGCCTCCAGCAGGAGCCGCCGGTGGAGCAGGGCAAGACTGTGAAGGCCGGGGACATCATCGGTCTGGTGGGGTCTACGGCCAGTGCCGAGGCGGATGTGGGGCCGCACCTGCATTTCTCCGTGAGCAAGGACGGGAAGGTCATTGACCCGGCGGAGTATGTGCAGTGAAAAGGGAATAGGGACGGAGGCTGCCGAAAAAACTGGGAGTTTTTTCGGCAGCCTTGTCAACCGATGATACCTATCCAAGAGATGGGTTTGTTTTTTTGTGCAGGTTGCCTCTTGCATTTGGGGCGGATTTACCATATACTACAGCATTAGATAGATTTAGGAGGCAGAGTATGGACCACTTTGCGATGCGTAACTTCTGCAAGGCCGTGTGTATGGCCTGTTGTTGTTGCGCCCATTTTGGTCATGTATGCTCTGCGGGTGTGCCGGAGATTTGAGCTCGGCGGCACAGTGATATAGCAATCGGCAGAGGGTGCATGAGGCGCCCTCTGTTTTTATTTGGATTTCGTTTCGGGAGTGAAAATGTATGATGAGTGAAAACCATATCTGCGCCGCCGCCAAGGCCATGGCGCAAACCTACACCACGGCATCCGTGCCCCTGTACGGCAAAAAGCTGCGGCTGCCCGACCGGCAGGCGGTGATCCTGCTGATCAAGGAGATCCGGCGGCTGATCTTCCCGGCGTACTACGGGGAGGCGGCGCTTATGAGCCTGGCTCCGGAGGACTACGCGGCGCTGCTCTTAGAGCGCATTGAAAAGCAGCTTTTCAGCCAGATCGCTCTGGCGCTGCCCGAGGAGCAGGAGCTGCAGGCCCAGGAGCTGGCCATGGAAATGGTGACGCGCCTGCCCAAAATCGCCCAAAAGGTGCAGCTGGATCTGGAGGCTACCTTTGACGGGGACCCGGCGGCGGGGTCCCGGGAGGAGATACTGTTCTCTTATCCGGGGCTGTTTGCCATTCTGGTATACCGGGTGGCCCATGAGCTGTATCAGATGAAGGTGCCTATTCTGCCCCGGATGATGTCCGAATACGCCCACAGCCACACGGGCATCGACATCAACCCCGGCGCGCAGATCGGCGACTACTTCTTCATTGACCACGGTACAGGCATTGTGGTGGGCGAGACTACGGTTATAGGCGACAGGGTGAAGCTGTATCAGGGCGTGACCCTGGGCGCCCTCTCCCCCCGGGACGGCCACCGCTCCCGGCCCGGCAAGCGGCACCCCACGGTGGAGGACGATGTGACCATCTACTCCGGCGCGTCCATTTTGGGCGGCGAGACGGTCATTGGCCGGGGCAGCGTGGTGGGCGGCAACGCCTTCCTCACCGGGTCTGTGCAGGAGGACACAAGGGTGGTCATTCACGCCCCGGAGACAATATTCAAGCACCGAAACGAAGAACACAAATAATAAATAGCGAAATACAGGCGCACATTTTCCGAGAAATGTGCGCTTGTTTTTTCGCTTTTTGAGGATTTGTTGGTGCTTTCCTTATTGTGTTTTTAGGAAAAGCGGGGTAAAATAGGCGAAGGACTTTGATTTTGGAGGTGACGGCCATGAACGGGACGGGACGCTCCCTGGGGCGTACGCTGGCCGCCGCGTTCCCTCACACGGTGCCGGTTTTGACGGGCTACCTGGTGCTGGGGATGGCCTACGGCGTGCTGATGCAGGCTAAGGGGTACGGGGCTATTTGGGCGTTTCTCATGAGCGCGGTGGCCTTTTGCGGGAGCATGCAGTTCGTGGCTATCACGCTGCTGACGGGCGCTTTTGACCCGGTGGGGGCGTTTCTCATGAGCCTGATGGTGAACGCCCGGCATCTGTTTTACGGGGTGTCCATGCTGGGAAAATACCGGGGCATGGGCTGGGCAAAGGTGCCGCTGGTCTACACACTCAGCGACGAGACCTTCTCTATTGTATCCTCTGTGGAGCCGCCGGAGGGCATGAGGGCCCGGGACTTTTACCTGGCGGTGTCGGTTTTGGACTATATCTACTGGGTGGGCGGCTCGGTGCTGGGGGCCCTGGCGGGGAAGTTCATCCGATTTGACACCACGGGGCTGGACTTCGCGCTGACGGGGCTGTTTGTGGTGCTGTTTATCGAGCAGGTGAAAAATCCGGAAAACCGCAGGAGCGGTGTCATCGGAATGGCATGCACTGTGGCGGCGCTGGCGGTGTTCGGTGCGGACAAACTGGTGATACCGGCGATGGTTTTGGTGCTGGTGGTATTGCTGCTGGGGAGGAAAAAGCTATGACTTTGACGAATGTGCAGGCGCTGGGCATCGTGCTGGCGGTGACGCTGGGGACGATAATCACGCGGTTTTTACCCTTTGCGCTGTTTCCGGACAGCAGGCCGGTGCCGAAGATTGTGGAGTATTTAGGGCGGACGCTGCCGGCGGCCATGATGGGGCTTTTGGTGGTGTACTGCCTGCGGAATGTGGACATTGCCGCCGCACCACACGGGCTGCCGGAGCTCATCGCCCTGGCGGTGGTGACGGGGCTGCACCTATGGAAGGGGAATGTGCTGCTGTCTATCGGCGTGGGGACGGCGGTGTACATGGTGCTGGTGCAGGCGGTGTTTGTGTGAGAATTGGGAATATGAGATTTTGGCCCTCGGCGGTTGCCGGGGGCTTTTTTATTTTGAGAGGAAAGAGGGCGGGGTAGAACCCCGCCCCTACGAAGATGCTACAAGCAGTGCTGGGGCCGACCTCTCCGTCAGCTCCCCTTGCGCAGGGTGGCCTTTTTAGAGGGGGATTTGGGAGCTTGAAAAATTTGATGTAAATTTTACACGATTTTTCTTTCGGACTTAACATGGGAGTTTTACCATGAATCCAGAGCAAGAGGCAAATATCCATTACAAAAGAAAGAAGGTTTTCAAAAATGAAAAAAGTAATTTGCTTGGTACTGGCTGCGGTACTGGCCCTGAGCTTGGCGGCCTGCGGCAGCAAGGACAGTGACAACAAGGGCGGCGACACCGCCCTGACCGGAAAGGTCTCCACCAACGGCTCCACCTCCATGGACAAGGTCATCGGCGCACTGAAGGAACAGTTTATGCTGGACAACACCGGCGTGACCGTGACCTATGACCCCACCGGCTCCGGCTCCGGCATCGAGGCCGCCTCCAACGGCTCCGCCGACATCGGCCTTTCCTCCCGGGCGCTGAAAGACGAGGAGAAGGCCAATGGTCTGGAGGGCACTGTGGTGGCTCTGGACGGTATCGCCATTATCGTCAACGCAAACAGCACCGTGACAGACCTCTCCGTGGAGCAGATCGCCAAGATCTTCACCGGCGAGATCACCGACTGGAGTGAGGTGGGCGGCGCCGCAGGCACGATCTCCTGCATTGGCCGTGAGTCCGGCAGCGGCACGAGAGACGGCTTCGAGTCCATCACCAAGACCAAGGACGCCTGCAAGCTGGACCAGGAGCTGACCTCCACCGGCGGCGTTATCGAGGCCGTGGCCGGCAACCCCAACGCCATCGGCTATGCCTCCCTCTCCGCTGTGGAAGGCAAGACCACCGTTAAGGCTGTGACCGTGGGCGGCGTAGCCTGCACCGAGGCCACCGTGCTGGACGGCAGCTATCAGATTCAGCGTCCCTTCGTGCTGGTGACCAAGAGCGGCGCGACCCTCTCTCCCGCCGCACAGGCATTCTTCGACTTCGCCACCTCTACCGCGGCGGCGGACCTCATCAAGAACGCCGGGGCTGTGCCGGTAGCTAAGTGAGAAACAAACCGAGCAATGGGCGGCCTGGGTGGCCGCCCGTATGCGGCGTGTATTAGGGAAGTGGCGCGGTGCGAGACCGGGCGGCGGGGGCGTTACAAGTAGTACGGTGGTCGGCGGGACACATGGGTCCCGCCCTACAACCACACATTTTGTAGGGCAGGGCCCGCGTGCCCTGCCGTGGGTGCGGTGCGATGTCGGCGGGCGGACAGAGGCGTCCGCCCCTACGGATGACAAGGAAATTTGTGCAAGCCCGGGAGCGGGCCGATGTAGGCATCGGCCCCTACGGAGGGTTTACCGATAGGATTTCGTAGGGGGCGATGCCCACATCGCCCCGCATCCGTTACAAGGGGCGCGGAAGAACGGGCGGGGTAGAACCCCGCCCCTACGGAGACATTGTTGGGGATGTGGGAAAAGAATCCCCCAGTCACGGCTTCGCCGTGCCAGCCCCCTTTAGGCAAGGGGGCCGAGGGGACGGGGGATGCGGATGTCCCTGTTGCGGTGCCCAAAATTTCTGCGCTGCCTTACGGCCGACACTTGAAATTTTGACCGCGGCCACTCGCTCACCTCGCTTCTTCTGCCACTGGCAGCGCTCGGCTCGCTCCCCACAGCCAGTTTGCGGACTGGTCTCGCAATGACACCTTTTTAAGAAGTGCGGTACAGCATCGGCGGGCGGACAGAGGCGTCCGCCCCTACAAAAATGCGGATGACTTGGCAAGGGCGGGCGGGGTAGAACCCCGCCCCTACGGAGGGTAACAAGAGGTATGGTAGGGCGGGCGACCGCGAGGGTCGCCCCTGGCAATGACAGGCTTTTAAGATGGTTTTTATGAGTTGGAAGGAGAATAAGATATGACGGCTGAGAGTTTGACGGTGGGAGGCACGGCGCGGAGGCGGCGGGGCGTCCGAGAGGCGCGCAAGGCCGTGGAGGGCGGTATCCAGGTGGTGTTTCTCATCTGCGGAACGCTGGCTGTGGGGTTCGTGCTGCTCATCAGCATTTACCTGATCCTCTCGGGGCTGCCGGCCATTCGGCAGATCGGGCTGGCGGATTTCCTGTTCGGCCGGGTTTGGGACCCCACCAATGCCACCACCGGGGCGGAATTCGGCATTTTACCCTTTATTCTTACCTCTATATACGGCACCGCCGGGGCGGTGGTGCTGGGCGTGCCGGTAGGACTTTTGACGGCGGTATACCTGGCCAAGATCGCCCCGCCCAAGGTGGCTGTGGCCATCCGCACGGCGGTGCAGCTTCTGGCGGGCATCCCGTCGGTGGTTTACGGTCTGGTGGGCATGATCGTGCTGGTGCCGGCCATTCAGCGGACCTTCTCCCTCAGCTCCGGCGCCTGCCTGCTGGCGGCCATGATCGTGCTGGCTATTATGATTTTGCCCAGCATCATCAATGTGGCGGAGAACGCTCTGCGGGCGGTACCCAAGGAATATGAGGAGGCCAGCCTGGCCCTGGGGGCCACGAAGCTGGAGACCTATTTCAAGGTGACGCTTCCGGCGGCGGGCAGCGGCGTGGCGGCGGCCATCGTCCTGGGCGTGGGACGGGCCATCGGTGAGGCTATGGCGATTATCATGGTGTCGGGCAATGTGTCCAATATGCCGTCCGTCTTTGCACCGGTGCGGTTTTTGACCACGGGCATCGTGTCCGGCATGGGCTATGCCCAGGTGGGAAGCCTGTATCACCAGGCCCTGTTTTCCATCGGGCTGGTGCTGTTCCTGTTTATCATGTTCATCAATGTGCTTTTGAATGTACTCATCAAAAAGAAAGGGGATGCGTAATATGGGCGAAAAGCTCTCCCTGCGGCGCAGGGTCTACAACGGCACTATGACGGTGCTGGTGCGGCTGGGCGCCGTCCTTACCTGCGGACTGCTGCTCTTTCTCATCGGGTACATTTTTTACTGGGGCATTCCGGGGCTGAGCTGGGAGATACTCACCACCCAGACCAGCTATATTAAAAATACCGTGGGCATCCTGCCCAACATTCTCAACACCTTATATATTATCCTGGCGGCTATGGCCCTTGTGCTGCCCATCGGCGTGGGCGCGGCCATCTACCTGACGGAATACGCAGGGAGTGCAAGGCTGGTGCGTGTTATCGAGTTTGCCACGGAGACGCTGACGGGCATACCGTCCATCATCTTCGGCTTGGTGGGCATGCTGTTCTTTGTGCAGAAGATGGGCCTGCAGGCAGGCGTGCTGGCAGGGAGCCTGACCCTGGTGGTGATGATCCTGCCCACGGTGGTGCGTACCACCCAGGAGAGCCTGAAGGCGGTGCCCCAGTCCTACCGGGAGGGGGCCACGGGCCTGGGCGCAGGCAAATGGCACATGATACGCACCGTGGTGCTGCCCAACGCCGTGGACGGTATCGTGACCGGGTGCATTTTGGCGGTGGGGCGCATTGTCAGTGAGAGCGCGGCGCTGCTGTATACGGCGGGCTTCGGCATGGTATTGGTGAACTTCATCGACTCCCTGCATACCTCCGCCGCCACACTGACGGTGGCTCTGTATGTATACGCCACAGAGGGCGGGGAGACGGCTTTGGCCTTCTCCATTGCCACCATTTTGATGGCACTGACGCTTATTATCAACCTGGCTGCCGCCTGGGTAGGGCGGAGACTGAAAAACGGAAAGGAGTGAGCAAAATGGAACCCATTTTGCAGGCAAAGGACCTGAACCTGTGGTACGGGGCCAACCAAGCGCTGCACCATATTACCCTGGACATCCCGGCCCATGAGATCACCGCCTTTATCGGGCCCTCGGGCTGCGGCAAGTCTACCTTTTTGCGGACGCTGAACCGCATGAACGACCTGATAACGGGGGTGAAAATTCAGGGCGAGGTAAATTTTCACGGGGAGAACATCTATGAGCCTTCCGTGGACCCCACGGTGCTGCGCCGGCGCATCGGCATGGTGTTTCAGAAGGCCAACCCCTTCCCCATGAGCATTTACGACAATGTGGCCTACGGCCCCCGGACCCACGGCATCCGGGGACGGAAGGAGCTGGACGAGATCGTGGAGAGGTCTCTGCGGTCAGCGGCCATCTGGGATGAGGTGAAGGATAGGCTTAAAAAGAGCGCTCTGGGGCTCTCCGGCGGACAGCAGCAGAGACTGTGCATCGCCCGAGCCCTGGCGGTGGAGCCGGAGGTGCTGCTGATGGACGAGGCCACCAGCGCCCTGGACCCCATTTCCACCTCGAAAATCGAGGATCTGGCCATTGAACTCAAGAGCAAGTACACCGTGGTGATGGTGACCCACAACATGCAGCAGGCGGCCCGTATCTCTGACAACACAGCCTTCTTCCTGCTGGGAGAGCTGGTGGAGATGGGGAGGACGGAAAAGCTCTTTGCTTATCCCCGGGACAAGCGGACAGAGGACTATATCACCGGGAGGTTTGGCTAATGAGAAACAGATTCGACCGGCAGCTGGCCCAGCTGAACCGGGAGCTGACGGAGATGGGCGCTTTGTGCGAGGAGGTCATCGCCCTGGCCTCCCGGGCGCTGACCGAAGGGGATAAGATGCTGGCTGCCAAGGTGGCGCCGGTGGATGCGGAGATCGATGAAAAGGAGCGGGGCATCGAGTCCCTGTGCCTGAAGCTGCTCTTACAGCAGCAGCCGGTGGCAAGGGATCTGCGGCAAATTTCCGCAGCGCTGAAGATGATAACGGACATGGAGCGCATTGGCGACCAGGCAGAGGATATTGCGGAGATCGTGTCGTTTTTGGACGGGGCGGCGGAGCATGACGACCTGCTGCGGCAGATGGCCCAGGCGGTGATCTGCATGGTGACGGACAGCGTGGACGCCTATGTGAAGCAGGACACAAATCTGGCCAAGCGGGTCATTGCCCGGGATGACCAGGTGAACGAATACTTCCGTCAGGTAAAGCGACGGCTTATCGGGCGCATCGCCCGGGATCCGGAGAACGGGGAGTCGGTGCTGGACCTGCTGATGATTGCCAAGTATTACGAGCGCATCGGCGATCACGCCACCAACATCGCCGAGTGGGTGATTTTCTCGGTGACGGGGGCACACCCGCCGGAGGCGTGAGAGGGCGAAGGATATACAGAATGCGGGGACTGCTGCGGAAGGCGGCAGTTCTTCGACTGTCGAAAAACCCTCCGGTTTTTTCCGACAAAAGGATTGCAGTCTGCTGCGCGCATAATTTGTCCGTCTGTGACGGACAAATTCCAGACTGGCAGCCTGAGAAGTATTTTCTCTCACGCACATGTCGCGAGAGAAAATGATTTTATTTCTTTGCCGCCTGCGGGCGGCAAACTCTGCGAGGCTTTTTGACACGCTGAGGGGGTCTTGCCGAGAGGCGGGACCCTTTTTGCGTGCAGCGAAAAGTGCTTTTAAGGACGGGAAAGCGGATTGCCACGACCAGTTTGCGAACTGGTCTCGCAATGACAGGGAGTTTTACAAGGGGCGCGGGGGAATGTCCGGCGGGCGGACAGGGGCGTCCGCCCCTACGAAGATGTTACAAGTAGTGCGGTGGAGGCGGGACGATGTGGGCATCGTCCCCTACGGGATGTAACATGAGGTGCGGGGTAGGGTTGGGCGGCGGGGGTGGGAAATGCGGGGTTGACAGGGGGACGGATTTTGGTACAATGAGGAGTAGAACAAAGAGAGGAACGGAGTATGGACGGGTACTATTACAAGGGACTGGATCGGGCAGAAAAGGCGGCCTATGAGCAGATGAAAACCGGGCTGGAGGCGCTGGCTCCCTCCATACGGGTGGTTCGGCTGGAGAGTGAGCGGCTGGCGGAGGTATATCTGCGGCTGAAGCTGGACACGCCGCTGCTGTTTTATGTGGTGGGGTACAGCTATCGGTACTATCCGGGGGCGGACCATGTGGAGCTTATTCCGGAGTACCTCTTTGAAAAGAGCAAGATACGCACCCATCAGCAGGCCATTTCCGCCCGGCTGCAGCGGCTTGTGCGGCCCTTGCAGGGGAAAAGCCAGTTGGAGAAGGAATTGGCCATTCACGACTTTATTTTGGAGAATGTTCGCTATGACAAGCTGAAAAAGTCCTATTCCCATGAGATCATCGGGCCTATGACCCAGGGGGTCGGCGTGTGCGAGGGCATTGCCAAAACGGTGAAGGCCCTGTGCGACGCGGTGGGGGTGGAGTGCATCATTGCCCTCAGTGAGGCCAATCCGGAGAGGGGGGTACGATACCGCCATACCTGGAACATACTCACAATAGACGGAAAACGATACCATTTAGACGCCACCTTTGACAATTCGCTGCAGCGGGGCGTGAAGCGGTATGACTATTTTAATCTGGATGACCGGCATATTTTCCTGGACCACGAGAAGCTGGTGCTGCCGGTGCCGGCGTGCGGGGACGAAAAGGGGTACTACTACCGCTCTGTGTCCCTGACGAGGCCCGAGGATGTGGAAAACCGGGTGCGCCAGGCCCTGCGAAAGAAGCAGGCGCATTTTGTGTTTCACTGGCGGGGCGGCGGGCTGAACCGGGAGATACTGGCGGACCTGCTGGACCGGGCGGCGGCGCAGGCCGGGAAGAAGGGTTTGGGCGTAAGCTGCGCGGTGAATGTGCGGCAGGCGGTGATCCAGCTGGACTTCGGCGCGGCCAGAGAGACGGAGGTGCAGCAGCCGGACGAGGGGCAGGAGGAGTAAGGGAAAAGCTCTTGGAGGACGCGGATTGCCACGGGCGTTTTACGCCCCCCAATGACATTTATAAGGATCACAGAAGGTCGATGGTTTAGGAGGAATCGGAATGGCGAAGAAGGCGGGGCGGAACACGAAGGCGCGGATCGTGGCGGCGGCGTGGAGGCTGTTTTATGAGCAGGGATACGAGGACACCACGGTGGAGGACATCGTGTTTGAGTCGGAGACCTCCAAGGGCTCCTTTTACCACTATTTTGAGGGAAAGGACGCACTGCTGGGGTCGCTGTCGGTGCTGTTTGATGAAAAGTACGAGGAGCTGCGGCCCCGGATCGACCCGGAGGCTGACGCAGTGGAGACACTGGTGTTTTTGAACCGGGAGCTTTTCAATATGATCGACAACAGCGTGTCCCTGGAGCTGCTGGCACGGCTGTTTTCCTCGCAGCTGGTGACAAGAGGGGAAAAGCACCTGCTGGACCGCAACCGCACTTATTTTAAGCTGCTGTACCAGATCATCCGGGACGGACAGAGCCGGGGGCAGCTGCGCACGGACATGGCGGCCAATGAGATCGCCAAGGCCTACGCCATGTTTGAGCGGGGAATGATGTACGACTGGTGCCTGTGCGGCGGGGAGTACGCCTTGGGGCGGTACAGTGCGCTGATGATGCCGATGTTTTTGCAGGGATTTCGGCCGGAGCGGTAAGAGCGGAGACTTTTAATTTAAAGAAGAGGCAAGGCCCTTTGGCCTTGCCTCTAAAGCTTTATTGGAATAACCTCCGTTAATCCGCGCTTGCGTCCGTGGGAAAGCTCACGGCGATGGTCGTCCCCTTTTCGGAGCTTTCCGCCACCCGAATTTCGCCGCCGTGGAGGGCCACAATCTCCCACGCCAGAGACAGTCCCAGCCCCACGCCGCCGTTTTCCCGACTGCGGGATTTATCCACCCGAAAGAAGGGCTGAAAAATGCTCTCCCGGTACGGCTGGGGGATGCCGCAGCCGGTATCCGTCACCGTGATATGAAGGCAGCTGGCCTCATATGCTACCGCGATATGCACCGTTCCGTCAGGGCGGTTGTAGCGGATGGCGTTTTCGGTGAGATTATAGAGCAGGCGGTAGAGCAGTGTGTCGCTGCCGGTCATGGTGCCGTCACCGGTGGCCTTGAGGGTAATGTTCTTCCTCTCGGCAAGGGGGGCCAGATCGGTGAAGATCTCCTCTACCATAGGGCCTATCTCTATGCGCTCGGTGCAGGGTACCGTCCGAAGCTCGCTCATCTCCAGAAGGGTTTTTGTCATCTGGGTCATGCGCTCGGTCTGCTCGCGCAGTAAACGGAGAAAGTCTGCCGTTTCCGGGGATACCTCGGGATGCTCTGCGGAAAACAGCTCAAGCTGCGCCTGCATCAGGGAAAGTGGCGTGCGCAGCTCGTGGGCGGCGTTTCCGGTGAACTGCCGCTGGGCGGCAAAGCCGGAGTCAAGGCGGTCAAGCATCTGATTGAAGGACCGGCTGAACTGCCGGAACTCCGGCAGGACCGCTTCGGGGATCTTTGTATCCGTCAGATTGTTCGGCTGCACCTTTTCCACCTGGGCGGCAAAGGTGCGCAGAGGCTTCAGGGCATGGCCGCTTAAAAAGTACGCAAGCACACCGCCCAGCAGTGCCGCTGCCGCCGTAATATACCAATTGGTAGTGATAAAGGATTCCTGCGCGCCGTGAATGACGATGGTAAGCTCCTGGTCAAGCCTTTCCCGCCGGGGGTCGAAAAAATCCGGCTCGTCTCCGTCCGTGTCCTGGTAGCCTGTAATGTGGGAGCCTATGGAATCCATGTAATGCCTGCCGGAGTAGCCGATCAGGACATTCATGAAAATACAGGTGGCGCCGATAAGAAGCGCGGTCATCAGGGTGATGCGCCACTGCAAGGATAGATTTTTCACGGCTTTTCTTCCTCCATAACATAGCCCTCTCCGATGCGATTGCGGATCGGGTCAAAGCCCAGGGCGGCGCGCAGCTTCTTTCGCAGCGCGGAGATATGTACCCGGATGGAATTGCTGAAATGGTCCACACGGTTATCCCACACATGGTCCAGCAGCTCCTCCTGACTGACCGGGCAGCCCTGGTGCAGCAGCAGGTATTCCAGTATCCCAAGCTCCTTTCGGGTAAGCGACAGCTCCTGCCCGCCGGCTGTGGCGGTACGGGATTTGGTGTCAAAGGCTACCTGCCCGCAGGTGAGGACCACATCGTTTTGCGTAAATTGCCGCCGGGTGAGACTGCGTATCCGGGCGGCTAACTCCTCTAAATGAAAAGGCTTTGCCAAATAATCATTGGCGCCGGCATCCAGCCCCTCTACCTTGTCGGAAACGGTACTGCGCGCCGACAAAATCAGCACCTTCGTATCTCTGTCCTTTTGCCGCAGCGTCCGCAGCACCGTCATCCCGTCCGCCCCCGGCAGATTCAGATCCAGCAAGACGAGGTCGTACCGCTCCACGCCCAGCAGCGCAAGGGCTTTGTCTCCGTCATAGCAAAAATCTACGCTGTAAGCAAGACGCCTGAGACTGCGAACGATCGTCTCACACAATGCGCGCTCATCTTCAACCACTAAAATATGCATAGAAAATCTCCTTGGGGTGTTTTTTCGGTTCGTCGATGGTATAAGCAGTCTCATTATACCACATGGAGATAAAATTTTGGTTAAGTTTTCGTTCTTAACAGGGATTTTATATCCGATGCGCTACAATGGTGTTACAAAAGAAAGGAGTGACCGGGTTGTTTCGATCAAAAAAGGCCGTATTTCAGGTCCTGCTTCTTATCTGTGGAGGGGCAATGCTGTGCTACGGAGTCCTGCGCGGGGAGGCCGATACCGTGCTGAGCAAGGCAATACGGCTGTGTTTGGAGTGTGTGGGAATTGGATAACGGTAAACACAGTAAAAAAAGAGGGGGCATTTCGCAGGGCCTCTCCCGCTTTCGCGGATGGGTGCAGGGGGGAGCGGCACTGCTGAGTAACCTCCATCTGCCCAATTTCCTGCGGGGCGGAATTTATCAGGGGAAGGGAAAGGCCGTTTGCGTGCCGGGGCTTAATTGCTATTCCTGTCCGGCCGCATCGGGCGCCTGCCCCATCGGCTCGTTTCAGGCGGTGGTGGGGTCTTCGAAATTCGCCTTTTCCTACTATATTACAGGATTTCTCCTATTGCTGGGGGTTCTGCTGGGGCGGTTCATCTGCGGATTCCTCTGCCCCTTCGGATGGTTTCAGGAGCTGCTGCACAAGATCCCGACCCGGAAGCTATCCACCAAAAGGCTGAAGCCGCTGACCTACATTAAATACGCCGTTTTGCTTTTGGCGGTGGTTCTGCTTCCGGCGCTTATCACAAACGATGTGGGCATGGGGGACCCGTTCTTCTGCAAGTACCTCTGTCCCCAGGGTGTGCTGGAGGGGGCGATACCCCTTGCCGCCGTCAATTCGGGAATCCGCTCCGCCCTGGGCGTGCTCTTTTCGTGGAAGCTCGGGATACTGATAACGGTGATCGTGCTGAGTGTGGTTTTCTACAGGCCGTTTTGCAAGTGGCTGTGCCCGCTGGGCGCTTTTTATGCGCTGATGAACAGAGTGTCACTTTTCGGAATGAAGGTGGATAAGCACAAGTGCGTTTCCTGCGGAAAGTGCGCGAAGGCATGCAAGATGGATGTGGATGTAACCAAAAACCCCGACCACACCGAATGCATACGCTGCGGCATGTGCATCCGGGCCTGCCCCACCAAGGCGGTGAGCTTCTGCTACGGCTTCGGTAAAGGGAAGGAAAGGGAGCTCTCCGGCGAAAAGGCGGAGATAGAAAAACAAATACACGATACAGAAAAGGAGTAAACACCATGAAAACCAAAAGAATTTTAACCCTATTGACCGCGGCGCTGCTGGTGCTCAGTCTTGCCGCCTGCGGCACGGGCAAGGATAGCAAGAAGGACGACAGCGGCAAAAAGACTGATATTGCAGCCCTTATAGCGGCGGAGCCGACCACAAAGGACGAGGCGGTGGAGCTGCATCAAAAGCTGATGGAGCAGGAAAATGCGATTCTGTCCCAGAACAGCGCCCTGTGGGAAAAGGCCTTTCTCTCTGCCAATAAAAACATGAGCATGATTGAGGACGGCGGCAATTACGGGGACTTCCTGCTCAAAACGATTGAAGGCGCCAAGGACCAGTTCAAGTCGGACGAGCTGAAGCTGCTTAACGAAGGCGCGGAGCTGATTCGGGAGATCGAAGGGAAGCTGACGATTCTTGAGCAAAAATTCCCCGGCTGCGGCAGCAAGCCCTCCGATGGGGACATGAGCGTTCCGGCGGAAAACGGAAAGCCCATCGAGAAGAGCGATCTGACGAAATTTCCTGCATTCGACGGCAAGGACCTTGCGGGAAATGAGGTGAAAAGCAGCACACTGTTTGGGGAAAACACGGTTACCGTGGTAAACTTTTGGTTCACCACCTGCAGCCCCTGCGTGGGAGAGCTTGCCGAGCTGGAAGCGCTTAACAAGCAGCTGGCCGAAAAGGGCGGCGCGGTAGTCGGCATCAACTCCTTTACCCTGGACGGGGATAAAACGGCTATCGCCGAGGCCAAGGACATTCTGGCAAAGAAGGGCGTATCCTACAAAAACATTTGGTTTGACTCGAAAAGCGAGGCCGGAAAATTTGCCTCCGGACTGTACTCCTATCCGACCACATATGTGGTTGACAAGAACGGCAACATTGTAGGCGAGCCGATCGTCGGCGCGATAACCGGACAAAAGCAGGCGCAGACGCTGCAGAAGCTCATCGATCAGGCCATTGCAAACAGTAAGGGCTGATGCTTGTTCCGAAATAAGAATACAAATCACAGCGGCAATGCGGGATATCTGCATTGCCGCTGTGTTTGCAAGGTGGAAAATATACCGGGTGTGTGATGAACGATCGTGAGGTCAACCCGGAAAAATACATAGCGCCGAAGAACTGGTACAAATACGGAAGCGAAATGGTTCGGCCCTATAAAATCCGCATCCATCCGCCGTGCGCCAAAGACGAGAAGAAGCTCCGGTGCTACTATGAGAGCAAGCTGGCCGCGCTGCCGGATGTGATGGATGTGGCCGCAGCCGTGGACTTTGCAGGATATAACCGCCGCACCGTCTGCCAATGGATTCGCGCGGGTAAGCTGAAGGCGCTGGCGCTGCTGCAGAAGTACATGATCCCCAAATGCTATCTCATCGACTGGCTCTGCTCGGACGATTACAACAACACCAACCGCAAATCCCGCCGGCATATCAATATGCTTTGGGAGGCGCAGAAATGGAGAGATTGATGCGGACATTTTATCGTCTTGGCGTTATCTCGGCCTTCTGCGATCGTGCTCGGCATAGTAGCGCCGTTTGCCTTTCAGCATATTTTCGTCCGCTTCGCGGACAAGGTCTCCCAATCCGGCTGACACCCTTTGCGCGGCAATGCCGTAGGAAATGCTGTAGTCCTGTGCGGCAAGCGCCGATGATACCGCCTGCATACGCGCTTCACATACGGCTGCATCTGCCTTTGAAAAGACGACAAACTCGTCGCCTCCGATGCGATAAAGGCCGCCGTCGGTCAGCAGCAGCGTGCCGTCGGGTCGCAGCAGCGCGACGGTGGAGACAAAGGTCTCACTGAGGCTGAAGGATTTCATGATGCGCAGCACCGCGTCATTGTCACGCTCGTCATGCCCCGCGATCAGCTCCGCCATGGCGGAGAGGATGGTCTGGTCTGCGTTCGCCGTGTCGACAAAATCCTTTGCGATCTGGCGTGTCGCGATAGTCAATTCGTCAAAGGAGCGCTGTGTGATCTCACGATTCGCCCGCCGGACGAGGAAAAAGACCGAACAGAAGAGCAGCACGCCGATCAGGAGCGTGACCGCCATCATCATGCCTACTCGTTTTTTGTTGACCATGTTCATTCTTCCTTTATTCTTCCTCCCTGTCGCGCGCCGCCAGGCTGCGCAGGAAGGATTCCGCTTCGCGCCCGGGCAGGACGCGCGAGAAATAAAAGCCCTGAATGAAGTCGCAGCCCGCCGCAAGCACGGCGTCGCACGTTGCCTTGTCCTCCACGCCCTCGCACAGCACGCGGATGCCCATGTCGTGCGAAAGACGGATCATGCCCTCCAGCAGCGCGCGGGCACGCGGCAAGGCGGACTCGATCACGATGCTGCGGTCGATCTTCACGCCGTCGATTGGGTAGGTGCTCAGGTCGGAGAGCGAGGAATAGCCCGCGCCGATATCGTCCAGCACGATGCGAAGCCCCATCGCGTGCAGCCCCTCGATCGTCCGCAGCGCCGCCTCGCGGTCGTGCGCGTAGGAGTCCTCCGTCAGCTCCACCACAAGGCGGTCGCGCGTAAAGTCGTACTGCTCGACGATCTCGCGCACGCGCGCGAGGATCTTTTCGTCTGCGATGGACTGGCGCGTGAAGTTGCACGAGAGCCACAGCGTCCCGCGCCCCTCCCGCTTCCACGTCTGGAGCTGCACGCACGCGCAGCGGAGCATATAGAGATCCAGCTCGGTGATCGTGCCGGCGCGGATCATCAGGTCGATGTATTTTGAGGGCTTGAGCAGTCCCTCCTCCGGGTTTTGCCAGCGCGAGACGGCCTCCGCGCCGACGACTGTGCCAGCGCGATCGACGACGAACTGGAGGTACGGCTCAAATTCGCCCTTTTCCACCGCCTTGCTCATGCTGCCGCGCAGACGCTCGAGCTGCTCGCTCTCGTCGATCATACCGCGCGTGCTGAACGCGCAGGGCGTTTCCGTGCGGAACGCGAGGGCGCAGCCCTGGCGCGCGTTGTAGAGCGCAGCCTCGGCGCCGCAGTCGGGGTTTTCCGACAGCGAGCAGATGCCTGCGCGGAACGCGCCGGCATATTCGGCGCGGAAGCCCGTAAGGTAGCCGTCCAGCCCGCGGATAAGCTCCTCGGCGCGCTGCTGTGCCGCCTCGCGGCTGCCGCACTGACACACGAGCGCGAACATCCCGCGCCCCACGCAGGCGAGGTATTCCTCACGTCCGCAGCCAAGGCGCAGATACTCCGCCGCGCGGGAGAAGATCTCCTCGCGCTCCGTCTCGCCAAAACGCCGTTCGAGCGAGGGCATATCGCAGCCGATGCAGATGACATAGACGACGCTTCTGAGCGGGGCGGGGATGAGTGTTTCCATGCAGTTCAGATAATACCCGTCGTTGCCGATGCCGTAGCGCGGGTCGATGAGGGCGTTCGCCTTCAGCTCCGCGCGCTTTTTGCGCACAAGGATGCCCAGCGCGACCCCCGCGCCGAGCATCATCACGCCCAGCGCCGCGAGCGTCACGAGCCATCGCGTGCGATAGAGCGACGCGCCGCCGTCCTTCACGCTGACGGCAAGGATGCCTAGGCGCTCCGCCGCGCCGATGTCGTCGAGCGCACGCGCGATCTCCTCCGCCTGCGCCTCGGGCAGCGCGGAGGTAAAGCCGATGCAGATATTCTGCGGCTTGCCGGACACGGGCAGTGAGCAGAAAAGCTCGCTGCGGCGCAGGTACGCGCTGTCCACCGTTCCGGCGGGAAAGGCGGAGATGATATCCGCCTGCCGGTTCTCCGCCTGCTGCGCCTGCGTGGTATTTTTGCTGTACGGCAGGTAGACAAGGTCGTAGTCCGTGCACTCGCTCACGCGGCGGTACAGCTCCGGCAGCAGCCCCACATAAGAGTCGCTGCGGCTGTCGTAGGACTCGATGGGATAGAGATCGGCGTTTCCCGAGATCAGAAGTGTCTCCCTCGCGCTTGCATCCTGCATACAGCACAGCAGCGCTCCGATCGTCAGCACAGCGCAGAGCGTGATTTTCAAGAGCTTTTTTCGGCGCACAGGCGGCACCCCCCTTTATTTCAAATCGATCTTGCGGCGCTCGATGCGCCCCCAGCTGAGTTTTTTCTTCCTATAGCCGATAAAGGCCGTGCAGCGCACCCATGCGAGAATAAAGCGCAGGAACACCAGCTCAAAGAGACACAGGCAGACGGCCTTGAGGCCGTCGCCGAACGAGAGCGTGAGATCCGCCGTATAGATGCGCGAGAAGAAGGCAGTGAGCGTCAGGACCCCGCCGAAGACGGCGTAGATGAGGAAGAAGAGCAGCATGAACGGCACGTTGATGAGGTCGCACCACCATGCGAGCACCATCGTGAACACGCCGAAGACCTCGATAAACGGCGAGAGCAGCTCGTAAATGAGGAAATAGAGATAGGATACAAAGCTCACCGCGCCGAACCTGTGATTGGAAAACATGACGCGATGCTTGTACATACTCTGGAACAGGCCCAGATGCCAGCGCTTGCGCTGCTTGCACAGATCGCGCAGCCGCTCGGGTACCTGCGTCCAGCAGATGGCATCGGTGGCGTAGCGAATGGCATAGTCGATGTTGTTGACCGTGCAGTATTCGTGCAGCTTGACCACCAGCTCCATATCCTCGCCCATGGTCTTGTTGTCGTAGCCGCCCACGGCGATGACCGTGTCCTTTTTGAACAGTCCGAAGGCGCCGGAAATGATGAGCGAGCCGTTGAAACGGTCAAAGAGGATGCGAGAGGCAAGGAAGGAGCGGTCGTACTCCAGCACCTGCATGAAAGCGAGGATGCTGCGCGGCAGGCGGTAGCGTTTGACACGCCCGTTTTCCAGCTCCACATCGTTGGAGATGCGCACGATGCCGCCCACCGCCACCACCTTGCCGTCCTCCAGCACCGGCTGGGCGATGCGGCGCAGAGAGTCGTATTGCAGCACGGAGTCCGCGTCCATGCAGATAAAGTACGGGAAATTTGCGGCGTTGATGCCCATGTTCAGCGCGTCTGCCTTGCCGCCGTTCTTTTTTCGGATGAGCGTCACCGGTACCTTCTGTGTGCGTGTCTCATAGACGTATTCCTCGCGCTGACAGTTGATCTGCCGGCGGATGGGACGGTGGACAACATGCATATCGAACGCCTCGGCAAGCACCTCGGAGGTCGCGTCGCTCGAACCGTCGTCCACCACGATGATCTCATAGGAGCGGTAGTCGAGCGCAAGCAGCGAGCGCACCGTGTCCACAACGGTGATCTCCTCGTTGTGGGCGGGCACGATGATACTGATGGGCAGATAGTAGTCCGTGGGCAGGATGCTTTTGAACTTCTCCTGCCGGTTCCTCTTATAGAGGTCGAGGGAGCCGACGATGACCGAGAGGAACAAAAAGGTCGAGTAGCCGATCAGATAGGCGATAAAGAAATAGCCCACCCACTCAAGAAACAGCTTTATACCGTCGTACATACTGCGTCCTCCTTTCGCTCCTCCAGCTCCCGCACATCAAAGCGATAGCGCAGGATCTCGGAGGCGTAGCGGTCGTGCCCCTCGATCACGTCGATCAGATCGCGGTAGCCGCAGCCGAGCCGTTCCAGGCTCTGCGAGGCATTGAAGCGGATGTACCAGTTGGGATGATACAGGTTCTGCTTGAGCGTCGTCAGGGTCTGCTCCCCCGGATAGCTCGCCAGCACCGACGAGGCGATGGCGGCGTACTCCCAGCGCGCGTTTTCCGAGGGCGTCGCATAGCGCAGCAGATCGGGATAGACCGGCTCATAGGGGTAGCGACCGAAATAGCGCAGGCAGGAAAAGCGCAGCTCGTCGTCCCGCGCGCCGTCGTTGAGGAGCGCGAGCACCCGTTCACAGTACGCGCCGGAGGAAAAGCGGAAATAGTTGAGGATCGTCACCTGCATCCAGACCTTGAAATCCTCAAACGCCGCCCACAGCGCCTCGGCAAGCTGCGTCTCGTCGCCGTTGAAGTTCAAAAGTCCGTCGGCAAGGAGCTTGGGGTTGTAGTAGAGGCTGCTCGCGTCGATGATGCGCAGCGCGCGCACGATGATCTGCGCGTCGCCCGAGGTGTAGAGCGCCTGCATGGCGTTCTCGCGGCAGTAGATGCTCGGCTCGTTCAGCAGTTTGAGCAGCTCCTCCTTGAGCGGCGCGTCGTCCGCGCCGCCGAGCAGCTGGTATTTCTTGATGATGTAGGGGAAGTACGCCGCCTCGATCTCATCGCGGCGGCAGTAATCCTCTGCCAGCGTGATCATCACACCGTTAAGCGCCGTCAGATAGGAGCGGGTCAGCTCTGGCCGCCTCACGCGCAGGCGCTCCAGCGCGGCGTCAAAGGCCGCCATGCCGTTCACGCGGCGCAGTCTGCGCTCCATGAAGCGCAGATGTCTCTCGCTGACCGCTCCGGTCTCCGCGAGACGGTCAAGCTCCTGCGAGACCGTCAGCTCAAGGCGGATGCCGTCGCAGAAGGACCGATGCTCTCTGCGCCGCGAAAGGAGCGCCGTTGCAATGTTAAAGAGGATCATGCCGGCGCAGATGCCGAGATAGGCGTAGATCAGAATTTGAACAAACACCGGCGTTCTTCCTTTCTCATGTGTTTTACTGCCAGAGCTTTTGCAGAATGTAGTACGAGGGCTTGAGCCGCTCGTGATAGCTGACCGTATTGCCCCAGCCCTTGAGCGCCGCGGGATAGAGCGGCGTGCGCTCCTGCGCCGCGCCGTCGGTAAGACCAAGGTACATCGTGTCGATGGTGATGTAGTCCACGCCGTAGTTTTCATAGTAATCGTCGTGGATGGTCATGCGCGAGGGGTCTGAAAAGTTCAGAAGCTGCCAGGGAAGCTTCAGTTCCACATAGTCGCCCGCGAAGATGAAGTCCGCGAGGGAATCGTAGTCCGGCGCGGCAGGGTTCGCGTTGCCGTAGGCAAGATCGCCCGTCTCGTAGGTCTCAGTGCTTGCCTGCCAGTTGCCCGTGAGCAGCGGCGTCGCCGTCTGGAGCATCAGGTCGATGGGCTTGAAAAGCGGCGTGTCCGCGTCGGGCGGGTCGAGGTAGGCGTCCGCGTCGTGGGTTTCGTGGTAAAACATGGCGCGCAGCACCTCGTAGCGCTCCTGCACCAGGAGGCGGCTGTTGTCCCTGCCGTCGATGGCGAGGACGAAGTCCACCGGGTCCTCAAAGCGCAGGCCGAAGTTTTCGCAGTAGGTGCTGCCCGTCTTGGGTGTGGTGTCGATGGGGATGTAGAGCGTTTTCTGTCCGTTCGCAAAGCCCTTTTCATAGGCGAGCAGATAGATGAACTTCTCGTCGTATTTCATCGAAAGGGCGCGCGTGCCGGTATCGAAGAGTTTATCCTCCTCCGTCCACTCGCTGAGATCGCCGTCCACATACGCGCTGCATTCCTCCGCGCCGGGGTCGAAGGAGAGAAGCCCGAAGTATTGCTCGTTCGTCTGGTAGTCACTCCAGTAGGGCGTGCGCTGCAGGTTCACCGCGTGCATGGTGTTCCAGGTGCGCTTGAACCACTCGTCCTGCCAGGTAAAGACGCAGCCGCCCGCGCAGTTTGCCGCGGTGATGTCGCCCCAGCAGTCCACGAGGGCCTGCCCCTGCTCCTGCTCGGACATATGGCCCTGATTGCGTCCGGTGTTCCGGTCGATCTGCGCCATGCCGCGCCCGGTGGAAACGCCGAACTCGGAGATGACGACGGGCATCGTGTGATGCCGCCGCAGGGCGCGCAGATAGGCAAGGTAGGTGTTCGCCGCGCCGGTCTCATCGTAGAAGTCCGATTGGCGCAGCACGGAACCGATGGGTGTGTCGGGACCGGTCTCCACACGGGAGATGACGGCCTTGCCATCCCAGATGGGCGTGCGGTCCATCACCGCGGGGTTGAGGATATAGTTGAGATAGTCGGGATAGTAGGGATAGACATGATAGGAAACGAATTGCCCGGCAAGAAAGGCGTCCTCCGCACGGATATGCTCCACATCCACCTGCGCACACTTCATAAAAAAGGTCGTGATATCCTCCGGATAGAGGAACGGATCGGTGGTCGGCCAGTTGGAGAAGGCGACGAGCCGCTGGCTCTTATAGCGGCGGCTCTCGTATTCAATGATCCGGTCGCCCGCCTGCGCCAGCATGGACTCAAAGGCGGAGGCGTCTTCCGTCGCGGAGAGGTACGTTCCCTGATAGGGCGGCAGATCGGGGTATTTGTGGTTGGTGTAGGTGACGGTCACATCCTCCCACTCTACACCGAGAATATAGCCGATGACCCAGCGGGAAACATCCTTGGTGTAGAAGCCGGAGCCCGTTCCGCGCCCCAACGATATTTTGCGGTTTCCGTGCAGAACGTCGACCAGCGTGCGCCCGTCCTTGATAAACGCATCGAGAAAGTCCTTATCGTAGGCGTCGCGGTGGGAATTCTGCACATAGTCGTTGACCCACACGCCATGGATCAGCCAGAGTGGTTCCTCGTTCGCCTCCTCGCGCGCGGTGTTGTACTCGTAGAAGGCGTTGTAGAAGTCGTCGTGGAGCGTAATGTAGACGCGCACGGTGTTCGCGCCCATCTCTTGCATCTGGGCAAACCAGCGCAGGTAGGTCTCCTTGCTGACGGCGTAGTCTGTCGCCCACTCGCCCGGGATGCCCACGCCGAGGTTCACGCCCTTAACGATAAACGGCTCGGGACCGCTGCCGCGATCCATGTAAATGCTTTGCGTATCCGTGGTCATAAAGGCCGTCACCGGCTCGTCCGGCTTCAGGTCGATGTACCATCCCAGCCGGTAGCGCGCCGTGTCATAAGCAAGATAGAGCAGGATCAGAGCGGAAAGTGCGATGATAAATTTTTTCACGGCTCCGCCCTCGCTTTCTCAGTGGTTGAATTTCTTATTTCTGGATTCGTGGCTGTATTGGCGCAGAATGTCGATGTGCTCATCCATCCACGCGCCGCGCTCTGCGCAGAAGCGCTTCATCTGCGCGACGGCCTCGGTGTGCGTGTGCGGGTTTCGCTCTGTGGGTGAGATCATATCCTTATCCAGCGTGTAGCCCCAGACGGAGAAATTGCGGTCGACGGCGGGGCCAAGCCATTCCACCACGGCATCCATATAGCCGTTGAGATATGCATCGCTCAGGACACCCTGCCGCAGCGCACGGTAGCGCTCGATCACGGCGTTTATAAAGTCCTCGTCCTTGCTGAGCATATAGTACCAGACATTGTATTGCAGCTCAAAATGCTGCGGCTCTGTGACCGGATGACTGTAGTTGTCACAGGCGGAGTTGAAGTCCCAGATGCACATTTTGTATTTGCCGCGCACATCCCTGTAGATATAGGTGGAAAGCCAGCCCGCATCATAGTTGCAGGTAAACTCGTTGAGGATAAAGTAGTCCACGAAAGAGCTCATGTCCGCCTGCTCCCACCATGCATAGGGCTCGGTATCATAGTCATAGGAGTAGAGTGACTTTTCAAAGTCGGAGAAATCCTGTGCGATCCACGCCGCGCGCTCCGGCGTAAGCCATTTTGTTCCCGGATAGACGATGTCCATATCCTGCAGATTTCGCAGGGCGTATTGGGAGAAGGCCTCGATGTTTTTGGCCTCGTTGCCGCTGCCGCGGTCAAGGCGCAAAGCATAGCTCGTCTGCACCGTGTCCTTCGACGGCTCCGTGAGCTTCAAGCGGGCATCCGCGCCGGAGCTGACAGTCTCCGTCATAACATAAAGCCCCTGATACACTCCGTTGAGCAGTACCTCGCAGAAGCGCACATTCGGCGCGTAGTCCATGATCTCGCCCGCAAGATTGTACCACATATAATTGCGGATGAGCGTCTTATCGAGGTACGGCCCATGCAGCGTCCACTCGTCGAAGGCATCCATCCCCAGCATGGCGACATCGCGCGAGGCCGCACCGTCGTCCGTCAGCGTCTTGACAAGATAGCTGTGCTTATCAAAATAGCGCGAGGAGTTGCCTCGCACTCGAATGTCAATGACGCTCTGAAGCGTCGGCGTGTCGGCGGGGTGATTGTTGCCCTCGGCATGATCCACCACCGAGACGGACGCGCGCAGCAGCGTACTGCCGTCTGCGGTGGTGGTGAAAGCATCGTCCTCACGGCCGCTGCCGCCGCTCTGGATGGGAACGCCGGGGATCTCCGTGCCGCCGGTGTCGATGAGAACGAGCGGCAGATGCGTGCAGAGCGTCTCGCCGTCATGCTCGGCGCAGGGCGTGTAGGCGGGGCGCTCAAGATGCTGATGATAGCGTGGGTGCTCATCGGTCAGCACGGCTGACAGGTTTGTTGCGGATAGGAGGAGCAGCAGCGCACAGGCCGCAAGAGCCATTCGCTTGTATTTCATGTTCGTCTCCGCTCCCCTCTTTCCGGTTTCTCAGTTCGATACCTCGTCGTTCTGCATGACAAGATTGACATAATCGATGCTTCCCAGCGAATAGATGCTGCCGGGAATGTCCGGCGTTGTCTGCTCCGCGCGGCGCAGGAGCTTTTGCGTGATCTCGTAGATCAGTTCGACCGTATCCTCCGTCGTGTTTTCCACACGCAGCGTCGCTTTGGCGCGAAAGAGCTTGTAGATCTGCGCCTTGATCGGCTCCTGCTTGCTGCGGTGGGCGCGGATGATGAGCAGCATCCGGTTATCGCTCTTGATGCAGCCGAGCAGCAGGATCACCGTGAAGGTCACGGCGCTGCCGATGCAGGCCACGGCATAATCGCCCACGCCGCAGCAGATGCCGACAATGATGGACCAAAAAATATAAACCGTATCGCGCGAGTCCTTGATGGCGGTGCGGAAGCGGACGATGGACAGCGCGCCCACCATACCGAGAGACAGCGCGATGTTGTTGCCGATGACGGTCATGACCGTCCCCGTCAGCACCGCGAGAATGACGAGTGAGGCGTTGAACTTGCGGCTGTAGATCGTCCCGCGGTGGGAGATGGCGTAGGACAGGAAGATAAAAAAGCCCAGCACGGCGGCCAGGACGATATTGAGCAGAATATCCTCCCACGACATATCGCGGGGTGTGGTAAAAAGGTTCAGGATCTGTTGTCTCATGGTGTTTTCCTCCTATAGCCTCGTCTGACATCCGTTTTGGCGGGCAAGCACATATTTGCTGACAGAAAGCTCACTGCGATCCACGCTGTTGATCAGCTCGCGAATATAATCGAGCAGAAAGCCGTTGTACTTGACCTCAAGCACCACACAGTACGGATCGAGCACGGGGTTCATGTTCAGCCGCGGCGAAAAGAGGTCGAAACAGCTCTCGACGGAAACAATGCGGCTGTCAAAGGTAATGCGTATTTTATTCTCCTTGGCGATAAATGCCTTGCGGTCGTATTCTACGATCGTTTTGGGGCGATAGCACCGGCTGTGCATCAGCGCGTAGCACTCCGCGGCAAAAGGCTCCGGATACCGCAGCAGTGGCGCGTAGTCGCCGCGCGTGAGCGCCTGGGCATCCTCCCGTGTCACGCGCAGAGAGCGCTTGAGCTGACTTGCGCCCTGCTTCTGCTTCATCTCCAGCATGGCGAAGTCTGCCGCCGGATCATAGCAGCGCAGGCGCAGCTTGCGCCGCAGCTCTACGCCCGCAGCCTTTTCGCGGAAGTCCCTGTCGTCGAGCGTATCGAAGTAAAGCGAGCGGACAGGGTAGCCGCTTATGCCGTTGTGCGGGTCCTCGTGCATGACCTGCGCGAGCCGATGGCAGGCTTGCAGCGCCTCCGGCAGCGAGATCAGATATTTCTTTTCCTCGCGGAACACGCGGTTCACCGATGCTCCCTCCTTTCGCAGAGAAAGAAACTGACCGCAGTCCTGCTAAGGCAATACCGCAGCTTTCACTGCACGGTGCTGCCTTAAGAGTGCGGTCGGTCGATCATAGGGGCTCCCGCTCAGACATATGGCCCTGCAGCATAGTCTTTCGACGATTTTCCATCTTAAACATTTATACAGGGCTGCGCCGCATAAGTAAAGTCCTTTCTGGCATTTCCGACATTTGGCGTGTGACATCGCTTGTGCGGCGGAAGTCCTCTCGTGCGCGGGAACCGGATAGGATCACCTTACGAAATAATTATAACAGCCATGAGCAAAACTCCAAAAGAGTAGTAATTGCAATGGTTCCCGGCCATGGCTGAAACCGAAAATCACTCAAATGATATAGAAAGCGGAGCCCCTTTTATGAAATGCGAGGGCTTCGCGCAGATCACAGATTTGATGGATTATCTGGACAACAACCGACTCATTGCCCACTACTGCGGGTTTGACATTATGAAACCGCTGCCGTATTATTGGACCTATGACCGCTTCCTGCGGCAGTGGACAACAGTGCATTGAAGCCGATCATGGCCAAGCTGGTGCGGAAGCTGTATGAGCTGGGCGTGGTGGATGCGCCTTCCTTGCCGACAAGGGCTACGATGTGAAAAGCATCTACAACACCGTGAATAGAATGACTATATTATAGCGGATCAGCGCATCCGATTCAAGATAATCCTGCGATTTGGCGAAAATATTTTCTGCGATTTGGCGATGCTACAGCTGCTAAATCTGTAAATTGGATTACAAGTCCAAGATTACCTCGGCAAATGTAATGGACAATATCCTGACTCTGCCGGACACAAGGCAGACCGGCTGGCACACCTAAGCTCTTGCCGAAAATCATGTACGCCGATGTGACCTTGAGAGAAAAGAAAAGCCCAGTCATATGGGCAAAAGCCTTGATATGACTGGGTTTTTGTCATAACTCAACACTATAGATTTTTTATTTCTGCGGATTATCTCCTTCCCGATATGGAACTACAGCAGAAGGAACAACTTCAGACGCAGGATCAGCATGAACATGCTGATCATCAAAAAAGATATGTGCACCAAAAGCAGAAAGCACATCCCGCTTACTTACTCCCCCAAGGAAAAACGCCTCATCAATATGGACATTCCATTTTCGCAGGGTTTTGATTGCCCGTTCATGTGCTGGGGCATTTCGTGAAGTAACCAGCGCAGTCCTAATGGGGGAATTGCCCTTATCCTGAAATAGCTCTTGAATATGCGCTATGGTCAAGAGAAAGTTTGCGAACGGTCCTTTTTGCAGAGGGATATCCGCCTTAGCCCTTTCGTTTTCCATAAAAGCCTGCATTCCCTCGTGCTGATATATTCGCTCCGATTCAGATGCAAATAGGACCGCATCTCCATCAAATGCAATACGTATTTGGTCTATTTTTGCTCTCGGATCAAAATGTGAAGTCCCGGTCAGAATTTTTCCTGCTGCAACATCACTATCTATTGCTTGCTTCACATCTGGCTCAAAAGCTGAAAGAAACAAATCTGTTTTAAATGCCCTCAAATAAGGAGCAATCTCAGATCCACCAGTAAGTGCCGCCCGTGTAATATCAAGTTCGTAATCTTGGATGGAATTAAAAATACGCAAACT
>CEAR01059983.1_pt1 | contig 81336 bp, 68 predicted proteins | sample 557461 | NCBI WGS metagenome assembly CEAR01 (sample SAMEA3182075, study PRJEB8094) | gut metagenome | biome: human; feature: gut; material: Stool; isolation source: human stools | place: Canada | collected 2012-03-14 | reverse complement strand
CCCTGCCCGGCGGTATGACAAAGACTGTGAACGATAGCTTGTGAAGGTGGTAGGCAAGGTCTTCATAGTATGTTCCCGTCGGCTCCATCAGGAACAGCAGGGGCTGGCCCTTCTCTGCCTCCTTACGCGCCCATTTGACCAGCTGGTTGAAGCCTGTTTTCGTATTGACGAACTCGATTGGTTCGGTAAATTGCGCCGGACAGCCCCAGCTGAGCATACACATGCACGCGGTGAATTTGTTCTTGGACACGTCGATACCGACACATTGCCGGAAATACCTGTCTGTAGGAATTTTTGATTTCATTGTCTAGAAGAATTTTGTGGTGACGTTAAAAATAGTCCAACTTATCTTCTTCATCTACTCTCTTTTACACTCAGGATCGTCAGACGTCCTATCATACTTTGCCCAGATTCTAAAGATAAAAAAAGAGGCCGGTTGAAATCTTCGAGGCGATATAGTAAAAACTTATCAAGGGACGAATGTACTCGGCCTCCACTGAACTACTTCTCTAGCAATACTACAAAAAGTAATCCAGTTGACAAAATGAAAGTTCTGAACTCCTATTTTGCCATTGTTGTTAGACGCCGCAAAGGTAAGAGAGGACGCTCTTGTTGTTAGCCACACGATTATTCGTGGGGTAAAAATAGAAACCAATATAAATAAAGTCCTCGGAGAGGACGCAAAGGAATTGATTACATGTCGTTTGCGACCTCTCCGAGGTCTTTTTATCGCAGATGTCTTAAAATCCCCGCCAATGATGGCGGGGTTAACGACAAAAGCGTCATCTCCGACGACATTTCATTTTGATACACCCTCAATTTATGGTGTGGTCTGGGTTCGCATGAATTTAGTCTATACAAATAATATACAATCAGGAGAAACCCTGATATGCCATATATTATCCTGGCCAGTAAATTGTCTTTTTTCATTCTCTTTTCAATCTTGGCGCATCTTGGCTTATAATATTTCTATACATCAACTCTTCAAGAGCCAGTGATTATGTACACGAATTATATATGTTTGGGCAATATCTCTTTATCCATCCTTGATAGAGCTTGCCATCCACCTCGGTTACGACACAACACCAATCATCCTTGTAATGAACAACATAACCAACGCCTGAACCAACATGAATCTTGACCGAAGTGTAGTCGGAATTGGCATCGGGAGCTGAATGGATATGCAATATTGCATCACCGTTTTCATACGTGTCAGGACGCAAGAACACGACACAGTTCACTTTATCCAACCATCCAGTGATTTGCTGGAGTTCCATTTCTGATGAAACGATGGAGACATTGACCTTGAAACGAAAAATGCCGTCTTCGAGTATGTCTACAAACGCACACAAGTCCTCGTCGAACTTCTGAACTATCACATAATTGATATCAGCACCGTACGCATCATTGTAGAGCATCACAGGACTTTCTGTATTTAGAGCCACCTGGTGAGCCTCAGTCACGTCATGGCAGAACAGCAATAGGCTGGGTAATAATATATATGCTATAGTTTTCATCTTTCCATTGGTTTAATCAATTGAATAATTGTTTATCCAACCCTCGCCTATAACTTCACCATCTTTAACCACAACCACGTATAACCATTCGTTTCCAAAGAAATCTTTAACGTAAGCAGTGCTTTTATCAACGACAGTTGCGTGCAAGGTTTTAAAGTCCGAGTTTATATCATGAGCTGTATATAGGCTTACCAGGCCGTCTGGGGATGCGGAAGGATAAACAGCGCAGTTCAACTTATCTATCCACGCCATGCTAATTTGTGCATCGGTGCGATTTTTAAGTTTAATATTAACTTTAAAACGGAATGGGCTATTTTCAATCAATTCAAATTCGTAGTCCGTAGAATCCCTGTTCTGAATGATGAAATTATATTTCTCGGCAAACTTGTCATCATATAAAAAGACAAGTCCACGATGTGGTATAATGGCTCTCTGCGCCGACAGCGTCAAGCCAAGCCCACAAGCTAATATGGCAAACAAGTATCTCATTTTGGTCGAATATTCTCGTTAGTTTATAGTTATTCAATACTCTAAATCTCGCCTTGATTAATCTAAGTATCAATTGATTTGCCTAAATTATAAATTATTTACCAAATTGCCAAAAAAACGAATGTTTCATGGAAATCATCTCAAAAAAAAGTTCGATAATAAACACACTTCACACCAGGCCGTAGTATGCCATAATGCCACTGATTTAACGGATAAATCATTTTCTCAAACCATCCACCAGTATGGTTGGCATTTTGGCCTTAAGTTAGCGACATTGCATCATGCCACCTCCCTACGAGAGATGGCTATACATTCTATGGCTTCACCCTCTTGCCCTTTTGTCCTTTTTGATTTTGTGTCTTTATGTTTTTTCCAATCAGCCTGAGTCATTATGCCTGAAACTTTAACTTTTAACCTATAATAATTATCGGCAACTTTTTATTATCTTTGCACTCGACATGGAACAATATATCGTATCGGCACGAAAATACCGCCCGACGACATTTGACAGCGTCGTAGGCCAGCAGGCACTGGCCGGGACACTCAAAAATGCCATCGCAAGCGGCCGACTGGCTCATGCCTACCTCTTCTGCGGGTCGCGAGGGGTCGGCAAGACGTCGTGCGCGCGTATTTTTGCCAAAACTATCAACTGCACCAACCGCACAGCCGCCGGCGAAGCGTGCAACGAGTGTGATTCGTGTCGGCAGTTCAACGAAAACCGCAGCCTCAACATCATCGAGCTCGACGCCGCCAGCAACAACGGCGTAGACGACATCCGCGCCCTCATCGAGCAGGTGTCGGTCCCCCCCACGCAGGGACGCTACCGCGTGTTTATCATCGACGAGGTGCACATGCTGTCGAACGCGGCCTTCAACTCCTTCCTCAAGACCCTCGAGGAGCCGCCAAGCTACGTAATTTTCATACTTGCCACCACCGAAAAGCACAAGATTATACCCACCATCCTCTCGCGCTGCCAAATATACGACTTCAACCGTATATCAATCAACGACATGGTGCGCCACATGCAGCATGTTGCCGCCAGCGAGGGTATCAATGCCGAACCCGAGGCCCTCAACGTAATAGCGCGCAAGGCCGACGGAGCGATGCGCGACGCACTGTCGATTTTCGACCAGGTGGCGGCCTCGACACAGGGCAACATCACCTATGCCGCGACTATCGAAAACCTCAACGTGCTCGACCAGAGCTACTACAACCGACTGCTGGACGCCTTTGTGGCGCAGGACATTGCCCAGGCCCTGCTAATCTACAAGGAAATCCGCAACCAGGGCTTCGACTCGCAATTCTTCGTCAACGGCCTGGCCTCGTATCTCCGCGACCTTGCCGTGGCACAGAACCCTGTCACTCTGCCGCTGCTCGAAGCCACCGACGAGGTAAGGGCGCAGATGGCCGAGCGCGCCTCGAAGCTCCACCCCACCTTCCTCTACAAGGCCATGGACCTCTGCAACGACGCCGACTTCAACTTCCGCGCCGCCAGCAACAAACAATTCCTGGTCGAGCTGACGCTCATCAAACTGTGCCAACTACTAAGCCCCTCGTCCGATGATACCGGAGCCGGCGGGGGGCAATTACAACCGCTCGAAGCATACTCTACGAGCGTAGCTCCGCAAACAGCGGCCCGGCCCGAGGCGCAACCCGCCGTGCAGACAGCGGCGGGAGGTGTCGCCGAGCCACGGGCCGCATACCCGTCCTCACCTGCCGCGCATACTGCCCCGAGGCCGCAACGCCAATACACCCTGGGCGGCATGTCGCTGACCGGCGCAGCCCAGAAAGCCCGCGACACGCACACCCACGCCGAACCGACCCGGCAGACCGCCGCGCCGCAGCAACACCGTAGCGACAGCTACAGCGAGGCCGATATCGAACGCGCCTGGGTCTCGGCGACAAAGACGCTTGCCAAGGACCCCGTGATGTCGTCGGTCTTAAGCGCGCTCACACCTCACCCACAGGGTGGCGACCACTACCTGCTGCGCTGTGCCTCGCGCCTGGCGGCCGACAAGGTAGAGGGCATACTCGCTGCCATCACCGGGCATGTGCGCGACATCGTGGCAAACGACAATGTGACTTTCGACATCGAAATCAGCGATGCCGACATACCAAAAAACTTGTGGACCGACGACAGGGTGCTCGAAGACCTCGTGCAGCAGCACCCCGCCATCGAAGAAATGATTAAAAAATTCCAATTGCGCAGAATTTAGCATATCATGCAAAAACTACGTATCCTAATTCTTTCCCTGCTCTCCATCTCCGGGGCCACCGCCAATGCCGCCGCCCCGGCCTCATATTACGACGATGCCGACGGCCTCTACGGCCAGCAATTAATCAGAGCCTTATGCGACATCATAAATACGCATACTGCCCTGTCGTACGGCAATGTGTGGACGGCCTACGCCACCACCGACCTCGACAGCAACGGCAAGGTATGGGACATGTATTCGACCAAGCGGTGGAACTACGGCAAGGAGCAGTGCGGCAATTACTCGTCAATCGGCAGTTGCTATAACCGCGAACATTCGTTTCCCAAGAGCTGGTTCGACGACGCCTCGCCGATGTACACCGACGTGCACCACCTCTACCCTACCGACGGCAAGGTCAACGGCCAGCGTGGCAACAACCCCTTCGGCGAATGTGAAAACGGCACCTACGTGCCCTCTAACGGCTCTATAAAGGCACTCGGCAAATTAGGGACGAGCACATTCCCGGGCTACTCGGGCACGGTTTTCGAACCCGACGACATGTATAAGGGCGACTTCGCACGCACATATTTCTATATGGCCACGTGCTACAACGACCGCAACTCGTCGTGGCATAGCGACATGCTGGCCGGCAACAGCTATCCCTTCTTCAAGACCTGGGCCATCAACCTGCTGCTGAAGTGGCACCGCCAGGACCCGGTGAGCGAGAAAGAACTCAAGCGCAACGACGCCGTCTACGCCCTGCAGCACAATCGAAACCCCTTTATCGACCATCCCGAGCTTGCCGAGCACATCTGGGGCAACAAGAAAACCGAAAGATGGAGCGCCACCGGCACCACCGAGGCCGTCATCAACCAACCTGTCGACGGCTCGACAATCGACTTCGGCGTGACGGCAAGATATATGCCCGTGATGAAAGCAATTGCAATCCGCACAAGCGGAGCCACGGCAAACGTCACCGTCACCGCCACCGGCCCATTTGCCGTAAACGGCGGAGTATTCACAGCCACCGAGGCCAATGCCGGCACGAGCGTGAAAGTGCAGTACCAGCCCACGACCTTGGGGCAGCACACCGGCGCGCTTACCGTGACAACGGGCAGCACGAAATCGACAGTCTCGCTGACAGCAAAGGCCGTCGACGGCCTGCCTGTCGGCAAGGCCACCTATGTCACCTCTGAGTCATTCCGCGCCAACTGGACATATATCGGCGATGATTTCGATGGCAAATACGAACTCACCGTTGCCGATATCGACGGGGCCCTCGACGGTTATCCGGTCATGGTCGACGCCAAGCAGGGCTATTACGACGTGCGCGACCTGCAGCCCGAAACCATATACACCTATACCCTGCGCAGCCGCCAGCTTACAAGCGACGGCGTATTGGTCGAGACCGCTCCACTGCTGCCGATGGTCGACTTCCTATTCGACGGCGACCTCTACTTCTCTACTGTCCCGGGTGTCCCGAGCGAGGTTGCCGAAATCCTGGTACACATCGAGAATATCGCCACCGACATCACCGTGAGCGTCGGCAAGCCGTTCGAACTGTCGTTCGACCGCAGCGAATGGAGCCAGAGCCTCACGCTCAAGCCCGACGAGAGCCGCCTCTACATGCGCCTCAACAGTGAGACTGCCGGCACCTTCGAAAGCACCCTCACAGCCCACGCCGGTGATTATATCAACGATAATACCACAGTCAGCGGCATTGCCACCGACCATGCAGCCTTTGTCGAAGACTTCGAGGCCCAGCCCGCGCCCGCGTCGAGCTACGGCACAAGTGTCTACAACGGCACCGCAGCCGTATGGAACCTCTATAACGCCGGCTACTGGGCCGACACCGACAAGGGACACGACGGCTCGGCCGTGGCCGTGCGCCTGGGCAAGGCAAGCAACAACATGTGCGGCATCGAAATGGCCGACAGCAAGCAGCGTGGAGCCGGCGTCATATCATTCTGGGCCAAGAAGTGGAACGACAAAGAAGCCACGCCCAACATCGCCGTAGAGACAAGCACCGACGACGGCGCGACATGGCACGAAGCCGGCAATGCCGACATCACCTCGGCCGAGTGGCAGGAATATACCTTTACGGCCAACGTTGCCGGGGACGTCCGCATACGACTCCGCCGCACCAAGGGCGCACGTATGCACGTCGACGATATCAGCATCAGCGACTACACCACCGGCGTCAGCGACCCCTATGCCGAGCGTCACCTGTGGGATGCCTACGGCAGCCATGGCGCACTGACTGTAACAGTCGATAAGGCCGACGGTATCGAAGCCGGCATCTACACCGTCGGCGGCATCGCGCTCTTCGAGGGACGCCTCGCCGAGGGCACCCACTCGTGGCCACTCGCCCCGGGAACATTCGTCCTTGTGTCGTGCGGCGACTTCACACGCACTGTACTAATACGATAATGCAGAAAAAAACTATATGGGATATGGCACGCCCGACGGTAGACCAATACCGCCGGGCGCCCAAGATGCCCGTGGTAGTGGTGCTCGACAATGTCCGCAGCCTCAACAATATAGGGTCGCTCTTCCGCACCGCCGATTGCTTCGCAGCCTCGGGTATCGCGCTATGCGGCATCTCGGCCACACCGCCGTCGCCCGAAATCCACAAGACAGCCCTCGGGGCCGAAGACTCCGTTGAGTGGCACTACTACCCCTCTACAGCCGAGGCAGTGGCCGGCCTGCGCACAAAAGGTTTCAAAATCGTATGCCTCGAGCAGGTCAAAGGCAGTGTGGCACTCCAGGATTTCACGCCCGACCCCTCGCAGGCCTACGCCCTGGTAGTGGGTAACGAGGTCGATGGCGTCGACCCGGCAATCGTCGACAGTGCCGACACCTGGCTCGAAATACCGCAGGGCGGCACCAAGCACTCGCTCAACGTCACCATCTCGGCCGCTGTCGCCCTCTGGCACTTCTACAGCCACTCCGAGGTATTAGGCACGGTGTAACAACCCCAGCAGTCGCCCGACAAAAAAGGGTCGAAGACCCTGAATGTGCGAAACCCCAGGCTTACGAAGTTGCCTGGGGATATGGACAAATAATAGTAACCCAGGGTCGGAGACCCTACATATGGCCACGTATATGAGCAAAACATCTGCCATTTATCATATTGTGATAAACACCATATATCGAAAGAAAACAATTGATGAGAAAAACAAGAAAGAATTGTATAAATATATATATGGCATCATTCAAAACAATAGTTCTACGCTATTGAGAATCAATGGCATTGGCAATCATATACACATATTGCTCGACCTCCACCCGTCTATCTCCCTGGCAACTTTAGTTCAAAAAATCAAACAAAGTAGTAGCCGGTGGCTTAGAGAAAATCCTAATTTCCCACTATTTGAGGGTTGGGGTAAGGAATATTTCGCTTTTTCTTATCATCAATCTCAAATACCAACTGTTAAACAATATATTATTAATCAAGAAGAACACCATCGCTTTCATCCTTTTGAAGAAGAATTACAAAATTTTTGCAAGGAAAATGGTATTGAATGGAATGATTTTCTATTGACCTGAAAGTGAAAGGTCTACGACCTTTGCCATATCCCCGGACCCCAATACCCCAGCTAACTGCGTAAAGCTGGGGCTTCACAAATTTGAGGTCTACGACCTCACTTCTACTTCCAACCATTAAAGATAGACTATAGTTCACAAATCTAACGAGTTAAAATTTAGTTTCTATCATGATATACCCCAGGCCCTTGAAGAAGGGCGACAAGATAGCAATCTGCTCGCCGGCAGGCAAAATCAAGCCGGAAATCGTCAACGATGCCGCCCGCGTGCTGCGAAACCAGGGCTACCGAGTAGAAATAATGCCCCACGCCTTTGGCGAGAACGGGCAGTACAGCGGCACCCCCGACGAACGCTATGCCGACCTCAAAGCCGCCTTTGCCGACCCCGAGGTACGGCTAATCCTTTGCAGTCGAGGCGGCTACGGCGTGGTGCATATCCTCGACCGCCTCAATGAGCTGCCGTTGGCCGACGACCCCAAGTGGGTGGCCGGATTTAGCGACATTTCGGCCCTTCACGCCCTTATGGCAAAAAAAGGCATAGCAAGCATACACTCGCTGATGTGCGCCGGCATAAAGCGCGGTGCCGACGACCCCGACATCGCCGCCTTCCTCGACATACTGTCGGGCCAACGGCCGGTGCATATCTTCGACGGCCATGAATACGACCGTCCCGGCCTGGCCACAGGCACCCTCTACGGCGGCAACGTGGCCGTATTGGCCGAGCTTATCAACACCCCCTACGACATACTCAAACCCGACACGATATTGTTTATCGAAGATGTCGCCGAGCCGATTTATAAAATCGAGCGCATACTCTACCAGCTCAAGCTCAGCGGTGTGCTGGCAAACATCCGGGGCCTGATTGTAGGCCAGTTTACCGACTACAAACCCGATGCCAACTACAAGGACATGGAGACCATGATACGCGACATGACCGCCCAATACTCCTACCCCGTGGCCTTCAACGCCCCCATAGGTCATGTAGACCACAACGTGCCCCTAATCGAGTCGGCAAAGGTGACTCTCAAGGTCAACCCCGAAGGCCGCAACAGCATAATATTCCACCGATAAAAGCCTTGCCACCGACAAAGGCATATCAAACAAACGGCCCTGATATAACGTTTATATTGTGATTATTATAAACTAAACAGACAACTACCATGTTCAAGAAAATTTTACTCTGCCTTGCTGTAGCACTCGCCCCGGCATTAGCCTTTGCCGATGACTATACGCACGACGCCACCGTGCTGCCCCAGGCCGCACGTGACGTAATACACAATAATTTCGACGCAGCCATTAGCGTTGTCAAAATCGACAAGGATTTCGGCCGTGTGAGCGAATACGAGGTCGTGCTCACCGACGGGTCCGAAATCCAGTTCGACAACAAAGGCAACTGGAAGGACATAGAGGCGGCACGCGGCAAAACCGTGCCACGCACATTTGTGCCAAATGCCATACAGACCTACGTGGCCAGCAACCAGAAGGGAGCCAAAATCGTAGGCATCGAACGCTCTCGCGGAGGCTACGAAATAGAGCTGAGCAACGGCATCGAAATGAAATTTGACAAAAACGGCAATTTCAAACGTTACGACTAATCTTATATGAAAGTTTACACCCGCACCGGCGACAAAGGCACCACCTCGCTCGTCGGCGGCACACGCATAGCGAAAGACGACCCTCGCCTCGAAGCCTACGGCACCGTCGACGAACTCAATTCATGGCTCGGCCTGCTCGAGTCGTCACAGGCCATACCCACTGCGGCGCACGCCACTCTGACCTCGGCCATGAACAGGCTATTCGACATAGGGTCGGCCCTCGCCACCGAGGCCGAGTCGTCGTGGCAGCCACAGCCCTTCCCGGCCGAGGCCACCAAAGAACTCGAAGATGCCATTGACCACCTCGAGGAATCCCTGCCGCGACACAACAAATTCATGCTGCCGGGCGGACACGCCGACTCGGCACGGGCCAACATTGCGCGCACCGTGGCCCGGCGTGCCGAGAGGCGGATTATTACGCTGGCCTCGGCCGTCGACGTAGATACCGAAATAGTAAAATACGTCAATCGTCTCAGCGACTACCTCTTCGTCCTCTCCCGCGCCATCAACCACGCCACGGGCACCCCCGAGCGCTTCTGGAACGAATAGTCAGACGAAGGTGTGTCAATAAGGATAATTTATAAGAGTCCTCGGAGAGGACGATGTCATGGTTAACCCCACGATTATTCGTGGGGTAATCAAGGAATCAATACAATAGCAATCCTCGGAGAGGATGCAACCGACTGATAACATGTCGTTTGCGACCTCTCCGAGGTCTTTTTGTCTTAGAGATTTTAGTCAGTCCCCACCAATGATGGTGGGGTTAACCACAAAAGCGTCGTCTCCGACGACTTCTAATTTTGACATACCCTTGTCTGACCCGCTTTAGTTCAAATTGTTCGGCCGGGATATGCCTCAAGGGCCTTGCGGAGCACGACCTTGGCCTTGGCAAGCTCCTCGCGCTTGAGGATATAGGCCATGCGCACCTCGTTGTGTTCCAAATTGAGGATTATAAAATTCTTCTACAATTCGAAATATAAATTACCAAAATGGGCATTGAAGTTGCGGTAACCTATCATTTCTCCTTCCTTATATTCTTTAAAACGATAGTCTCCTAAAATTAAGTCTTGCATATATACCTTGGGGGTACGAGTAGCTTTAGCCCAACTATCTTCCAAAATGCCATACCATTCCTGATTAGGCATTCCTTGTTTATAAACATAATAGCTGGCCCCATACTGACTTTTCCCTACTCTATCATCAACCAAAATATATGGCCTATACACCCCAACAAAGTGCCAACCATTTGCCTGAAAATATTCATGATTGGTTTGTTTTTGGCTTTCTTGACTCGTTTGCGTTGAAGAGCTATTTCCACAAGATAGTGACAGTATACATATTATTATACTCACTATAAAATTTATGAATTTATTCATTTGAGCTGATTAATAATTTATATCAATTATATTGAGGCTGTTCGACCGGGATAGGCCTCGAGGGCCTTGCGGAGCACGACCATGGCCTTGGCAAGCTCTTCGCGCTTGAGGATATAGGCCATGCGCACCTCGTTGCGGCCCAGGTCTTCGTTGGTATAGAAGCCTGAGGCCGGGGCCATAAATATGGTCTGGCCCTCGTATTCAAACTCCTCGAGACACCAGCGGCAGAAGCGGTCGGCATCGTCGACCGGCAGGCGCACTACGGTGTAGAAAGCACCCATGGGTATGGGCGAATAACACCCGGGAATCTTGTTGAGCTGGTCGATGAGGAATTTTCGGCGCTCTACATACTCGTTGTATGTCTCGAGCATATATTCGGGCGTGGTGTCGATTGAAGCCTCGGCAACAATCTGGCCAATCAGTGGCGGGCTCAGACGTGCCTGGCAGAACTTCATCACATTTTCCTTAAGCTCCTTATGCTTTGTAATCAGGGCACCGATACGTATGCCGCACTCGTTGTAGCGTTTCGACACCGAGTCAATCAGCACCACCTTGTCTTCGATATCGGGCAGATGGAAGGCCGAGATATACGGTGCGCCGGTGTAGCAGAACTCGCGATAAACCTCGTCGGAGAAGAGGAATAGGTCGTGCTTGAGCACGAGGTCGCGAATCTGCAGCATCTCCTTCATCGTATATAGATAGCCCGTGGGGTTGTTGGGGTTGCAGATGAGTATGCCCTTTGTACGCGGAGTAATCAGTTCTTCGAACTTTTCGACCGGGGGCAGCTCGAAGCCGTCGTCAATCGACGATGGTATGGTCACAATCTTTGCGCCGGCCGATATGGCGAAGGCCATATAGTTGGCATAGGCAGGCTCGGGCACTATGATTTCGTCGCCCGGGTCGAGACAGGCCATAAAGGCGAAGAGCACGGCCTCGGAGCCGCCTGTGGTGACGATGATATCGTCGACATCGACATCGATATTGAAGCGTTTATAATATTGCTGCAGCTTCTTGCGTAGCGACAGCAGGCCCTCGGAGGGGCTATATTCCAGCACCTTGCGGTCGATATGCTTCAGCGCCTCGAGTCCCTCGGGCGCGGTGGGCACATCGGGCTGGCCAATGTTGAGTCGATAGACCTTGATACCGCGCTCCTGTGCGGCATGGGCAAGCGGATTGAGTCGCCGGATAGGGGAGGCAGGCATGATGCGCCCGCGTTGTGATACTTCTGGCATATTTGCGTTAGATAAAGAGTAGGACAAAAAAAGCACTGTCCCCAAGGGTGAGGAAAGTGCTTATTATATGGTATCTTTAACCGGCAAAGGCCGATTAGTTGTTGGTGCGGTCTTTGATTGACTTGCGGAAGAAGAGCTTGTGGTCGATATACTCCTGCGTTGCGATGAGTGTGGGTTTGGGCAGACGCTCGTAGTAGCGCGAGATTTCGATTTGTTCGCGGTTTTCGTTCACCTCTTCGAGGTTGTCGTTGTAGGGTGCGAACTCCTGGAGCTTTTTCTCAAGCTCGCTCTTCATCTCGGCAGCAATCTGGTTGGCGCGTTTGGCGATAATGCATACGGTTTCATATACATTACCTGTCTGCTCAGAGAGCTCAATCATGTCGCGGGTGACGGTGGTCACCGGGGTGTTGCTTTTTTTGAAATCCATCTTAACTTATGTTTCGGCGAATTGTTTGCTTTGTTTTACGTTGAGGTGAGAGTATGGCAGCGGTGCGAATCAGTCTTTTACATATCGCTGGGCAATCTTGTAGATGTTGTCGGCTTCTTCGCGGTTGCGGCTGTCGGGGTAGTTGTTGATAAAGGAATAGTACTCGTCGACGACGTCGCGGAAACGGTCGGCTTTACGCTCCTCGATTGAATTAGCCGCTTCCTGGTAGCGCGACTTGAGGATGAGGAGTTCAAGGTCCTCTTTGTATTTTGAGTAAGGATAGTCTTTTACGGCATTACGGGCCACGATGACCGCGCTCTCGTAGTTGTTGCCCATATAGTTGCCCAGGTTGTAATAGAGCTGGGCGTTCTGCAGTTGCTTGAGGGTCAGCTTGTCTTGAAGCTCGAAGATGGCATTTTGGGCAATCGACACTTTCTCGCTGCGGGGGAAGTAGTCGAGGAAGGCCTGCAGCTCCTCGATAGCCTTGATTGTGCCGGTCTGGTCGAGCTGGGGTTCGGGAGAGTCGAGATAATAACCGTAGCCCGAGAAGAAACGGGCAGCCTCGGCATACTTGCCTTTGGGGTAGCGGGTATAGTAGCTCTTGAAGTAGACACCCGAGGTGGCATAGTCCTTGTTCTCGTAGTGGCTCATTGCCAGGAGATAGAGTGACTCCTCGGCCTTGTCAGAACCCTTAAAGACCGATATGCAGTCTTTAAGCAGTGTCGCTGCTTGCACGTATTTCTTTTGTTCGAAAGCACGCTTGGCAAAATCGAACTTGTAATTTACGTCGTCGCTCTTCAGTACGCGCTGATATTCGCCACAGCTGCAAAGAGTTAGGGCCGCAACAAGTAATATGATGTAGTGACGTATACGCATAATTGTTTGTTCTGAAAGGCAAAATTACGAAAAAAAAAGCAAAAAGGACAATTCTGGCAGTCCCTTTTGCTCTTATTTTTTAATTATTAACGTTTTCGGCCCAGTCCAATTAGCAGGTAGTTACCTTGCAGACCAAAGGAGACAAAAAGACTTAAGGTCAAAAGTGACAGAACTTAAGTTTCGCAAGTTGCATACTTGCGAAACTTGAATGACATAAAAATTTCTTTGTAACTTATGCCTTTATGTCCTTATGTTTCCTCTTAACAGCAAAAACGACGGTCACCGGGGCTTGCGGGCGTCGGAGGCGATGAGGTTGGCCATGCGCACGGCCTTGGTGATGTGGTCGCAGATGTTTTCCGAGCCGATAAGCTTGTCGATGCCGGCATGTTCGAGCGAGGCACGCACATTGTCTTTTACGCCCGAGAGCACCACGCTGATGCCCTCGCTCTTCGATGAACGTATCAGCACCTCGAGGTTGTGCAGGCCGGTTGCGTCGATAAACGACACTTTGCGCATACGTATTATTCGCACCGAGGGCTTGTCGGTCAGGGCCGAACGCATGAGCTCGTCGAACTTCGTGGCCACGCCGAAGAAGAAGGGGCCGTCGATTTCGTACACACTCACACCCTTGGCCACATCGAGCACCTCGTGCTGGCTCAGGTCGGTGCCCTCGGCCACGTCGAGCTGCTCGGAGTAGACCTTGATTTCGGTATTTTCGGTCACACGGCGCAAGAAGAGCACCACGGCAAGCAGCAGGCCGATTTCGATGGCGATGGTAAGGTCGAAGACCACCGTCAGGATAAAGGTCACCAACAGCACCGATATATCACTCTTGGGCGACTTGAACACCGATACCACCGTGCGCCAGCCGCTCATGTTGTATGCCACCACCATAAGCACTGCGGCAAGTGTGGCCATGGGCACGTAGTTAATCAGCGGCATGGCAAAGAGGAAAATCAGCAGCAGCACAAGGGCATGGACTATACCGGCCACAGGCGTGCGGCCGCCGTTGGTGATGTTGGTCATAGTACGGGCAATCGCACCGGTCACGGGTATGCCGCCGAAGAACGGCACAGTGATATTCGCTATGCCCTGCCCGATTAGCTCGGTGTTGCTGTTTGTGTGCGACCCGGTGATACCGTCGGCGACAGTGGCCGACAACAGGCTCTCAATCGCACCGAGGACGGCTATGGTAAAGGCCGACGGCAGCAACATATTGATAGTGGCCATGTTGAGCGTGAAACCATGGGGCGTGGGTATATCGGTAGCCATAGTGCCGAAGCGGTCGCCGATAGTCTCTACGCTATACCACCCGAAGGCCGACGACAGGAAATAAGCAGCCGCCGTGACAAGTATTATGGCAATGAGGGCTCCGGGCAGACGCTTGGAGACCTTAGGTGTCAGCACTATGATAAACAGCGACACGAGCGCGGTGCCGAGCGTACAGATGTCGATATTTGCCAGCGACTTAAGATACAGCCCCCACTTGGGTATAAACTGGCCGGGGATGTCGCGCAGACCCAGGCCGAGGAAATCGTTGACCTGCGTCGAAAAGATTGTCAGGGCGATACCGGCGGTAAAGCCTACCACAATCGGATAGGGGATGAACTTTATGACCGTGCCGAGGCGGAAGAGGCCGAGAAGCACCAAGATGACGCCGGCCATAAACGTGGCCACGGCGAGACCGTGGAGGCCGAACTGGCCGATGATATTGTAGACAATTATGATGAAAGCTCCCGTGGGGCCGCCAATCTGGACCGAGTTACCGCCGAAAAACGAAACCATGAAACCCCCGATAATCGCAGTTACCAGGCCGATTGTGGGGCTCACACCCGAGGCTATACCGAAGGCAATTGCAAGCGGCAGGGCCACGATGCCCACTACGATGCCGGCGATAATGTCGGTCTTGAGCCTCGAAGCCGTGTAGTGGCGCAAAGCATGAAAGAGTTTGGGATGGAAGTCAACGGCCTTGCGGACTGCACGACCGGCAAGTTCACCTCCCACAGCTTGACTAAGTGTCATAAGTGATTGAATTAGTACCTATTAAATATAAACCTAAACAGGCGCACTATGCAAGGCGCCTCAAATTTTGCGCAAAATTAGCAAATTTTCGCGACATTGCAAAAAATGTTTAAATCTGCCCACGATATTTATTAACTTAAACATATCATTATCCAAACTTTATGCTTATCTTTGCGACATAAAATAAACGTATCATTCAACCAATCAAAACATCATGCACAAAACTCTCTACACCCTGCTTATTTTCCTGGGGGCTATGTTGGTAAACACCTCCTGCTCCTCAGATGATGATGACGATTTATGGGTTTGGGACTTTTATCCCATCACTCTCAATGTCGAGGTAGTCGACGAAAGCGGCAACAACCTTCTCGACCCTGCCAACCCCGCAAACATCCTTTCCCTGCCAATCACCCTCACTCATGACGGCGAGACCACGCCAATAGAAATGTACGAACAAAAAGAGGCCACACCAAATTCACGTGCATATCTGGCGCGGTGGTATGGGGCATACATTATCGGCGCACCCTACATCTCCGACGGTCGCTATCGTATCTTTATCGGCGAATGGGATGCTTTTGCCAAAGACGATTCGGTAAAGTTGAATATCGACGGTAAAGAATACGAGTTATCTTTCACAAACTCCTATAAAGCCCAAAAGCACGGAGCATACGATTTCAATAGGAAATACTATATCGACGGCCAAGCCAACGAGTACGGCAATTACAAAATCGTGCTGAATTTGCAACATTGAATTTTGCGAAAAGCAGAAATTCCCCAACTTTACTATTTGCCGTAGGAGCTTGGCAGTCCCTGACAAGCCATAGACGAGGCTGATATATAGCTTTGGCTATACTATGATTCGCCACGGAGTGCCGAACTCCAACCGTAATTTGTCCACACTGTCCACAACTGTCCACGCTTCGATAGGTGTGGACACTTTTTTAGCCGTGGACACTCTACGGTCACCACTGCAATTAACTCCGACATTTTTTAAGTCGAAGGTTCTCTACAGCCATCAGCAACCGCCTCGACTAACAATATAATGTATTATATATCAAGGAAATATCTAAATATATAAAGATAAAGTATATTTAGTGTGTCCACAGTGTCCACGGTGTCCACGCGATGCATAAGTGTGGACAGTCGTGGACATGTCGGAGCAGACCAAAGTTCGACTTAAAAATATAGATTAAGAACTACGAAAGCGTAATCTGCATATTACCACAAGTAAGCGACACGGCCATGCCGAGGGCACTAAACGCCCTTGTAATGGTGCTAATTGTCGGATTACCACCGCGCTCAATACGACAAACTTGGGCTTTCTTTACCCCCATGAGTTCCGCCAATTGGTCCTGTGTCATATTACGTTCTTTTCGTGCAGCCTTGATTGCTTCGCCGATATGGTAACTCTGTATTGCGTTCCTTACTTCGGCTTCATATTCGTCGCGGTCAGGCGTCCCGATTTTACCGAGATGACGGTCTTTCAGTTCTTCAAACGAGGTCAATTTCATCTGTGCCATATCTTTCAATTCTTTTTGCTTTCAAAATATCCGATTCTTATTCTCTCAGCTTTTTCAATCTCTCTTTTGGGTGTCTTTTGCGATTTTTTAACCAATCCGTGGGTGGCAATGACAAGTGTTTCACCGTCTTTATCCCAAAATGCAAACAAGCGATATGCCATACCCTGATAAAGTGTACGGAACTCCCAAATATTCTCAGAAATCTTTTTAAAAAGTTCTGGGTCTTTCACGCCACCGGCTACCTTGTCGATATTGAAATAAATCTTACGTACTACGACTGGAGCGAGACTGTCTAAAAAATCGACAGCTTCTGGGAGTGTTGCGAGATTGAAAAGAGGTTTATCCATATCAAGCCTTATTTACAATGCAAAGATATAAATAAATTTACATATATATAAACATTCGCGAAAGAATTTGGTTCATTTTTATCGCAGAGACCCAGGCGGACCATTTTGACCAACCTGACCATTTTGACCAGTAAGGACCGTTATGCCTTCGGAGTTCTGATGTAGTGCGGCAGGGTTTCGGGGATTACCATCGATATTTCGACCAGACCGGCGATTTTGCCGTCGCGGCGCCAGGGCGTCTGGTATATCATCTTGTGCTGGCCGCGTTTCTCGATGGTATAGGCGTTGCTCTCGCCCGACGCAAGCATGTGGCGTATGATGCCCTGCGAACGCTCGTTGTGGCACGGCATCAGGTTGGTGCCGATTAGGTTGCCGTGCGAGGCATAGAGCTCGCGCGCAGGCTTGTTCTGATATAGGATTACACCTTCGGTATCGCACACTGTTACGGCGCAGTTCATTTCCTCCGCCCAGTCAAATTCGTTCATATCCTTTCCTTTATTGCATATCGGGGCCGAGCCTTGACCTCGACAAAGATTTTACCAATATATTCGCCCGTTATGCCTATCGAAATGAGAATGAGGCTGCCCAGGCCCCACACCGACAGCATCATCGAGGCCCAGCCGGGGTTGATGTGCGACGAGAAGAAATACGACACCAACACATAGACGGCAACAACCAGCGTCAGCAAAAAGGTAATCAAGCCGGTAAAGAAAATCCACCTCATCGGCCTTGCCGAGAACGAGGTGATGCCGTCAATCGACAGGGCCAGCATCTTGGCAAGGGGGTATTTCGACTCCCCGGCCACGCGGGCGGCGCGCTCGTAGGTCACCACCGATGTCTCGAGACCGATTTGCGGCACGATGCCGCGAAGGAAGATGTTGCTCTCGCGGTACTGCCCGAGCAGCCCGAGGGCGAAGTTGCTCATCAGGCGGTAGTCGGCATGGTCGTAGACCGTCTCCAGGCCCATGACGCGCTGAAACTTATAGAAGGCATGAGCCGTCGTGCGCTTGAACATCGTGTCGGTCTTACGGCTCGACCTCACGCCGTAGACGATGTCGCTGCCGGCGCGATAGAGGCGCACCATCTCAATCATCGCCCGTGGGTCGTCCTGCAGGTCGGCATCGATGCTTATGGCGGCATCGCACTGCCCCGTCACCTCGGCAAGCCCGGCAAGGAGCGCATACTGGTGCCCCCGGTTGTGGGCAAGCGAAATGGCATGCACGCGGCTGTCGGCGGCATGGAAGCGGCGCAGCACGCCCCACGTGTCGTCGCGACTGCCGTCGTTGCTACACAAGATATAGCTCGAGGCAGCGACGAGGCCGGCGGCGGTCATCTCGTCGAGCAGAGACAACAGCACGGGCAGCGACAGGGGCAATGCCTCTTCTTCGTTATAGCATGGTATGACTATGGCGAGCACCGGGGCCGGCCTTTGTTGGGGGTTATTTTCTTCCACGCGACAAAGTTAAACTATTTTTAACTAACGACAAAAAATTAGTTGAATATAAATTGTTACTTTTGCATTTAATTCAACTTTCGCAAGCGAAAAGTTGAAGGTTAAAGTTTAAAGGTTAAAGTTTAGTGAGATTGACAACTAAAATATTTGCTGAGATAACTTAAGTTTCGCAAGTCCATGACTTGCTCACTGTTAATTGTTTATCGGTTAGTGGTTAGCCTTAGACAGCTAATTGTAATTACTTAGTATATTGTTATTTGCATTTATCGAACTATAATCTATAACCAAAAAACTACTAACAGTGAGCAAGTTGCAAACTTGCGAAACTTGAATGAGATAAAAATTAAAAAACGACAGCACATTAACCCCTAACCTTTAACCCTTAAACATTTAAGTAAGCTTGCGAAACTTAAATAAATAGATGGAAAGTTCCGAACAAAATATAAGCTATAACGAGGCCCTTGGCGAGCTGGAGCAAATACTCGCCAGCCTCAGGTCGGAGCAGTGCGACGTCGACACCCTGGCCGAACGCACACGCCGCGCCGCCGAACTACTATCTCTCTGCCGCAAAAAACTGACACGCACCGAAGACGAGCTTGCAAAAGTGCTCGACGAACTCGACAAGATATAAAACACGCACGATGAATTTCACGCCCCTCGCAAGGCCATATTTCAGCCATATCGTGGCACGCCGCAGCCGCTGGTCAACACCCGGCGGTGCCGAGCACGTGCAAGGGCTGCTCCTGGCCTCGCTGTTCAAAAAGGGTGCAAAAACACGCTATGGCGCACGCTACGGCTTCGCACACTTCCGCAGCTACGACGACTTTGCCAGCCACGTGCCCGTCATCGAGTACGAAGACATACGCCACGAGGCCGGGCGCATGGTTGCCGGCGAGAAAGACATACTGTGGCCCGGTGCTTGCCGCCGCTTCGCCCAGTCGTCGGGCACCTCGGGCGGCAAGAGCAAATATGTGCCCGTCACCGCCGCCAGCCTGCGCCTCAACCACTACCCCGGCGCGGCCGAGGCCGTGGCATCATACCTGGCCCTCAACCCCGCCAGCCGCATATTCTCGGGCAAGGGCTTCATACTCGGCGGCAGCTTTGCCAACGAGCTTGCCGACGTGCCACCGGGCGTGACAGTGGGCGACCTGTCGGCAAACCTCATCGACGCCATCAACCCGCTGGCAAACCTCTTCCGCGTGCCCGACAAAAAGACGGCGCTGCTGAGCGACTGGGCCGTCAAGCTGCCTGCCCTTGTGGAGGCGTCGCTCCACCAGAATATCAGCAACATATCGGGCGTTCCCTCGTGGTTCCTGACCGTGCTTCGCGGCGTCATATCCGCCGCCGGGGCCACGACCATCCACGACGTATGGCCGGGGCTCGAGGTGTTCTTCCACGGCGGCATAGCCTTCGGGCCCTATCGCGAACAATACCGCGCCATCACCGACCCGGCCAGGATGCACTATATCGAGACCTACAACGCCTCCGAGGGCTTCTTTGCCGTGCAGGACACCCCCGACCCGTCGGCCGGCATGCTGCTGCTGCTCGACCACGGCGTGTTCTACGAGTTCCGCAGCATGGACGGCGCGACAGTTGTCCCGGCGTGGGACGTCGAACCGGGGCAGACCTACGCCCTCGTCATAAGCTCGTGCAACGGCCTGTGGCGCTACCTGCCCGGCGACACCGTGCGTGTCGAGAGCGTGGAGCCGCTGCGCATAAGCATAGCCGGGCGCACAAACAGCTTTATCAACGCCTTTGGCGAGGAGCTGATGGTGTGGAACGCCGACACTGCCCTTGCCGCAGCATGCGCGGCCACCGGCGCACGTGTGGCCGACTACACCGCCGCTCCGGTCTACACATCGTGCCGCACCAAGGGCCACCACCAGTGGATAATCGAATGGGCCCAGGCCCCGGCCTGCGGCAACGAGACTTTTGCCGACATACTCGACAAGGAGCTACAGGCCGTCAACTCCGACTACCAGGCCAAGCGCGGGGGCGACATCTTCCTTGCGCGTCTCGAACTCACCGAGGCTCCGGCGGGCACGTTTACGCGCTGGCTGGCATCGACAGGTCGCCTGGGCGGCCAGCGCAAGGTGCCTCGACTGGCAAACGACAGGCATATCGCAGACCAATTACTCGAAACAATCAAACCTAACACATAATATTATGAAAATTCGCAAATTAGCAGCGGCAGTTGCCGTCATGGCAACCCTCGGCGCAAGCGCCCAGTCGCCCAAGTACATCTTCTATTACATCGGCGACGGCATGGGCATGGGCCCCGTTGTTGCGGCAGAGACCTACAACCGCGTAATCCTCAACAGCGACAAACCGCTCAACATGATGCAGATGCCCGTGGTAGGGTGGTGCATGACATACTCGGCTTCGTCGACAATCACCGACAGCGCCGCTGCCGGCACGGCCCTCTCGACCGGCACAAAGACCAAAAACGGTATGCTGGGCATGAACCCCGACACCGCCGACGTCGTTTCAGTGGCCAAGAAGCTCCAGGCCATGGGCTACGGCATAGGCGTCACCACCTCGGTGGCCCCCGACGACGCAACCCCGGGCGCATTCTATGCCCACGTGCCTCACCGCAGCATGTTCTACGAAATCGGCACACAGATGGCCGGTACAGACTATGAGTTTATCGCCGGCGCCGGCCTGCGCGGTCTCGTGAAAGACGGCAAGGAGACCGACCTGCTCAAGCACTTCGCCGACAACAAGGTGCAAATCGTGCGCGGTCCCAAGGAAATCGCCAATATCAACAGCAAGAAGGTGCTGCTGCTCAACCCCGAAGGCACTGCCGACTACGACATAGGCTACACCATCGACTCAATCAATGGCGTGCTCAACCTGCCGCTCATCGCCGAGACATGCCTCAAACACCTTGAAAAGACCAGCCCCGACAAATTCTTTATGATGGTCGAGGGCGGCAACATCGACCACGCACTCCATGCCAACGACGGCGGCGCGGCTGTAAAAGAAGTCCTCAACTTCGACCAGGCCCTGGGCGTGGCTTTCGACTTCTATCAGAAGCACCCCGATGAAACATTGATTATCGTAACCGCCGACCACGATACCGGCGGCATGTCGATTGTCAAAGACGGCGGTCTGGGCAATATCGACTACCAGCGCGTGTCGAAAGAAGTATTCAGCGAGTACTGCAAGGCCATGCGCAACAGCCGCATGATTTATACCTGGGACGACATGCGCCAGTACCTCACCGACCACTTCGGCTTCTTTACCCACGTCAAAGTCAGCGAGGCCGACGAGGCAACGCTCAAAGAGATGTTTACCAACCTCTTCGAGAAACGCAACGAGGCCGCCGACCAACACACCCTCTATGCCGACTTCAATGCCTTCGCCGTCAAGGTATTCAGCATCTTCAACGATGCCGCCGGCCTGGCCTTTACCACCGTCGGCCACTCGGGCAACCCCGTGCCTGTCTTCGCCGTGGGCGTGGGCGCAGACAAGTTCAAAGGCTTCAACAACAACATCGACATCCCCACCGCCATCTACGACACAGTCAAGTCTAAATAAGTTTTTATGATGGGTGTATAGGTTTATAAGTATGGTTGCGCATACTATGAGAGTATATAAAAATATAGGCCCGAGTCCTCGGAGAGGACGCTCTTGTGGTTAACCCCACGATTATTCGTGGGGGAGAAATGGAAACCCATACTTAAAAATCCTCGGAGAGGATGCAATCGATTGGGCGCATGTATTTTGCGACCTCTCCGAGGTCTATTATCATAGGTCCTTAAGAGTCCCCACCAATGATGGTGGGGTTAACGACAAGAGCGTCGTCTCCGACGACTATCTTATAGACTGATAAGTAATTAGTCTCGCTTGCAAAACTTAAATCATAAACTTATAAACTCTTCAACCCATAACCCGCGAACCTACACAATGAAGATAGCAGAATATATCAAGCGACCACAAGTCTGGGGCTTTGCACTGTCGGTAGTCCTGCTGGCACTCATATCCCTGGCCTTCTTCTACCCCGACAACTTCGAGGGCAACAGCCTGCGGCAACCCGACATGCAACAGGGAGCCGCCAACGGCCACGAAGGTGTTGCCTACGAGGCCGAGACAGGCGAAAAGGCACTATGGACAAACTCGCTCTTCGGCGGTATGCCCACCTTCCAGATTTCGCCGTCATACCCGTCGAACAGCCTCTTCACATGGCTCAACACGGTCTACGGCCTCGGGCTGCCCGCGCCGTCGAACCTGCTGTTCATGATGATGTTCGGCTTCCTCATCTTGCTCTTCTCACTGCGTATGCGCTGGTATTACGCGCTAATCGGAGCCGTGGCATGGGGTTTCTCGTCGTACTTCGTCATCATCATCGGTGCCGGACATATATGGAAGTTTGTAGCCCTGAGCTATGTGCCTCCCACAATCGCAGGCTTCCTGCTGCTCTATAGGGGGCGCCGCGTCACCGGGACGGCCATGCTGGCACTGTTTGCCATGCTGCAGCTCAATGCCAACCATCCCCAGATGACATATTACTTCGGGCTGGTAATGGGCATACTTGCTATCTGCTACCTTATTGATGCCGTCAGGCGTCACAAAATACGCAAATGGCTCGTTGCAAGCGGCCTCGCCTTAGTGGCAGGGGCCCTTGCCATCGGGGCCAACGCACCGTCGCTCTACAATACCTACGAATACTCCAAGGAGACCAAGCGCGCCCAGTCGGAACTCACCCCCGAGACACAACAAGACACCGGTGCCCCGGCCGAACGCCCCACCGGCGGCATGCCCAAGGAGCAAATCGTGGGCTGGAGCTATGGCCGCAGCGAGATGTTCAGCCTCCTGGTGCCCGACATCAAGGGCGGTGCGTCGGCACGCCCCGAAGGCGGCCGCATGGCACCCACAAGCCTGGCGCAGCTCGACGATGCCGCCGCCATGGCCCAGTCGGCACCGCTGCTCGAGTACATGAGCCAGTATTTCAACGACTCGGAGGGCACCAACGGCCCTGTCTACGTGGGCATTCTTGTCTTCGCGCTGTTCCTTGCCGGATGCTTCATCATTCGCGGCCCGCTCAAATGGGGCCTCTTGGCGGCGACAATCCTGTCGCTCGTCCTCGCCCTGGGGCGCAACGCCGAGGGGATTACCGACTTCATGATATACAACTTCCCGTTATACAATAAGTTCCGCGCCGTCGAGAGCATACTCGTCATAGCCGAGTTTACGATGCCGCTACTGGCCATTCTCGCCCTCGAGCGCATCATCACTGCCGGCCGCGACGCATGGAAGCAGTATAAGGCCGGTCTTGCCGTAGGGCTCGGCTTCCCGGCCCTGGTATGTCTCACCGCCCTTGTCGCCCCCGGAGCTTTCGGCGACACCATCACCGACAACGACCGCGCCACGGCAGAGCAAATACAGCAGCAGCTCTACGAGATGGGGCGCCAGCAGGGGGCCAACGACCAACAGATTTCGCAGTACATCTATATGTATTCGCTCTCTAACCCTGCCAACAGCGAGGCAATCTCTACGCTGCGCAAAGGCATGGTGCGGGCCGACGGCCTGAGGTCGCTGATGTTCCTCCTTGCCGCCGCCGGTGCCCTGCTGCTCTTTGTCAGGGGCACGCTCAAGCCCGGCTATGCCATAGGTTTCGTGGGCGTGTTAATCCTCTGCGACCTCTACAGCGTAGACAAACGCTATGTGAGCCACAGCTCCTTCGGCCCTGCCGACAGCGAGGGCGGCCACATAGTCTTTACGCCCGACGCCATCGACCAGTCCATCCTCGCCGACACCGCGCAGCACTACCGCGTGCTCGACATACCGGGCTTCTACACTGCCGACCGCTCATACTTCCACAAGACACTCGGCGGCTACCATGCAGCCAAGCTAAACCGCTACGAAGACCTGATACAGCGGCGCCTGGCACCGATTGTAAGCGTAGGCGGATGGTACGACGGCGACAGCATACTCGACGAACCGCAGATGGCCGAAATAGGAGCAAGGCTCAAATCAGGATATCTCGCAGCCAACATGCTCAATGCCAAGTATATCATAACCGCCGACCAGCAACAGCCACTGATAGTCAACGACAATGCCTTCGGCAATGCATGGCTTGTCGACCAAGTACGCTGGGTCGACGGCGCCGATGCCGAAATGGCCGCCCTCGATGCCTCGTCGATAGACTTGCGTCACCAGGCCGTTGCCGACAGCCGCTTCTCGGGCTCACTGCCCTCTGAAGCAAGTCTCGCTCCCGGCGACACAATCTACCTAACCGACTATACCCCCAACCGCCTCACATACCACGCTGCCACGGCCAACGGCGGCATAGGCGTGTTCTCCGAGGTCTACTTCCCCTGGGGCTGGCATGCCGATATCGACGGCACCGAGGTGCCCATCGCACGTGTCAACTACCTGCTCCGCGCAGTCGCCCTGCCGGCCGGCAGCCATACCGTGACCATGACATTCGCTCCCGCGTCAATACGCACCTCGTCGGGCATAGCATACGCCTGCGTGACACTCATCTACCTCCTGACTCTTGCCGGAATATTTGTCGAATTACGCAGATGCCGCTTCTTCTGAAACTACAGTTAGCTCTCAGCCGCTGGCGCCACGGGCACGGGTTCGGCATACACTCGCCGTTTGCCTACCGCTTCGTCACCGAAGTGCTCAGGCAGGAATACGGCTACTATGCCTACCTGCGCCTGCCGGGCAACGAGCGTTTCCGCACCATCTTCCGCGTGGTGCTTGCCCTGCGGCCCGCCAACGTTGCCCTGGTCAGATGCGACGAATACCGCCGCGCCGTCCGCGAGGCAGTGCCACATGCACGCATCTGCAAACCGTCGGATGCCGACATGATTATCGTCGACGGGGCCGCAGAGCCGGATTTCGACCTCGGCCTCTACCCCTGCGCACACGCAATCGTGCTGAATTACAAGCATATCCCGTCGTGGACGCGATATAAAGACGCCCTTGCCGCCGGCATGACCTTTGCCAACGGCGGTAGCATGGCTGTCAGCGCGGCCCTGCAACACCTGCCACGACAAGACTTTGATGTGAAATTCTAATTAGAGTTTAGAGTTTAAAGTTTAAGGTTTTAAAGTTTTGAGAATTTTAGCTGCAAAACTTATAAATTTACAAATACACTATGGAAAACGACAATCTCTTTAAAAAACTTGGCGAATTGATAGGCAACGAACCTATCAGTATGGAAGAAGCCGGACGCCGCTTTGCCGAGTCAGACCTCGACACAGGTTACGACGCACTGGCCGACCTGCTTTATGACTCGCCCGAACTTTTGGTAGTTGACAAGGATAACAACACCGTCTACTCCAAATACCGCGTCAAGATAAAACCGGCCCGTCCCGAATGGCCCGAAGGCCCCCTTGGCGACGAGAGCATGACGCAAATGAGAGAGCTGTTTATCAGCAAGATATTGCCCAACACCATCAAGAACGGCCAGGCACGCATCACCGACAAGACTGCCGAACAAATCGTCGGCCTCATCGGGGCTGCCGAACGCCTCGCCGAATGGGGCTTTACCAACGCGACCGACCTGACATTGAAGCTGTTGGCATCGCACAACGCCCACATAGCCACTGTCGACACCCCCAAAGGCAAAGCCGAACGCATCGTTATCGATATAGAACCCGGTATGCAGCCGCTGACCATTGTCGACCCCGTCATCAACGAAGACAATAAACGAGAAAGGAAGCCGAAACCAGGCACCCCGAGCACACCTACGCCCCCTGCACCGCCCAAGCCTCAAAAAATCAGCCGCTACTACTTAGGCCACTTTGCCTACTTCCCCAACGACTACAAGGGCTTTGCAGCCGCTATAGCAGAGCGTGCCGTAGGCGACGACTGGTTCGTGATTGACGAGCCCGGCGACCGACCCATGCGCCTTGTCGAGGCCAAGCTGAGCAACAATTTCGCCCTTGCCGTGCGCGATGCCCTTGCCGGAAAACCCTCGGGTCTCGCAATAGCCTTCGATACGGCCCGTTTCGACACAGGCTTCGTTACCGCCGAGGGCAAGCACATCATCGCCCACTTCGCCACCAACACCGAGCGCGACAGCCACCGCTTCCAAACCTGGATTTATACCGACCTGACCGAAGAATGAAACCGGGGCACCGACAAAAGGGAACAAGCCCGGCCTACCGTCTCGACGACGGAACCTCCTTGCGCCTTCGCTCCAATCTGGGCGAAGGCGGCGAGGGACTGGTCTATGCCACCGACCAACCCAACTGCGTGGCCAAGCTCTACCTGCCCGACAAGCCCGCCGACGAAGACAAATTGAAGCTGCTCATCGCCAAGGGCCGCGACAGCCAGGGCAAGTATAACTTACTGGGCAACTTCTGCCTGCCGCGCAACCTAATCTACGACCGGCAGGGCAAGTGTGTAGGCTATACGATGCGCAAATTTAGCGGCGACACCCTTGCCGGCACCCTGCTGCAGGACGAGCTTACGCGCCACGGCTGGACACGGGTGCAGCTTGCAACCCTGGGCCTCAACATCATCAAGTCGCTGCGCTACCTCAGGCTCTTCGGTATGCTCATGGGCGACATAAACCTGCGCAATATCCTCGTAAACACCGACGGCGACTTTGCCATCATCGACACCGACAGCTTCCAAATCGAAGACAGGTATTACTGCGACTGCCTGCGCTACGAGTTTACCAGCCCCCGATATATCAAGGCTGTGAAGCAGGGCGACAGGTTCCGCACCGAAAGCGACGAGAACTATGCCATTGCCACGCTGCTCTTCTGCATACTCATGCCCGAGAAGAAGCCCTATATGAGCGTCGACGGCCTCAACGAGGTGCAAGCCCTGCGGCGCCGCAAATTTGTCTTCCCCGAGGGCTACGGCGAAGTCAACGTCCTCGCCTGCGGTACCGAACGCATGTGGTACGACCTGCCACAGCCCATACGCGCAAAGTTCTGCGATATATTCAGCGACGGCGCCGACGTTGGGCCGGAGGAATGGGAGACCCTGCTCGAAGACTATCTCCACGATTTGGAGGTTCTCAACGTGTCGAGCGTCATTTTCCCACGAAACATCATAATGTCCGACCACCTGCTCACGCTGCCCGAGCGTCAGGGCACCGACAGTACGCCTTGCGAGTTCAAAATTCCACGTCGCAATGCCGGTGACCGCACAGACTTTGCCTTCGTCTATTTTGGCTGCGACAATATCTATGGACTTTACAGCAATAGCTGGGAACGCACCAAGCTCTTCTCGCCCAAAATATCTGCCAGAAACTTCCTGAAAAGTTCTGTCTTTAGCCGGATTGATGCCGAAGGCAAAATCGATGCCGCAGCTTTGGCCCACGACCTTGCCTACAGCCCCGCGCTGCTTGATTGGTATAAATTTCTGGCACAGCTCAAGCCCATGGTGACGCGCATCTATACCCTGGCCGACTCTACACTACGCAATATCGCAAACGGTAAAGAGGTAGGCAGGGCCATTGAAAAAGTAACCGGATGGCGTTTCAACATGCCATCGTCAAATGCCGACAACTACCTGATAGCCCGGGCCGTGTACCAGATGATGAAAACCGGCTGGCGCGAGGACAAGTTTATTGTCTATGTCGACGAAAAGGTGTCGTGCCGCCTGCTATTCTGCCAAGGTGAAAGCCGCCCGAAGCATACAGTCAACCTGTCGGACTGCGGCCGGCGCATCATGCGCAACCGCTTTCTATATATCAGCGGTCTCGACCGCACGCCCGAAGCGGCCTGGGAAGAACACGACAGCGCCTGCGACCTCCTGGCATCGCAAATCGAAGTCCCCGAAGGCTTCGAGGACGCCCATCTATATGTGGTGGGACTGTCGCGTCTCGGCAATATCGCATCGTCCGGCGACCTCAGCGAAAAGAAGCTGAAATTAGACAAGGATATCCTGATAAACCGACACCGCGTAAGCGACTATCTCGACGACTTCAGTGCCTCGGCATGGATAGCCGAAGACTTCGACTGCCGACTCGCGCTGCCCCTTGTGGCTGCCGTCGGCAAGCATCTAAATTGCCGGTCGCTCACTGTGCTACCTCTCGAAATGTATCAGATTAAAGTAATAATGAATCTTGAAAATATCACACAATGACCACCCCGTACCATAAAAACAACCGACAGTCTACGCGCCCTGGCGCGAACCAGCAGCAACGCCCCCCCCAGCGTAAACAGATACCATTCTCGGCCGGCGTGTTCCTGACAGAGCTAAAAAACACCCTCGAGGCTCAGTACCTTTGTCAGAAATTCCTGGTTCTCAATAAATTCCTATATCACATACGCACCCTTCGCACGGATGACGACAATAAAGACTTCCCGGCCCTCAACCGCCACATTCGCGAAAAAGGTGTGCCCTACGGCCGCACCGAAGACCTCTTTACGGCCTTCAAGACCATACTCAAATTCCAGGCTCTCAAATCTATAGCCAAGAAGGAAGACCGCCGCCTCACCGACGAGGAGATTATAGCCGAAGGCCTCGACGAAGAGACATATCTGCGCGCCATGCGTGAAATCGCGCTATATCTCGCCTGGAAAGAAAACCTTTCTGTGCCCGAAGAAATACTCAAAGCCACCGAGGAATTTGCAGAAGACATCGACGACGGCCCCTCTATCGACGAAATAGCAAGTGTCACCCTGGGCTCAATGGCCGACAATCACAGCCAGCGTTCGCCTATAGTATTTATCGTCGACACATCTATGGCCATGCGCCAGTATCTCGACACAGTGAGCGACGGTTTCAACGAGCTTTTCGAACTCATCAACAAGACCCGCGAACTGCGCCGTGGCGCCGAGGTGTGCGTCATCACTACCGGCGGCGGGGCAAAGGTGCTGGTCGACTTCGCCGACGTAGAGTCGGCCCATCGCAAGATTTTCGGCCAGAAACTCGAGCCTTACGGTCCCTCGCACATGGGCGACGCCCTGACACTGGCAATGGACTGCCTCGACAAGTATCGCGACAAACTCCGCGCGGCGCGCCAGGGCTCCACGGTGCCCTGGATTATCGTCTTTACCGGCGGCCGCTGGCTGCGAAATGACAAGGTCAACACCCACCTCGACGAACAGCTCGACACACTTGCCAGGAAATGCGACCCCGACGTACACGACTTTGAGGTACACACCATCATACCCTCGCCCGAAATTGCCAACGACGAGGCCCTGATGGAGAATATCAACCGCATACCCGGCTGGAAATACAAACCCGACGACCTCAACCGCATATTTAGCGACATATTCCGCAGTATCAGGATTTCGCGCAGCGAGGCGCCGGCCAACGATGTGCCACTGAAAATCTCGGGCACGCTATGACACCCGGAATCAATGCCGACCAGGCACGCGACATCTACAGCCGCCTGAGTCGCACCCTGTGCAGCGGCGACACCTGGCGGGGCCGCGCCTTCGAGATGCGTGTGGCCTTCGACCTGTTGCTCAACTATGCCACAAACGGCGAGATTGGCCGTAGCGGAGGCTTCTGGGAGACGGCCATCAACACCATGTATCCCGGCGACGAACAGGCCGACGACCGCCAGGAACTCAACGAAATACGCCTGTGGTTCAACGAGCTGCAGCATCCCCTCAATGTCAACAGCCACAACCGGCGCTACAAGGGCTATGACCGCCGCACCGTGCTCGACGTGATGCAGTCGCTGGCCGATATCACCAACAGCCTCTCGGGGGTGCCTATCGACCCGCGCATCATCGGTGCCTGCAAGCAGGCCTCGTCGGCCGACAGCTACAAGCCAATAACCGTAGTCTTCCTCTGCGAGCTCTACTCGCGCCCGGGGGCCATGGCCGAGGCCGCGCGACTACTCGACGCACTTGCCGACCTGCCGAAAGAGAAACGGCTGCGTGGCATGGGGGCGCAAGTCGAAATCCATTCGATTGTCTATAGTCCGGCATTATTACAGTTCAAGGCCGGCGAGGACCCCGACGACGAATCAAGCATGATAGTCGGCGAACCGGCCGACCGCGCCGTAGGGCGGGCCATCGGCACGCTCAAGGCGCCCAAGACGAAAGACCGCTGGCTCATCTGGCGAACATCCGACCCGTTAGCAGTCGACGACGAGACCATCGACAAGCTCAACGAGGCTGTCGAGACCCTCGGCATTTCGGTATTTCCCATGGCCAAGACCGACGAGGCAGTAAAAGACTTCAAGGAGCTGTGGCCGGCAAGGCGCGTCTACCGCGTAGACCCCATGCTCCCCGACAATGCCGTGGCATCTGTATTACAAACCATCGTGAGTATGAATGTGAACGTATGAAATGGAAAATCAGCACCTCTAAAGTTACCGGCACCGTTCACGACAGCGATATGTGCCAGGATTATTGCACACACCTGCTCACCGACGATTATGCCTTTATCGTGGCCTGCGACGGGGCAAGTTCGGCAAGTCGGGCCGCCGAGGCGTCGAAGATTGCCGCCACTACAATGTGTATGATAGTCGAGAACTGTAGTTCGCGGCTTTTCGACATGGACGACGACGAGCTGCGCACACTCATCGCCGGCACAATCCACACGGCCCTCGACGACGCGGCCAAGGCTGCCGGATACACCACCGACGACTATCTCACTACCCTCGTGGCCCTGTTCTGCACCCCGGGGCAATACCTGGCCATAAACATTGGCGACGGACTCGCCGGCTTCATACCCGACGACGAAGGCCTTGCCGCGCAGACACTCTTGGCCCCCGTCAGCGGACGATATGCCAACTCGTGCTACTTCATTTCGCAAGACGATGCCGCAAGTCATATCGCCATAGCGAGAGGAAAGTTCTGCACCGAGGCCACGTATTTCCTGATGACCGACGGCACCGTACACTGCCTCTACAACAAGGCCGGGCAGACCTACGCCCCGGCACTGAGGGCATACTCAGGCTGGCTGGTCAAATATGCCTACAACAAGGCCCAGAGTGCCGTGACACGTTCTATCAAGACTCTCTTCCCCCAACTCACCCCCGACGACTGCACACTGGTAATGCTCCGCGCCGACAAATAGCCATGAGATTTATTTTTCTTACCGCACTTTTAGCAAGCCTGCCACTGATGGCTTTCGAGAAAAGCGAGGGCCTGCTCGAAAAATCTGACATCTACCCCGGCACCGTGCACCGCTATACCGTCACCGTGCCCGAGGGTTACGACGCCGCACGCGGCGCCGCCCTCTACGTGGGCCTCGACGGAATACTTTGCGACGCGCCCCGGCGTATCGACAGCCTCATGGCCACAGGCGACATTCCGCCCATGGTCGGCGTGTTCGTCGAGCCGGGCGTGGTATATGGCGACGACGGCGAGGTGGTGCGCTATAACCGCAGCAACGAGTTCGACGCCCCCGACGGACGCTTTGCGCGCTTTCTCGAGACCGAGCTGCTGCCTGTGGCCCTGAAAGGGCTAAATATCCTCCCCGGCGCGGAAAACGCCATGCTCTTCGGCCTCAGCAGCGGCGGCATCGCGGCCTTCAACGCCGCCTGGCAGCGGCCCGACCTCTTTGGCCGCGTATATAGCGGCTGCGGCACCTTCGTGCCCATGCGCGGGGCCGACGAACTGCAGTCGTGGGTGCGTAAGTCTGAGCCGCGCGACATCAAGGTATATCTGCAGGACGGCTACACCGACACGTGGAACCCTCTCTTCGGCAGTTGGTACGAGGCCAACCGCATGTTGGCGTCGGCCCTCGAGTTCGCCGGCTACGACTGCGCCTTCGACTGGGCCGAGGGCGGTCACAGCGTGCGCCGCACATCGCAAATCTTCCCCGAGGTCATGAAATGGCTGTGGCAAGCGCGCACAAGTCGAGGCACAGGCAATACAACTTTGGCAGCATATCTCGACGGTGACAGCGGATGGACATCGACACCCACTCCAGGCGACATCGAGCCACAGGCAGCAGCCGTATATCCCGGCGGCGGACACGTGGCCGAGGCCGTAGAGGGGTCTAATTATTTGTGGCAACACCTCTTGCACCCCGACGGCACGCGCTATGCCGGACAGCCTTTCTACTGGCTGCACTCGATGGAGAACCGCACCCTGCGCCTCGGCGGCATGACATTCGACAGAAACGGCAACCTCTTTGTGGCCACCGAGGCCGGCATACAGGTCTGCGACCAGAATGGCCGTGTCCGCGCCATACTGCGCCTGCCCCTCGAGCTCGAAAAGGCCATGATTGACAGCCGCGACGCCAACCCCCTCTTCGGCAGCCGCCTCGACATCGCCGACGGCCTCCTCACCCTCACTACCCCCACGACGACCTACACGCGCCGCCTCGCTGTCACCGCCCCCACCACGCGCCCCAAATCGCAAGGCCAGGCGTAACGAACTCCGCAAGGAAGAAAAAGAGGGTGTGTCGAAATGATAAGTCGTCGGAGACAACTTCTTATTTTGATACAGCCTCTTGAATTAAATTACTTACTGTTTCAGCAGCGAAGAGCCGTTGTCGGAGTTGTTGAGGCTCCGCCGGGCGGTGCGGAAGATTGAGCCGAAATCGGCGGTGTATGTTGCCGACAGGACAACCATGTTGCCGTTGTCTTTGATATAGCGGTCTCTGTATGACGGGTTCACGAGCGAATAGCTCCATGCCGGATACCTGGTGCCTTTCTTGTCGAACATATACATCCAACTTACGCCAAGGTTCCAATGTTTGTCCGGCCTGTATTGAAACTGGAGCGCGTCGCCGTTCTCCTCCTTGCCCACCTGGTAGCCATACAGGCTTTTGCCGGGAATTTTGCGCCAGTAGCTGATGGTGAACGGCCCCTTGTTCCACCACAACGAGAAGTCGGCACTGAACGAGGTGAGGTTGTGCGACCAGTTTGCCCCGGCAGTCTCATAATGATTTAGATTGAGGGTGATATTCGCGCCGAAACCGGCAACACCGTTCAACTGAAGCATCAATCGGCCGGCATATTGGCGGTAGTAACGCGCATTTACTGACTGTGACAAGAACAGGTGGTCGCCGAGATAGGCGATGTCGCCAATAACACTGTTGTTGCTGTTGACATATGCGGTGATGAGCGTGGCGTTGAATTTCTTGTAGTTGAACGAGGCACCCAGGTTGTAGGTAAAAGTCTCCGACACTTTCAGGTCCGGGTTGCCGTTCGACACAAGGTAGGGCGACACCTGTTGCGGATAGTCGGTGAGGGCACTGAGCGAGGGGATGGACGGTGAGAACACGAACGAGCCGAACAGCCTCCACTTCTGGTTGATGTACCAGTTGATTTGTGCACGCGAGAGGTTGCGCACGAAATTGCGCTTGTTCATGTCGTTCTTTATCCAGTACATTTTTAGTCCTGACGATAGCGAGAAGTAGAACTTGCCTACGCTCTGCCCCAGGCTGGCATAGAGGTAGTTGTTGTTTTCGGTCAGTACAGGCTTGTAGTCGGTGTCGAGATAGGTGTTCGTGCTGTGCGATATGGTGTTTTGAAAACCGGCCGAGAGTTCAGTCTTCACACTGAAGGTGTGTATGTAGCTCACTTCCGAGATTAGGGAGCGGCGCCTGCTGTCGGCGTTCGTCGAATAAATTTCTTCCCTGTCGTCAGGATAGATGTATGTGTTGTCGTGACGATAGTCCGACGAGCTAAGGGTGCCGACTACCTGAGCCTCGAGGGCGTTGCGGTCGTTGAATTTACGGCGGAAAAACAGGTCGAGCGACGGCGAAAAGGCCTTGCTTCTGCTTTTGTCGAGATTGTCGTAATTGCCAAGTTCCGAATCTGCAGTGTGTGCCAGCCGACGGTTGTCATTGCTGCTCGGCGCGGCATAGAACGTGGCCGAAAACAGGGTGTTGAGGCTCGGGCTGTAGTCATATTTCAACTGCATCTGGTTGGTAAGGTAGTTGAACGGGGCACGGTCGTGACTGCGGAGATTCACTCTGAAATCAGGAGATATGTAGCTCTCGGTTTTGAAATCGTAGACCGACTGATAGTTACGCCACGACGGATTGTAGAACAAGGAAAACTGCGATGGCCCCTGGTGGTATGACCCTCTGATATTTCCGTCGACAAAGGCCGTGTTGACCGCGCTGCGGGCGTAGGCGTAGACGTTACCGCCGTCGTCGCGCTTCTTGAGGGTGATGTCGATAAAGCCGTTGCCGCCCTTGTCGGCATAGCGTGCCGGGGTGAAGCGCGAAAACTCGATTTTCTCTATATCCTTGGGCGCGAGGGTATTCACCTCGTTCATCGATGCCGGACGGCCGTTGATGAGGATATAAGGCGAGCCGCCGTCAACCGACAGCGTCTGGTGGATAGGGTTGACAGTCAGCCCCGCCAGGGGCAGCTTTTGAAACAGCTCGATTGAGGTTGACGATGCTTTCACCTCTGATGCCGAGGGGTAGACGATGGTGCGCCCCTTGGTATAGACCACCTGGTTTGCCGTCACGCTGACCTCCTTCAGCTCCACACTCTTTTCGAGGAAGACAGGGCCGAGGTCTACATCGTCCGACCCACCTTTTATCAGAATTTCTGTGGTCGAAAAACCATGCTTCTCTACTTCGAGCCTGAGCGAGCCCTTGTCGCCGCTTGCAACGGCAAAAGAGCCGTCGGCATTCGACCGCCAGGAATTCACCTGCCTGTCGCCAGACATCAGCCTGCAATCAGCCCCCACAACAACTGTGGTATCGGCTGACGAAAACACCCGTCCTTTGACTACCCTCGCACTCGCCGATTGTATTGCAAGGCTGAGGATTAATAGTACTAATGTTGATAATCTCTTCATGTTACTGTTGATTTTGATTATTGGAATTGATACGAACGTTCGACTATTAAACCAACATTTACCGTGCCAAAATAGCAATCACCTATAAATCAACAAGTAACAATTTCGCCAACTGTCCGAAATCGGACAAAAACCGTCCGCTGTCCACCCCAGGGCGTTACAGTTCGGACGATTTGTAACTGAGAATATTAATGCAATACGATGAAACTATTATAGGAGCTTGAACCTCCGGGGCAAGCCGTAACGCAGGAATGTTTCACCTATACTATGGCTTGCCCCGGAGGTTCAAGCTCCTAATATTGCGCTGATTAGAACTCGGCGTTGTTGGGTGTGCGGGGGAAGGGGATGACGTCGCGGATGTTTGCCATGCCGGTGACGAAGAGCATCAAGCGCTCGAAGCCGAGGCCGAAGCCCGAGTGGGGCACGGTGCCGAAGCGGCGGGTGTCGAGATACCACCACATATCCTTCATCGGTATGTGCAGCTCCTCGATACGGGCGAGGAGTTTGTCGTAGTCGGCCTCGCGTTCGCTGCCGCCGATGATTTCGCCGATTTTGGGGAAGAGGACGTCCATGGCGCGCACGGTGCGGCCGTCGTCGTTCTGCTTCATATAGAAGGCCTTGATGTCCTTGGGATAGTCGGTGAGGATGACGGGTTTCTTGAAGTGCTGCTCTACGAGGTAGCGCTCGTGCTCGCTCTGCAGGTCGATGCCCCACTCGACGGGTACCTCGAATTTTACGCCCGAAGCCTTGAGGATGTCGATGCCCTCGGTATAGGTGAGGCGCACGAAGTCGTTGTGGAGCACAAATTCCATGCGCTGTACCAGTTCGGGGTCGAAGTGCTCGGAGAGGAAGTCGATATCGTCGCGGCAGTGGTCGAGGACATACTGTATGCAATATTTCACGAACTCCTCGGCGAGGTCCATGTTGTCGGTGATGTCGTAGAAGGCCATCTCGGGCTCAATCATCCAGAACTCCGAGAGGTGTCGCGGCGTGAACGAACGCTCGGCGCGGAACGTGGGGCCGAAGGTGTAGATTGCGCCGAGGGCTGTTGCGCCAAGCTCGCCCTCGAGCTGGCCGCTGACGGTGAGCGCTGTCGGGCGGCCGAAGAAGTCCTTGCTATAGTCTACGGCGCCGTCCTCGGTCTTGGGCAGGTCGCCCAGCGGCAGGGTCGTCACCTGGAACATCGCTCCGGCACCCTCGCAGTCGCTGCCTGTGATGAGGGGCGTGTGGAGGTAGTAGAAGCCCTTTTCGTTGAAGAACTTATGGATAGCGAAAGCCAAGGCGCTGCGTATGCGCAAGATTGCGCCGAATGTCGCCGTGCGCGGACGCAGGTGTGCCTTTTCGCGCAGGAACTCCATGGTGTGGCCTTTTTTCTGCAAGGGGTAGGTCTCGGGGTCGGCGCTGCCGTATATTTCGAGGGTGTCGGCCTGCACCTCGCAGCTCTGGCCTTTGCCCATCGACTCGACAAGGCGCCCGGTAACGTGGATTGACGAACCGGTGGTCACGGCCTTGAGCTCTTCGTCGCTAAAGCGCGACAGGTCGAAGACAATCTGGAGGTTGCGCACGGTCGAGCCGTCGTTGAGGGCCACGAACTGCACGTTTTTGTTGCCACGGCGGGTGCGTACCCAGCCTTTCACGTCGACCTCAGTGCCGATGAGGGCCGGGTCGAAAATCTCGCTTATCTTAGTTCTTTTCATCGCTAAATCGTCTTTTTCTTTTTCAAACCGCAAATATACGCAAAAAACTCAATCTGCGCAAACGGTGATTTCCTGACGGATTAACGAAGACTTTTATAGAAAGCTATTTCACTTTCGCGGTGCTGCTTTATGATTGAAAATTCTTCGCCCATTATCTTCAGGGCAATTTCGGCTACGATGTGCATCTGGGTCGAAAACAAAGCGGGCATCCCATCTTCTTCCGCATAGCGGTTCTTACTGTTATTAATAGCAATTTCAGAGGAATAGAAGGCAGCGGTTGTCTTGACGCCACCCGCGATTAGTTTGTTGAGATGTTCTTTAAGCCAGTTACTCCTGTCGCGTTCCGACATTGTAATACAGTCCCCGAGCATTTCGGGGCTGTCGAAGTAATGGTAAAAAAGCCATATTTCAAAGGCCGGATTACTTATAATCCATCGAATGCGACTATTGCTATTTTGTTCTATAATATATCGCTTTATCTCGTCGCCAAATTCATCAACATCTTGAATTAGATATAACTCGTCGTCGTCTTCGATATGGAATGACTTCCGGTCTTCGGTAACAAATCTTTTATTATTGATAAATTCCTCGGCGAGAGATTTTAATTCGTACGGTTTTAATCCTTGTCCCTTTTTCGACCTAAATGCAATCTTGATAGTCCTGATAGCCGGGTTGTTATGGATAGGTCTGAAATAGTCTTTTTCTCTCTTTGAGCCTCCTGAAAGAATAAAAATGATACGGGTATCAAGAACCGGAGAACCTTTGGAGTAGTGCGACCCCTCGGCTCCTAATCCTGAAATAGGCGATGCTTCTCCACTATATGATACAGCATCCGTCGAGCTTTCCAAGATGTTCTCGGAAGGCTCGTCCTTTGTGTATTTCAGATTATTTATTTTCATTCTCCAGAATGTCGATAGTTCCTAAGAATGGTATTGCCCCAAAGCGCCCATCGAGATAGCCGTTTTCGAGTGACAAAGTCTTGTGAATCTTAAAGTCATTTAGGGAGTACATGCGCGACACTCCCGAAACTTTTTCAATCATCCATACTTCGTCGGGACGTAACAATTCCTGCTGATTAAGCAAGGCTGTTTCGTGGGTCGTGAAAATCAACTGGCCATTTGAATCTGACTCGCCGAAATATTTGATTAATTCCTTGATAAGTACGGGATGGATAGAATTGTCAATTTCGTCTATGACGACTGTCTTTTTGTTGAATATAGCATAGTAAATCGCCGGGACCAAGGTTAGCAATCGGAGTGTGCCGCTCGACTGAGCCTCACATTCCATAGCCCCGACGTAGCCATTTTTCCCGAATTGATAGAAGAGCAATTCTTTGACGGTACGCATCCCGTCTTCTTCAGTTATAGTAAACAACGGAAATTGCCGGTTCATTTTGGCAAAGCTTCTATTTTCGGCAATCTTGGGCGAAGATTCCAGGAATTTTGTAATTGCCCGTTTATCCTCGGCATCGGCATGGGTCAACCATTCTTCGAAAGATTCGTTTCTAATCGACAAATCTTTAATACCAAGCCCGATATTAGAAAAAACGTTTTTGACAAAAGCCATAACGTCGGGCTGATGATTTAACTGCTCGATAAGCCATGGTATCTGATGGCTGACTTCAATGATTTCTAATTGCGTATCAAGCCATACGAAAGCATCGTTGATATAATGATTATCAATTAGTCGCAGCTTTCCGATGATAGATAAAGCTGATAACGAGGGATTTGCCTTTAGTTGTCGCTCGATAATATCGATTATCTCTTTGGTAGCTATTTTATTGCTAAATGTTATCGTGGATAACTGTCTTGAAAGCAGCGGGATACTTTCAGCCTTTCCTAACCCAGAAAGATATAGGGTTTCGTCTATAATCCCTGTTTCATTTATTTCGAAGGTATAGATATATGTTGCAGCCTCATTCCCGAACTCAATCAAAAAGCTCATAGGGCTGCCTTCCTGAACGGGGAGTTTGAATCTACTGCTCTTAAAAAAGGATATTATCGATTCCGGGTCTGAGCCGAGGTTGAATTCGGTTGCAAAACTTTTTATAAATTTTAAAGCACTGATAAAGTTGGATTTACCAGAGCCGTTGGCTCCATATAATGCACACGTTTTCAAGACGGGGATTTTTTCCTCGTCATTATATACATGATGAGTGAAATTCTCTCTTTTAAGGTTGGGAAACATGTCGAATTGGACTTGTTCGGCAAAGGAGCTAAAATTTCCGACGATTAGCCTATAAAGCATATTATATTAGTCATTTAATTTAGTCGCAAAGATAATAATAAAATAAATGCCCGTCAAGTCTTGGCGTGAATTTTTCACGCCTGAAGTCGGCTGTTGCTTTATACATAGTCGTTATGGTATAACTAAAACCGTACGCTCAAGGGGCGGACGGCGGACATTATTGTCCGATTTCGGACAGTTGCAAAAATTGCCAATCACTGATTTTTAGCGGTTTACGAGTTTGGCACGATTAATGTTGGTATTTTGTCAACTTTGGTATGCAGATAAACTATATAATAAATGGATAGAGAATTATCAAAATCAGAACGCAACTCAATCCGGCGCAAGCGCCTGATGCCTTACCTGATTGGCCTTGTGGCACTCGTGGTCGTTGTGGCCGTGCTCTTGCTATTGATGCGCCAGAGCGTCAAGCGCGCCGACCTGCTCGTCGCCACCGTCGATACGGGCGTCATCGAGACGTCGGTCACCGGCTCGGGCAGCGTGGTGCCGGCCTTCGAGGAAATCATCAACTCGCCCATCAACACGCGCATAGTCGAGGTCTACTGCAAGGCCGGCGACAGCGTAGAGGCCGGCACCCCCCTGCTGCGCCTCGACCTGCAGAGCACCGAGACCGAGCTCAACAAGCTCAAAGACCAAATCGAGATGAAACGCTACGAGCTCGAGCAGCAGCGCGTCAACAACTCCACGCGCATGAGCGACCTCGAGATGCAGGTCAAGGTAAAGGAGATGGCCGTCAACCGCCTCGAGGTAGAGCTGCGCAACGAACGCTATCTCGACAGTCTCGGGTCGGGCACCGGCGACCGCGTGCGTCAGGCCGAACTGGCATATAACACCGGGCGCCTCGAGCTTGAGCAGTTGCGCCAGCAGTATGCCAACGAGCGCAAGGTAACCGACGCCGGGCTCAACGTGAAAAATCTCGACATCAACATCGCCGGCAAGAACCTGGGCGAACTGCGGCGCACCCTCGACGATGCGCGAATACGCGCCCCGCGCAAGGCCACGCTGACATACGTCAACGACCAAATCGGCCAAAAGGTGAGCGAGGGCGAGCGTATAGCCATCATCTCCGACCTGTCGCACTTCAAGGTCGACGGCGAAATCGCCGATGCCTTCGGCGACAAGGTGCGTGTAGGGTCGAAGGCCGTGGTCAAGCTCGGCCGCGAGCGTATGCCCGGCACGGTGAGCAACGTGACGCCCCTGTCGCGCAACGGCGTAATCTCGTTCTCTGTGCGCCTCGACGACAATGCCAATTCGCGCCTTCGCTCGGGCCTCAAGACCGACGTATACATACTCTGCGACGTGGTCGAAGATGCCATGAGGCTCAAAAACGGCTCGTACTACACCGGACCCGGGGCCTACGAGTTGTTTGTCTTCGACAGCGACGACGAGCTTGTGAAGCGCAACGTGCGCCTCGGCGAGAGCAACTACGAGTATGTAGAGGTGCGCGAGGGCCTCAAACCCGGCGACAAGGTCGTAATCAGCGACATGAAGAAATTCGTCAACTCATCAAACCTAAAAGTCAAATAATTCAAGTTTCGCAAGTATGCAACTTGCTCACTGTTAGTAGTCTCTTGGTCATAGATTATGGTTTGATAAATGCAAATAACAATATTATCAGTAATCACAATTAGCGAACTAAGGCTAACCACTAAACGATAAACTATTAACAATTAGCAAGTCACAGACTTGCGAAATTTAAATAAAATAACCATGCAATTACGCACATCATTAAAGCAAGTGTGGATAGACGCGAAGTCGGCACCGGCCTATACCGCGCTCTATATCGGCGGCGTGGCCTTCGCGGTGGCCTTTACCATGGTTACTGCCCTGATATTCTACGTGCATATCGCTCCGATATATCCCGAATACAAGCGTGCCAACACGTCGTATCTAAATCAGGTAAGGGTCTTTTGGGGCGACCATGGCTTTGGCAGCGGCATCGGCAAGGCTTTTGTAGAAGACTTTTTGGAAAAATCGGAGAATTGCGAAGCATACACCCTCTCCGACATGACGAGAACTGCCGACATACAGCCCATCGGCGGCGATTATTTCCAGACAAGTGCCAAATACACCGACCCGGCGTTTTTCAAGGTGTATGCCTACGAGTTCGTGGCCGGGAAACCTTTCGACCAGGCCGACTACGACTCGGGGCTGCGCAGGGCGGTAGTAAGCGACAAACTTGCAAAGAAACTATATGGCGACCCGGCAGTAGCCGTTGGCAAGGAACTACCCATCGACTTTGCCCCGACCAAGATTGTGGGCGTGGTGCGCGAGGGGTCGACTATCTGCTTCGATTCATACGCACAAGTCTTCTTACCGCTGACACTCAAAGGCGGCCAAGGTTACGGTATGAACGATGCGCCATTTGGGCAATATATGGGTGGAATGAAAGGTACGCTAATATTTAAGGACAAGGCTCAGCGCGAAGCCTTCGAAGAAGAACTCAACGAGAAAATCAATAGAGTCACCGCCGGCGATACCTTGAACAGTACGATGACTTATGGCTTGAAAACACATATATCGAAGGCATTGCTCTCGGATGACGACGACAGCGGCATGTCGGCCCTCCTCCGTCCGGCGATACTGGTGCTGTTGGTGTTGCTTATAATCCCGGCCATCAATATCGGCGGCATGATTAGCGGCCAGATGGACCGTCGCGTTGCCGAGGTAGCCGTGCGCCGCAGCTTTGGCGCGACAAAGAACAGCATAACCTCGCAAATCTTGTTCGAGAATTTCGTCCTCACCCTCGTTGGCGGCGTTGTAGGTCTGCTCGTAGCCTGGCTCGTGGTTACCATTGGCCGTCAGTGGATACTCAACTTGTTTATCAACTCGTGGTATCTGGAGTCGGTAAGCGATATTCCCGTAGACCTTACAGCCGAGATGCTGTTCGCACCCTCGCTGTTCCTGCTGTTGCTGCTAATCTGCCTATTGCTCAATATGCTCTCGGCCTATCTGCCTATACGACTGAGCCTTCGCGGACAAATCGTGAAATCTATTAACCAGAAACGTTGACGATTATGTTTAAGATGATATTTCAAAACCTGCGGTCGCACCGACGCACATATTTCTGGCTCTTGCTCGAGCTTGTATTGGTGGCCTGTGTGGCATGGCTGACGCTCGACCCGGCCATAGTGTCGCTGTACTCTATGTCGGCCGACAAGGGCTATGACTATGACCGTCTGGTGAAAATCTCTCTCGCAAAACTACCCGTCAGCGAGTCAGACGGTGATGCTGCCGATGATGCTGCCGATGTGGCGCGCATACTCGCACGACTGACCGAAGATGAACGTGTAGAAGCGTCCGTCCTGGTCAATTACTCTCATCCCGAGAGTGGCGGCATGCAAACCAACGGCATAGCGACCGACAACGAAGAGGTTTATTTTGGCTATATGGTTATACTGATGGCCGACGCACAGCGTTTCTTTAAGACCTTCGGCATATATGATGTCAACACTGGCGATGTGCCCGTGACCGTGCCATCATCGACCTCCGACGTGTTTATATCCCAGATGCTTGCCGATTACCTCTTTCCGGGTGAAAATCCGGTGGGGCACTATATGGAAGAGAAATCGACCAAGGATTTCGACCCTGCCAAAGACAACCAGCGCATCATAGGCGTTGTCCGCGATGCCGTATATCGCTCTGATTATTTGCGCACACCGATTGTTTATAAATACTCACCCACGGATTTCAATATCAATTACAGCAACGTTTCAATCGTCTTGCGCCTGAAGCCGGGTGTCGATGTCGACAAATATATCGGCGACATAGCCAAGGGCATGACACACCGCTTTATGACCGGCAAGATTTATCCCAAGGAACCGAGGTCATTCAACCGCCTGATTAAACAGTATTCGCGGGATATCAACAACAAGGTCTTTATCTATGTGTCTGTCGCCATCTTCTTCCTAATCAATGTTTTGTTCGGTATAGCCGGCTCGTTCTACCTGCAGACGCGCCGTCGCAGCGAGGACACGGGCATCATGCGCACATTCGGCGCCACACCGCGCTTTATCGTCACCGAGATGTTGGGCGAGGGCTTCGTGCTGGTAACACTGGCGTGCGTAATCGGATTTACTCTCTTTGCGATTTTCGGCATTGATACGATGGCCACGACACCGAGCTTCAACGGCGACGCCATAGCATCGGTAAAACCATTGTGGTGCGACAGTAAACTCACCCATTTCGCCATAGTATCGACAGCGATATATGTCTTAATGCTCATTGTCGTGGCAATAGGCATCTATATCCCGGCCCGCAACATCAGCCGCGTAAATCCAATCGACGCCCTGAGAGAAGAATAAACTAATAAACAAACCCATAAACTCCACAAATATGTCACTAATCAAACTTGAAGGTGTAAACAAAATATACCGCACAGACGAAATCGAAACCGTAGCTCTCGAAAATGTAAATATCGAAGTCGAGAAAGGCGAATTTATCAGCGTCATGGGCCCGTCGGGCTGCGGCAAGTCGACGCTGCTCAACATCGTCGGCCTGCTCGACACCCCCACCAGCGGCACCGTCACCATCGACGGCACGACCCTGGGCAAGATGAGTGACAGGCGCCTGGCGGCCTTCCGCAACCAAAAGCTGGGCTTCGTGTTCCAGAGCTTCCACCTCATCAACTCGCTCAACGTGCTCGACAACGTGGAGCTGCCGCTAATCTACCGCTCGATGGGCGCGCCGGAGCGCAAGGAGCGCGTTCGCCAGGTGCTCGACCGCGTTGGCCTGAGCCACCGTATGCGCCACATGCCATCGCAGCTCTCGGGCGGTCAGTGCCAGCGCGTGGCCATAGCCCGTGCCATCGTGGGCAACCCCGAAATCATCCTCGCCGACGAACCGACCGGCAACCTCGACTCGAAGATGGGTGCCGAGGTGATGGAGCTGCTCCACTCGCTCAACAAGGACGACGGACGCACTATCATGATGGTGACGCACAACGAGCAGCAGGCCCGCATGACCGACCGCATCATCCGCTTCTTCGACGGCAGGCAGGTGTTCTGAAATTTATAAATCGTAACAAATTGAAAACAAACTATATAAAACAGGCATGGATGTCGCTGCGGCAGCAGCCAGTGGTGAGCATAGTGAGCATCATCGGCACGGCCCTGGCCATATTCCTGATTATGCTCGTGGTGATGATAGACCAGGTGAAGTATGAACCCTTCGCCCCCGAAAGCAACCGCGACCGCTGGCTTCTATATGAATACGGACATTTATGCAGTCGTGAGTATCCGGATAATCATTCCTCCGCCGGCTTTGGATATAATACGGTAAAGAGTGTCTTCTATAAGATGGAGACACCCGAGGCTGTAACGGCATTTAAAAGCAGCCCGAGTAAAGCCTCGGTGTCGCTGCCGCACAAGCCAGCAAAGGGATTTAACCTCTTGGATACCGACGATGCCTTTTGGCATGTGTTTGATTTCGATTTTATTTCCGGCCAGCCGTACACAAAAGAAGATTTCGAGTCGGGGCTTAAAAAGGCCGTTATTTCCGAATCGGTAGCACGCAGTATGTACGGCAACACCGACGTGGTTGGTCAGCAGTTGCTAATCAACCATGCCCGGTACACCGTTGTCGGCGTGGTCGAAGATGTCTCCAACCTCTCCCGTAGCGCATACGCCGATATCTGGGTGCCGTTTACATCTACTGTAACAGTGGCCGAAAGCCAGGTCTATGGTATAATGGGCTCTCTGAGCGTTGTGATTTTGGCCAAGGATAAGGCGGATTTTGCAGAAATCAAGGCAGAATGTTACAGGCTTTTCAAAGATTATGAGAAAGGATTCTCCGAGCAGGGATTTTTTTTCAAGCATGACGGGCAACCTAACTCTCAAATGGAGATAGCTTTCGGTATTGAAGGTGCCGACACGTATTTAAAAGTGATTTTTAAATATAAATACATCATCTTCTTGATATTGCTGATAGTGCCGGCTGTCAACCTGAGCTCGATGACCCACAGCCGCCTTGTGCGCCGTCGCGAGGAAATAGGCGTGCGCCGGGCCTTTGGTGCCACACGCGGCGAGATTGCAATCAATATCTTTGTCGAGTGCCTGGTTATAACGTTAGTTGCCGGCTTGATAGGCTTTGTGGCAAGTCTGCTATGCGGCATTTTTTGCAGCGGACTGATTTTTGACACACCTCCCAGTAGCAATGTAAGCAACACAAGCAATGTGACATTCGTATCGTTAGCCCAGCTTTTCCATTGGTCTACGTTTGCGTTGTCGCTGCTCTTCTGCTTTATCCTCAACCTGTTGAGTGCAGCCATACCCACCATCGGGGCAGCAAGGACCAACGTTGTCAACGCCATATCGGGCAAAGGTTAATGTTGGATGATTTGACAAATGACGCTCATTAACCTTTAAACTTTAACCCTTAACCATCCCAAATGAAACGCAAACTACTACGCCAGATATCAAACGAGTGGAAGAGCAACGTATGGCTATGCCTCGAGCTGCTCATAGTGAGTGTGGTCTTATGGTATATCATCGATACGCTATATGTATATGATAGCGTATATAACGAACCGCGAGGCTTCGACACCGAGCATTGCTATCGCATCGATTTTGCCGAGCTATCCGAAGGCTCGCAAGGATATAAGGAGTATGAGAATTGGGAGCAGAAGTCTAACGACTTTCTGCGGCTTTTCGACCGAATAGCTGCCCGCCCCGAGGTAGAGGCTGTCGGTATGGGTATTAATGCATACCCGTACAATGGGTGGAATAACACTATCAAATTGTCAACCGATACGTTCGTGGCTCACGGTTGGATAGTACATCGCTTGGTATCACCTGAATTCCCTATCATTTTCCGGGTACATGGAAGCCACGGTGAGACTCCCGAACAACTTGCACAGATACTGCGCAGCAAAAAAATAGCGATGCTGAGTTCTGAAAACTTATTCTATGAATATGGAAAGAAGAACATGGACGAATTTATAGGCCATGATTTCTCTTCGGACAGACTGGATACAATATCCCTTTTGGGAACGTATAAGAATATCCGTTACGGAGATTATAGTTTTGGCGCATTTTCGAAATCGGTTATGATTTCTGCGCCTCGAGAATACTATGCCGGTTGGAATGAAATGTTTTTAAGGGTCAAAAATAATATGGACCACGACTTTATCGAAAACATCATGAATGATGCCGCACGCGACCTGCGCAGTGGGAACTTTTATATCGCCTATGTCGAATCGTTCGATGATATCCGCAATAATTACCATAGGGCTGACGACGCTGCCCAGCGCAACCGCTATGTGGTGATGGGCTTCTTGGCTGTGAATATATTTTTAGGCTTGCTGGGCACGTTCTGGTTCCGCACGCAGACCCGGGTACCCGAGATTGCCATACGCATGGCCAACGGTGCCTCTCGCGCCGATATCTTCCGTCGTGTCGTCGGCGAGGGCGAGTCGCTGCTGCTGCTTGTCACCCCGTTTGCCGTACTTCTCGACTGGCTGCTGACGCACTACGAGTTAGTGCCGTGGTATAATGGATTTTACGACCGCGAACGATTCATTACCTGTGTGCTTATCTCCTTCATCAGTCTTGCATTGATGATATTCCTCGGCACGGCAATCCCTGCATTAAGAGCAGCCAAAGTACAACCCGCAATTGCATTGAAAGAAGAATAAAATTATAAAACCTAACGAAGTGAAAACTAACTATATAAAACAGGCATGGATGTCGCTGCGGCAGCAGCCGGTGGTGAGCATAGTGAGTGTCGCCGGCACGGCCCTGGCCATATTCCTGATTATGCTCGTGGTGATGATAGACCAGGTGAAGTACGAACCTTTCGCCCCCGAAAGCAATCGCGACCGCTGGCTGGTGCAGCGCGGCGGCTCAATAGGCAACAAGGACTGGGGCGACGGCAACTCCAACGGCCCCCTCGGCTTCAACACCATCAAGCAGACTCTCTACCGCATGGAGACCCCCGAGGCCGTCACGGCCTTTGTAATCAACACCGAGACCGCCACTGTGTCGGTGGCAAACCAGGCTGCTACCGCCGCCCAGTTGCTGCAGACCGACGACGGTTTCTGGCGCGTGTTCGACTTTACGGTGCTGAGCGGTAAGCCCTACACTAAAGAAGACTTTGACTCGGGGTTGCCCAAGGCCGTCATCACAGAGTCGACGGCGCGAAAACTCTTCGGCACTACCGATGCCGTTGGCCGTGATTTTTCAATCAACTATACGCCCTACACCGTCAGTGCCGTGGTCGAAGACGTATCGAACCTCGTATCCTATTGCTACGCCGATATATGGGTGCCGTTTACCTCGACCGGCAAGGACAAGTTCCGCTGGTGCGGCTATATGGGCAACCTGAGCATGATAATGCTGGCCAAAGATAAGTCGGATTTCCCAAAAATCCGCGAGGAATACAACCGCCTCTTCGACGAACTCGATAAGGAAGCCGCCCTCGACGGATGGTACTTTATCAAGCGCGACCGCCCCTATACCCAGTTCGTGCAGGCCTTTACGCCCTATGTCAACCTCGAGCCGGATATGGATGCCGTCTATCGCGAGAAATTTATCATCTTCCTCATCTTGCTCATAGTTCCGGCCGTCAACCTCAGTTCTATGACCCACAGCCGCCTTGCGCGGCGACGCGAGGAAATAGGCGTGCGCCGGGCCTTCGGCGCCAAACGCTCCGAGATTATCGGCAACCTATTTATCGAGAGCCTTGTAATAACCCTAATCGCCGGTGTCATAGGCTTGGCCATGAGTCTTGTAAGCGGCGTGCTGTTCGACGAGCTGATTTTCCGCCCCCAGAATTTCTGCGACGTCTACAAGGTGACATCGACCTCGGTATGGCAGTTGTTCCACTGGTCGACCTTCGGCCTGGCAATGCTCTTCTGCTTTATATTGAACCTGCTCAGTGCCACCGTGCCTACAATCAGCGCCTCGAGAATCAACATCGTCAATGCCCTTACGGGGAAAGGCTAAAGTTGAATTTTGAATGGGTCAAATAATGCCCCCTATGCAGTAAAAAATGAAAAAAATTTTATCGATATGGCCTTGTAATGGCCTCTTAAGCATGGGAGTCCTCGGAGAGGACGCTCTTATGGTTAACCCCACGATTATTCGTGGGGCCAGGAGCTGCAAGGGAACATCAGTCCTCGGAGAGGACGCCTTGTATATACGTTGCGTCCTCTCCGAGGACACTACAACTGTCTGCATGACTTACCCCACGAATAATCGTGGGGTTAACCACGGAAGCGTCGTCTCCGACGACTTTTTGAGCATTAGTATCCCAGCCGTGACCCTACAATAAAAATGAGGGCTTAACCTTTAACCAAAAACGCAACACAATGAAACGCAAACTATTACGCCAAATATGCAATGAGTGGAAGAGCAATGTGTGGCTCGGTCTCGAACTGGTCATCGTCAGTGTGGTGATGTGGTACGTGATTGACTCGCTGTGGTGCATCTACTCTACCAACAACGAGCCTCGCGGCTTCAATACCGACCACTGCTATCTGATTGAATACGACCAGCTTTCTGACAAGTCGCCCGACTACCGCCCCTACGAGAGCCGACAAGAAGAATCCGACGACTTCCTGAGGCTTTTCGACCGCCTCGGTGCCCGGCCCGAAGTCGAGGCTGTGGCTTGCGGCATGAACGCCTATATCTATAACGGCTCTAACAGCGGCACAGACCTCAATATCGACACTCTTACGAGCAGTAGTGCCGGTTTCCTGCTGCGCCGCGTGGTGTCGCCCGAATTTCCAATAGTTTTCCGCATCGAGGGCACCCGTGGCGAGACGCCCGAGCAACTTGCCGAAATATTGCGCAACAATACCAACGCGATGCTTTGCTCCGACAACCTCTACTACAACTACGGCATCGAGCACATGGACGATTATATCGGACGCCGATTTGCCAACACCGCCCACAACGACAGTGTGACCCTCGCGGCAGCCTACAAGGTTGTGCGCTATAACGATTACACCACGCAAAACTCCTCGCGCTCGATGATGGAGACCATGCCGCGAAAATACTATGTCTACAATGCCAACGAGCTCATGGTGCGCGTGAAAGATAACATGGACAGCAACTTCAAGGAGAACCTGATGAAGGATGCCACCAGCGACCTCCGCTTCGGCAATTTCTATATATCTAACGTCAAGTCGTTCGAGGATATCCGTGCCAACCACCAGTTGACCAGTGCGACAACGACGCGCAATACCTACGTGGTCATGGTGTTCCTGGCCATAAATATCTTCCTGGGACTGTTGGGCACGTTCTGGTTCCGCACCCGGCAGCGCATCCACGAGATTGCCATCCGCATGGCCAACGGTGCCACAAGCACCGACGTGTTCAGGCGTTTTATCGGCGAGGGCGAACTATTGCTGACCATCGTAACGCCCTTGGCGATTATCATCGACGGGCTGCTGACATATTTCGAGTATAATCATTACTACGGCGGCTACTTCGCGCCCGGGCGTTTCGCCGCTTGCGTGCTGCTTACCTACGCCCTGATGGCCCTGATGATACTCCTCGGCACAGTCATACCGGCCTACCGCGCCATGAAGCTCCAACCGGCAGTGGCATTGAAAGAAGAGTAATCCTGATATGAGGAAACAAAAGGACATAAAAACATAAGTTACAAAAATTTTTTTGTTCTTTTTGCCTTTTTGTCCTTATGTTTCCTCTTATCAGCGAATTATCTGCAAGTTGTTAGCAAATTATCGATAAAGTTATTAGAACTATGATACGACATATAATGGTAATATTGGTGCTTGCGGCCGCGACGGCCGTAAGCACTTTTGCCCAGACCACGCAAAGCATCACCCTCGAAGAGGCTATCATGCTTGCCCGGACCAACAGCGTCGATGCCGCCATGGCCCTCAACGAGCTGCGCACGGCCTACTGGAGCTACCGCACCTATCGCGCCGACCTGTTGCCCGAGGTCAATTTCAATGCCACCGTGCCGAGCTACCGCAAGAGCTACAGCACCTACCAGCACGACGACGGCTCGTATTCGTTTGTCCGCAACAACTATATGCAGATGACCGGCGAGCTGTCAATCGACCAGAATATATGGCTCACCGGCGGCAAGCTGTCGCTCAACACGTCGCTCGACTTCCTCAAACAGCTCGAAAATCCGCGCTACAACCGCTTTATGTCGGTGCCGATTGCCCTTACGCTGTCGCAGCCCATATTCGGCGTCAACAACATCAAGTGGAACCGCCGCATCGAGCCCGTGCGCTATGCCGAGGCCAAAGCATCGTTTATCAGCGCCAGCGAGGACGTGGCCCTCAAGGCAATACAATACTTTTTCAACCTCCTACTTGCAAAAGAGAACGTGGGCATCGCCTCGCAAAACCTTGCCAACGCCTGGAAACTCTACGAGGTGGCCAAGGCCAAGCGCGAGATGGGGCAAATCAGCAAGAACGACCTGCTGCAGCTCGAGCTCAACCTGCTCAACGCGCAGTCAAAGGCCACCGACTGCGAGAGCAACTACCGCTCGTCGATGTTCCAGCTCAGGGCATTCCTCGACCTTGGCGAGGATGTGACCCTCGACCCCGTCGTACCTACCGCAGTGCCGTCTGTGCTGGTCAGCTATCCCGACGTGCTCGAGAAAGCCCATGCCAACAACAGCTTTGCCAAGAACATACGCCGCCGGCAGCTCGAGGCCGACTACGCCGTGGCAAAGGCCAAGGGCGACCAGCGCGAAATCACCCTCTTCGCACAGGTAGGCTACACGGGCACTGCCGACCGCTTAGGCCCGGCATACGACCGCCTCAAAGACAACCAGATAGTCGAAATCGGCTTCAAAATACCCATTCTCGACTGGGGCAAGCGCCGTGGCAAGGTAAAGGTGAGCGAGAGCAACCGCGAGGTCGTGCAGAGCCGGCTGCGTAAGGAACAGATGGACTTCGACCAGAATATATTTATCCTCTGCGAACGATTTAACAACCAGCAGCAGCAACTGGCCATATCGCTCCGCGCCGACACCATCGCCCAACGCCGCTACGATACCAATGTAGAAACCTTCCTGATTGGCAAGATTTCGACCCTCGACCTCAACGACTCGCAGGTGAGCAAAGACCAGAGCCGCCAGGACTATATCAACCAGCTATATCTCTACTGGAACTATTACTACCAACTGCGCAGCGTGGCCCTATGGGACTTCGTGACCAACAAGGATATCGATGCCGATATCGAGAAAATTGTAAAACGATAGTCGTGAGTGTTGAGTTTTTGATTATTTTTGTACTATGATACTGATTGTCGATGATGATGCTGCCGTGCGCCTGTCGCTCAAACTGATGCTCAGGCGCGAAGGTTACGAGACCCGCGAGGCTTCGTCGCCCGGCGAGGCCATGGAGATTGTGCGCGCCGTGTCGCCCGAGCTGATAATCCTCGATATGAACTTCTCGCGCGTCACCACCGGGCAGGAGGGGCTGCACCTGCTGCGCCAAATCAAGATTTTCCGCCCCTCGGTGCCCGTAATCCTCATGACCGCCTGGGGCAGCATACCCCTTGCGGTAGAGGGCATACATGCCGGGGCGTTCGACTTCATCACCAAGCCCTGGGATAACCAGGCCCTGCTGCGCCGGATAGGCGTGGCCCTCGAACTAAACTCCCCGGCCGAGGGTGGCGACGAGAGCGCCGACTTCGACCGCTCGTTTATCATCGGGCGTTCGGCCGGGCTGCTCAACGTGCTCGACACCGTGAAGCGCATCGCCGCCACCGATGCCCCGGTGCTGATTATGGGCGAAAACGGCACCGGCAAGGAGCTCATCGCCGAGGCAATACACCGCAATTCGCGACGCCGCTCGGGGCCGATGGTCAAGGTCAACCTCGGCGGCATACCGTCGTCGCTGTTCGAGAGCGAGATGTTCGGCCACCGCAAGGGGGCTTTTACAGGTGCAATCACCGACCGCGACGGGCGTTTTGCCCTTGCCGACGGCGGCACGATTTTCCTCGACGAAATCGGCGAGCTCGACCTCAACTGCCAGGTGAAGCTGCTGCGCGTATTGCAGGAGCATACCTACGAGCGGCTCGGCGACTCATCGACGCGCACCACCGACGTGCGCGCCGTATGCGCCACAAACGCTGACCTGCCGTCGATGGTGGCGGCACGTACTTTCCGCGAGGACCTTTACTACCGCATCAACCTGATTACCGTCACGCTTCCGCCCCTTCGCGACCGCGCCGACGACATACCGCTGCTTGTCGACCACTTCGTGGGGCGTCATTGCGAGGCCACGGGGCGTCAGAGACCGGCGATTGCGCCCGATGCGATGGACTTCCTCAAGACGCTGCCATATCCGGGCAACATACGCGAGCTCAAGAACCTGGTCGAGCGCACGCTCTTGGTGACTCCGCGCGAGTCGCTGACTGCCGCCGACTTCCGTGGGCAGTACGACGGCCCGGCGACAATGAGCCGCCCGGCCGCGTCGAGTCTCGAGTCCAAGGAACGACAGTCAATCGAGACCGCCCTCGCCCAGACCGGGGGCAACCTTACCCGTGCCGCCGGGCTGCTGGGCATAAGCCGCCAGGCACTCTACAGGCGCATGGAGAAATACGGGATTACCCTATGAGGATAAAGTGGATTTTCTATATTATCCTCATGCTGCTTGCGGCCTCGGTGGTGACCATCTTGCAACTGCCGCCCGAGAGCGACCCCGAGCTGTTCTATATCGGCCTGGGTACCACGGTGTTGGCAATAATACTGCTGGTGGTCTTCTATGCCTCGGTAATGAAGCCTATCCGCAGCATCACGAATGGTTCTGACCTGCTGCGCGCGCAGGACTTCAGCAGCCGCCTGGCGCACGTAAACCAGCACGAGGCCGACAAGATTGTAGACATGTTCAACGCCATGATGACGGCCCTCAAAGAAGAACGTGTCGCCCTGCAGGAGCAAAACCATTTCCTCGACCTGCTCATCGCCGTGTCGCCCATGGGCATAATGATACTCGACGACCGCGACAAAATCGTGACCGCCAACAATACGGCAGCTTCGTTCCTCGGTTTTAGAGATGCGGGCGACGTATGCGGCAGGCCGCTCGGCTCTATCGACTCGCAGCTGGGCCATGCCCTGGCCGCCATAGCCCAGGGCGAGAACATCACCATACGACTCAACGACTCGATGATTTACCGCTGTTCGCGCCTGCAGTTTATGGACAAGGGCTTTGCCCACCCATTCATACTAATCGAGAAGCTCACCGACGATATCATGCTGGCCGAGAAGAAGAGCTACGAAAAGGTAATCCGGGTCATATCGCACGAGGTCAACAACTCTATGGCCGGCGTGAAGTCGCTGCTTTCTGTCGCATCCCAGATTGTGCGTGACAATGCCGGTGCCGATGCCGACGTGGCCGGCATAATGAATATATGCGAGGAGCGGTGCAGCGCGCTCAGCCGTTTTATCACATCGTATGCCGACGTGGTCAAAATACCCGACGTAAATATCAGCGAGGCCGACCTCAACGAACTGGTGACCAAGTGGCGCGTGATGCTCGAGAGCCTTTGTGCAGGGCGAAATATTAGTTTCGAACTCGATTTGTGCCCCGGCAGTCTGCCGGTGATGATTGACCCCGTGCTCTTCGAGCAGGTGCTGATAAATATAGTCAAGAACTCGGCCGAAAGCATAGCCGACAACGATGGCCGGATAAGGATTGAGACCTCGCGCCAACCGGCGACCATAACCATCGTCGACAACGGCGCCGGCATTAGCGACGAGGCCGCCGACAAGCTCTTCAGCCCCTTCTTTTCGACCAAGCCCAACGGCCACGGCATCGGCCTGCTCTTTATCAGCGAGGTGCTCCACAAGCACAAATGCCGCTTCGCCCTCTCCACCGACCCCGACTCCCTCACCAGATTCAGGATTAGCTTCTGACATAGTCCCCCGGTGCTGAAAAAAGCAAATAAGGACATAAGGAACAAAAATTACAAAAAAATTTTTGTCCCTTCTGACTTTTTGTCTTTGTGTCTCCTTTTATCCCCGGGAGTGCCAAGTTGCCAAAATGTGTAAATTCTCACATTTTTGCATGTTAATATGTGATTATCTCCACATTTCGACAACTTAGACATATATCAAATGCGCCCGGGCGGTTGGTTGCCCGGGCGCATTGTTATGTTAGTTATGTAATTGTTATTTCGTTTCGAGGGTGCAGATGCTGACGCGGTTCCAGCTTTCTTCTTCGAACATGTGACCAATCCCCTGACCTTCGGCCTCGATGCGGTCAGCCGAAATCTTGTAGCGTTTAACAAGGGCGTCTTTCACAGCCTCGGCGCGGTTCTTGGCCAGTTTGATGTTGAAATCGAGGTTACCATCCTGAGAAGCATAGCCCTTGATGATGACTTTCGAAGTCGGGTGATTCTTCATATAGTCGGCAATCATGGTCACGTTGGGCATCTGGTCGGCAGTGATAACCGAAGAACCGATACGGAAGAAGACGAAACGGACAGAGTTGTACTCGTTGTTGACTTCCTTAACAACCTTCGGGGCCTGGTTGCGGCATGAGTCAAGCTGCTCGGCGAGGGCGTCGGCCTTGGCCTGCCAACGGTCGGCGTTAGCAACGCTGGCATCGAGCGAACCACGGAGCTCGTTAATTTGGGCATTGAGGGCATCGACCTGTGATGCGTCGTAGGGGCGCACGCAGGGGAAACCGTCGCCAAAGCGGTAGCTTACGCTGGCAAGGAGGTTAAAGGAGGCCTTGTTGACATCGTAGCCGGTGACACTCTGCTCGAAGTCGCCGTTCATGTTCCATACAATCGACGGCTTGACGGCAACTGTAAGGTGCTCGGTGACGTTGAAGTTGAAATTGAGGCCGACCTTGGTTGCGAAGTAGTTCCAGTCGCTGAGACCGTCGGATTTGGCATAATAGTCATGACCCCAACCGGCACCGACGAGGGCCTCGATAGTAAACGGGCGGACGCCGCAAGGATAACCGCCGAAGAGGTTGAAGAGGTCGGCTGTGCCGTAGAGGCCGACGTATGACTGGTCAAACGCAGTGCTCGAATGGGCATAGCCCTTCCACGACGAGGTGTTTACCGCAAACAAACCCTCGACACCGGCACCGAAGACGGGTGTAATCTGTTTACCGATGTGCAGGCCGGCGGCGCCGCGCATCGAGCCGAAAAATGCGTTGTGGGTCATGGGGGTGGTGACACCGCCGTCGAGACCGATGCTGATGTTATCAAAGAATGAGGGTGACTCTACCACCTGGGCGGTGGCGGCTGTTGTCAGCGACGCAAGGGCCACTGCAGCGAGTAATGTCTTCTTCATAATATGAAATTTTTTGAGTTTCTATTTTTGTCGAAACGTGTATTTCTCTTGTGCCGTCATTGGTGGCACTTCACCTATCACAACAATGCGCCGCGCACGAAAGTTCAATTATAACACTTATTTTGACACTCCGCCTATATTATTTTACCTATTTCGACGTTATAGATAAAACGATATTTCCTCCACGTACCATCTTGTAAGGTAGCCGATATCGGAGCAGATGAAACAAAAAGACACAAAGGCATAAAGAACATAAATATTTTATGTAACTTTTGATTTTTTGCCTTTATGTATCTTCTTCTCAGCAAGGTATCCTTTGGGCGAGCCCATAAGTGAGATGTGGAAACAAAACTTTTTATTGATGACAGACAACAACTCTCCTTCGCGGCCACGGTTCGCCACTCGCTTCGGCGTCATAGCCACGACAGTGGGCTCGGCAGTCGGCCTGGGCAACATCTGGCGCTTCCCCTACGAGGCCGGCGAGAACGGCGGCGGAGCCTTCCTGATGCTCTATATATTTTTCGTGGCGGCAATAGGCGTGCCGGTGGTGTGCGCCGAGTTCCTGATGGGCCGCTCGTCGAGGCTCAACATCTTCGGGGCTTTCCGTTCGCTTGCGCCGCGCAGCGGCAAGGCATGGGTAGCAGTAGGATGCATGGGCATCGCCGCCTCGGTGATGATTTTGGCTTTCTATTCGGTCGTGGCCGGGTGGACGCTCGAATACCTCTACGAGTCTTTAGCCGGTAAAATCAACGATATGGGCGGCATGACGCGCCACACGGCCTTCGACAATTTTACGGCAGGCTGGGGCTGCGTGGCATGGACTATCGCCGTACTCGTCATCAACGCCGTGGTGCTCCTCGGCGGCGTGCGCAAAGGCATCGAGCGCGTGAGCAACGTGCTCATGCCCGTACTTTTCGTCATACTCATAGTGCTGTGTGTCAACTCACTACTCTTGCCTGCTGCCGGCGAGGGCCTGCGCTTCCTCTTCGCCCCCGACTTCGGGGCCATCGACAGTAGCGTGGTTATCAGCGCCTTGGGCCAGGCGTTTTTCTCGCTCTCGCTCGGCGTGGGCACCATGATGATTTATGGCAGCTACTTCGACGAGCGCGTGCCCATAGTGCGCAGTGCCGTCACCACGGCGTCGCTCGACACCCTGGTGGCAATCCTGGCCGGCATACTCATCTTCCCGGCGGTTTTCTCATTCGGCGGCTCACCGGCGGGCGGGCCCAGGCTCGTCTTCGAGGTCTTACCCGATATTTTCGCCCAGATGCCGGGGGGCAGCCTGTGGGCCTCGGCCTTCTTCCTCTTACTGGCATTGGCTTCCATCACTTCGACAATATCGATGAGCGAAATCTGCGTGGCCTTTCTGTGCGAGCAGTGGGGTATGCGGCGCCCCGTGGCCGTCGCCGTCAACGCCTTGGTGGCTATCGGCTTAGGCACCTTGTGCGCCATGTCGTTCGGCCCGCTGTCACATGTCAAAATCTTCGACATGACTGTCTTCGACCTCTTCGACTATGTGACCAGCAACATCCTCATGCCCCTGAGCGGCATGCTCATCGCCATCTTCGTTGGCTGGGTGCTACGCCGCAACGTGGTCGACCGTGAACTGTCGCCGGCACCCCGCGCCGTGGTCAACATCATAGTCTTCTGCCTCCGCTACCTCGCCCCCGCCGCCATCGCCCTAATCTTTATCAACGGGCTGCTCTAATTCCGCCCTTCGCCACTGTGTAGCTCATAAATATTTAACACATAAGGACATAAAAAATAAAAGGACATAAAGTAAGATTATGTCCTTTTTATATTCTTATGATTTAATATCTCCCTCAGAAATACTCCACGCGGGATGTTGCTCGGTCAAGACACCGGCTTTCGTGTCGTTGAAATAGACCACAAGTTGTTTCATACAGTCTGCCTTATACGATATTCAATCTCAATGCCCAGTACATCAAGTATTTTCTTTACGGTGCTCAATGCTGGATTGCCCTTGCCTCGCTCAATATCCTTGATTGTGGCAAGCCCGACCTGCGACATTTCCGCAAGGTCTTGTTGGGTTAGCAGAAGAGTGTCGCGCCGTTGTTTCATTATATCTTTCAGTTCCATAGTCTGACATAATAAACTTTTTCTGCAAATATAAGAATTTTTGAAGTAACCACAAAACAAAAGTACAATAAGTCATACTTGCAACTATCCAATCGTATTTAGACTTGGAAACACTTGCACAAAGTATGATATATCAAACCTCTCACCTTTTCTGCCGCCATTGCCCTAATCTTTATCAACGGGCTGGGGTAGAGGGGATGCTATCAAATATCGCTTAGTGTCGCATATACACTATAGGATTGCCTATCTATATCCAAGAATGGTCTCATAATATATTCACGACCATTATTAAGCAATTTATAGGTCTGCTTTGATTTATCTATAGATATCAAATCTTTAGCGATTTCTTCAGGATTTCCTTTCAACACCACTTCCTTATTACCTTCAAATGCAAGCACGGTGGCTCCTTTTAAGAATGCCACCACCTTGTCATTGCCAGGTATCTTATGGACTCTGACTTTAGAAAAAATATGCATATTCACAACGTCGTCCTTCTTCCATTTCCTTTCGAGCGTGACGTAGTTTGGTCCGGATTCAGATGACACCGAAATTGTGTCACCATTTACTGTCACTATCACATCATCTGCCCACGAAGGCTTGAGGAGGTTGAGTTTAAACTGCTTCGGTTTTTTAGAATTAACCTTGAATGTTACATCAGACCCATAGGGAAAATCAGTGCTTTGACTAATATTCACTCCACTCCAGTTAAGTACTGATGGTATATAAAGGTTAACCCAAATATTATCCTTACCGTCATGGTAATACGCACCTTGAAACAATTGCGAGTAGGCCTCTGCCGAGGACCCGCTACAGCACATAAAATCATCTTTTTTAAGATATTTCTTTTGCCTTGGCGAACCCAGGGGCAGATGATATACAAAATCACCCTGCATACTCTGAATAGGCAGTACGGCATTATAAAACAAATTCATATCGGCTTCGGCATATTTTGCATCTCCCGACCACTCAAATAAATATGCCAAAAGCTTACGGGTGTTATGAGATACACAGCTTTCGGCTATCTCTTTACTAAATGTGCAACTAAGGCAGTCGGGATAGCCCCAATGCTCCGCTGTAATAGATGTCTTTGTTGTCGGGTTAGGACGAGGTCCGCTACTCGTTCCATTTACATAACTGTGATGGCGACTTAGCATATCCCAAAAATTTATTGCCGCGTCTTTGCAGACACTGTCGCCGGTCATATCATATCTTGCGGCAAAACCGTTAACAAGCACAAGATGGGTATTGGAATGGAGACCGGCCAATATATCATTATTATCTGACAGCGCATCTAAAAACCATTTAGGGTCAAATTTTTGAGCTAATTCTAAGTGCTTGCTATCGCCGGTGATACCGTATAGTTTATAGAGAATTTCATTCATTGCCCCAGCCTCATTGGCCGGATTAGCGGCTTTAGTATCAAGAAGTTTTTCGATAGTCAAAGAGTCAATCCGGCTCATCCTCTTATCTACGTAATCAGCCATTTTCAGCAACATTTCAAACGCCTTATCATTACCGGCAAGCGTGTAGGCATCGTAGAGCCCCTGCATCATCTTATGATATGTGTAATAAGGCGCCCATACTCCCCAAAACTTATGTTCAAGAGTATCGAAATCGTTTTCAGGAAACGCCGTGAGGCACCCGGTACCAACCTTATCCTGACATTCTTTGAGAGCATCAATCATATAATCAAGTTTCTTTTTGACCTCTTGATTACCAGTATTATTGACTCTCTTAGCAAGAGTTGAAAGATAATGACCTACAAAGTGACCACGCAAGCCAATCTTCGGTGCTTCCCATCCCCCAAGCGGTTGCGCATCTGACTGTAGACCCGCATTTATCCTAAAGTTATGCAATAGTCTATCCGGCTCGATTGAGTCGATAAATGTCATATTCAAACTCTCACGGTCTTTTAGCCATGACTCCGTGATTTTCACAGATGAACCATCTACCGGTTTAATCTTGGATGTGGCAAATGCTGTAGCGCAAGACACGAAGAGCAAGCAGCATAAAATCTTAATATTTCGGTACATATATTTATTAATTACAAATTTTGCTTTTGCAATATCATTCTATCAACCGAGGGCATGCGGCCCCGGTCGTTGACAAGGCGGATATTATTCTTGCCGGGACGAAGTGATATATTCATCTCTACACTTTGTGGTTCGTGCGATTTAGCTACTTTAAATCTCTGACGCTGAGTATCATTTACACATACAATAAACTCCGTGTCGCCATCTGATACGACATCGAATGTTGCCACATAGTCACCACCGTCATTCGAATATATATTTCGCCATTGCAGGTCGTTACGAGGCGAAGAGCCAAGATTGCTTATCATTATGCCTCCAGAGCATCTGTCGTCATCTTCAATAACTGGTGTTCCAACGGCAAGCGGATTATAAAGTTCCTGATAAGCGGAGAGATAGGCAGTCTCTGCCTCATAGACTCTTCGTTCGTTCCTAAGTTCGGCCTTGGCTTTATATACCTTTACCCCGTGAGCCGGGACAGATACATTAAGGCTGTCGGTAAACGTTCCCATATCCTTTTGCAACATGAGGTCTCTAAGCTTTATCTCTCCACCAAGGTCAATAGTGGAGAAGCACAGTGTCACGTTTCGCGGCTCGTCTTCAGGATTATATATAGCTAAGGCCCGCGTCGTGCCGTTCTCCTTCTCGATATCCTTTACAAGAATATAGGCTCCGTTTTGCCTGTCAGCCACATAAGCCTGTTTACCCAACAAATCCTGGTTGAGAGCTATCAAATCTTTATTTGTGACAAGTCGCATGGTCTCGGGATTGAGCGTGGTAAGGTCGCAGCCTATCAATAGTGGCGACGACATGATGCACCACATGGCAAAGTGTGTCCTGTCCTCTTCGGGCGAAAGCGTCCTACCCACTTCAAGCATATCCATGTCGTTATAACCATTTTCTGCAAATGCCGATAGGTAAAGGTTTTGCGCTATTATGTCTTTAACCGATTTCCATTTACATGAAATATCGTGCGATATACGCCACGAACCGCCCACTTCGTCAACCCATGTGCCCGGATAGTCCCAGCGACATACATTCAGCCGCAAATCCTTGCGTCCGGTGGCATCCATGGCAGCCCTAATTTTGCGATAAGACGCCTCTGGGTCGAGCGTTGTAAGTGTAGGGTTCTGCCAAGAGCTGCCGCCACAAAAATCCACCTTGATAAAGTCGAATCCTAATTCATTGAAAAAGAAGGAGCAATCTTCCGTCTCGTGCCCATACAGGCCGACGTTCGACGCAATAGAGTCTTTATCATAATAATAACCGCACGTACTTATCCCGGCATCACTGTATATACCGGCTTTAAGTCCGAGTGAATGTATATGGTTTACAACAGGTTGCAATCCACCCTTAAATCTTGTCGGGTGTATTTTCAGCTTCCCCGTCCGGTCATCCCGGCCTCCGAAATATCCGTCATCAATATTTATATACCGATATCCGGCCTCATATAGTGGGGAATTTTTCAAGGCGGTAGCCTGCGCCATTATCAATGAGTCACTTATATGCACACGATACGTATTCCAGGAACTCCACCCCATCACAGGCGGTAGCTTGGCAGTTCCACCTACCACTGTCAGACAAAGGCAAATTGACAAAAAGACTATACGGCTTACATTTTCAAACTTACTATTTCCCATATTGTATCATTTCACGGTAAAAGCTTCTCTTCAGGCAAAAGCTCAGTCCAGCTAAACTATACGGTACAAAATTAATAATTTTTTCTCAAAAATACCGAACATAGCTTTTGCTGTATTGTCAGGGATTTTAAACCGGTTTCCGAGGGCAATTTTTTGAGGGTGGCGGCGTTATTTGATTATGAACCGATTATTATTGCTCTCCATCATAATACTGACAGCGGCTGTGGGCTTTGCCAAAGGGCCGGTGAAGATTTCAGGACTCGTTACCGACCAGGAAAACGAGCCCCTCGAATTTGTCACCGTCAAGGTACAGGGCAAGCCCCTGGGCACCACCACGGGACTCGACGGCCGCTATACCCTCACCTGCCCCGAGACCGATACTTTGAGGCTGGTGTTTTCGTGCATCGGCTACGAGGAGTCGCGCCGCCGCCTCATCGACCCCGAGGGCGACGTGACTGTCAACGTGAAGATGTCGCCGGCAACATACGCCCTCGGCGGCATAGAGGTCACCGACTATCAGAAGCAGACCTCGGGTATGCAGAAAATCGACAGAAACGACTACAAGCTCGCCCCCGACGTATCGGGCGGCAGCGTGGAGTCGCTGCTCACGACCATGGCCGGCGTCAACAGCAACAACGAGATGTCGAGCCAGTATAGCGTGCGCGGCGGTACATACGACGAAAACAGCGTGTATATCAACGGCATAGAGGTCTACCGACCGCAGTTGGTAACGTCGGGCCAGCAGGAGGGCCTGTCGATAGTCAACCCCGACATGGTAGGGGCTATCGGCTTCTCGACCGGCGGCTTCTCGGCGCAATATGGCGACAGGATGAGCTCGGTGCTCGACATCACCTACCGCGAACCCGAGGCCTTCGAAGGCTCGGTGGCTGCCTCGCTGATGGGCGCGTCGGCGGCAATAGGGTCGAGTTCGAAGCGTTTCAGCCAGCTCCACGGCATACGCTACAAGCAGAATAGTTCGCTGCTGTCGTCGCTCGACGAAAAAGGCGAATACGACCCACGCTTCTTCGACTACCAGACGAGCATGACCTATACGTTCTCGCCCAAGTGGAAGGCATCGTTCTTAGGTAACATCGCCATCAACAACTACAAATTCATACCCCACAACCGCACCACCAAGTTTGGCACGTCGACCGACGCCAAAGAGTTCACGGTCTACTTCGACGGCCAGGAAAAAGACAAGTTCGAGACCTATTTCGGCGCCCTGTCGCTCGACTTCAAGCCCAACAAGGCCAACACGTTCACCCTCCAGGCCTCGGGTTATCTGACCAACGAGCTTGTGTCGTATGACATCTCGGGCGAGTACTGGCTCGACCAGGCCGGCACAGGGTCGGCCGGAGGCGACAACATCGGGGGCGAGTTGGGTGTGGGCCGCTATCATGAGCACGCACGCAACCGCTTCAAGGCCAGCGTGGTGGCCCTCGGCATACGAGGTAATACCGGCATACGACGCCACAACCTGTCGTATGGCATGACCTTCAAGCACGAGACCATCTATGACCGCCAGCGCGAGTGGGAGCTGCGCGACTCGGCCGGTTACTCCTTGCCCTTCGACCCCGACGCACTCAAGGTAGTCTACAACCTGTCGTCGCGCCACGACCTGAGCAGCAACCGCGTAGAGTTCTACGCCATGGATACCTACCGCCTCGAGACCTCGGCAGGTTATCTCAACCTCAACGGCGGCGTGCGCCTGTCGTACTGGGACTATAACAAGGAATTCCTCGTCAGCCCCAGGGTGAGCGTCGGCTTCGTGCCCGACCGCAACCCGCGCCTGTCGCTGCGTTTCTCGACCGGACTATATTATCAAGCCCCGTTCTACAAGGAATTTCGCGAACAAATCACCGATGCCGACGGCAATATCACCGTCAACCTCAACCCCGACATCAAGAGCCAGCGGTCGTACCAGTTCATCGCCGGTGCCGACTATACCTTCCGAGCCTTCGGGCGCCCCTTCAAACTCTCGGGAGAGGCTTACTACAAGCTGCTTGGCAACCTCGTGCCCTACGAAATCGACAACCTCAAAATCGTGTATGCCGGCCGCAACCTCACCAAGGGCTTTACCACCGGCATCGACCTGAAGCTCTTCGGTCAGTTCGTGCCGGGCACCGACTCGTGGGTCAGCTTCTCGCTGATGAAGACCCAGGAAGACCTCAACGGCGTGAAGGTACCCCGGCCTACCGACCAGCGATATTCGTTCGCGCTCTTCTTCACCGACTACTTCCCCAAGTTCCCCAAGCTGAAGTTCAACCTTCGCGGCATCTTCTCGGACGGTCTACCCATGACTGCGCCACGCGGCAGCCGCGACAAGGGCTACTTCCGCGCCCCGGCCTACAAGCGCGTCGATATCGGCCTGGCCTACGCCTTGCTGTCGCCGCTTGCCGACGGTCAGAAACGCGAGGGCTTCTGGGGCAACTTCAAAAATATATGGCTTGGCGTCGACGTCTTCAACCTGCTCGATATCAGCAATGTCAACAGCTACTATTGGGTTACCGACGTCAACCGTCTGCAATATGCCGTGCCCAATTACCTGACGCGGCGCCAGTTCAACGTGCGCCTTTCGGTGGAGTTCTGATGTCGCTGCGGCAATCGTTCATGCATATTTTAGGTCTTGCGGCCGACCTTGTGGGCGTGCGCAGCTGTGCCGTGTGCGGCGACGAACTGCTGCCCGGCGAACGCGGCCTGTGCCTACGCTGCCTGGCTACCATGCCACGCACCGACGCCGACATGGCCTCGGTGCGCTTTGCCGACGTGCTCTCGAACGCCGTGGCCCCACAGGGCCTCACCGAGGCTTGGTTCGACTATGACCCGGCATCGGAGTGGGCAAAAATGATATGGGAGGCGAAATACCACGACACGCCACGGCTGGCGCGCGAATTGGGATATCTATTCGGCACGGAGCTACGCCGGCGCCATGGCGACGTGCCTGCCGACGTGCTGCTGCCCGTGCCCATGCACTGGCGCAAGCGCATGAAGCGCGGCTATAACCAAAGCGTAGAAATCGCCCGTGGATTGAGCCAGGCAACCGGCATTGCCGTTGGCGACAACCTGAGGGCACGCTCGGCCCACAAGTCGCAGACACACAAGGGCGACACTGCCCGGCGCGAAAACGTGAGGGGCATCATCGCCGTCGACCATCCGGCCGAGCTCGACGGTCTGCGCGTAGTCATCGTCGACGACATCATAACCACCGGTGCCACCATCTCGGAGTGCGCCACCGAGCTGTCGCTGAGCGGTGCCCGGCCGGAATCGATAGGATTTATCACCCTCGGCGCGACAGTAAAGAAAAGTTAGCCCCAAACCCCGGCAAATACCCCGACACGGCATCAGGATTAAACCATAACGCTTGGAAATGTGTTATCTTATCACCGAACACAACCAAGAACAGTTATGAAAGATTACACGACCCTGATTAATTCCGCACCCCTGGTAATGGTGGAATTCTATGCCACCTGGTGCCCCCACTGCCAGCGCATGATGCCGGTAATCGCCCAGATACGCGAGCTCGTGGGCGACAATGCCCAGATATACCAGCTCGACATAGACCGCAACGAAGAAACCGCAAGCGAGGTCGGAGTAGAGGCCACACCGACATTTATAATATATCGCGCCGGCGAACCGGTATGGCGATATGCCGGTGAAATCGACGGCAACGTGCTATTGCAGAAGCTCGAAGGATTTATGAATTGAATCGGCATACCCCAAAATTCAAAATTCAAAAATTCATAATTATAAAAGTTCCCCCCTTGCAGGGTGGCGGCGCACAAAAAAACATCGCACCAGTTAATCTATCTACCTGATTTACATCATTATTCAAAAAACATCATCCCACCGTGCGCCACCGCCCTGCAAGCCAGGGATTTTAAGGCTTAAGGTAATATGACGATACTCAGCGACTTGCTTACAGCCCTCGGCGTGCCACATACCACATGGTATTCCGACCAGCGTTTCAATTCAATGACGTTCAAGTCGCTCTTCGGCTTGAGCAAGGTGCTTGGCGACTATGGTGTCGACAGCGAGGCGTACCTTCTGACCGACAAGGACGGTGACTTAGCAAAGTTAACGCCACCTTTCCTTGCCCATACGCCCGACGGCTTTGTAATCGTCCGCGACATCGAGGGCGACAAGGTATCGCTCAATGCCTTCGACGGCCCCTTGACGGTCGATAAAGACTCCTTCGTCAAGAAGTGGGACGGCAATGTATTGCTCGTCTTTCCACACCCCGACGCGGCCGAGCCCGACTACGTAAAGAACCGCTTTATCGAAATTGCCAATGCCTCTAAGCGCGTCGTGCTCGTCGCCGCCCTGCTCTTCCTCTTTGCCTACGGCTTTATCACCGCCGGGCTGTGGCGGCATATATCTACAATCCTCCTTACCCTCATAACCCTCGCCGGGCTATATGTCACCTACGAGCTGCTGCTCAAGTCGTACCACATAAAATCGAAGCGCGGCGACTCAATCTGCGGCATCATCGACCGCAACGGCTGCCACACCGTTCTCGACACCTCGGCGGCAAAATTCTTCGGTCTCTTCGGCTGGAGCGAGGTGGGCTTCGCATATTTCAGCGTCACTCTCGCCACCATGCTAATTTTTCCGCAACACATAGGCTCACTGGCACTTATCAATGCCTGCTGCTGCCCGTTCTCGTTCTGGAGCGTGTGGTATCAGAAATACCGTGCCAAGGCGTGGTGCACGCTGTGCCTCATCACCCAGGGCTGCCTGTGGCTGTCGCTTGGCTGCTATGCCTTCGGCGGCTGGTTTGCCACCGCATGGCCGTTGAGCTGGCCCACCTTCGTCATAGCTGCATGTTATGTGGCAGTCCTACTATTGTTGAACGCCCTCAGCCCTTATTTCAATCAAGATGAAGAAAGTTAGACAAATACCCCGGCCCACACTTACCGATGCCAGGCGCCTCAGCCCCATGGAGATGAACAACCTCCACTTCCACCTCAACGACTCGCACAGCGAGCTACCAAAGAAAGGGTGAAGCTTGAGATTATTCGGTCGCAGACAAATCTAAATCGTCAATTAATGAAAGTAAATTAAAGTACATAGCAAATGTAGGATTGTCGTCGATAAATTCTCGTGCCCTAAAGTCAGGATGCGCGTTCTCCCAATTCTCATATCCCTTGCGCTCCTTCTCTCCGAGAAACCTAAACCCGTTTTTCATGTAGAAGCCAACGGCAGTTGCATAGGCATCAACTGTAATAAAACAGCAGCCAGTCTTATTCTCGGTAATCATCCAATACTTGATAAAGTCAAGTGTACGTGACCCCCAGTGATTATCTGTATGCCGATACGCCCTATTCACTCCAAAACGGCCAATCTTGACAGCAGGATAATCGGAACGGTGCTTTGGCCGACCAAATTTATCTTTAATCTTCTTGAAAAAACTTTTAGAGAACAAAGTCTCTCCGCTTTTCTTTTGTTCTATCTCTGCAATTTTATCATTCGACAAAGTAAAAAATAAGACAGTCCTACCCTCCGACTCAAGATAATATGTTACCGATAATAATTTTTGCATATCCAATTTGGCCGAAGTTAGAAAATAATCGGTCAAATCAGCGTTTCCGCAATCAAATGGAAGAAGAGTGGATTGTGGGGAGAGACGTTTAAATGGTATATTTTCCGACAAAGTGCTCATTTGGGCAGTGAAGCTATCATATACTTCAATCGCTCGACACTCTCGGCAATACGCTCCCTCTCCCTTCTACGCTCATCAGATGCAGGGAGTTGTGAAATCTCTTGGCGGAAAACTATAGCATCCCGACCACTGAGAATAGGTGTATTTCGTATTGGTTTTGCCATTGTACTGCAAAGTTATGAATAATATTGGGTTTTTACAACTTTAACGCTATAAATCAACACAATGTTTCAACTTATAATTAACCCAAGCTAACTGAGTAAACCAATATAGAAAAACAAATGCAACCACCCGTCTCGGGCAATTGCATCCTAACCTATGATTCACTTATAAATTTGGGTTGTTTTGCTATTGCTGTTGAATTATCGATAAAGTGTACACAAAAAAACTAATCTTTCTCTCTGTTTGCTGCGCAAAGATAAGTCGAATTTCGTTCATCTCCAACATTTTCTAATTAGTTTTTATAAAATTTAACTAATTGTTAACACAATAATTTTAAGTTTTTTGAAATCGGGGGCTAAATGTGAAAACTCGCCTACGCTGCAGCGGCCTTTGCCGTACGCTCCTGCACGAAAGAGACAAAGGTATCGAATATATCGGCCAGGGCGATGGTGGCATTGCGCAACTGGGCGTCGAGCATCTCGGCACCACGGGCCGTAGTGCTTGTGCGGCCAAGCAGGGCATCGCCGACACCGGCAATATCGTCGAAGAGCTTCATCTGCAACTGCAAGAACTGGTAAGCCCCCGACGCACCGGGGTTTGTCATGACCTGCTGCGGCAGGTGCTCGCCCCGCCCGGTAATCGGGATTACGCCGTCGGCCTGCGCCCACCGCTCCGTCACCTGGTCCCAGCTCATACTCTCTACCATCTGGTCGGCAGGGAAAAGCAATACACCCTTGGCCGATGTGGCCATGATTTTATCAATCAGTACTATCAGCCTGTTGACAGCTCTCTGCTGGTCAATGACATCTTCGACAAACGAGTGCACCTCGCCATCGGTCAGCGGATAGAATTTGACAGCATAGGGGTGCTGGCGGTGCTTGTAAGGCGACTCATATTCGGCAAGCAGGGTTCCGTCGGGAGCCATCCACCGGCAGTGCCAGCCCAAGTCGAGGGCGAGCCTGTCGGGCGCGGCATCATCGGTGCCTTCGCGGCTGTCGAAAGTCCAGATTTCGACGACGCGGCACAAGCCAGGCTCGGCCGGGCAGAAGAAATCGGCATCTCCGCCGGGTTGGCCCACGGCCTCGGCGGCAAACGAACCTCCGCCGTCAATGGCTGCGAAGAGTTTTCGGAGCTGCTCCGCGCGCTTGCGCGACTTGCCGGCAAAGCGGATTACGGCCTCGGGAAAGGTGAAATCGTGCAGTTGCCCGACAAGGTTGATATCCCAGCCCCTGGGGTCTTTGAAGCGGTTGACGAAGAAGCGGCGCATATCCACATTGTCGACCCACACGCCTTCGGAGCCGAAACGCTCCTCGCGAGTCACGCGCTGCACCGCCGTGCCCGATATAAGGAACTCTTCGAGCAGCCGGCTGTCGAGCTCGGCGAGTTTGTTGCGGCTTGCGAGGGGGCCCTTGTATAAGCCGTCGTCAGCGGCACGGGTGCGGTAACGGCCGACTATGGTCTTGACAAGCTGACGGATAAGGTTGTTTATCATGGGCCGTTTGCCGCTATCGACCAGCATGTCGCCCTCGGTAACGATATGGCCGTGACGGTCGCGCACGAGGTCGGACCACTGGTCGCCGTAGGTATAGCGCTTATACCTCTTGCGGCGTTCGCGCAGGTCAGCCGCCGCACTCCAGGCTCGGTATGCCTGTCTCAATATTTCTTTCTCCATCCTTAAGAGTTTAAAGTTTAAAGTTTAGAGTCTTGATGTTTAGAGGTTAGAGGTTAAACGGTTAGGGTCGGGCAAAGTATTAACCTTTAAACATCAATTGTTTAACAACAGGGTAAGGCCGCTCTCGTCGAGGACGTAGGTATCCTCGCCCGGGTCAGAAATGCCGTGGAGCGCGACGAGCTTCCCCTCTGGCCATGCCAATATATCACCGTCGGGGCTTAAGACCGCCACGGGGTTGAGCGGTGTGGCGGCGCGATACTCGTTGTACTGCCACGACACTATGGCGTTGTACATCGACAGGGGCTGCACCGCGACAGGGCGATACCATGTGTCGAGTTCGATATCGAATACCCTGCGGCACGTCGGCGGCAGTGACAGGCGCACCCCGTCGGGCTTCATCTCGGCCAGCCCGACAGGCTCTATGCACTCTACGGCAAGATAGCGTGGGTCGGCATTTGCAAGCATGTCGACATAGCGTGCGCGCAAATCGTGCTCGAGCATACGGTCTATGTCTATACCGTCGGTAAACTCTATGGCGCAGTCTGTCCTGAGAGGCTCGAGGCCGTCGGCAATGCGGCGGCGCTCGAGCATCTGCGCCTTTGTGAGGCTGAGTTTCATATCGGTCAGACTGCTGCAGTTTCACCCTCTACACCTATGACACGGAGATGGGCCGCCGGATAACGCAGCACCAGGCACGAAGCCTCGGTAAGCACCACGGCGTCGGTGTTGCGCTGCCCCGACTTGCGCAGGTCGAGTTTCTCGGCCTGGAAGGGCACATGCACATACTTGGTCATGTAGTTGGGGTCGATGATAAAGCCGTCGTCCTCGTGGCCGCACTGGTCGAAGACCTCGCTGTGGAGCACGTAGAGAGTGCCAAAATTCGACACAAACTCCTTGAACTCTATGCCCCACTTGACGCGGGTCTCTCCCGAGCGCACAATCTTGCTGTATTCCAGCTTGCTCAGGGCCTCCATCAGGGCACTGCCGGCAAGGAGGATTTTGCGCTTGGAACCGTTGTTGCCCGTAAATGCCGCGCGGCACAGGCTGACGAGGTGGTGCTCGGTAAGCCCGTCTACAGGCAGCTTGTAGTCGCGCTCAGTCTGGCCCCATATACCGCCGGTAAAGTAGACATCTTCGTTTTTCTCGGGGTCGAAGAGCTTGGCGCGGCTGCCGAAGATAAAGTTTTTCTCCATGCCCAGGCGCATGTCGATGATTGCGGCCTCTTCCTGGTCAGAGAAATTCCAGCCCACTTCCTTGTCGGCAATACGGGCGAGGGTGCTCTGCTCTACCTGCATCTTGAAAATCTGGCAGTTGTTGCTTGCCTTGCGGGGCAGGGCCGAAAACTGCGGCGACTGCACGTCGAGCTCGGTAGCCGCGCGGCCCATACGCACAAGGCGCGTGCCCGTCGCCATTGCCGGCATGGTGATTTTCGACTGGCCCATGGTCACGGTTTCCTTGCCGTTGACGGGTGCGACCTCTATGCCGCCGCCTTCGGGCTTGCCGAGGACGTAGAGCACCAGGGGGCCGGCCTCGTTACCCGAGGCATCGAAGCCGTTGACTTCGGGCACGAGTATGGTCTCGCTGATATCAAAGATATTGTCGGCATCGGTCTTGATAACGTGGCTCCATACATTTTCCGACCTCTGACGTCCTGCACCGCCGGCAGCGGCCTCGGCAAGGACGGCTTCGGTCTGCTTGGTGTCAACGGAGTAATACTCCACGGTCATAGCCCCGGCATGACGGCTGAGGCCGCAGCGGCTCAACTGGTCGATAGGCGTAGACATGGGGCGGATTTTGACGATGCGCTCATCAATGCTGTTGCGCAAGAGGCCGGGGGCTGTCTCGGCGATGTTGCGTGTGGTGAGGGGGGTGTTGGCGATGTGTACGCCGCCGGCAGTGCCGGGTACTTGGTTGTTGCTCATAGCTGTTGTTTAAATGAAGTGAATTGTTGAAAGTGTTGATTTTTTAGTCGAACGAGTCCCAGAAATCGGGCTGGATATTCGAAAGGAATGATAAACTTGCCACAGGTATGCCCTGCTCTTTTGCCTCGGGGTTCGCTACCGGGGTCACGGGTTGCGATTGAGTGTTGTCGTCTTTTTTGTCGGTTTCTTCCATATTTGTTTGTTTTTGATTACGATGCAAAGTTACGGCCGACCCGGAGGCGCCTTTCGTCGTTTTTTCAACTCTTATGATTTTCGTATTCCGCCGAAAATGTATAATTTTACAACATGAAACACATTTTCGCCCTACTAACCCTCGCCACAGTATGCCTGACGGCCTATTGCCGTGCCGATGTGCGCTGGCTCGAGACAAGACATAATTTCGGAGCCTTCGACGAAGATTTCGGCCCCGCCACCACAGAGTTTAAGTTTGTCAATACCGGCGACGAGCCAGTATCAATCCTTGGCGCGCACGCATCATGCGGCTGCACAAGGCCCAAATACCCTCGCGAGGCCATAGCCCCCGGCGACACGGCTTCGATAACTGTCACCTATGACCCGGCAGGCAGGCCGGGCCGGTTTACCAAATATGTCGGCGTGGAGCTGTCGGGCGACCTGCCCAGAATCAAGCTCTACGTGTCGGGCACGGTCGTCGGCAACGAGCGCAGCATCGAGGGCCGCTTCCCCGTCAAGGCCGACAGCAAGTTCTCGCTTGCAAGGGGAGCGGTAATGTTCGGCCCCATCGGCAAGGGCGCCATGCGCACATATAACCTGCAGGGCTACAACCGCTCGACCGACACCATACGGCCACAGCTTGTCGACATGCCCGGCTACATCAAGGCCGACGTGGTTCCGGCGGCAGTACCACCGGGCGAACAAATGACTTTCATACTCTACTTCAACACCTCATACTGCCCCCTCTACGGCCTCGTAGCCGACACCCTCGGTGTGAAGGGCAACCCGGAGAGCGACATCACATACCCCCTGCCCGTCACAGCCATGGTCGAGGAAGATTTCACCAAGCTGACGCCTCGGCAGCTCGAAAAATCAGGCATCGCCACCCTGTCGGGAAACTCGGTCGACTTCGGCCGCATCAACGGTCGCAAGAGCCTCAGCGGCAGTGTGACCCTGCGCAACACCGGGCAGTCAGAACTGGTAGTGCGCCGCGTATATTCGTCCGACCCCGGCATCAGCGTCAGCATCGACAAGACCAAGCTCAAGCCCGGCAAAGAGGCTGTAATCACCGCCACTGTCGACACCGCGCAACTGCCGGGTGCGCTGCTCAACGCCCGCGTCGCCGTAATCACCAACGACCCGGGCCATCCCACGCAAATCATACGCCTTGTCGGCGAAAAATAACTTTTCTCCACATTTATAGCCACTTTTTCCTAATTTATTATTATCTTTTCTTTGTTTTCGGTGTTAAAAAGCTTAATTTTGCAAAATAAAGTGCACCTTATAAATCCTAATTATTATGATTCAATTTATCACAGATTTCTGGCATAACTACCAGGCTCTTGCAATACTTATCTGCATCCTGATAGTGGTTATACCGCTGTTAGTATTCTACATCATCAAGGCCCTTCGCGAGCATCCCAAGGGCCTCATCCCTGCGGCCATAGCCAACATGGGCGAACGCTTCGGCTACTATATCATGAATGCCGTTCTGCTACTCTTTCTCTGCTCGAAATTCGGTATCAGCGACGACCTGGCCGGATGGATTTATGCGGTGTTCTACTTCCTCATCTACGTACTCAGCCTCCCCGGCGGCATGATTGCCGACCGCACGCAAAAATATAAGACCACCATTATCTCGGGCCTTCTGGTCATGGCCCTCGGATATGCCATGCTGTCGATTCCCGTATTCTCGGAGAGCGACGGCGGCGGCGTGTCGTGGATTTTGATTTTCACATGCTTCGCCCTGCTGATTATCGCCTTCGGCAACGGCCTCTTCAAGGGCAACCTGCAGGCTATCGTCGGCCAGATGTACGACAACTTCGAGGCCGAGGCAGCAAAGAAAGGTCCCGAGGCTTTAGAGACGGCCAAGCGCCGCCGCGACTCGGGCTTCCAGATTTTCTATGTGTTTATCAATATCGGCGGTGTCATAGCTCCGTTCATAGCCCCCTTGCTGCGTGAGTTCTGGCTCAAGCACCACGGCCTGGCATACAATGCCGACCTGCCGCGCCTGTGCCACAAGTTCCTCGACAACGCCGGCAGCCTGTCGGTTCAAGATAGCACCAACCTTGCCACGCTGGCACACAACGTAGGCTTCCAGGATGCAGTCGACGGCGGATTTTGCACCACATATCTCGAAATCTTCAATACGGGCGTACACTTCTCGTTCATCGCCTCGGTAGTTGCCATGCTCATCTCGCTTGCCGTGTTCGCATGGGCTAAGAAACGTCTTCCCAACCCGGTCAAAAAAGCCAAATCGAGCAATGTGTCGGCATCAGAGGCCAAGGCCGATGCAAAGGAAATCCGCCAGCGCATGTTTGCCCTCTATGCCGTACTGGCGGTGGTGGTATTCTTCTGGTTCTCGTTCCATCAGAACGGCCAGGCCCTGTCGGTCTTCGCCCGCGACTTCGTGACCACCGACAATGTGGCACCCGAAATATGGCAGTGTATCAACCCCTTCTTCGTGGTAGTGCTTACGCCGATTGTGATGTTCCTTTTTGCCTTCCTGGTGCGCAGGGGCAAAGAAGTGTCGACACCGCGAAAAATCGCATACGGCATGTTTATCACCGCATGCGCCTATATCTTCCTGGCCGTCATAGCCATTGTCAACAACTATCCCTCGGGCGAGGAGTTCAAGGGTCTTAGCGAGGCTGTGAAGATTTCGATGAAGACCGGGCCCTATGTGCTGATTCTTACCTACTTCTTCCTCACCGTGGCCGAGCTGTTTATCTCGCCCCTTGGCCTGTCGTTCGTGTCGAAAATCGCGCCCAAGCACCTCCAGGGTATCTGCCAGGGCCTGTGGCTCAGCTCTACGGCCATCGGCAACCTCTTCATTGCCTTAGGCGTGACCATGCTCAACAGCTTCCCGCAGCAGTGGATGTGCTGGGCTGTATTTGCCGGCTTCTGCCTGTTGTCGATGACAGTAATGCTTTCGATGGTTAAATGGCTCGAGAGAGTGACCACCGAGCAGGCCCCGGCTCCCAAGCCCATAGAACCCATCAACTCTGACGAAAAAGACGTAATCTAAAGTTGGGTTGCAGCATAGACAATCAGAGGAAACATAAGGACATAAAGGACATAAGAACATAAAAATTTTATGTGACTTTTGAAATTTTGTCCTTATGTTTCCTCATCACAGTAATGTGCCCATGCCACAAACCTACAAATAATATATTAATATTTCAATGAGACGGCTCATAATCATAATATTAAGTATACTCCTGGCTTATACGTCATACGCCCAGATACTCGTCACCGGCGGCGGAGAGCCCATGCTCGAGGACAGCGTGAAGCGCGACTTCTCGAACCAGCCCTATTTCGGCATGTATAAGGACAATTACTTTATATTCGGGCCGTCGGTCGGGCCTAAGCCGACAAAAGAAAACACCAACATCAAATTCCAGATTTCGATAGCACAGCGCCTCACCCAGGCCACGCTGCCCTGGGGTACCTACCTCTACCTGTTCTATACGCAGAAATGCTTCTGGAACATCCTCGAAAACTCCATGCCTATGACCGACCTCAACTTCAACCCGGGCATAGGCTTGACCAAGCCGCTGTTTGTCAAGAACCGCTACATAGGCAAGATGACCTTCATCATCGAGCACGAAAGCAACGGCCGCGACAGCATACAGTCGCGCTCGTGGAACCGCGTCGCACTGGCTGCCAACGTCTTTGTCACCAAAAACCTGATGGTACATGCCAAGCTATGGGCCCCGATAGTCGACGGAGAGAACAACCGCGACATTGTAGACTACTGCGGTTGGTGCCAGTTCGGCACACAGGTAGTGAGCGACAACCGCCGTTTTACCGGCGGCATAACCATCGTGCCGCGACGCCACTTTGGCAGTTGCAACGTAGTCATCGACTTTGCCATGCGACTGTTTAAGAAAGAGAACCAGTATCTTTTCTTCCAATTTTACAACGGCTATGGCGAGGGCTTGCTCGACTATAATAAATATCATTCGCAAATCCGCGTGGGACTGTTGATACGTCCCAAACTATTCAGCGATTTTTAAGTGATTCAAGTTTCGCAAGATGAAATACTACTTCGTCCTCATCGCCGCCATATTGCTTGCGGCGTGTACAGACAACGAGCAATTCAGGGTCAACGGCGTAATCGAAGGCAACCCCACCCTCAACCTGCGTGTAGGCTACTATGCTGAAGGGGCATATCAGACCCAGATTACGGCGGCACGCGAGGGCAAATTCGAGTTTTTCGGTTCGTCGAAGCAGCCGACACTTGTCGAAGTCCTCGACTACGAATACCGCCCCCTGGCTCGGCTATATGCCACCAATGGCGAAACATTCGAAATCGAGCTCAACCGCGACAAGCCCCTCGATGCGCGAATCACCGGCAACGACGTTACCGAACGCTGGTCGAAGTTCCTGCGCGACAACCAGGAAGCCCTCAGAGGCCCGGCAGACTCGGCAAATGCCGTGATTGCACGCTATGTGGCATCGCACCCGTCCGACATTGTGTCGACGCTGCTCATGGTCACGGCCTATAATGCGGCCGACGATGCGGCAGCCGCCGATTCAGTCTTATCACTCATCGAGCCGCAGGCCAGGCCCTCGACACTGACAGAAAGTTTCAACTACATACTCCAACGCCTCGTGACCGACGAGGCCGCCGACTCTATTGCGCCTTTCAGATATGCCGACCGCGCCGACAGTTCCAAGATATTCGACCCGGCCGACAAGGCCCTCAGCCTGATAGCCTTTGCCACGGGGGGAAAATTTCGCGACGACTCGATAGTGCCGTCGCTGGCCAAAATCGCCGGGCGTAAAAACATCCAAATCCTCGAAATCGACCTCGAGCCATACGCCAATACCCTCAAAGGCCGCTCCGACACCCTCGACTGGCAGGTAGGGCGCATACCGGGGGGTCTCGCCGGGGCAGGGGTCGAACATCTCGGCATACCGTCAGAGCCTTATTTTATAGTTACCGACAGCGCCGGCGCACAGTTGCTCCGCACCCCGTCGCCGGGAAAGGCAAAAGACCTGATTTTGAGCTTGCAAGCCCAATCAAAATAAGAGGAAAGATAAAGACATAAAACTTAATCGCATATTAACTTGTTGTCATTACAGCCCCGACCACGTGACACACACGGGGTAAAAATTTACAATCGATTGACAATGAAAAAGATATTGCTCGTATTGCCACTATTCACAATATTGTTGTGTTGTTGCAGCAAAGGGGGCGTAGCCTTTACAAAAGACTACGACTCAGAGCTGTGCGCCGACCTGTCGACAAAGATTGAGCGCCACGACAGCCTCACCCAGCAGGACTATCGAAACATGATAGCGCAAAACGAGGCCATATTGAAATATCTGATAGAGCGTACGGCGGCAATTGGCGAACAGCCCGACTCGTGCCGCTACCAGTCGTGGAGGGCCATGACTGCCGAGCCTGAATACCTCGAACGTTTCGGCTACATGTTCACCCTGGGGTCGGCTCTATACAGGGCCGAACTCAACGGCAGACTCGACGAAGACAACACCGAGGCTTACGACGAACTCGACGATTACAACACCCGACTGGCCGACTATACCGACCAGATTTCGGGTTAAATTCCAAGGTTAAAGAAATCGGCCCAAACCCTAAACTTTAAACCCTAAACTCTAAACCAACGACAATGAGGCAGTTCCTCCATTGCGACAAAGGATATACCGACTGTACCAGGTGGGAAGATAACTGCTGGGTCAATATGGAGCGGCCCGACGATGCCGACCTCAATTTCCTGGTCGACGAACTCGGGGTGCCTACAACATTTATCGACGACCTCAAGGATATCGACGAGCGCCCGCGTGTCGACCAGGAAGGCGAGTGGACGCTGACCATACTGCGCATACCGATGCCCGAACACGACGGCAACATGCCGTATACGACCGTGCCGCTCGGCGTGATGACAAACTCGAACGCCGTGGTCACGCTGTGTTTCTCGAAAACCGAGCTAATACAGGACTTCATCGACTACTCGCGCCGAAAGGCCCTGATGGTCACACGCATGACAGACTTTATATTGCATATATTGTTTAGTGCTACATACTGGTATCTGACCTACCTCAAGCGCATGAACGAGGAAGTGACCGGAGCCGAGCGCGCCCTCGAAAAAAGCGTGCAGAACCGCGACCTCCTCAACCTGATGCGACTGCAAAAATCGCTCGTGATATTCAACACGTCGCTGCGCGGCAACCAGGTGTTGCTCGAACGTCTCTATCGCGTATTTGGCAGCGACTTCGACCACGACCTCTACGAAGACCTCGAAATCGAAATGAAACAGGCCGACAACACCGTCACCGTCTACTCCGACATACTCGAAGGCACCATGGATGCCTACGGCTCTATTATCTCTAACAATGTCAACCAAATAATGAAGCGCATGACGAGCATCACTATAGTGCTGATGGTGCCGACACTTATTGCGAGTTTCTACGGCATGAATGTCGAAGGCCTCGCCTTAGCCGACCTGCCCATGTCGTTCTATATCGTCATATTCATAGCCGCAGTGCTGACCATACTAACCTACCTGTGGCTGAGGCATATCCGCTGGTTCTAATGCGGCCGAGGCGCGCAGTCGCGGCATAATCAAGCGCATTGCCACGAACATCATGGCATCGGTCAGGGCCCACGACACGGGATAGATTAAAAGCAACTGGCCGAAAGTGCCGTCGGCCGGGAAAAATCCCACCCAGAATAGACGCAGCACGCATGTGCCGAAGATTGTTATAAGAGCCGGCGTCATAGAGTAGCCTATGCCGCGCATCGTGGCCCCGGCAACCTCGTAATACGAGGCTATAAACTGCCACGTGAGTACCACAAGCATACGTTCACACCCGAAGGCAAGCACCTCGGCATCGTCGGTAAAGGGCAGCATAAACAGCTCGCGGCCCCAGGCAAGGCCGATATTGAGGATGGCCGAGGCAACGACACACATCACAAGGCTGAGCCTGAATATGCGCCGTATGCGTTCGATATTGCCGGCACCGTAGTTCTGCCCGACAAAGGCCGTGGCAGTCTGCGTAAAGGCCGTCATGACGAAGTAGCAATAAATCTCGTAGGTGAGTGCGGCTGCCGACCCCGCCGACGCCGACGCCCCGAAGCTATTAATCGCACTGAGTATAAATATGTTAGAGATTGAGAACACCGTTGTCTGCAAACCGGCAGGGAGGCCAATCCGGCAGACCTTTGCGATTTCCGACACCTTGAAACGCATCTTCGACGGCACAAGGCGCACATCCGACCGTTCGCGCAAGAGGATGACTACGATTATGGCGGCATTTATGACATTCGACAGCACCGTGCCCCATGCCACGCCCTGCACGCCCATACCCATGCCGGCGACAAAGAGGAAGTTGAACCCGACATTGGCAATACCGGCAGCGACAAGGCTATAAAAGGGACGCCTGGTGTCACCTATACTCCTCAGCACCGCTGCGCCGAAATTATAAATAATCATGGCGGGCATGCCGAGGGCAAAAATCCGCAGGTATTCTATCGCGTCGTCGAGCACTTCGGCCGGGGTATCGAGCAGGCGCAGCATAGGGTCGGCACATATCTGCGTGATGGCCACCATCAGCACACCGCAGACGAGCGACAGCAGCATAGAGGCACCGGTCGCAGCCGATGTGCCACGACTGTTACGCTGGCCTATATAGTTGGCTATAACCACGTTGACACCGACGGCGAGGCCGAGGAACATGTTAATCATCAATCCTATCACCGGGCCGTTGCTACCAACAGCCGCCAAGGCGTGGGGCCCGGCAAAACGTCCGGCGACAACTATATCCACTGCATTAAACGACTGCTGTAGTATTCCGCTGGCTATCAGCGGCAGGGCAAACGCAATCATCGGCCGCACAAGCGGACCAGATGTCATATTAATCTTACTTACCATAGCATATAATAACGTACCGACAGCCCCATTTATTATAAGCCTTCCTTTTTGCAAACGAAAAGCTCCTTCTCTAAATCAAAGACATAGGAAACATAAGGACAAAAATTTTGTCCTTATGTTTATCTTCTCAGCAGAGAGCCAACGCTTAGATGGCGAACTCTTTGCGAATAGCGTCGACGGCATCGAGCTTTTCCCATGTGAAAAGCTCTACCTCGCGGGTGAACGGTGCCTCGTAGTGGCTCGAGAAAGTCTTGGTGACAGTACGCGGCTCTCGGCCAACGTGACCATAGGCGGCAGTCTCGCGATAAATCGGGTTGCGGAGCTTCAGCCGCTGCTCGATGGCGTATGGGCGCATGTCGAAGATTTTCTCGACACGCTCGGCGATTTCGGTATCGGTCATCGACACATGGCTTGTGCCGTAGGTGTCGATAAAGATATTCACCGGCTCGGCGCGGCCGATGGCGTAGGCGACCTGCACGAGCACACGGTCGGCAACACCGGCTGCGACAAGGTTCTTGGCTATGTGGCGGGCGGCGTAGGCTGCCGAGCGGTCGACCTTGCTGGGGTCCTTGCCCGAGAACGCGCCACCTCCGTGGGCTCCGTGACCGCCGTAGGTGTCGACGATGATTTTACGACCGGTAAGGCCCGTGTCGCCGTGGGGGCCGCCAATCACAAACTTGCCCGTTGGGTTGACATAGAGCTTGAAACCGCCGTCGAGCATGTGCTGCAGCTCGGCGGGCAGCTTGGCGCGTGTACGGGGTATGAGTATGGTTTCCACGTCGCGATAAATCGTGTCGAGCATGCGCTTGTCGGCCTCTTCCTGGCTCAGGCCGCTCTCGGCGGGGGTGATAAACTCGTCATGCTGGGTCGACACGACGATAGTATCGACGCGCACAGGGCGGTGGTTCTCGTCGTATTCGACAGTGACCTGGCTCTTGGCATCGGGGCGCAGATAAGTCATGTCTACACCCTCGCGACGGATTTCGGCAAGGGTCATCATCAGCGAATGGCTCAGCGCGAGCGACAGGGGTATATAGAGCGGGGTCTCGTTGGTAGCGTAACCGAACATCATGCCCTGGTCGCCGGCGCCCTGCTCGAGGGCCTGGTCGCGCTCTACGCCACGGTTGATGTCGGCGCTCTGCTCGTGCACGGCAAGCAGCACGCCGCACGAGTTGCCGTCGAAGCGCAGCTCGCTGCGGTCGTAGCCGATTTCGTTGATTACGCGACGCGCCGTTTCCTGCATGTCGATATAGGCGTTACTCTTGATTTCGCCGGCAATAACCACCTGGCCGGTAGTAACAAGGGTCTCGCAGGCTACTTTCGACTCGGCATCGCGGGCAAGGAACTCGTCGAGGACGGCATCGCTGATTTGGTCGGCAACCTTGTCGGGATGCCCCTCCGATACAGATTCTGATGTGAAAAGATAGTTCATTGTTTCAATTCGTTTTATACGCAGTCACTCAGTTTAGAGATTAAGAGGCGGCTATTATAGGAGCTTGGACCTCCGGGACAAGCCATTTTCGAGGCGACAATATTAGTTTATACACAAGCAGTTAAAATATAAATGTAACACCTATGCAATGGCTCGCCCCGGAGGTTCGAGCTCCTATCGTCGATGTACCTCATTTTCTGATATTTTTAATTACGGACTGAAATTTCAGCTTGAGCCCACAAATTTCATGTCTCTTGTGCCCTTATGTCTTTTTTGTTTCTTACTATCAGCCGGTTTATCTTAGTGACATTGTTAAAGGTTTATAATTTCATTACACACAAAAAAATCGCGGCACTGCGCCCGGGGAAGCGGCCTGCATAACGACAGACAAATGGGGGCGGCGTAGCCACGAAAAAACCTGAAACCTTAAAAAAGCAGCCCGAAGGGTTACGCTACATGTAGCGACTACCAAGGGCGATTTTAGCATTTTTTCGAGTGGTTGCAAGCAGCCAAATTTGTCCACCAATCTGCAAGGGCCAACGCCCCGTCGATTTCACCTGCAAAGGTAATAATAATCTCTCAAATTTCCAAAAAATTTTTCACCCCCGTGCTAAGAATAAAAAACTTAAAGACATAAAATCAAAAATTACAAAAGGAAATAAAAACTTTGTAAATAGGAGAATTATCACGGCTCTTTCATTTAAGATTGTCTTGCCTCTCGGGAAATGTTGTTATTTTATAGCGGGCATCCGGGCGTCTTTGCCACCGGCTTTATGTTTCCCAATTTTTAGCTCTGATTTTTCAAGAAGGTGGATGATGGTTGCTTAGATTTCTGATTATCAATAAAATAAGTGGCATAAAAATTTGGCCAAATGGCAGGTTTTTCGTAACTTTATAGGTGAAAATCAATTAGTTATGAATAAAACCAAGCCACTTGACCAAGTATGTTCGAATGAGGGAAACACCCTCGAGCAGCCCTCAAAATTACAAAATAAATCCGAATCCGGGTGCAGCATCTTCGACAGACTGATGGATTTTGCCTCGTCAGTCCCCGATTTCCGCAGGACTCACAGTGGCAACTTCCGTCACCGCCTTGAAGACATCATCATGCTGATGGTCCTGGCCCGGGCGTCTAAGTGTGTCGGACGTGCAGACATAATCGAGTTCGGCAGACACAACCTCAACAAGTTACGC